>Ga0310697_10005300_pt1 | contig 12507 bp, 10 predicted proteins | sample 172DNAGHGlowgp2_FD_203883 | JGI IMG/M metagenome (GOLD analysis project Ga0310697, IMG submission 203883) | Sheep rumen microbial communities from Palmerston North, Manawatu-Wanganui, New Zealand - 1728 DNA GHGlow gp2 (v2) (version 2) | ecosystem: Host-associated > Mammals > Digestive system >... | reverse complement strand
ACTTAAGTCATTCGTCAAGAAGAATCCTGGCTATTACAAGGCGGTGGTCGATTTGGTTTATGTCTACACCATGCAAGGCAAGACCGACAAGGCCAAGAAGCAGTACAACGAGATTGTGAAAGACCTGCCCGATCATGCGCCTACCATCCGAAACCTGAGTTATGCCTTCCAGTCGCGGAGCATGAACGACATGGCATTGGCCGTCTTGGAAAAAGGCAATGCACTCCTCAATGGCAAGGAAACTTTTTACTTGGACCAAGCCTACATCCATCAGTCATCGGCTAACTATCAGGAGGCGTTCAAATATTACTTCCTTGAATTGGAAACCCATCCTGGGCAATACAATAATGTTCGTAACCGCCTGCAAACCATGATGTTCTACGATGTTAACCACAGCATCTCCGATGAGTTGCGCATGGCGCTGCTGAAGCAAACCCAAGAGAAGCCCGACAATCTGGAGTTTGCCCAACTTCTCGTTTGGTATGCCCTGCAGCAGGAAGACTATGACATCGCTTTGGCCCAAAGCCAAAGCATTGACCGCAAGACCCACGACCAAGACGCACAAATCAATCATCTTTCGGGCATTTGCCTGAACAACAAGCAATACGACATCGCGAAGCAAGGTTACACCTACATCTTGGACAAAGGCTTGAGCAGCCCTTTCTATGGTCAAGCGCTTACCGGACTCATCAAGACCGACTACCTGAAGTTGAAGGCTGCCAATAGTACCGACACGAAAGCCTACGAAAAGCTCTCGAAACGCATAGATGAGGCTTACACAGAAATCAACACCAACGACTTGGCGAAGTTGACCTTGATACAAGCCGATATCATGACCTACCAACTCGACAAGACCGAAGAGGCCATTGCCTTGCTCACACAAACCATCGAGACGGTAGGAGGGAAGCAGGACAAGGCCGAACTCAAGCTGAAGCTTGCTGACATCTATCTCTACAAAGACGAGGTGTGGGAAGCCACCCTGCTCTACAGCCAAGTCGACAAGAGCATGAAGGAAGAGCCACTGGGCCACGAAGCCCGTTTCAAAAATGCACAACTGCGCTATTTCATTGGTGAATACGAATGGGCTGAGAGCCAGTTGAAGGTGCTGAAAGCCGCCACCTCCAAGCTCATCGCCAACGATGCCATGACGCTTTCGTTGGTCATCAAAGACAACTACGAGGCTGACACCACGGGTACTGAGCTCAACCGCTTGGCCCGCGCCGACTATAGGATCTATCAGCAAAGGGAAGACGAAGCTTTAACGCTACTGGATGACATCATCGCTACGGGCAACGAAATCAGCAAGCCGCACGCGCTGTTCCGTAAGGGAGAGATCATGGAGAAACGGAAGGAATATGCCAGTGCCGAGCAACTGTTTCTGCAGATTGTGGAGAGTTACCCCGACAGCTACATGGCCGATGCCGCACTGATGCATGCCGCACAGATTGAACAAAACGAATTGAAGGACAAAGAATTGGCCAAGCAGCATTACGAGAAACTGATTGACGAATACCCGACCAGCATTTATACCTCACAAGCGAAGAAGAACTATAGAAAGTTGTGAGTGAGGAGTGATTAGTTAGAAGTATTGGCTGTTGAGCTATTAGCCATTAGCTATTAGCAACATTGATGCGGCTAATGGCTAACAGCTAAAAGCTAACAGCCAAAATAGATGATAATATGTACAACGAAGTAAAACCGAAAAAAGCCTTAGGCCAGCATTTCCTGACCGACCAAAACATAGCCCAACGCATTGTGGAACAGCTGTCGCCCGATGTGGAGAGCGTCATCGAGGTGGGTGCTGGCACGGGTGTGTTGACCCAATATTTGGTACAAAACGTCCTCGACAAGTTCCATGTCATCGAAATCGACAAGGAGTCCATCGCCTATCTGCAAAAACATTTCCCCATGCTCGGCGAGAGGCTGATTGAGGGCGACTTCCTTCGCACCGACCTCAGCCAGTTCGGGCAACAGAACATGGCCATCATTGGGAATTTCCCTTACAACATCAGTAGCCAGATTTTCTTTCAGGTGCTGAAATACAAGGAACAAGTCGTTGAGGTGGTGGGTATGGTGCAGAAGGAAATGGCAGAAAGAATGGCAGCCAAGGAAGGCAGCAAGACCTACGGTATCTTGAGCGTACTGATGCAAGCTTGGTACGACATCGACTACCTGTTCACGGTGCATGAGAATGTCTTCAACCCGCCGCCCAAGGTGAAATCGGCGGTCATCAAGATGCGGCGCAATGCCGTCACCGACTTGGGCTGCGACGAGAAACTGTTTGTGAGCATCGTCAAGCAGGCCTTCAACCAACGCCGCAAGACCATGCGTAACTCGCTGCGCCCGATGCTCCGTCCAGAAATTATCGACAACGAAGTCTTCAACAAACGCCCTGAGCAGCTGTCGGTGCAGGAATTTATCGATTTGACAAATTTGATTGGGGAGACAGTTTAAAGATATTGCACGTAACATCTCTTATTGTCATTTGTTTGTGTATTATTAATCAATCATCGCCCTCTTATGGCCTCAAACCAACTTTTTGCCATTATTACCACTTCCGCGTTTAATTCCTTTGCAACCGTAATCTCATCATTGTCGGATATTTTTATATGCACTTCATGTTTTCCATTGATTCGTTTTTCTGAAACAGAGACAACCATTCCTTCGACCGTCTCGCCTTTCACTATGATGGAAACAGGCATTCCTTCATGAAGCAAAACAGCTTGTTGCTTATCTAGATAAGCAACGCCTTTGGTTTTTGATTGCGGGTCAAACCTCACAATAAAACTCACCGTTTCCTTATATGGAATTAGCATCGAGACCAACACGATGACCATCAGCACCAACCCGATGACTGCAATGCCATATCGGTCCACCGCTGGCGGTATCTTGCCCACAATGTTCCTTATCTTTTCGCTTCGCAACTCTATGTTTCTTTCTTCTGCCATAATATTATTCAATTACCAAGTTCCAGTTGATTTCTAACCAGCTCATAATATCTTCCTTTCAAAGCCGTAAGTTCTGCATGGGTGCCTTGTTCCACTATTTTCCCATGCTCAAGCACAACAATATTGTCGGCCTTTCTTACCGTACTCAGTCTGTGTGCTACAACTACTACTGTCTTGCCTTTATAGAACTCATTCAAGTTCTCCACAATGGCCCGCTCGTTGTTTGCATCAAGGGCATTGGTTGCTTCATCAAAGAACAGAAATTGCGGATTCTTATACACCGCTCGGGCAATCAATATCCGCTGCCGTTGCCCTTGACTAAGGCCTTGCCCGTCCTGTCCTATCATGGTATTGTAACCCAATGGCAACGATTCCACATAGTCAGCAATGTTGGCGATACGGGCGGCATGGCGCATACGCTCAATGTCAATCTCATCATCCGAAACGGCGATGTTACGTGCGATGCTGTCCGAAAACACATAGCCGTCCTGCATTACGGCACCGCAAATACTTCGCCACCATACGAGGTTAAACCGCTCCATGTGCTCGCCGCCAACTGTGATTTGCCCTTCATTAGGGGAATAATAGCCCAACAATAGCTTGACCAAGGTTGTCTTTCCACTACCGCTTGCCCCCACAATGGCCGTCACCTTGCCTTGGGGAATCTTCAGGCTGATGCCATCCAGTACATAGTTGGGCAAAGCCCCATCGTATTTGAAGCATAGGTTCTCTATAGCGATATCGTTATCCGCAATACAGCTGACAGTCCTGTTTTCATTCTCTTCGTTCTTTCTCGTGTGAATCTCGTTCATGCGCTCCAAAGCGATACCCACGTCCTGCCATTGATACACAAAGCCCACCAACTGCTCCACGGGACTATTGAGCTGCCCGATGATGTACTGCACAGCCAGCATCATGCCAAGGGTCATCTCACCATGGATGACGGCGGCGGCGGCCAACACCGTGGTCAGGATGTTTTTCAGTTCGTTGATGCAGATGCCACCCGCCTCCTGGTTCTGCTGTAGGCTCAGAGCTTTCATGTTCACGTCAAACAAATCAGCCTGGGCGTCCTCCCATTGCCAACGCTTGCGTTGCTCACAGCCCTGAAGTTTGATTTCCTGCATCCCATTGATGAGCTGGAGCACCACGTTGCGGCTGACAGCCTGCTTCTCGAAATATTGGTAGTCGAGCAACCGCCGCCGTTTCAGGAACAGCAGCACCCAGAGTCCATAAACGATGCTTCCAGCAAGAAACACAAGAAAGATGTTCAGGTTATATACCAACAGCACCACACCAAATACGATGAAGCTAAACACCGAAAACACCACGTTCAGCGTCTGCACCGTCAAGAAACGCTCGATGCGTCCGTGGTCTTCAATACGTTGGAGCAGGTCGCCCACCAACTTGGTGTCAAAGAATCTCATGGGCAATTTCATTAGTTTGATGAAAAAGTCAGAGACAAGGGAAATGTTAATACGAGTGCCAATGTGAAGCAAGATCCTGCGTCGTATAAAGTCAATGGCCGTGCGGCTCAGCAGCAGCATGAGTTGTGCAATAAGTACAACCCAAATAAAGCCAATATCTTTGTGGCCTATACCCGTATCGACAATGGCCTGCGTAAGGAATGGGAACACCAATTGCAGAAGGCTACCGAGCAACAATCCGAAAGCGAGTTGCAGAAAAAATCGTTTATAAGGTAGGAAATAGCCCGACAGAAATCTCAGCCGGCTTCTTTCGGGTTCAGCTTCGCCTTTATTGTCGTAAAAAATTCGGCTCGGCTCCATCAACAGAGCAACACCCTTGTCCTCTCCCTTGGTGCTGGTGCTAATCCAGTGATTGCAGAACTCTTCACGGGTGTAAATAACCAATCCCTTCCCAGGATCGGCCACAAACACCCTCTTTCCTTTAATCCCATAAACCACCACGAAATGGTTCTGATTCCAATGCACAATACAGGGCAAAGGAGCCTTGTCTTTCAAATCTTCAAAGGTTAATCTCCCGCCCACTGTCCGCATCCCTATCTTCTCAGCCGCACGACTGATACCCAACAAGGCCCCCCCTCACGTCCGATAAAAGTTTCCTCTCGTAGCGTGTCAAGCGAATAATGCCGTCCGTAATGTTCAGCGACCATTTTTAAGGAAGCTGGGCCACAGTCCATAGCATCTAATTGGCGGGTATAAGAAAATTTTTTCATAAGCGACCACTATTCGCATTGCTTCCTTTATGGTTTTGGAACGGCTTCAGATGCTTGCGGTTGAAACTATACCTTACAGTGAGTCGGATATAACGAGAATCTATGAGGTTATCGCTTTTTGAAACGACATCGTTCAAGACGGTCATCTTGTAGTTTTGGTCCCAATTGAACAAATCCTTAACGTATAAGTTGGCGGTAAGATTGCCGTCTAAAAACTTTGCAGAAAGTCCTAAGCCCATGCTAGGGGATCCACCAAAAACACCATAATCCAAAAGCCGCAGCGAAGAATAATTAGCTGAGCCATCAACGGTCAAGTCATGTTTTTTGACCAGCAGGTACGAGAAGCGGAAATACTCATAATGGTGCCACATGGATTTTCTATAATTGATATTGTCGCCACTATTGTAATTCATGTAATCTGCTTCGCCATGAAAGTTCAAGCTCAGCCGTTTGTCAAACAAACGTGTCGACAAATCAATCGTAAACTTCAAGTCATCGTTTTTCCCAAAATTGCCGTATGTATAACCGATAATGGCGTTGTCAACGTCAAATTGGGGTACCAAAAGAATACCATCTTTTGTATTGGTATACGTGACCCCCAAGTTCATCCAATAGCGATAACGATAGCGGAGGCGCAACATATTCAAGGTAGAATGCGACAAGTAAGGGTTACCTTCCTCGTAATATACAGGACTTTCGTATCTGCGGAAAGGATTCAGGTATTGGAAATTGGGTTTGGAATAGTTCCTAAGGTAAACGAAAGTGAAGAAGTGGTTGTCGTTGGGTTTGTAACGCAGTGTGAAATCGGGGGCGAACGCGTTGTAATTCTTTGGTGTTACAGTATTTGTGGTTTCGGAGATTCCTACGGTCTGCACATAGTTGTCGTAAATTGAGATGGTGTAGTTCAGCTTTTCGTTCATTTGATGGGTGAAAGCGGCATAGAGGCCATAGTCATTTTCCTTATAGGTGAAATCATTGGTCACCAAAGCATCAGGTTGCCACACGCTTTCAACGAGGCTTTCAAAACTGAAGTCGTTACGCAATTCGGAGCGATTGAAAGACAGCCCGGCTTCAAGTTGGCATTTGTCCCATTCGCGATAATAATCTGTTCTGGTCGAGTACAACCACGCCGAATAGGGGGAGGCATCGCGGTTGTAGACCATCGAATCGGGCATGTAGATGTATCGACGGAGGCTACCCGACTCATTGAGATTGCGTTGTATGTTGGCATCCACCGTGAAATAATGCTTGGGACTGTCGAAGTTGTGCTTGTAAAAGATGTTGCCACCAAAAGAGCGCGAGTCGTTCTTTACAGTGTCAGAGGAAAGGATGGTCATTTCACGGTTGAGGATATATTCGTCAAGGTCGTCGTGGTCATATTTTAGGCTTCCCGAGAAATTGAAATCCAAGGAATTGTTTTCATTCATTTGTATGCCCGTGCCTCCGTTCAGAAAATACCTGTTGACACGATTGACATGATTGGCCTCACGCCGTATCAGTGTGTCGCCACCTTCGTGGTACTGCCAATAACGGTAGGAATACACCCTTGGGTTGCAGTCCTGCGAAAATGACAGATAAGTGTTGGTTTTCAATGTGCGATAGTTGAGGTTGAATGACGACCATGGACCGATCCGTTTGCGCATCTGTAGGGTACCACTAACAGTACCGTAGAATCCTGTGGACAATTTCTTTTTCGTAACGATGTTCACTACAGGTCCATCCCATTCACCCTTCAACCTTGGCGGTGTTTCATACATGATTTCCATCTCGCCAATGTCGTTGGCTAGTCCGTCCTGTAGCATATTACTGAGTTGTTCGAAATTGAGACGTACGGGTCTGCCGTTGAGTAAGACAAGCACGGCTTTGTTCAAAACGGTCAATGTGTTCTGGCTCGGACTGTAGAACGAGCCGGGGATTTCCTTCAAGACGTCCACATAGGTGGCAGTAGGAGGGAGTTTCAATTCGCTCACGTTCATACGGAGCTTGTCAAACTTGTCCTCAAAGACTTTGGACGCGGTGACTTGCACTTCATTCAGTTGCTCTACATTGGGATGGAGGAGCAAGGTATCCAAGCGCACATCCTTGTCAAGATTGACAGAAAAAGGCAGGCACTCAAAGCCGGTGAATTTCACCAAGCCTTTGTACTGACCCTCCTTTAGGCCGTGCAGGGTGAAACCGCCTTGCTTGTTGGTGATGCCATAAGTGGCTTTTACTGTGTCATTGCCTTGCCATACCATAACGGTGGCGAAGGGTAAAGTTCCGTTTTCATCGTAGACCGTGCCGCTCAACGAATGGATTTGCGCCATGCTTGCTAAAGGAAGCAGGCACAAACCCATTAACAAAACATAAAGATTCTTTTTCATGGTTTTTCAAGTTAAATAGATTCTTTTTCAAGTTGGTGTTTACTAAACAAATTGCAGATTGTTCTTCATCTTCGGGGCTTTTGCACAGCGCGGGTCGGGATAGTCCCAGTTTTCATCGCCGTATGCCTTGAGTATTTCTGCCCAGCAACGGTTCAAGTTGCTGAAACAAGAATCGAAAATCTCGCAAGTGGAACAAGGAGAACTTGGCTTCAAGTCACGAGGCTTCAAGTTGAGAAGTTCGTTCACCTTGTCGGAATGCCATACTTCCACAATGGATTGCTTGTTCAGGTCTCCAATGATGAATTCGGGCTTCCAATAGAGTTGTTCGCACACTGTGACCTTCCCTTCCGGCAAAATGAAGAAATGGCTGTAAAGGCCAGAGCAGCGTGCCCCTTTGAAATTGCGGCTGCCGTCTTCCACTTTTCCATATTCGCGGTCAAAGAAAGTGTCGCTGAAACTGATTCTCATTCTTGTTTCACCTTTAATGCGTTCAACAAAATCGCGGACTTTATTCAATGCGACCCTAGAGGACATGAAAGAATGGGCAGCCTTGTAAAGCGATTCAAAGCCAGGTGTGAGGTTCCAACTGTCTACCTGTATTTCCTTGAAGAAGCGGAACATGGCTTCAAGGTTTTCCACGCTGTCGTTGAAGCGCGTCAGCACCGTGGCAATCTGAATGTCAAAACCTTTTCCTTTTAGGCATCGCAGGGTTTGCATGATGCGGCTGACATAGTTTTCATCGACGCGCACCAAATGTTGTTCTGTGAGTGCATCGAGACTGTCTAAAGAAACCTGTATTTCCTTGATGCCTATGCTTGTCAAGTAATCCATGTCTTCTTCTGTAAGAGGCGTTTTTGTGGAAGGACGCATCATCCTAAAATTTCGTTTCTTGATTTCGGCGAGCAAAGGCTGCCATTGCGGATAGCAGAATGTCTCGCCTCCCACCACATTGAAATCCAACACACCCAAATCCTTAGCCTCGTCCATGATCTCCAACAAACGGTTGAAGGGGATGGGCGTTCCCATCTTGTGCTTCTTGTCTGCATAACAATATAGGCAGTCAGTCAGGCAGCGGTTGGTGGGCATGAAGGTAATGTTGAGTGGCGCATGAAGATAACGTTCCGTTTCATAGTCGCTTTCCTTGAAAAGGAAATCCTCGGTTTTGAAAACCCTTTCATATGTAATGGGTTGCTCACTTTGGATAAGAATCTTCTTTGGGATTTTGAATTGATGACCACCTTGTTCAACATAGACGTTCTCCTCGTTTTCCACAAAGGGTTGTAGCAGGGTTTCTACATCAATTTTAGGCTTCTCAAGGAAGCCAGAAAGTCTTTCGACAACGGTGTCCCAAGGTTCGTTGTTTTGGAAGGCCGAAAACACGATGGCATGTAGGGAATGCACAATGGAGGACCAACCATGTGTGCTTTGGTGAGAATGGCCCTTGTTGATGATGAAGACGCGCTTCTCGTCAGGTCTGAAATAATAATCAGGATTGAAAACTATCATAGTTGATCCTCCTTGTTGCTTTTAGTGTAGTGGTTTCATTTCCTCAATCAACCGCAATCACTTTTGATGCACAAACATGTGACTCACAGGCACAAGATTCGCAAACCAAAGTGCCACAAATCGCACCTGAATTAGATTCACAAGCATGTGATCCGCAAGCGCTTGATTCACAAACGAAATTGTTGCAAATTGGCATTCCTGTTGAATCGCATCCTCCTTTGATGGCAAAAAGCTCGTCTACAGACAAACTTTCAAGTTGTTGAATTTCTGATAATTTAGACCTAACATTAATTTTTTATTGTTAATAATATAAGGTATAATTAGTCGAATCCATTCGTTTAGACAGCGGCAAGTGTTTCACACGCATTTGATTCACATGCTTTTTTGTTGCAAGCCTCTGTAGAGCAAACATCGCTGGAACATTTCTGCGTTTCGCATGTACCGCTCTCACAAGATCCCTCTACGGTTGCACCACCTCTGATGGTAAAAAGCTCCTCTATTTCAAGGCTATCGAATGGGTAGATTTCATTGCATTTCATGATGATTCTTTTTTGGAGTTATTATTCTGTTGGTTCTATGGATATCTTACACGCCGATGATGTGCAAAGCTTGCATGAGTTGCTCGAACACGCACTGCTGTCGCACAATTGAGATTCGCAGGCGTATAATTCGCAAATGTAGCTGTCATTGTATTCAACGCCCCCCTTGATAGCAAACAATTCGTCTACTGCTAATTGTTCCAATTGGGGTATTTCTGATTGTTTATTCATGGTGTTTTTTTTACATGGTTATTGTTGTTTTGTTGGGCAAAATTACTGCTTCTGGAAATCGTGTCAATAAAATTACAGATTTGATTTTGGTTTTTACAATGGATTCTTAGAGAGGATTTTATAATCCTCTGATTAGCATAGATAAAGCATGCAGGATTTACAGTATTTTAAGTGTGTGTTTCCAATAGAATCTAGCCATTTATAGCGTATTTTTCAAATCCCCAGGCTCAAATCCCAATTTCTTACGGAGTTCGCTGCGGCTTTTGTTGACGGAATAGACGCTCAGACCGAGCAATTCGCCCATCTCTGTGTTGGTGATGTCGCTACATGAAAGTAGGCAGACCTTGGTGTCTGTCTCGTTCAGGTCGGGATAAAGCTCACGGATTTTTGCCTGTAGGCCAGGATAAGCACTCTCGATGACTGACACGGCAGCCTCGAAGGCCGTTTCCTTGCCGTTCATCACCTGCCGCACTAAAGGATTCCACTCCTTCTTGGGGTCGTTGGCTCGCTTTTCAGCATGTAGGGCCGTAAGAATCAAGCGAAGTCGAGATGTAATCTCTTGATTGACAAATGGATTTTCTTCGGATGCTTGCTTTTCTTTTTCGACGTTACTTATCTCGTTTTCTAGCACTGCCATAGGTTCCTCGGCTATTGGCTTGCGTTTCCGCAAAAGCAGCAGGATACCTATTATTAGAAAGAGTACAGTCAAAGCAATCATGCAGAAAACCAATACTTTATGCTGCTCTTGAATCTTTATGGCATCCATTACATTCCGAATGGCCAAATACTTTGTCCTTTGCTGTTGACGGTTATATTGTTTTAGAGAATAATGCTCACTACATCTGCGATTTGTCTCCCAACGCATAGCTGACAATGGAAATAGATCGTGTTGTCGTCCGTATGCGTTAGACATCTTGATTCCAGAAACTCGATATTTCTCGTTGTAATGTGTAGATTTATCCCATATATCCAAATAATACTTACAAGAATCATCATAAACAGGCTCGATTTTATGCAAAAGATTATAATCCCTGAACAATTTTCGAATAGCATACGCCTGGGTTGCCAATTTCAATCCGTTACCTTCTACATTTAACCGTCTTAGTGCCTTAATCCCTTCATCTCTTTGATCAAGGGTCTTGTTGCCTAACATCATTCCATAGTTGAATATGGCCCGCCAAACGGCATCATTATTGCCGCTTTCGGCTGCAAAATCAAGGCATTGGGCATAACTGTCTGTTGCCTTGTCATATTCATTCAAGAAGCAATAATTCAAGCATAACATATTCTGCACATTAGCCCTTTCATATAAACGCTTACCGAAATACAAATCAGCAGAATCCAAAACAGCTGTGGCTTCTTCGTATCGCTCGTTTTGATACAACAATCTGCCTGTTTGATAAAGGGCGCGAGCAGTGGTGAGGCTGTCCTTGGCCAAAATCCCGTAACGCGCAGATTCTCTAAAAGATGGCAGTGCAATGCTGTCGGCAAATATCTCCTGCAAGTCATAGCCATTATAAAGTGCAGCTAAGGCGGCCTTCTCAGGATGGTCGTGCTTGGCGAAATAGACAGGGGCACGGTCAAGGTCAGGCGAGAGGTAGATTTGGCTCATTATCTTGTCCAACATGAGGTTGCCGTTGGGCTCGGTAGGGTCGGTGGCATCACGGTTGTCACCGTAAATCGCTCGACCTTGCAGCAAGGACATCTCCATGCGTTCGGTTTCGCTGAAATAGACTTCCATGTGCATTACGCTGTCTATCAAGCGCAAGGCACTATCGGGATAGGTTTCCACTATACTTTCGGCTTGCCGGAGCAGCTTTTGGGCTTCGCGATTGGGCTGGTTGCAGGCTGCGAACAACAATAGGCAACAAAATAACAAAGGTTTGGTTTTCATAAGGCAAAACTACAAAATTGTTTGTTTCCTGCAAAATTACCGTATTGAAAAACGCCGTTTGTCGAATTACCGTTTTTACTTTGTTTTTTACAAACTATTTCCCGAATCGAAATTGTAAAGAAATGAATTTCAAAATAATATGAAAACCGTTTTACAAACTGGTTATATTATGGTTACTGTAGAGACGCAACATGGCACGTCTCTACAAAAACGATTATAATCTAGGTTTACTCATAAAGCCGATGCTCTTTCATATACTCAAACGCCTTCTCCGGCATGAAATGCCTGACATCGCGCCCCTCCTTGACGCATTGGCGGATGAAGGTGGATGAGATCTCAATGATTGGGGTCTTCAGCACCGTCACTGAGGGGTAATTGATAAGTTCGCCGCCGTCGTAGCCTTCGCGGGGAAAGACTAACAGCTCGTAGTTGTCAAGGATCTTTTGGTATTCTCGCCAGTTCTTGAAATTTTGCAGGCTGTCCATGCCGCAGATGAAGACAAACTCGCTGTCGGGATACTGTTCCGAAAGGGCGGTTAAGGTATTAATGGTGTAGGAAGGCGTGGGCAGGTGCATCTCGATATCGCTGACTAAGAATCGGGGATCGTCGCCGAGGGCAAGCTGCACCATCTTGAGACGCTCGTCGTCGTCAAGCAAATCCTCTTTCTTCTTCAAGGGATTCTGTGGTGTGACCACAAACCATAGCTCGTCCAAGTCGGAGAACTCGACCAGATAGTTGGCCAGCATCACATGACCGTGATGGATGGGGTTGAATGATCCGGAGTAAATGCCTATTTTTTTCATTGGTAGTAGACCTTATAGGAATACCGTTT
>Ga0310697_10005299_pt1 | contig 12507 bp, 8 predicted proteins | sample 172DNAGHGlowgp2_FD_203883 | JGI IMG/M metagenome (GOLD analysis project Ga0310697, IMG submission 203883) | Sheep rumen microbial communities from Palmerston North, Manawatu-Wanganui, New Zealand - 1728 DNA GHGlow gp2 (v2) (version 2) | ecosystem: Host-associated > Mammals > Digestive system >... | reverse complement strand
AATGTGAATGAAGTGCCGACGGTGATCCTGATGGACTCCGACTTCGAGGAGTCGTCCACCTCGGTCAACGACGCCTCCACTTTGCTCAACTCGTCGCGCGATGTGTTTAACAGCATCGCGGCCTACAACTTCGGCTCGTTGCGCTACCGTGTGCGTGGCAACGACTCGAAGTATAACGAGGTGATGATCAATGGCATCTCGATGAACGACCCCGAGACGGGACGTCCCGTCTTCTCCAACTGGGGCGGCCTCAACGACGCCTTCCGCAACTCGACGCTTGTCGAAGGCCTCGGCAAGACCGACGCTGGCTTTGGTGTCCTCGGTGGCCTCACGGCCTACTCGACACGCGCTTCGCAGTACCGTAAGCAAATCTCGCTGAGCTACGCCTTCAGCAACCGTTCCTACCATCACCGCGTCATGGCCTCCATCGGCACGGGCGAGCTGGGAAAGGGCTGGTATATTATGGCCAATGCCAGCTGGCGCTATGCGGGAGTCCATGACTTTGGGCATTCCGATGCCAAGTGGAAAAACAACCTGTATAGCACTGTGAATGGCTATTCGGAAGGCACGTTCTACCAAGCCTACAGTTACTTCCTCTCCGTGGAGAAGAAGATCAACGACAAGCACAGCCTCAACCTCACCGTGTTTGGCGCGCCTTCGCAGCGTGGCGGCTCGTCGCCTGTGGTGCAGGAGGTCTTCGACCTTGTCGGCTCCAACTTCTACAACCCCAACTGGGGCTACCAGACCATCGATGAGAACGGCAAGCAGGTCGTCCGCAACTCGCGCGTGAGCTCTTATCACCAGCCTTTCGTCAGCCTCACTTGGGATTGGAAGCCGAGTAAGAAAACCTCGTTCTACACCTCTGCGTATTTCTTCAGCGGCCCTGGCAGCCAGACGGCCCTCGAATGGGGCGAAGCCGCAGACCCGCGTCCCGACTATTACAAGAACCTGCCGAGTTATTTCATGACCAACGCCCACAGCACAGCTGAAATCGACGCTCAAATTGAGGCTTGGCATAATCGCGACCCGAAAGTCACGCAGATCGACTGGGACAATCTCTATAATGCCAACCGAAGCCACCTCTTCACGGTGCATAACGCCAACGGACAGGAAGGCAACACCATCACGGGCAAGGCCTCAAAGTACATCCTTGCCGAACGCCACTACGACAAGTTGCAAATGGGTAACGCCACCTACTTCAAGCATGAGTTCAAGCCTAACTTAATTATGACTGGTGGCTTTGCCGTGAACGCCTCGAGGACACATTATTATGAAAGCATTAACGACCTCCTTGGGGGTGACTTCTACTATGACATAAACAAGTATGCCGAAAACCTCGAAAACGACGAGTGCCAAACCAACCTCCTCAACCCGAACCATGTGGCTAAGGTTGGCGACACCATCAGCTATAACTACTACGCCAACCGCAACTATGGTCGCATTTGGGACCAAATCGATTGGCTCGTTGGCAACTTCGACCTTTACTTGGGCTTGCAGGCCGAGTTCACGCAGATTTGGCGCGAAGGCCTGTGGCAGAGCGGCTCCTTCGCCGACAACTCCTATGGCAAAGACGTGATGCACAACTTCTTCGACCCTAGTGTGAAAGCCGGTGTGACCTATGCCATCAACGGCCGTAACCACATCGTAGCCAACATGGCTTACATGCTGCATGCACCTCAGTTCCGCGACATTTACGTGTCGCCGCGTACCCGTCACACCGTGGTGGAAGGCGACCTCAAGAGCGAGCGCATCAACGCCTTCGACTTGAGCTACCTCTATCGTTCGCCTGTGTTCAAGTTGCGCTTGACGGGTTACTATTACACCTATCAGAACCTTATCTGGAACCGCAGCTTCTACTGCGAAAATGTGTTCCTCAACACCGCGACGAGCGAGAACTCCTACACCAGCGAGTTCGTCAACTTCATCATGACTGACATCAATCAGAGAAGCCTCGGTGTGGAGCTGGGTGCCGAATGGAAGATCACCCCGACCATCACGATGCAAGCTGTTGCCGCCAATGGCATCCACGTGTACCGCAACAACCCCATCTTCTCTGTGTATGACGACAACAATACCACGGCTTATATCCAGAACAGCACCGCCTACCTGAAAGACTACCACGTCTCTTCGGGCCCCGAGACGGTGGCTTCGTTGGGCATCAAGTACAATTCGCCCAAATATTGGTGGGTAAGCCTCAACGCCAACTACCTCGCTAACATGTACTTCGATGTGAACCCTTACAACCACACCGAAGAAGGCATGCTGCACTATGCAGAGGGTGACATCCGCATCGAGGATGTGCTGAACCAAACCCCGATGAAGCCTGCCTTCACGCTCGACTTCTACGGCGGCTTCTCGAAGCGTTACAAAGGGTATTACTTCCTCGTGAACGTCAGTGTCAACAACCTGCTCAACAACAAGAACACCATCCTCTACGGTTACGAGCAGCTGCGCTTCAACGCCAACAACCCCGAGATGTTCCCCGACAAATATTCCTATATGTACGGCCTTAATTATTTCATCAGCCTGACTGTTAGGAAGTAGGCTATTAGCCATTAGCTGTTAGCCGTTAGCTCAGTTACTACTATGCTAAAATCTAACAGTCTAAATTCTGGAATCTTGAAATCTTGAAATCAATAAATAAACACCAAATAAAATGAAAAACAGACTATTCAACAGTTTCCTCGCACTTGCCTTGGTGGGCCTGATGTTCACCGCTTGCAAGAAAGAGTATCCTCAACCGCCTATCCAGGACCTGCCGATAGGAACGGTTTACACCATCGACCAGATCGTTGCCATGACGCCGGGCACCGTGTTCGACACGGCTTCGGTGTATGGCATCGTCACTGCCGACGAGCAGTCGGGCAACCTCTACAAGGCCGCTTACATCCAAGACAGGGCCACGGGTGCTGCCATCCAGCTTTATCTTAATGCCGTCTCTGGTGTCCGCATCGGCGACTCAGTCCGTATCTATCTGAAGGACGTGAAGTTTGACATGTATCACGGACTGCCCCAGTTGAGTGAATTTGGTCCTGATGGTCACATCATCATCTTGGCTAACAACAAGCCGATTGAGCCTGCACTGACTACGATTGCCAACATCAACGCCAACCAGCATCTGGCCCAGTTGATCAAACTCGAGGGCGTTTCTTTTGTCGACCAGGAAGGCACCTTCGCCCCCTCCACGGGATATGGCGAGCGTTACATCCAAGATGCCTTCGGCAACACCGTGATGGTGCGCACGAGCAACTACGCCAACTTCGCCAACAACCCATTGCCCAAGGGCACGGGTAACCTGATTGCCGTCGCCTCGGTGTACAACACCACATGGCAGCTGACCCTCCGTTCGTATTATGAGCTTGAGTTTGACGGCATCGACCCAGGTGGTAGTGGCAGCAATCCTGGCGACGAGCAGGCCTTGCCTTACACGCAGTTGTTCTCGACGGCTTTCGGTACCTATATGACCTACAGCGTCTTGGGTGACGATCAATTCTGGAAAATCGACTACAACTCGGCGGTCATGACCGGACACGAGAAAATCGGCGACGAGCACTTCTACTATGAAAACGAAGACTGGCTGATTTCGTCGCCTGTCAAACTCACCGACGTCGACCATGTCAAGGCCATCGTGAGCTATGCCGCTCAGTATAATGGCCCGTCGAGCAACGACGTGACCATGCAGGTCTCCAGCAACTACGAATATGGCACCGACCCCACTGCTGCCACGTGGACGGAGCTGCCAGTGACTTATCCCAACACTAGTGGTTGGACGTTCACGGAAGTGGAATCCAGCCTCGACGAGTTCCTCGGTCAAACGGTGACTGTGGCCATTAAGTTCGTCTCGTCGGCTGCGGCTTCCCGTACCTTCGAGGTGCAGAGCATCTCCATCGTTCAGGGTGAAGCCAGTGACGTCCCCACGCCTCCCACGCCAGGCGAGGGCGAAGGTAGCGGTACCGCTGACGACCCGTATAACGTAGCCGCTGGTATTAGCCAGCAAGGCAACGGTGTCGTGGGCTGGGTGCAAGGCTACATCGTTGGTGCCGTGAAAAATGGCCCCACTAGCGTTTCTTCAAATGCTGACATCAACTGGGCTGAGCCTTTCGACTTGGCCACCAACGTCCTTATCGCCGACGACCCCACTTGCAATGAAGTCACGCAGTGCATTATCGTCAATCTGCCCTCGGGTAAGCCGCTCCGTGCCCAAGTCAACCTGATGGACAATCCGGGCAATCTGGGCAAACGTTTGGCAGTGAATGGCAAGCTTCGTGCCTATTTCGGTCAGGCTGGCTTGCGTGACAGCGAGGGCACAGAAGCTGACTTCGTGCTTGAAGGCGGCGACACGCCTACGCCTCCGACACCAGGTGAGACCATCTTCTCCGAGACCTTCGCCAACGGTCAAGGTGACTTCACCATTCAGGATGTCGAACTCGCTGGGCTTAGTTATGTGTGGAACTATATGACAAGTTACCATTGTATGAAAGCCAACGGCTACTATCAAGGCGCTCATGCCACTGAGAGTTGGCTCGTTTCTCCGCAAATCGACTTGACCAACGTCAGCAATGCCACACTGAAGTTCGACCATGCAGTCGCTTTTGCTTCAGCTGAAGGATCGTTCTTTATTATGGTCTCAACGGATTATGCTGGCGATGTGACTACAGCTACTTGGACAGAACTGAATATTGGTAGTTGGCCTGAGCCCAATTCATCCTGGGTGTTTGAGGGCGCTTCTGCTGACATGAGCAGTTTTGTTGGCCAAAATGTGACCATCGCCTTCAAGTACACCAGCACAACGGATGTCTGTCCCGCTTGGGAAGTGAAGAATGTTGTGGTGGAATGACAAAATAATTATTTGCTATCGAAAAGCCTGCCTTCGGGTGGGCTTTTTTTTGTGCTTCTAGCTTCCATTTGCAATTTTCCACTATCTTTGCACGTTGAAAGAGAAACGAATTTGGTTTATGTCAGAGAATATAGTCATCATACCCACCTATAAGGAAAAGGAGAACATCGAGAAGATTATCCGCTATGTGTTCAACCTGCCCATGGCCTTCGATATCCTCATCATCGACGACAACAGCCCCGACGGCACCGCCGACATCGTGAAATCGCTGATGACGGAGTTCGCAGACCGCCTTTTTATGATTCAACGGGCGGGTAAGTTGGGCTTGGGCACGGCTTACATCACGGGCTTCAAGTGGGCCTTGGAACGCGACTACCAGTATGTCTTCGAGATGGATGCCGACTTCTCGCACAATCCCGATGACTTGGCTAGGCTACACGACGCTTGCGCCAATGGTGCCGACTTGGCTGTAGGCTCGCGATACAAGACGGGTGTCAATGTGGTCAACTGGCCCATGGGGCGTGTGCTGATGTCGTATTATGCCTCTGCCTACGTGCGTTTCGTCACGAGGATGCAGGTGCGCGATACCACGGCGGGCTTCGTATGCTATACGCGCAAAGTGCTCGAGACCATCGACCTCGACCGTATCAAGTTCGTGGGCTATGCCTTCCAAATCGAGATGAAATACACTGCCTGGAAGCTCGGCTTCAAGATTGAAGAGGTGCCGATTATCTTCACCGACCGCCGCGAAGGGCAGTCCAAGATGAGCAAGGGCATCTTCCGCGAGGCTGTGTTTGGCGTCATCAACCTACGTTGGAGAGGCATTACAGGTCAGATTAAACCAAGAAAAGGCTAATGAACTACTATATCAAAAATGCGACACTTGTCAACGAAGGCCAGACCTTTGTGGCAAGTGTTTTCGTTTCGGATGGCAAGATTGCCAAGATTATTAGAGAAAACCAGGCCCCTGAGCCCGTCGAAGGGCCGGTTGGTGTTGATGCGGCCCTTCGACCCTTCGAGGGGCCTCAGGGGCCGCAGGCTCAGGGACCTTATACCCAAGTCATCGACGCCACGGGCAAATACCTTATCCCCGGCATCATCGACGAGCACGTGCATTTCCGTGAGCCGGGGCTGACGCATAAGGCCGACATCTACACCGAGAGCCGTGCAGCCGTGGCGGGTGGCGTGACCTCGTTCATGGACATGCCCAACACCAATCCGCAGACGACGACGCAGGAACTGCTGCAGCAGAAGTTCAACCTCGCTGCCGAGAAGTCCTTGGCCAACTATTCCTTCTATCTGGGCGCTACCAACGACAACCTTTCAGAAATCGTGAAAACCGACCCGAAGAAGGTGTGCGGCATCAAACTCTTCATGGGCTCCAGCACGGGCAACATGCTTGTCGACAAAAACGAGGTCTTGGTGCGCTTGTTCCGTGAGTCGCCCTGCCTGATTGCAACGCATTGCGAGGATGAACAGACCATCCACGAAAACATGGTGCGGTGCAAGGATTTGGCGGCCAAGGGCGAAGTCATTGCGGATGCGGGTATCCATCCTTTTGTGCGTACCATGGAGGCTTGCTACAAGTCCTCGTCAAAGGCTGTCGACATGGCCGAGAAATTCGGTGCAAGGTTGCATGTGATGCATATCTCCACCCAAAAGGAATTGTCGCTGTTTAGAAACGACATCCCGTTGGAAGACAAGAGGATAACGGCAGAGACCTGTCCGCATTACCTTTGGTTCGACGCTCACGATTACGAGACCAAAAGCTTTGCCATCAAGTGCAATCCTGCCATCAAGTCGCATCGCGACAAGGAAGCCTTGCTGCAAGCCTTGCACAATGGTTTGATAGATACCATTGGCACCGATCATGCGCCACATCTGCTTGAGGAGAAGCTGACGGGCGATTATTTCACCAGCAAGTCGGGCTTCCCGTCAGTGCAGCATTCCTTGGACATCATGGCCAATGTGCTGCCCAACGAGTTGTCGCTCTTGGTCCAGCTAATGTGTCACAATCCAGCCATCTTGTACCAAATCGACCGTAGAGGCTTCATCCGCGAAGGATATTTTGCTGACTTGGTCTTGGTTGACATGAACGCAGTCCATGTGATTTCCAACAAGGACGAATATTCCAAATGTGGTTGGACACCATACGATGGAGTGAATGCCCATTCTCGTGTGACGCATACTTTTGTGAATGGCAATCTGGTGTTTGAAAATGGCATGTTCCATGAAGAGAACCGTGGAGTTTGTTTGTGTTTTGATAGATAAATTATTTAAAATCAAAATGATATGAAAAAAACATTGTTATTCTTTATCGTGGCATTGGTTTTTGCTTCCTGCTCAACAAAACTGACGGAAGAAGTGATTGAGACTTATCCAGATGGTAAGTCTTCTGTAGTGCATTATTGCAACCGTAAGGGCGACTGCGTGAAAGAGGTCGAGCTTTACGAGAGTGGATCCGTGAAAATGGAGGGCACGATGAAAGGAGAGAAGCGTGATGGTGAATGGAAAGCCTATTTTCCCGATGGGCGTGTACAGAGTGAAGGTACTTTTGTGAACGGTCTGCGCACAGGTAAGGCTACTGTTTGGCAAGAAAACGGAAACCTCTTGCAGGAAGGCTACTACAAAGACGGCAAGCACGTCGGCAAATGGAAATTCTACGACGAGCAAGGCAACCTTGTCAAGGAAGTCGATTACGGCGAATAGCCCATGTCATTCCAAACCTTATGAAGGCATGGATACGATCACCTTTCAGGTTCGGTATGACATGCCTTCATAAGGCGAGTGAATCTATAGACTATTTTTCTTGTCTTTCCAACTATACAAGTTGATGCCGAAGGTGAACTCGGCATAGTCGATGACGGCTTCGTGTACTTTCATGAAGCTGCCCACGAACATATTGCGGTTTTCGCCAAGATAATACTTGAACCCCAAACGCTCATAGAAAGTGCGGTAGCAGGGTGGGAGGTAGGTGTCCTCGAAGTTGCTCTCCGACGACTCAGCCAAGCCCCAGGTCTTCTTTTGGTCGGTGCCATAATAGATGCCATGCCAGAGGTAATAACCGCCGCCGAGGCAGAATGCGAAGCGGTTGAAGTTGATTTCGAACATCACCGAAGGCGCAAAGTGCAGGCCTCTCCCAAAACTGTATTCCATCAGCGGGATGGCATCGTCGCCCGTGAAGTATTCGTGGCCGTCGGCGTACATCTGATGTGCTTTTTCGTACATGCGTTTGGTCTCACCCGTCCAGCCGAAGTCTAAGCAGACGTCGTAGCTGAACTTGGGATGGAACTGACGGTGCACGCCGAGCTGAATGACGTTGGCCATATAGTATGGCCTTTCATTGGGCAGGTCGCTGACCATGATGCCATCGGCGGTCTGGTAGCTACGCATCCATTCGTTGGTTTGCAAGAGTCCTACTGATTCGGTGGCGAAAATGGAGGTGCTCTTTTCAAACTTCGGGCGCGGTTTCTCCTTGGGGACGAGTTCGGGGCGACCCATGGGATGGTAGCGCAGTCCCACCACCCAACTGAACACGTTGATACCACAGTTGGGCAAGCGGATAGCGGCGTTCGACGAGTGCGAGAATTGGTAACGCAGTGTGACGTCGAACTTGTCTTCGATCATGAAGGTCGGACCGGCGTCGATGGCGAGGTGCACGTTGGCCACGGAGCCGATGAACTCGTCGCCGTGCTTGGTCCAAAATGAGAAGCCGCCCATGAGGTCATAGTCGAAGCTCCAGTATTTGCCACGATAGAGGTGTCCGTTGATGAAGCCGCCCAGCGAAATGCAGTCGCCTAAAGGTCGCCACGTTTCGCGCTCGTAGCCGTTTGCATCGCGGTCCTTGAATTGGACGCTGTCGACGTTGTTCTTTTCGAAACGCAGGAAGGCGCCGTAGGAAGGATGGTTGAAGTCGCGTTCCCATTTCATCCGGCCGTCGGTCTGGCGTCCTATGCGCAAGTCGAGGCCGTATTGCGGCAGCACCTTCATATAGGCGTGGCGTTCCTCGAAGGGGAAATATTTGCCGAGGCGACCGTCGACTTCAAAGAAGGTGCGGTTATCATAGCTGAAGAAAGATTCTTGTGCCATGATGGGTCTGGCAAGGAAAAGCGTAAAAACTAGAATGACAAGAGTAATGCTCTTGCCTTTAGCATTGTTCAATAAAAGTGATTTCATTGGTTTTTGTTAATGGATTGAATGTCAAATGTTTACTTGTTGGCTTTCTCTTCGTCGCTGTCGTACCAGTTGAAATAGGCTTCCGTGAAGGCGCGGCCCGATTCCACGAGCTCCTCTTTTTTCGTTTGTGAGATGTCGAAGTCGGTGGAGCTGACGCCGAGCGAGTCGATGTAGATGGTGCGTTGCCAGTCGTCGGTGTGCAGGTGTACGTTGTTCTGGAAATCGATGAGCGTGGTGACCAAGGCCTTGGTGTAACTGAACAAGGTCTTGATTTCCTTTGCCTTCGGCTTTGCGTTGGGGTCGAGGAACATGGCAATCTCCTCTTGCGCATCGAGGCGGAATCCTAGGGTTTCCTTGTTGTAGACGTATTCGTTGATGATGTTGATGCCTCGCTTTTTGGCATTTAAGGATGCTAAAGCCTCGTTGTATTTCTTGTAATACTCTGTCCGCCTAGCATTGGCTTGGTCGAAGACATAGTTCATGCGGTCGAAGACCTTGATGGCGTAGTTGTCCAAGAGGCCGCCGTCGACGTATACATGGCCATCGCCGTTCACGTCTTTTACGGCAGCGAAAAACAAGGGTATCGACATGGAGATACGTGCAGCTTCGGATATTTTCACATCGGGAGTGTACTGTGCGTTGAACACTTTGGAATAGCCGGTGGAGAGATCGGAGCCAATCAGATGGATTTCCTTGAATGGTTTGCCTTTTTTTCTCATGGCTTCCAGCTCGCCGAAGGTGGTGTCGCTGTTGCCGGTTTTGTCCTTAATGTAGCCAGCCATCAGGTCGCGAAAGAAGTCGCCTTTGTACCAGCCGAAGTCCTCGATGAGGCGTTTCGTGTCGCGCAGGTAGCCCCAAGAGCTGTCCATGAAGTTCTGGAAGTTGATGTCCCAGAGGATGCCGCTGATTTCTTTTGTGGTGTAGCCCAATCCGACCAAGACTGCTACCATGGCGCCTGCCGAAGTGCCAGCAACGCGTTCGATGTTTTGGAGTATGCATCTGTCGTTAAGTTTTTCAAGGGCACCTACATAGGCAATGCCTTTCACGCCACCACCTTCGAAGACGAGGTTCTTGAAGTGGTACTGGCAAGGGGTTAAACTATTGGTTTTCTTCTGTATTTTGATTGTCTTGGCCATGTCGATAATATATTGGTTGTTGGTTTTATTCCATTACCCAGCTCGTGCCTTCCTTGCCGTCCTTCAACGTGATGTGAAGTTTAGCCAACTCGTCACGGATCTTGTCGCTGGTGGCCCAGTCCTTGTTGACGCGGGCTTGCTTGCGGATGTCGATGATGGTCTGCATGAGGCCGTCGACGAGGGCACCGCTGCCGTCTGAAGCGTTGCTCTCCACCAGGCCGAGGATGTCGAAGACGAAGTCTTGGAACAGCTTGTTGAGCAAAGCCAACTCTTCGGCATTGATTTGTGCCTTGCCGTCCTTGATGGTGTTGACGATGCGCACGGCCTCGAAGAGGTTGGCGATGACGATGGGCGAGTTGAAGTCATCGTTCATGGCATCGTAGCAGGCATCCACGATCTTTTGGATGTCGAGGCTGGCGGCACCATCGGTGGCTTTCAGGCTCTTGGCGGCTTTCGCGGCTTCCATTAGGCGGTTGTATCCCTTCTCGGCGGCTTGCAGGGCTTCGTTGCTGAAGTCAAGCGTGCTGCGGTAGTGGGCCTGCAGGATGAAGAAGCGGATGGTCATGGGACTGTAGGCCTGAGCTATCATTTCATTGCCGTTTTTGTCCTTGTGGCTCGTGCCGTTGAAGAACTCGTCGAGGGTGATGAAGTTGCCCAACGACTTGCCCATCTTCTGCCCGCCGATGGTAATCATGTTGTTGTGCATCCAGTAGGTGACGGGTTGCTTGCCGTTGGCCGCCACGCTTTGCGCGATCTCCGACTCGTGGTGGGGGAACATGAGGTCCATGCCACCGCCGTGGATGTCGAAGGTCTCGCCGAGGTATTTGCAACCCATGGCCGAGCATTCCATGTGCCAGCCTGGGAAGCCGTCGCTCCAAGGCGATGGCCAGCGCATGATGTGCTTCGGCTCAGCCTTTTTCCACAGGGCGAAGTCGACGGGATTGTGCTTCTCCTCCTGACCGCTCAGCTCGCGCGTGGTGTTGAGCATCTCCTCGAAGTTGCGCCCCGAGAGGATGCCGTAAGGGTGCTCCTTATTATATTTTTCAATGTCGAAATACACCGAGCCGTTCTCCACGTAGGCATAGCCGTGGTCGAGGATCTTCTGCACCATGGCAATTTGCTCGATGATGTGCCCTGAGGCGTGCGGTTCAATTGAAGGACGTAGCACGTTCAGTTTGTCCATGGCGGCGTGGTAGCGGTTGGTGTAGTATTGTGCCACCTCCATCGGTTCAAGGTTCTCGAGGCGGGCTTTCTTGGCGATTTTGTCCTCGCCTTCGTCGGCGTCGTGCTCAAGGTGACCCACGTCGGTGATGTTGCGCACATAGCGCACTTTATAACCGAGGTGTTGCAAATACCTGAATACCAAGTCGAATGTGATGGCCGGACGGGCGTGACCCAGGTGCGCATCGCCATAAACGGTGGGACCGCAGACGTACATGCCCACATGCGGGGCGTTCAAGGGTTTGAAAGGCTGCTTGCAGCGCGAAAGGCTATTGTAAATATATAAGGTGCCGTTCATCGTAATAAGATTTTGAATTTTGTGCAAAAGTACAAAAATAAAGCGACAGGGCGACAAAAACCTTGCATCAAGGAAAAATGTTTATATTTGCGGTCGGAAAACCAATAAAGACATGATGCAGTTGAATACAATGAATGAGGCTCAAATGATGATTCTTGAATCATTTGCAAGTGCGACTGATGAACAAGAGGTCAATGACTTGATGGATGTTCTTAGGTTATTTTACGCTCGTCGTTTGGAGCAAGAAATGAGTCGGCTTTGGGATAACGGAACGCTGAATCAAGAGGTTCTTGACCAATTGAAAGAGGAGCATCTTCGTACTCCATATATGAATTGATTGCCATGATGCAGCCTCGTGTGGTCATCGATACGAATTGTTTATTGCAGATACTTGGAGCAAAGAGTAAATACCATTTTTTGTTTGAGAGTTTTCTGCAATTTGGTTATGTTATGTGCATATCCAACGAGGTGCTTCTTGAATATGAGGAGGTTTTGCGCATGAAGGCATCACCATTGGCTGCTGATTTGTTTATGAAAGTCATCGCTCGTTCACGCAATGTAATCAGAAAAGATCCATATTTCAAATGGAATATCATTACTAATGACTTTGATGACAACAAGTTCGTTGATTGTGCATTTGCGTGTCGTGCGAATTATATCGTGACAAATGACAACCATTTTCAGGAAGCGGCCAATTCGCCATTTCCTGTTTTTAAAGTGATAAATCTTGATGATTTTTCAGAACTGATGAAACAACAATAGATAGAATATAAAACTAAATAAAAAGAACAAGATAAACAGAAACTTACATATTAGCAGATAGCACTTGTTGCTGTCCT
>Ga0310697_10005297_pt1 | contig 12508 bp, 7 predicted proteins | sample 172DNAGHGlowgp2_FD_203883 | JGI IMG/M metagenome (GOLD analysis project Ga0310697, IMG submission 203883) | Sheep rumen microbial communities from Palmerston North, Manawatu-Wanganui, New Zealand - 1728 DNA GHGlow gp2 (v2) (version 2) | ecosystem: Host-associated > Mammals > Digestive system >... | reverse complement strand
GCTGGAGGCGGTTCTTCGGCCGGATAGAATCCACCCGGAACGGTAGCACCGGGGCTCTGGTAGTAATCTGATTCAAATTCGAACTTGCCATCGGCAGCCTGTTCAAAAGGCATGTTGAAGCAATACTGTTCGTTGACACCCTGCGTAAAGTTAAACATAGCGGCAAAAGCTTCATCAGCCTGAGCACCGAAGCACGTCTTACCTTTAGCAGTCAACTTCATCTTTTTTGTAGTCGGGTCAAGTGTTGATTCCACCATACCCGTAGTCACACCGATACAAGGCATTTCACCCGTAGCCGAAGAAAGCACCTGGAACTTAGCACTTGCCGAATAGCAAGCGTTAGCATGAGCCTGTGCAGGAGTCTGTCCAGCATTCCAGTCCGGGTTGCAAGTAAATGCACCATGCAAGCTGGCATCGGTATCATAAATCACGGCTGCTAAATCATAACCACACTTGCCCGTAACATCGGGACGATTCACGTACCAGCCCTGATTTGCGCTAGGGAGTTTTTCTGATTCTTCAGCATCGGCCACGAAATAAAGCGCTTTGTTATAGTCCGGTTCAGTCGAATAAATTTCAAACAAATCTTCCAAAGCAATGGGGGTAGCAGCGCCAGATTCTTCCCAAGCGCCATTCATACCGATTGCATCTTCCAACTTGGTATCATCACTCCTATGAACAATGACACTTGCTGGGATTTCTTCATCGATATAGCGTCTGTAATACCATCCACAATATTCGGGATCGATGTTCAATGTAACTTCTTTTGTCTTGCCGTTGGCATAGGTTTCACTGATAATGGGTTCGGAACTCTTCCATATCGTGTTGCTTGGCAAGAAAATGTAGAAGTCAAAAATTTGCGGTTTTTCGGTTTTTACATAAATCGTACCAGACTTTTTAGGATCGGGGTGCTCCATGATCCAGACTTCTGCGTGTTTTTTGTTACCGAACATTTTGCAAGTAAAGCCTTCTTCGCGTGGATTCATTGGATTGACGTTGACACCTTTGCTTGTAACGCACTTGCTGTTGTAGCAGGTATTATTCATTGATGAGTTGATGAAGAAGTAATCATCGCTGTTCGTGCCCACAGCCTTCGCGTCACTGAAATCAACGGTAGTCCATCCGTTCGCGTCAGCTTGGGACATCATATGAGCGGAACCACCGATAACAATGTATGCATTTGCCCAAGTATCAGGCTTTTTGAAGTGGATTGTAGGTGAACAGACATCGCTTGTTTTAAGACAAATTGTTTTGGACGAATCAGTAGCAGATGGTGTGCAAACTTCTATCGTGGAATCGGGCATTCGTAAGTCTGCCCATGCATTTGTGACGCTTAATGCAATTGCCGTTGCGAATAAAATCTTCAAGCTTTTCATTTTGTTAGCCTCCTTACAAGAACCAGTAGGTGATGTTCAACTGTCCTTGCCATGTCTTTGGAGCATCGTTGGCATCGCTAATTCGCGTCATGCCAAATATAAAGCGCAGGTCAACGTCGAGTATGGACTTGCCGATGTGACGCATGACGCCAAGACCTGTTGCAATGTCGAATTCAAAAGCATTCAATCCGCCTTTTTCTTCAAAGGTCTTGCTGCCGTAGTAATCCTTGATGGTGACTTTATTTTTTGCATAAACGTTGAATGAGAACATGGGACCTGCATCAAAGTAGATTCCCTTCGGGATAGAAACTCTAGCTAGTATGGGCCAATCGATGTTCAATTGTGATGTAGAATATTCGATTTTCAAATCGGACTTTTCTTTTTGTTCCGCTTCTTTCTTTGACAAGATAACAGAAGCGTTGGTCTTTCCTGTTCCTTGCCTGAGTGCGAGAGTCAAGTCGCTGCGCAAATTGAAATAGGCGTTTGGCATGAACATGAATCCGAAGCCGAACTTGAAACCGACTCCCCAGTAGCTGTTTAGAAGGTCATCGGCTCCGCTGACAGAGAGGCTGATGTCTTTGCCGTGATTGATGTCGTCTAGACCGAACTTTGTACTATAAAAATCGTTGTATGTGATGCCTGCCGTGAAGCCGCCCCAGACACGCTTGGGTTTGTTGTCTTTCTTTGCTGGTGTTTTTTCTGTTTCTTGTTTTTTCTCTTCGGCTTTTGGTTGTGGTTCCTCAGTTTTTTGCTTTGTTTCGGCAACTTGAGGTTGCTGTTCTTTTTGCGTGGAGTCTGCGACGGGCTGAGTTGTATCCGGTTGCACCTGTTGTTCGGTGACTTGCTGCAATGTATCTGTCGTTTGCTGTTGGGGTTTTGCGGTTGTGTCGGCTGTCGGAATTTCTGCAGTTGCTGCTGGCGTTGCTGTTGTTGCAGTGTCAGCCACTGGAATTTCTGCAGTTGCTGCTGGCGTTGCTGTTGTTGCAGTGTCAGCCACTGGAATTTCTGCAGTTGCTGCCGGCGTTACTGTGGCTGTTGTGTCGGCCACCGGATTTTCTGCGGTTGCTGCAGGCGCTACTGCTGCTGTGTCTGCAACAGGAACCGGAGCCACAGCAACAGGAACTGCTGTAGATGGGGCTGGCGTTTCGATTACAGGAACAAAACCATCGGATGATGCTGTTGGAGTAGTAACTGCATTATTTGTAGAACCTTCGAGAAGCTTCTGGAAAAATGCGGGAGACTGTTCCTTGAAAATTTTTTCAATATCTTCCAACGTTGCGCCCTTGCCGGTATAACTTGCAACGAGATTGTTGTTTGCTCCTTCATGAAGTTCTGTGCTGACTACAAATGAACTCCCGAATTTGGAAATTTGGGTTTGTACAATGTAATCAGCTGAAACTGATCCGGTTGTGTTTTCTCGGCTCATGACCGTCCAATCCTGATTACTGGGGAGTGCACGGTTTGCTTCGTTTCGCAGAACATCTGTGAGGTAAAGTCGCTCGGGTGATGACAACATGTCATTTGAGGATTGTATTTCTAGAACTGCTACGCTTTTGGCCAATAGTAAGCTTGGGAAAAGCAACAGAAATGCTAGAGAGCGTAGATTTGTTTTGTTCATTTTAACCAACCCGTTGATGAGGGATGAATGTTTATTATAAATGTAAACAAAAAATTAATAAATGGTATGTTTTTTTTATAGACTGAAAATCTGTTCAGTATTTTTGGGGCAATGTAGCACTTTATTGTTGTGGATAAGTCGCCCGATAAGGAATGGCGAACTGACCAGTAGAATAGGACTGTGTTTAAAATTTTAAACGAAAGGCGTCCTTTCAACACGAAAGTTCTACATAGCCATTTTTGGCCGCTAAAAAAGAAAAATCCCGCTTTTAGCGGGATTTTTTTATAAAACGATGATACAGGGGAGATTAGAGGACTAATCGTTGATCATTCGTTCGTAGAATTTGCGGTAGTGATCGCGGTCGTCGGTCTTGCGGACGGCGATGGCGTCTTGCGGGTGGCGGTTGAGCATGCCCGTAATCATCTGCGGAATGATGTAGCCCCATTCGTACTTCTGGTGCAACGGGAGGAACAGTTCTTCGATGGCGTCGAGCACCGGGCGCAAATCGTACTTCGGATTCTTGAGGAAGCTGAGGAGCAATTCTGTGGTGCAGTTGCCGGCGCCACGGCCCATGCCCGAAACAGAACCGTCGAGGTAGTCCACGTGGTTTATGATGGCTTGGATGGTGTTGGAGAAGGCGAGCTGCTGGTTGTTGTGACCATGGAAGCCGAACTTCTTGTTCTTCACGATGCCTTTGTAGCGGGCGAGTTCCTTATCGATGTCTTCCTGGTAGAAGGCGCCGAAGCTATCGACGAGGTAGAGCACGTCGGCCTTGCATTCTTCCTGCACCTGGTGGAGCGCTTCGTCAAGTTCCGGACCGCGGTCGCGGCTCACGGCCATGATGTTGAGCGTCGTTTCGTAGCCCATGTCGTGGAAGGCGTTCACCATGCTGATGCCCTTGTCGATGTTCTTGACGTAGCTTGCCACGCGGAACATCTGGTAGGGGCTTTCGCTTGCGGGCTTAACGGCGTCCATGTTCACGCGGCCCACGTCGGCCATCACGGCCATTTTGATTTTGGAGTCGATGCCGTCTTTGACTTTCCAGAGCAAATCGTCGTCGCAGAACTTCCACGGGCCGTATTCCTTCGGGTCGAAGAGTTCGGGGGAGTTCTTGTAACCCATTTCCATGTAGTCGATGCCGGCTGCAGAAAGGAGCGTGTATAATCTACGCACGAATTCAAGAGAAAAGTCGTGCTTGTTGACGAGGCCGCCGTCGCGGATGGTGCAGTCGAGGACTTTGATTGTTTCGTAGTACATGTTTAGGTCTTGGGTTTTTGGTTATAGGATTTAGGAGGATTGTCATGCCCGTCTCCGAACGGGCATCTCCTTTATTACATCGCAAACATAGGTTTTAAAATTTGAATGGTCAAGAGCTGCCGTTGCAGAAACTTTAAAAATCTTGTTATTTAACGCAATTATAGCGAAGAAAAGAAGCGTGATACTGAATTTTTGACAGATTTTAGGTTTTGTTCACTTTGTAAAAGGTCAAAAACTGAACTTTGATGACTCTGTATCCCTGATGCTTGATTAAAATACGGCTATTGATTGAACGGTTTCAATCTGAAAAATATTGTGTCTGAGTTTGAATATTTGATATTCTACGCTAAATATGCGTAAAATAAATATTAAATCGATTGTTTTATCTTCTTTACAATTACGGAGTGTCATCAAAAATCACACCCTATTTTATTTTACTTTGCTGCGGTTCGTCGCTTATATATATTATGCCCATGCGTATATATAAGTCTTTTTCCCCGATTTTCCCTGTGGTCGTCCTTTTGGGCGCGTCCGCAGTTTCTGCTGAAACGAAATTTTTCTATAACCAGGTAGGTTATGATGTCGGCCAACCGATATCCGTGATTGTCAGGAGCGACCAACTTCAAGACGGCGCTGAGTTTAGCGTGATGTCGAACGGTTCTGCGGTCAAGACGGGAAAGCTTTCGGCAGGTTCCAATCCGGACAACTGGCTGAACAACGGCAAGTTTTACGTGGCGGACTTGAGCGGCCTTGCGGCTGGGAAGTACACGCTGCAGGTTTCTGAGAACGGGCAACCGCAAAAATCGGGCGAATTTACGGTGGGCGAGAACGCTTTGGCGAAAAACACGCTTGCGACTGTGCTTGATTATTTCTATTACGACCGTGCGGACAAGGCTCCTGTTGTCGATTGGGACAAGAGCATGGGCATTTATAAGTCCGACAAGAAGGTCGATGTCCATGGCGGTTGGTACGATGCCAGCGGCGACGTGAGCAAATACTTGAGCCACCTTTCTTACGCAAACTACTTGAATCCGCAGCAGATTCCTTTGACGGTTTGGGCGCTTGCGTTTGCTTCGGAACGCATCCCGAAGTTGCTTTCTTCGACATCCACAAAGGCTAAAACGGCTGATGAAGCGGCTTACGGTGCGGATTTCTTGGTGCGTATGCTCTCCGACGAGGGCTACTTCTACATGACCGTGTTCGATAACTGGGGCTCGCCTCTGGGCAAACGTGAAATTTGCGCATTCACGGGTTCCGATGGTAAAAAATCCGCCGACTACCAGGCTGCATTCCGCGAAGGCGGCGGCATGGCGATTGCCGGGCTTGCGAGTGCTGCAAGGCTTAAGCTGAAAGGCGATTACACCAGCGACAAGTATTTGGAAGCGGCTGAAAAGGGCTATAAGCATTTGTCCGAAAAGCAGGGAAATGGCGATTGTGCTTATTGCGATGACCACAAAGAGAACATCATCGACTATTACACGGCGCTTTTGGCGGCGACGGAACTTTTTGCGGCAACGGGCAAAAAAGACTATTTGACGGATGCCCGCAAACGTGCGGAAGGTCTTATTTATTATCTAAGCGATGAAGGTTATTTCTGGAGCGATAGCGAAAAGAAACGTCCGTTCTGGCATGCTAGCGATGCGGGCCTCCCGCTGGTGGCACTTGTCCGCTATGCGGAAATTGAAAGCCCGATTAGCGTGGATGCGGAGTCTCCTGATTTTGATCTTATTGATTGGAGCTGCGTCGATAGGCTAGGTGCTACCTGCGACAATCCGCATTTTAGTAAGGTCATGGATGCTGTCAAGGCTCATCTCAAGTGGCTTGTCTCTATTACGAACAAGGTGGATAATCCGTTCGGTTATGCCCGCCAGACTTACAAGACTCAGGACAAAATAAAGGACGGTTTCTTCATTCCGCACGACAACGAGAGTAACTACTGGTGGCAGGGCGAGGATGCCCGCCTGGCAAGCCTCTCTGCGGCGGCGATGTATGCGGCTCGCTCTTTGGACAAGAGTGTTGCTGATAGCGTGCAGAAATATGCTGCCGATCAGCTCGACTGGATTTTGGGCAAGAACCCGTATGCCACTTGCATGATGCATGGCAAGGGAACCAAAAACCCGCAAAAGTACGATGGCCAGTCCGATAACGATGCGACGCTCGAAGGCGGTATCGCAAACGGCATCAGCGGCAAGAACCAGGACGGTTCGGGCATTGCCTGGACGGATGACGGTGTTGGTGCTGTAGGCTTTGATGCTCTGAAGGAAGCGTGGCAGGTGTGGCGCTGGGATGAACAGTGGCTGCCGCACAGCACATGGTACTTGATGGCGGTCGTGGAACGCTATGACGAAGTGTCGAAGATGATTGAGCCACCGCGTTCTGCATTGCCAAAGACTGTTGCTGCCGCAAAGTTTGGCGTATCGCTTGTGGGTAAAACGCTTTCGCTCAATCTGCCGCGTTCGTCTGTCGGCAAGTCTGTTAAGATTGTCGATGTGCTCGGTAATGTGCAAATGCAAAAGACTGTTCAGAGCATGAACGAGACGATGAACGTGAGTGCGCTCAAAAGCGGCGTTTACCTTGTTCAAATTCAAGGCTTTTCCGCGAAAAAGTTTATCGTGAAGTAATACGCATCTGGCGTTGTCATCCCGGCCTCTGTGCCGGGATCGCCTTTTGTTACTGCAAAAGCGTTTTAGTTCGAGACTTTAAACGTTCTGGTCGGGGAGTATGCCTGTTGAACGAGGATGTCCTTGCCTTGTTCCATGAGCTTCTTGGCCTCTTCGGCGAGTTTATCGTCGTCTTTTTCTTCGATAACCTTGCTCAAGTATTCCATAGCGACATTCACATCCAACTTTGTCTGTATGCGGAGCTCGCCGATGTCAAACCGTGCGCGGCGTAGTAGGCCTGCGTCTTTTTCTTTGGCGATGCCCTTTTCCAAAAGCACGATAGCGGATTCTGGAACATTCTTTTGCTTTGCGATGGTGCCCCATTCAATCCATTGCGTGCTCGGAATCTCGATATAGCAGCCCGCGATTCTGTTCACGGTGTCCCTCACATCTTGGGCCTTGATGGGTTCTTCTTGCAAAAGCGCCGTGAGCCCGTATTGCAGCAACCGTGCGGCGTTTTCGTTTTCGCCATTGTTTGCCGCTTCGAGCCCGTTGCTAATCATCTTGCGTGTGCGTTCGCCCGGAGACACTGTTTCTGCGTTCTCGCGCCTGTTTTGCGTTGACGGTTTTGTGCTACGATGCGGCATGTAGAAGCCTGCAACTCCGCCCAGTGCAAAGAATATCGGCGATTCGACAGCCACCGCATTGAAAATTCCCGGGTTCAGGAACCAGTCAATGGCCATGCTGATGACAAGTCCGAATTCCGAAATCTTGCAGACGTAAGAAGGTATGGCGTCTTTCTCCTTGTCGAACGTGTTTGCGCCCAGCAAAAAGCAGAGCATCAGGCTTACGCCTATGTAGCGCCCGGAGGCGAACTGGCTGAAGAACGACGTGTTGACGAGCAAATCGACAAAGAACCCGCTGATAATCGCAATTACGATGGCATAGACGTAAACAAAGAATGCGTTCCAGCGTCTTTCGAGCTGCATAAGCGCAAACATGAAAAAGATGACGAAGAAAATAAAGGACCATGCGCTCGGGAACAAAAGCCCGCAAGTGAGCCAGCTTTCGGTATTGCCACGGCTAGGCTGGTACGCCCAACGGTAGCGGATGAACTTGTCCGTATATTTGTTGATCCATTTCGTGCGTTCAATTTCGAACTGCTTGTCGGTAGGGTAGGAGCCGTGTTCCGCGGCATATTGTTCCTTTCCGCCTTGGTTCTCCCACCATTCGAAAAATTCACCCTTCATTTCTTCGACGCGTTCTTCGACAATCGGGGTCGGGTTTTCTACGCGGTAGCGTTCCTTGTAAAGCTCGAATTCCTGTTTTTTGAGCTTGTCGTCGGGGGTGAGCCCCACGTTCTTGAATTCCTGCGCACGCTCTTCGTTCCACCACTTGTTAAATGACTGGTGGATGTCCTTTTCTTGGCGAAGCTGCTGGATTGTCGGGTCGAACGTTGTTTCGAAGTTGAAAACTCCGATAGCTACAAGCGCGATAAGCGTCAAGTAGTGATGGAATTTAAACACCCTGAACGGCGTTAAGATTATGCTCAATATTTTCTTCATACTAATGAATATAAACAAATCATCAGTAGAGTGGTATTGGCTTAGGGGCTAAAATGTGCGATTTCCGTATTCGTTTAGCTGGTTCCACAGAAAATCCGTGTTCACGTCGCGATATCCGAGGGCGTTGACTTCTTCGCGGAGCTTGTGGGCGAGGGCGAACAGGTTCGGGCTCTTTTTCATGCGTTCGGTACTGTCGAACGTCGTGAGCGCGTCTATCCAGTCGTGAATTTCCGGGAAACGGTCGCTCTGGAACACGTTTTCGCGACCGCTCTCGAGGTATTCCAGGTAGCGCTTGGAGGCTATATGCCCCTCTTCGTTGTAGATTTCCTTGGCCTTGGGGTAGAGCTTCTGCCCGGTCAGGTATTCGTGCATCACGGCACCAAAACTGAAATAATCGACCGCGTAGGTGATGTTTTCGCTGGAACTCGCGAGCTCGGGAGCGCTGTAGCACGGTGTCGAGAGGCCGCCGCCTTCGCTGACGGTTTCGCGCATTTTTGCCTGGGCGTAACCAAAATCGCAAATCAAGATTTTGTGGTTGTTCTTGTGCGCCGGGTTCTGGCAAAGGAGCAAGTTCTTGGGTTTGAGGTCCTTATGGACAATCTGGTAGTAATGGAGCTGGCTGATGGTGTTTGCCAAGTAGGCGATTTGGGCCACGCGTTGGAGCATCTCTTCGTCGGTGAGCTTCGGCTTCATCACTCTGTCAAGTGAACAGCCCTTGATGAATTCCAGCTTGAGGTAGGGGTGACGGCCAGCGATGCCTCCGCCGAATGTTTGCACGACGCCTTCGATGTTCGTGGCGCGGACGAGGTTGTTGATGCGAATTTCGTCTTGGAATGCGCTCAGGAGCATGTTCAAGCGGTGCAGGCGGTTTTTGCCGGAATGTGCCCAGTACTTGCAAATTTTGACGACGATTTCTTTTTCGTCGTAGCGTTTTTCGTCACGTGGGTGCTGCAGCCAAAGCTTGGCGCGGTAAAGCTGGTTTGTGCCTTCTAGCGAAAGCGGCTCGATAAGCTCGATGCGCTCGGCGTCGCCATTGTGCTTGAAGTCTGGATTATGGTCAAACCACCGCTGGTATTCTTCCATGGTGTAGTGCGGACGGAGCGCCAGGTTGCGTGAAACCCTGTCCATCGTTTCAGCCAAGTTGTTCCAAAACATGGCCCAAATTTAGTAAAAAAGCCCCCGACCGGGGGCTATGTTCTATTTCTAATCTATTTCTTTTTCTTTCGGTTCTCGAACTCTTCGACATGCGTGCGGGCGAAAGTGACCTGCCCTTCGCTTTGTTTCGTGAGCGCATCCGTGATAAAGTCGTACGCCTCGTCGACCGTATCGCAGAACTTGAAAAGCTTCAAGTCTTCGGGGTTGATCATGCCGGTTTCGACGAAGTAATCCCAGTTGATGGCCTTCTTCCAGAACTTGGAATCGAAGATGACGACTGGCATCTGCTGGGCGTATTTATCGGTCTGGATAAGCGTGAGCATCTCGAATGCTTCGTCGAGAGTCCCGAATCCGCCGGGGAAAATGACCAACGCACGGGCCATGCGCAAGAACCAGTATTTACGAATAAAGAAATAACGGAATTGCAGGTTGAGTGCATCGTCCAAGTACGGATTGCAATGTTGTTCGAATGGCAACTTGATGTTCAGACCAATTGAGGGCGTTCCGACATCGGATGCACCGCGGTTGCCGGCTTCCATGATGCCAGGACCGCCGCCGGTCATGATGGCGTAGCCCTGGTGCTGCTTGTTGATCCACTTGCCAAGGCGAGCTGCGAGTTCGCGCCCGGCGTTATAGGAATCAGCCACTTTCGAAAGTTTGTCCAGTCTTGCAAGTTCAGCTTTGTTCTTGCATCCCTTGCGGCGTTTCTTGATTTCTTCGGGCGGGAGCGTCCGGGCGGAACCAAAGAATACAATCGTGTTCTTTATATCTTCTTGCTTAAAAATCTGGTCGGGCTGCAAAAATTCAGAAAGAAATCGAATAGTACGCGCTGCATCGCTTTCCATGAATTCGGGATTGTGGTAAGCCATCTGTCCCGGAGCCGGGTGGAGTTTTTTCGGTGCCATAATAAACCTCGTCTGTAAGTTTTAAAAGTCTATACAATCTTGTCATTCCCGCGAAGGTGGGAATCTCCTATTCTTTTTTATTCAATTATAACAGGAGATGCCCGATTAAATCGGGCATGACAATCATAGTCTAATGAATAATATACGATAAAATGCTTTTGCGGATAAAAAAGTAAAGTTTTTATCATCTTACTTGGAATAACATTTATATATTAAGGGTATGCTAGTAAAAATGTGGACAGATAATTTTGTCATTACAGGTGAAATCGACACGTTGCGTGACGAGCGCTTGACGGACTATATCCGCGAAAACAAGGACTTTATCGCGGTGACTCAGGTGCGGGTTTGCGATAGGAACGAGCATGATTTGTTCCGCACGCACTTCCTCAACGTCAGCACGAACCATATTGAGATTATTCTTCCGGCGGAATAATTACCATTCAATGGCAATTTTCGCGACAAGGAAGCGGCGGGAAACTTCGTCGAGCTTTGCCGGGTCAATCTCGATACCGAGGAGCCCTGCAAAAATGACAAACGGACTAGGCGTAGTGCCTTGGTTATTGCACTTGACACGCACCGTCATCGTTCCATCCTGAATATCAATCCCAAGAACTTGTTCGTTCAAATCCATCTGCTGACCGCGGTGGTTCGTAACGATTGGCAACTGCTTTTGTTCGAACTTTTGCATGAGGTCGGCGGGGATGCTTTCTGGCGTGTGGCGATACACCATCGCTTTGGGAAAATGCTTCGAAAGCTTTTCTTTCAAGGGCTCGATATTGACAATTTCCATACCGCGCGGGAACGGAGCGCTGAGTTTCTCGATAATCTTTGGCTTGCCTTCGGGCGAAATGTCTAGCGGCTGGAGCAAATCGACGCTGATGACTTCGCAGTACGTTTCGAGTCCGAGCGGGAGAGCGCCCATGTTGACGATGCGCGGTTTCGGGCTGAAGCCTTCGCTGAACTTGATGGGGATGCCGGCGCAGATGAACGTGCGTTCGAAGAAACTGAGCATGTTGTGGTGCGGCAAGAATCGGCTGATACCTGTCTTCTTGAACGTAATCTTGTAGCTGTAGCTCACCTTCTGGCTCGGACGGCGGTCTGCCACGAGCTTCTTGATTTCTTCGGGGGTGCGGCTCGGTGCCTTGTGGCGCACCGGATCGTCCGCGAGGACGATTTCCTGGCCGAAGCCAGGAATGCCGCACTTCTGACAGTCGCCCCATTTGCAGTTCGGCACTGGCGCAGACGTCGGGTCGAATGCTTTTTCCCACTCGCGGCGCAAGTATTGCTTTGACGTGCCCGCATGGATGAAATCCCACGGGAACACTTCGTCTTTTTCGCGTTCGCGATAGACCCAAGATGTATCGTAGCCGCATTCTTCCCAGACTTCGAGCCACTTGTTGAAGTCGAAGCGGTAGCTGTCGCTTTCGAAGATGATGCCTTTCTTGTATGCCGCGTAAATGACGGGACCGAGTGAGCGGTCGCCACGGCTATAGACCGCTTCCAAGAAACTCGTTTCCCAAGCTGCCCAGTTGATTTTTACGTTCGGGTGCTTGTAGAATTTTTCGCGCACGTAACGGATGTGACCGAGCGCTGTTTCTTTGTCCATAAACGGCGCCCATTGCAGCCCAGTAAATGATTTCGGAATGAGAATGCCGATGCTTACTGCAATTTGGATGCCGCGGTTGTACTTGCGTCCGATTTTCACGAGATTAAAGATGAGGTCGCAGAACGCCTGCATGTCCTCTTCGTTCTCGGTCGGGAAACCAATCATCGTGTAAAGCTTGATTTTGTTGAATCCGCTGGAGAATGCGTGCTCGGCGGCATCGTACATGTCTTGGTCGCTGATGGTCTTGTTGATCATCTTGCGGATGCGTTCGGAACCCGTTTCGGGCGCAAACGTGGCACTGCGGCCGCCTTTGAGGGCTGCAACCTTTTCTGCAAGACTTTGTCCGAAACTGTTCACGCGAATGCTTGGCAGACTTACATCTACGTTGTCATAGAACGGGTCGTCGATGATGGAGTCCGTCAATGC
>Ga0310697_10005296_pt1 | contig 12509 bp, 7 predicted proteins | sample 172DNAGHGlowgp2_FD_203883 | JGI IMG/M metagenome (GOLD analysis project Ga0310697, IMG submission 203883) | Sheep rumen microbial communities from Palmerston North, Manawatu-Wanganui, New Zealand - 1728 DNA GHGlow gp2 (v2) (version 2) | ecosystem: Host-associated > Mammals > Digestive system >... | reverse complement strand
AAGAGACGCTGTTCCGCAGGACGAACCTGTTCCGTTCGCTCTATCAGTTTGCACCATACGCCGAGCAGTATGGCATCAAGCGCTCGCAGCACCAATATCCGCTCGACAGGAACTTCGGCGGCATCTATACGCCTGATGCCATCTACTTCAGGGAGAGCGAGCAGAAAGGGTATGCCTTGATGGACGAGCCTGTCGGTCTCTCGTTCATCACCGTGGCAGGCATGAACCGACCTGACCTGACGACAGACGGAATGATTGCAGCGCATCATGTGGAACCTATCAAGAATAAGATACGTACCATCTTCCGCATGGGATTGGTACATGGTCATGATTCGCTGGTGCTTGGGGCATTGGGTTGCGGGGCTTTCCGAAATCCTCCTCGTCATGTGGCGCGTCTGTTCCATGAGGTGATGGATGAGCCCGAGTTTAAGAATAAATACCGTCGGATCGTATTCGCCATTCTCGATGACCACAATGCGCATCAGAAGCACAATCCGGAGGGTAACTTCAAGCCGTTCGCCGATGAATTTGCCGGAATGGATGCGCCTCAATTAACAGCAGATGCAGAGAAAGCGCTCATGATGTGGAAGGTGGGTGCTGGCAATTCCGCCAAACGGTTCAACGGGGAGGACCCCATGCCTAAGAAGACTAAGGTGGCAACGAAGGACACTTGGGACATTGAGCCGATGCCCGAGAAGCATACCACGATTCCAATGGAAGTGAGTATTCCGAGTGCTGCCATGCGGGTCGTGAAGTATGGTCACATTCCCGAAGCGATGGAAGACCATTGGTTTATGTACTGTGACGAAACGACCATCAGGTATTACCGCAGTTGGACGGGATTCTGCATTTACATCGCCAGGTATATCGACGACGGCGAAACGTGTAGGATAACGGAACTGACGGTGAACCGTGAGCCGGAGCAATACACGTGCACTGACGACGAGCACGATGTGGCGTTGTTCATGGCGTTGCTGACGGAGGAATATGGAGGCGATGCCAGTGGGTATTGGAAGAAAGCGTTAAAGTGATGGAGATGTGGCTGGGGGAGTTTTATGTTCGAATACACAGGTTCAGAAACGATTAAGCCACCAATGAATAAGTTATAAACTATCATAATAACAAACGATAATCCCTTATTAATGTATGGGACTGCATCATTACCACACACTAAATGTGCTAGGCTCACTTAAAAATCGCTCTTAAATCGCTCTTATTTTTTCGTTTTTAAGAGCGACCATACAGATATGTTGCCCTTTGTCTCGTTGACAATATAGCAGCATTGGTCATCTTGCCGTCAAATCCTATGTCTGTCTGCGTATCTCCCCATACTTGCTCATGTCGAGAGCAATCAAGCTCTCACCACGACGGGCATAGAACCCCTTGGGTTCGCCTCATGGCTCAGAGCAGAGAAATACTAGCCCATATCATCAAAGTTGAAGTTGTTTTTCCGCTTTCTTGCGCTCGCCTATGCCACTTTGCTTGCAAAGAACTCTACCACCTCGTCCTCGTGATGGTAGCGCAGGTTGTTGAATGCCTCGTATATATTCATTTCTTTATTCTTTTCATTATTATATCTACTTCTGCAGGCTTAGAAGACTTATTTCCATATAAAGCTGTTTGTGACATTGAGTCTTTTTTTAATTTACTCACCCTTTTAGAAAGAGAATAATCAGGGAAGTTTTTTCTCAACACTTCTAGTGTAGTATCTAATGTGAACTTCCTCGCATCTGTTCTCACGCAAATAGTTGCATCATCACTCATTAGTTTTGCACACTTTGAGAAGACGGTATCCAACAAGTCATAATATTCATCTTGTTTTTCAAAACGCCCTTTATACTTTTCTTTTGAATAGACAAGTTTTTCGCTTCCACCAAGGAGCCATAATCTTAGCCATTGATCTGCGTAATAATCTGTTATAGCACAATAAGGAGGAGAAGTAAATAGCAACGAAACTTTTTCGTCGTTTTCTTTTAATATATTCGATACATTGTTAAGTTCGATTGTACTATCACCTAAGAAAATAGAATTAGCCGCAACATTAGGAATCCCTTTTCTATATCTCCAATTTATTCTGCCTAATATATAATCATATGGGTTAATCAAAGGAGGTTCTTCCATCCCATTCTTTTTCCACCATGCTATAGAATAATCCATGCCCATTGATTTGGTAATTCTCATTTGATTTGACAAGGATTGTCCTTTCTTTCCATGCAGATATACAAGTAAAAAAGCCATCAAAGTAGCATCTACCTGATTATTTCTCCAGTCAAGATTCTTCCTTGCTGACAACAAGAATTTAAGCACTTCATCACAAAAGCAAAAATGATAAAACTCTGGCATATTCTCTGCCATTCTCTTATAATAATTTCGTTTGCGATAAACCTCTTCCAACCTCATAATAACACTATCTTTTCCTGCAGGATGTAATTTCGCATGTCCAAATAACCAGCCAACAGGATTGATTTCAATTCCGATACCTTTCCTATTTAGGACACTGCCAGAATAGATACTAGTGAATCTTCCTGCAAAAGGATCTAAGACAATATCACCTTCTTTTGAATATTTATTTACTATGTTAAAGGCAAAAGAGAGGGGAAACATCGCATAATATGGACCAAAATGAGCCCATATAGATTCTGCTGTTTTATTCTTATGAGTTAAGTCCTTAATGCTAATCATTATTATTTTGATTTATGATATCATTTGCAATTGATTCGAATAGCCTTCTTCCCAAATTCAATGGAATTGCTGCTTCTGCATGTGCAGAGATGAGAGGTGTTACAGAATTGGGATATCTGCTTGATGCCATATGATCCAACAACTCCATCACATCTGCAAGTCTCGAATACTGATTGGGCCGTGCAGTATTTAAATTGAACTGATAATCTGTATAGCACACGTCAACAGGAACTAATAATTGTCCAGATTTTGCTTTATAAAAAAACTTCCTACCGAAATAAGTATCCTGTCCAAAAGGCTTGGGACTATCAGAATATATAATATTCTTTTTTATATATTCATCAGTCAAAAGAAAGGCATTTTGAATAGGAAATTTACCAGCAACTCCATTAGAGTCGGTGTCGATTGAAATAAAGTGATTGAAAAAAGTTCCAGTCTTTTCCAATCCAATAATCATCATGTCAGTCCCATTTAACAATTTCTGCTTGTTGTTGATTCGGCAGATTTCTTTCTTAATCGCATTTGTTAACCAAGATGCTGTACTAAATACTGCCAAAGGGCCATCTATAACAAACGCGACTCTTCTTAAAGTTGCTAACCAGTTGTTTTTTTCAAAAGATCTTAAGATGTGAATTAGCCAAAGCTTTTCAATAGCAGACATTATTTGTCCGTACATTTCACCACATGTCGAACTGGGATTCATTAGTTCATGCAGTCTAAGGGCATCTGTTGAATAAAGAGGACGATGAGTCTGTGGACATTCGTAAATGCCATAGCCATATGTCATTTCATTGTCATTTCCTTCAATTGGGCTCTTGGGAGGACGGCCGCCTGGCGATTCCTCCAACTTTATTTTTAACAACGCTTCATAGGTATCCAATAACGTTTCACCATCTTCGAAAACATGGCAACTTTTCATTTCTTCATAAAGTACCTTCCTTAATGAAGACTTCGCATCAGGTTCATCACCAACAATTATATTACATCCGGGGAATACTGCTTCAAAAGATGAAGATTTTTCTGTCTCTCGAAATTTCTTGGGGTCAATGAATTCATTCTTTTCTAATTCTTTAGCCATCTTCAGGTCTAACAGAACTGAAGCCACTGTCACATAGCCGCATTCAGCACAAGGGAAACCATTCTTTACTGGCGCTGCCTGATAGCTACCATCAATAGCTAATACTAAATCAGGTTGTTGACCATTATGAGAAAGGCTATCTTTAGGCACTAAGTTATTATGAGATATATTGTTTACGCTTGGACTAATCTCTTTTAAATGCAATTCATGCAAACGTGTATTTATCCGCTGGTTCTCTATAATTCTTCTCAGCGGCTCATATGAGGCAAATTCTTTTTCAAAACTCATTTCTATATTTCAAATTTGTCAACTTGTACTGGAATAACGAACGGATTACTCAATGTTTTAACTCGTAAGAAGCCCTTATCTTGTGCCCTTCGAATTGACGGTTCAAAATCTTTAAAATCATAATACTTACACAATTCTTTTGTTTCATCAGTATTATTTAAATGTGCAATGAACCAGTTAGATGTGTTCCTTAGAATATTTTTCTGAATACTACTAACCTCTTGAGTTGCATAAACCATACCAATCTTATATTTTGCCCCCTCTTTAGCTGTTCTTACCCATATATCAGTTAAATCTAAATCATTACCTGCAGGCAATATGTTATGAGCTTCCTCAATGTAAACTAATATTTCCGGAATAATTGCTTCACCCTTAATAAACAATTTTTGATTCTCGCTAAAGATTCTTTGCATAATACGTTTTGCTGATGACTTATTAACTTCAGGATCACCACTAGACTGATCAACTATTACAAGTTTCCCATTTTTTAGTTGCTCATAAATGTCTGCAGCGAAATCTGACGAAGTATTGGAACTATGTAATTCTTTTGCACGTCCGATTTTTTTTGTACCATTTGCGTATTGAAATATTCCCAAAAGATTCTTCAAATTTGAATCAGCCCAAGGTTCTCCAGAACTACTATTACGAATATAATTATTATCAAAAGTTCTATAATCGCTCTCCGTTCTTATGAATTTTTCTAGACTCTCAAATGCAATTGCCAATCGACTTAAGGATGGACTTTCCTCTGCTAATATAGAAGCAGCTGACATATAATCCGAGGCCGAATTTGATTGGCTATTTCTCATCGAATTCAGCAAATCTTGGCTAAATAAACCTCTCGTGCTGATACGAAGGTTATTGGGAATATCAAAACCTGCACGAGCTAAAATAGCTCTATATACCAAAACAGAACGTTTATATCTTGTTAGTGCACCTCTGTCACTTTCATCAGGTTTTTCAAATACTACTTGACAAAAGGCTTTAATATAGTTCGTTCCATCATCATCTAATAAACGATCAATGATATCTTTTCCTATCTGAAGATTATCGTCGAGGAAGAAATTAAGTAACATCAATTTACGATCCTTATCATTCGGATGAGTCGTTATACCGTATGTTACAACCTCATCATCCTTATTCGCCCCCTGATTAAGTTTGTATACATTCTTAAGAGCATTGTTATTGTCTTGTACATTCTCATTGGCATACTCACCATTAGGATCAAAGATAAGTTGACCTATTCTAAGCGGCATTTCTTCAGAAGAAAAAGGCATACGTAATTCATAAACAGATTTAGCTATAATCTTTGTTGTATTGGACTTACCAGTTCTTGTCATACCAAACAAAGCAGATTTTTGGCTAAGTAAATCTGATGGATATATATACACTGGTACATCATCTACATGCTGAAACCTACGATTTGTTGATGCATATCTCACATTACCAAGTTTTACCCTTTTAACATTATTAAATTTGTCTTTTTGGTCCCGAATATTAACAGGGTCACAATAATTAATTATTTCCTCTAAGGCTTTTGCTGTTGGCTTATATACTTTTAATCCTCTATTGGGATAATAATTTGAAATATCACTACCAAATCTTAACGATAACGGAGCTTCTGAATTATAAGGGTCTTCATCAAGATAGAAAGTCCCTATAATACGACATTGAAGTCCTGCAAAATCGAAAATATTTTTAGTTCTTGCGTCCATTGCAGACACATCCCATTGTTTATCATCTTCACCGCTAACACGTTGAGCAGTTTCTACCCTTATTCTTTCTGCTTCAACATCTTGTGGTAACATAGTACTATCCATTACTCTCAATAGAATAATAGATGAATCCTCCAAAGTAAAATCTATGTTGGAATCATTACTGAATGGATTAATTCTTGTTGCAATAAGAAAACTCAGACTTGCAATGCCACCAACCTTCTGTCTATAAAAATTATGTATGATTACCTTAGCAGTCTCATAGTTAATAGAATACAACTCACCAACGTATTGCTCTGGCTGTATTAGTTTTTGAAACCACTTCTTTGCCTCTTCTGATTTGCTAGTATAAATACTATCAAAAAGTCCTGTTTCAATATTACTCATAATTATATAATTTATTTTGGAGTTAATACTTTTGTTTACTCGGAATCACACCTCTCACACCACCTTTCGGATTGGGCACATCGCCCTTGTACCTTGGAATCAAGTGCATGTGGCAATGGAATACGGATTGCCCGGCGGCTTCGTTTACGTTGATTCCGATGTTGTAACCGTCAGGATGAAAACGCTCGTCAATCTTTTGCTTCACATATTGCAGCACTACGTTCATGGCCTCTCGCTCATGGTTCGTCAAGTCGAAATAATTTGCCACATGACGCTTCGGAATAATCAGGGCATGGCCGGGCGATACGGGGTAGCCATCATAAAAAGCGACGCACGTAGCCGTCTCGCAGATGATTTCAACACGGCGCGACAATTTGCAGAACGGGCAGGTCTCGCCCTCCTTGCGCGGCAGTTTGTTGAAGTGATTGTATTGATAGAGTTCGTAACTCTTGTTAGCTACGAGACTCTTGTAAGGAAGTCGCACATTGCACTGGTACGTGTGCAGCTTGTGGATTGCATGGAGTCGGAAGCCCTCTTCCGTCAGGTCACGGCGCACAGCGAAGTAGGCCGTCCCCTTGGGCGAAAGCAGATTGGTGACATTCATCAACACTTCCGCCTGTGCGTATGGCTCCAGCACATTCAAGACGTAGTTGCAGATGATGGTATCAAACTTCTCTTCGGGATAGTCAGGGCGATAATAGTAGTCGTAGCCCACGATGTCGTAGCCCTGCTTCTTCAGCTCGTCGGTGTCGAAGCCGAAACCGCAGCCGAAGTCAAGAATCTTGCCCTTCAACAGCTTGTGCTCTAAAAGATATCGAGTAGGAACGGAAAATGCCGTCCTCTTGATAGCCGTGAGGTAGGGGTGATTGATAATCGGTTCCATCTTCATTCGTGAGTTAAAGTTCGGAAGCCCATGTTGATTGCCATCTGGCTCAGGGGTGAAAACGTCTTGCGGTATGTGTTCAGGAATTGCTCGTCAGTCATGGCCATGAGGTCTTGTGGCGATACGCCGAGGGCGAAATACTCGTTCAGAATGGTGTCGCGCTTGCCACTAACGGGAATGTACAACTGCAAGGCTTTGTGCTGCCTCGCTGCCATAAGCGGCAAGTAGTAGTCGAGGTCGGGGATGCGGTTGTTCTTCGACGAATTGAAGCTGCCGTCAGCAGGAATGAGGTTCCAATTCTGATTGTGCGACACGAAGCTCCAAGGCATGAAGTTGTCGAGGTCGAAATCATTCATGCCAAGCGGATTGTTTGTGTAGATGCAGTTAATGGTGCCGCCCAACTCAATGACCTTGTTCCAAAACTTCTTTTGCTTGGTCAGCGGCTCGCGCTCCTCCGGCCTCAACAGCTTGCCTGAAATGTTCGGCACATTGGGATTCTTTGCCTGTAGGAACAGCGTGAGATTCCACAGCGTGAAGTCACGCAGAATGTCATAGTTCTTATTCAGATAGTCGCTCCATTTAGGGTTAATCGTGACGGTCAAATCCTCGCCCCATCCGCTGAGCGAATACAGGCAATCGTTTTCCAGCGTCTGTGAACGGGCAATCATTTCCTGCTCTTTGTTTGTCTCTATCCATGGCGTTTGAAACCAGAACGGGACGTTTTTCAAAAGCTTTTTTATACTTGCTTTCACCTTCTTGTCGTCCTTCACGGCCTGCATGATGACGTCAGTCTTGCTTTCCAACTTGTCATCAACGGTGATACCCGTCAGTTCTGCCACGTCTGGAATGATTTGCGACATGGAATCGCCCTTGCCGAACGACAATTTGAAGTATTCAATGGGATACCATGCGTATGCCACCATCCGCGAAGCCACGTCGAGTGCCAACATCGTTTCTTTCTGCTCCTTGACGTGCATGTCGAGCAATGATAACAGCCAGTAGAACTTATATGTCGCCGTAGTCGAGTCGAACACGCGGTTCATCGCACTGGTTGAGAGGGTTTCGGATTTCGGTATCGTCATAATTATTCCAATATATATCAATGGAAAACGTAGTACTCAATCTTCAACGATGGGTACTTCTGCTTCAGATAGATGGCGAGTGCTGCACTATCCTTACCACCTGATATGCCTAATATATGTCTTACGCTCATTCTGCTTCTGCAATTTCATCTTTTATGGCATCCATCTGTTCAACGAACTTTTTGAAGCCATAGTTGTATTGAGAGATGCTGGGGATATCCTTCCGCTTCATTTTTTTCAGAACCTTCTGGTATATACTGATTGCTTCAGGGCTATTCTTGTCTTTTTGAGGTATTCCAAGCCCATCTTTCTGAAGTTTCTGATTCAGTATGTAGATGCAGTTGTTTGTGGCACATCGCTTCTTGGCATCATTCTCGTAATAAAGCGGAAGCAACCAACATTCAGTCTCGTCAAAGCAAATGGCAAATAGTATTCTGTAGGAATACTTGATCCAAATGTCTGCACTTATATCCTGTTTCAATCGTGCGCAAACCCTCTCATACAGAACATCTTCTGTAACTTTCTTGTGGTTCTCGTCATAGATATCAACACCATAGTGTGTTTGTATGCATGCATCTGTGTCTATCTGGATAACCAGATACTCGTTTGATGCCATCACATCTTGAATAATGTCGTCTGTGCAGTGATTAAGGACCTGCAACCAGCCACCATCATCGTCTTGTTTTTCTTGCCCATGGGAGATCTTTAGCGATGGCTGAATAGCGTTCACTACCACGTCATCACCCATATAGCGGCTGATGATATAGGAAAGCATCTTAATCTCTGATACTCCTTCGCAAATCAAAGCAATTGAAGCCATAGCCGTATCCGTTTAGAAGTTATCAGGTAGTCCACCAATAAGTCCTTTCATCCATGCCTCAGAGAGGGGCATTGACATGTTATCTTTCAGGATTACTCTGTTTGTCTTGGTATATCCGTCAATTGTGCGACGAACAACATGTAGGCGTACATCATCTTCGAATAAGTTCATGCCATCAAGTACGGCAGCATTGTGGGACGTTGCAATGATTTGCTTATCGTGCTTCCGTGCCAGTTCTATCAATCTGCGTACCACTTCGCGACAGAGTTTGGGGTTGAATGCTGTATCGATGTTCTCAATAGCAAAGAATTTAGGGGTCTCATCTGATATAACAAGGGTTAGGTAGAAGAGTAAATAGAGAAAACCCTCATTGGTACTACGCTGATCAAAGGTGTTGATAGTATCTGACAAGTAACCGTCTTTAAGTTTAAGATTAAACTCCATTGACAACTGGCCAGAAGGCACTTGCATATCGTCGAACCAGTCAAGAATCTTAAGATTCTCTTTTATCTCATTAAAGAAATCATTGCTTTCCGGCCTTTGTGATAAATCTTTCAAATAAGCGAACAAGCCCTCTCCATGACGTCCCATAGGATAAGTCCGATTGGAATCGTCGGCTCTACGAAGCTTCGACTCTTCAAGAGAATAAATTAAAAATGTGTTTAAATCCGCATTGGTTGGTATAGCAAACAACTTATTTCCCCTAACAACAAATTTCAAGACATCATCCTTGCCCTCTTTATTGTTAGTCTGGTTTATATCGTCTGATTGGGCATCTTCCTCCATATCAAATTCATTGTCATTGACCCATCTTGCCGGCTTTGCATTCTTGTCATAACGAATGTCAAGGACAGTTTCATGCCCCTCATTGTTTGCCACACAGATTTGAATCAAATTGACGACAGTATCTTCAAACGCAGGCAACATAAACCGTGGTTCAACAACACGAATGCCACGATTGCCAAAATACTCATAATCCAGTTTGTCGGAACTGGCAGCAGCCCCTATTGCAATCCCTTCAAGGATATTGGACTTGCCACACCCATTTGCACCAATCAAGAGGTTGAATCTCCCAAGTGGGAGACTCACATTCAAAACGGATTTGAAGTTTTCTATAGTAATGTTGCTTATCATATTTGTTATTGTTTAAGTTTCTTGTTGAGTATGGATAATAATGTGCAGACATCAATGTTTGTGTCGCCTGATAGCAACTTGTTGATGTGTGCCTCCAAGTCTGCGGCCTGTTGTCTGTCTTTTTCCGGTAGAATATAGGTCTGCGTACGAACATCAGTGCCGAGATTTGTCACCATGTCGAAAGAGTAAGCATCGCTCTTGTCGGACTCATCTGTCTTTCTGGAAATATCGGCATATTTCTCACAAGAGCGAAACATGTAAACAAGATCATCGAGCAACTTGTCTTCCTGTTCATCACGTAGCGTATCGAGCCGCTGGTCCAAGACCGTGTAACAGATGGACTGATACCACTCTGCCCGATTGTCATATTCTGTGATGGCACGAGTATAGAACTCACGCTGTTTGTCTGTCATCAGGTAAACTTTGGTGTTTCCCAGCCTACCCCTGATTTCATGAATATACTCCCCATACTCTGCAGAATCCAGTTTGAGTCCTTCTACCAAACGCTCTTCTATGCGGTCTATCAACTTCGTATAACAAGAGCGCAGTTCACGAATGGCACGTTGAATGATGTTGCCATACTCGTTGACGAACTGTTCTTGCTCTAATGATTCCCTGTTATACCCCAATGCTTCCGGAAGGTCTTCAAAGAAGGCTTTCTCTGGGTCTTTTGCTGTGGCCAAGACATCACGGAAGCGGAGTGTTGATGAGTGGTCGAACTTTTGCGTATGCTTGGCATAGTCATTCAGCTGACGATAGAAAAAGAAGAACGGCTTGATGGTCTCGATGAATTTTTTCGTAGTAATGCTTTGCTCTTCGCCTAATCGCACGAATTGGCGGTACTGGTTGAAGAAACTCAGTTTCACGCCATCCACGGCGTATGCTTTCAATTCAAAGTCAGCCGGATGCTTGGGCAGCAGGTCGAAGAACTCCATATTCACTTCGGGCATGAAAGCACCTTTCGACGCACTATAAAGGGCAAAGTCCTGACGACGGATAAATAGATAGGTGGGAACCCAGAAATCGAGGAACCCCTGCTTGAGTTTATAAGGCTGTTCTGAAAGCATCTTGATAAGTGCAGAAACCTTGCGGGGCTTGCTGACCGTGCTGTGCAGGAAGTCTTCACAGGCTTTCCATACAGACATGAACTCAGGATTGTTCGGCTCATCGGAAAGCGTACCGTTACGATGCAAGCCCGTATTCTTTAGCAGAGAATAATAAATCGTTTTCTCTGGTGGGAACTTATCTGGCTCGAAGCCAAGTTCTGGCTCATTGTAATGATTCAAAAGAGCCGTAAGATATTTCACACGGGCAGAAGAAATCGTACCAGGGAGTTTGTGGCGATTAAACAACTCATTGTTCATTACTGGTGTCAACGAATAGACATTGTCACAGACTTCAGACAACAACTTGTTGAAATCGAGAAGCGAATGTATCTTCTTCTCTTTTCCCTGGAAGAACCATTTTACGTTTTCTGTGTATTCAAAGAGATTACTACTGATAGCCTTTACAAGAAGCGTCTCTTCGTATGTCTTTAGGCGGGCTATCTCCTGGGTAGCCACACGGTCACTCTTGTCAATCAGCACCTTCTCTGCAATGTACTCATAAACTTTGATATGATGGAGGTGCTGGATAATGTCATCGGCATTATTGAAGTAGGCAAAGATAAGCGCATGGTCGTTGCTTGCACTAAAGTTTCTTACGTCCAAGAGCGTATCCTTGTCTGAAAATATCAGTTCAATCACCCCGTCTGTGTCGCCAGTTGGAACGATGTCTATTGGCTCTTCACGAATCATATACTCAAAATAACGAGGCGTTCCACGCTGATAGAAATGAGCTTTGACAGGCGATATGCGGTTAACGAAATATTTTTCTAAATCTACAATATACGAGACTGGCCTTGGAACAATATTTGTGGCTTGTCTAATCTCCAATTCCAAATCCACATCGGTTCCTTCAAATAACAATAGACGCTGCTTATATGCAGCAAATCGGATAATCTTGAACTGCTCCAACTTATGCAAGATGACTGAAGCGTCAGGAATGTCCATCGCAAGTTTCGCATAGAGTGACATCTGTTCTGCTGTCAACTGAAAAGTGGCAATAGAGAACAAATTAAGCAACCCGATGGCTTTGATGAGTTTTATTGCACTCATCAACGATTGTTCGGAGTCCCAATCCAAGCCCTCGGCTCTTTCTATCGACAACAGTATGGAGCTCCATGCCATTGAGTCGGCATTAGCGTCTTTCAGATAGGAATAGAAATTGTAGATGATATAATCATAGACGCGTTCAAGATTGTAAGTCAGGCTTGCATCGGGAGTAAACTCGCTGAGCGAATTTTTCCCTTTGGCCGCAAGAAACGTAAAGAGAGAACGTTCATTCTGACCATACCGTTGAATAGCTGAGGTAATGGCAAAGGCAGAGACTGGGTCAAGGG
>Ga0310697_10005295_pt1 | contig 12509 bp, 8 predicted proteins | sample 172DNAGHGlowgp2_FD_203883 | JGI IMG/M metagenome (GOLD analysis project Ga0310697, IMG submission 203883) | Sheep rumen microbial communities from Palmerston North, Manawatu-Wanganui, New Zealand - 1728 DNA GHGlow gp2 (v2) (version 2) | ecosystem: Host-associated > Mammals > Digestive system >... | reverse complement strand
CCAGCGGGCGAAACTGCTGATGGCCCTCATCGAATACTACCGGGGGCTGTGTCCGAGAATCGGAGGCGTGAAACTTTACCTCCTGCTCGCCAGTGACTTGGGGAAAGAGGTGACGCACGGGAGAGACGCCTTTCTGAAGTTCTATGCCGAGAAGAACTTCCGCCTGCCCCGCAACAAGCCGATACACACGACCAACTCGAACCACGTCTACCGCAAGTACCCCAACCTGGTGAAGGGCTTGGAAGTGAGGCACGTGAACCATGTATGGGTGGCCGACATAACCTACGTCTGGATAGAGGGCGACGTGCTTTACCTGCACCTGCTCACCGACGCCTTCTCGCACGCCGTCATCGGCTGGTGCCTGACCGAGACCCTCGAGGCCGACGGCACCGTCAAGGCGCTGGAGATGGGCATCAAGACGGCCGGAGGGGGCAATCTCTGCGCCACCATACACCACTCCGACCGCGGAACCCAGTACGCCTGCTACCGCTATGTCGACACCCTCGTCCGGCACCACATACGGATCAGCATGACAGAATGCTACAAGCCCACTGACAACGCCATCGCCGAGCGCATGAACGGCATCCTCAAGACGGAATGGATATACCATCAGGAACTCTTCCACGACAGGCAGGAGGCGGAAGACGGCATCGCCCGCATGATACAATTCTACAACGAGATACGCCCGCACATGAGCATCGGGATGCTCACCCCGATGGAGGTCTACCGCGGTGCAGAACCAGGCAAAAACCTATGGAGAAAAGAAAAATATGCCGACAATTGAAATAATAGTCGTAACTTTGCACCGCCAAACAGTCAGGGTGGCGACCGCTTTAGGCCATCGTCATCCTAAAAGTCGGGCGGGGCATCGAGCCCCGCCCCGACTTTGCCAAACAGTCAGGGATGGCTCTGCATTATCCATTGTCATCCCCCCTGTCAAGCGATTCAGTACGGCACCAGATAATTTGACAAGCTAATCAGTTTAACCAGCAAAAATCTGTCAAGCGATTTCAGGAAAACACATGCAGGTTGCAAGGCCGCTCCTCGACCCATACTTGCTCTACAGTTGTTCGACAGTTATTCGACAGTTGTACCACTCGCGGTAGACAAACTGCCAACCAACAGCAGAAAAAGGCATGATGAAAGGGCGGCCTGAGAGCGTTTCGGCTATGGGGGAACAACTTTCCGCCAACCGCCGTGCATGCCCCGGGCCGCCCTTGCAGGCCGGCACTGCTATCTGGCCACACTCATTTTCTTCACAACAGTGCCCGATGCCGTTTCGACTGCCACAAGATAAAGTCCCGGGGCAAGGGTTGAAACGTTGAGTTCGACCATATCGGCGCTTGCACGCCCGGTATCCATGACGCGGGAACCCATGGGGTTGACAACCGTTACCCGGTGGATTGTCTGTCCGGCAGAAATATAAACCACGTTGGCCGCAGGGTTGGGGAAGACGCTTGCGGTGACGGGCTCGGCATCAGCAATGGAAAGGGGGCTGCCGGGGTCGTCGGTAATGTATCCGCTCTTGACCGTGTTGATCACTTTGCGCCCGGAAGTGACGCTTGAGCCGTAGTTGGCCACAAAAGCCACCAAATAGCACTTGTCGGCACGCAGGCCCTGGGGCAAGGTGTAGGTGAACGTGTGGCCGAAGGTGCTGCCTGCCGTGGTGGAAGCCACGATGTCGGGGTCGCCCCACACGTCGGTCAGCGATGCACGAATGACGTGGTCGTGGCGGTAGTTGTTGTTTTCGCCATAGCCGTTGGTTTGGAGTCCAATCACGCTGTCCTCGCACAGATAGAGGGCCAGCCGTGGGTTGTCGGCCTGCTGGTCGGAGAGGAAGCGCCCGTCGACGGTCACCTGCAGTTGGCGCGTGTCGGCATTATAGTCGATGCCGCGCAGGGCAATCCGCAAGGCCGAGGGGGTGGAGGTGCATTGGCTCAGCTGGTAGTGGATGGTTTGCGAACCGTCCACCTCGTGCACTGGGCCGGGGTTGCCCTCAGAGTAGGCCATGCTGCGGTCTATCATCATGGCAGGTGCATAGGTATTGTTGTTGCCATAGAGGGCTTCGAGCTGCAACGAGGGGGCGATGGTCATGGCATCGTTTCTGAACCCGGCGTGGTGCGACACCCATGCCACACGGTCCTCAAGGCCTTCGTATGCGCCGGAGAGGTTGGTGTGTCCTGCGGGGCAATTGCTGCAGTAGGAGGAGGTGAAGTTTTCCAACAAAGCCATGTGCATGTTGATGAATTCGCTGCTCACTTTCACGTCGTCCAGAAAAACGAAGTAGCTATTGCCGTGGTTGATGAACGCAATGTGCACCGTCTGGCCCGAAAACTGGGCTAACGGCAGGTCGAAGGTGTTCCATCCGGCCGTGGTGCCGTTGGTGCCGTCGAAGGTGTAGTCGGCCAGTGTGGTGGTGAAATCACTTTTGTCTGTGCCCGAAACCGATACGGCGATGCGCAGTTTTTCGGGAGCGGACTCGTCGATGGCGTGAACGCGGAATGTAAGGTGTTGGTTGGCGTCAGGCAGCGCCACGGCGGGAGTTACCAGCCAGCGGTCGCATGTGGCACCTGCAGTGTTGCCCGATACTGAGGCGGCTGCCTTGTTGGCAGTTTCGACTTGCGAGACCACCCATCCGGAACCGAATTGCGTAAAGTTGTCGATGTTGGTGAGGTTGTCGCCATACATGGTCCACCCGGTGGGCAGGGGTCCCACCTCGTTGGTGACTACTATGTTTTCAAAATTCTCAAACATAAGGGTTTGCGCGTTGGCACCAAGGCACAACGCGGCGAGGAAAAGGCTTAGTACTGTTCTCTTCATATTATAATGTATATTTTAACTATAGGCAACTTCTATAAATTCTCTTTTGAGAGCGCGTCCCTCCGGGACGCTGTTTCTATGTTGCTTATTATCCCCACACATAAAATGGAGTTGCTCCCATCCGGTCGCGACCCCATTTTATGCGGGGTTATCAAGCGTGTGCCTCTTCGAGGAAATTAATAGAAGTCGCCTATATAATATAACGTATAATTGGGGTGGAAAACTACATTCCGCAGCATTTTTTTTATGTCGGTCCGCCTACAAAAAGGGCAGGCCGCAGGGGGTTGCGGCCTGCCCTATGGGCTGTGCAGCGAATGCTAAAGGGCATTAATGGAGTATTGCCCCCAGATGTATGAGGCCTTGTAGGCCGGGAAATGCTGGTTGATGACGTAGATGGGAATTTCGCGCCCAAAGGCCGGCTCGCAGTCGGGTTCGGGCGGTACGGGGCCGAAGAAGGTGACGTACTTGAGCTGTTCGTAACCGTCGAAAGCGTGGCATCCGAAGTAGAGGACGGAGGCGGGGATGAGGTAGTCGGTTACGGCACGGCAGTTCATGAATGCCCCTTCGGGTATTTCGGTCAGGCCGTGTGAGAGTACAATGTGGCGCATTTCGGTGCAGTCTTTGAAGGCATAGGCACCCATTTCGGTCACCGAGTTGGGCATCACCACATCGACAAGGGCTATGCAGCCTTCGAAGGCACTGGCGCCGATGGAAGTGAGCGTTTTGGGCATTTCTATGATGCGGAGGTCGGTGCAGCGGTAGAAGGCGCGTTCGCCAATGTAGAACATGGTGGTGGGGAGTTCTATGCCTTGGATACGGATGCAGTTGGCGAAGGCTTCGTCGGCAATGCCAGTGACCACAAAGTTCTGGTCGTTGTACTTAACGGTGCGGGGAATGCGTATGTGGCCGCCCAGCAGTTCGGGGTACTGAAGGTTGTAGCACACGTTCACTTCACCGTAGTCGATGATTTTGTAGTAGAGCACTTGCCCGGTGGGACAGACGGCGGAGAAGTCGGCTTTTTCGTCGGCTTGGGCAAAGGCGGGGCTTGCGAGGAGGGCAAGCAGCAAGAGGGTGATTACTTTTTTCATGGGTGTTGCGGGGTTTTAAGGGTTAAAGGGATTTTGTGTTATTCTATGTCGTATGTGTCGGTTTTAGTGTGCTTCGAGCCAGTTTTGGCCTGCGTCGATACTCACCTCGATGGGGATGGAGAGTGGCAGGGCGCCCAGCATGGCCTCTTTCACTATGGCACGCACCTGCTGCTCTTCGGGGCGGTAGCAGTCGAACACCAACTCGTCGTGCACCTGGAGTATCATCTTCGATTTGAGTCCCTGTTTTTGGAACTGGTCAAAGATGCGTATCATGGCTATCTTTATCATGTCGGCGGAGGTGCCTTGGATGGGCATGTTCACCGCGTTGCGCTCGGCAAAGTTGCGGGCAGAGGCATTGCGGGAGTTGATGTCGGCCAGGTAGCGTCGGCGACCCAGCAGGGTTTGGGCATAGCCGTGCTCGTGGGCAAAGGCAATGTTGGTGTCGATGTATTTTTTGATGTCGGGATACTGGGCAAAGTATTCCTCGATGAGTGCAGCCGCTTCCTTGCGCGGAATGCCCAGCTGCTCGCTGAGACCAAAGGAGCTTATGCCATAGATGATGCCAAAGTTGACGGACTTGGCGTTGCGGCGCAGGTCCTTGCTCACCTTGTCGATGGGCAGCCCGTATATCTTGGCGGCGGTGGCGGCGTGGATGTCGTAGTGGTTGGCAAAGGCGTCGATCATGTGCCTGTCGCCTGCAAGGGAGGCGATGATGCGGAGTTCGATTTGGGAGTAGTCGGCGGCAAGGAGGATGTAGTTCTCGTCGCGCGCCACGAAGGCTTTCCGTATTTCGCGACCCCGCTCGGTGCGGATGGGTATGTTTTGCAGGTTGGGGTTGCTGGAGGAGAGCCGCCCGGTGGCGGTGACCGTCTGGTTGTAGACGGTGTGTAGACGGTGGGTGACGGGGTTGATGAGTTTCGGGAAGCTGTCGAGATAGGTGCCGATAAGTTTGGTGAGGGAACGGTATTCGAGTATAAGGTTGATGACGGGGTGCTTGTCCTTGAGTTTGAGCAGCACGTCCTCGGCGGTGGAATATTGCTTGGTGGCGGTGCGGGGTGGCTTGTCGGTGACTTTGAGCCGCTCGTAGAGTACTTCGCCCAGTTGTTTGGGCGAGGATATGTTGAAGGTGCCGCCCGCCAGACGGTATATTTGCTGCTCGAGGTTGTTGCGCTCGCTGGTGAGGCGGTTGGAGTAGTCGCGGAGAGCGTCGACATCGATACGCACGCCCTCCTCTTCCATGGCAATGAGCACATCCACAAGCGGCAGTTCCACATCGGTATAGAGTTTGCGTAGCCCATTGTCTGAAAGCTGTGCCGCCATGAGCGGGTAGAGTTGCCAGAGGACGGCTGCGCGCTCGGCATCGTCGGCAGGTTCGGAGCCAAGAATGCTGATGGCGATGCTGTCGAGCGAGTGGCGCGCCTCGGCGTCGAGGAGGTAGTGGACCAGTTGCACGTCGAAGATTTCGCCAGCGATGTTGATGTCGAGCTCGCGCAGTATGTATTTGAGGGCTTTGAGGTCGTGGCAGAGTTTTACGGTGTTACGGCGTTCGAGCAGGCTGCGCAGCCGGTCGCGGTCTATATCGCCCACCAGCGAGGTGTATACCTCGTCGGCATTGAAGGCCATGGCAATGGTGGCGCCATTGACCACAATGGCCACATCACCGTTGTCGGGGAACTGCTGGAGGGTATGGATTTCGGTGGCACGGGTTTCGTCGACGGGTGCGCTGTCGAAGAGGGTGGGCTGGTCGAAAAGCGATGGCTGCACCGCCGGCTGGGGCTTGGGTTGGGAGGGTTTGGCGTTGGCGAAGCGTTGTGCCTCGGAGGGGTCGGAGACGGACAGGTCGGTGAAGATGCGTTTGGCTAAGGCGCGAAATTCAAGCTCGGCAAAGAGTTGCTGCAGCGCGTTGTAGTCGGGTTTTTGGAGTTGCAGGGCCTCCTCGCTGAGCGCTACAGGCGCATCGAGTACGATGGTGGCCAGTTGTTTGCTGAAGAGGGCCTGCTGTGAGTATTGGTGGACAAGGTTGCGTACTTTGTCGTTTTTTATCTCGTCGGCATGGGCTACCATCTCCTCGATAGAGCCAAACTGGGCAATGAGTTTCTTGGCAGTTTTCTCCCCCACCCCCGGTATGCCGGGTATGTTGTCGGATGAGTCGCCCCAAAGGCCCAAGAGGTCTTTGACTTGCTCGCATTGCTGGATGCCGAACTTCTCTTTTACCTCCTCGATGCCGAGGATTTGGTCGGGTTTCCCCATGCGGCCAAAGCGGTACATGTGGACATGCTCGGTGACGAGTTGCCCAAAGTCCTTGTCGGGGGTGACCATCAGCACCTCGTCGAACCCACGCTGGTCAGCCCAGTGCGCCACCGTCCCTATTACATCATCGGCTTCGTAGCCTTCGCAGGTGATGACGGGAATGCGGAATGCGGCAATTATGTCGCGGATGTATGGCAGTCCCTGTTGTATGGCTTCGGGCATGGCCTCGCGGTTGGCCTTGTAGTCGGCATACATTTCGTGGCGGAAGGTGGGTTTCTGCACGTCGAAAGCAACAGCCAGGTGAGTGGGCTGGAGCTTTTTGACAAGGTCGTACAGCGTGTTGGAGAACCCCAGCACGGCAGTGGTGTTCACCCCCTTGGAATTCATACGGGATGAATTGCCAAGGGCGTAGTAGGCACGATAGACCATGGCCATGCCGTCGAAGAGTACCAGTTTTTTCATCAACGCAGCGGGTCGGCGGTTAGTTCATCGTATTCTTTGCGGTTGCGAAGTATTTTGCAGGCGAGGTAGACGGCGCTGCGGAACGACTGTTCGCTGGCTTTGTCTTTGCCGGCAATGTCGAAGGCGGTGCCATGGGCAGGCGAGGTACGCACATAGGGCAACCCGGCAGTGAAGTTGACACCTTCGGTGAACGACATGAGTTTGAACGGTATCAGTCCTTGGTCGTGGTAGAGGGCAAGCACTCCGTCAAACTTGTTGAACTCGCTGCTGCCAAAGAAACCGTCGGAGGGGTAGGGGCCGTAGGCAAGGACACCCTTTTCCTGCACCTCGTCGATGACGGGTTTTACCACCGTTTGGTCCTGAGTGCCTATCACGCCGTTGTCGCCCGCATGGGGGTCGAGCGCAAGCACTGCAATCTTGGGCATGGGGACGCCGAAGTCGCGCTTGAGCGACTCGTTCATGAGCATAATCTTGTCGTAAAGCAGGTTGTGGGTGATGGCACCGGGGACTTCCTTCAACGAGAGGTGGTTGGTCACAATGCCGATGCGTATACGGTCACACACCATAATCATAAGGCTGCTGCAGCCAAACTGGTGTGAGAGATATTCGGTGTGGCCGGGGAAGTCGAACTCGGGCGACTGGATGTTTTTCTTGCTGATGGGAGCCGTAACGAGTACGTCGATTGAACCTTTTTTCAGGTCTTCGCAGGCACGGGCGAGCGACATGCGCGATTGTTCGCCCGCCACATCGGTCAGCTTGCCCACGTCGATTTTAATCTCGTCGGGTGTCAGGTTCACGACGTTGAACTTGCGATCGATGGCATCAGCTGCATCATGCAGCCCGGTGAATGTCATGTCCTGGTGCATGGCCAGGAGTTTCTTATGATAGGAGGCCACCTTGGTGGAGCCATAAAGAATAGGCGTGCAGATGTCGTACATGCGGCTGTCGCTGAAGGTTTTCAGTATCACCTCGTAGCTGATGCCGTTTATGTCGCCCTGAGTAATGCCCACCCGTATGCGGCTGTTTTCTTTTTTTTCTTCCATGATTTGATGTCGGTATGTTGTTGTTTTGTTATTGTACATGTGTTACTTGGCGAGGATATGTGCGTCAGTTCTTGACCGTCATGTCGTAGGTCTGCAAAAAGGCGTAGAGCAGCCTGATGCCAAAGCCTGACGCACCGTGGTTGAAGTAGTGCTGCTTTTTGGAGAAATAGGCCACTCCGGCTATGTCCAAGTGGATGTAGGGGGTTTGCTTGGCAAAATGGGCGAGGAACTTGCCTGCCGTGATGGCTCCTGCCTGGGCGATGCCACAGTTTTTGATGTCGGCCACCTCGGATTTGATGAGTTCGTCGTACTCGCTCCAGAAGGGGAATTCCACAATACGTTCATACACCTGCTTGCCGAGAATGGTGAGGAGGTTGAAGGGGTTGTCGGCATGTTGTTGCATGGCGGCAATGCCATAGGTGCCAATGGCGCGGACGGCAGCGCCGGTGAGGGTGGCCGCGTCGATGATTAGCTCGGGGTTGTACTTGTCCACTGCATAGGCGATGGCGTCAGCCAGTATGATGCGGCCTTCGGCATCGGTGTTGATAACTTCCACCGTGGTGCCATCGTACATCCGCAGTACATCATCGGCCGCATAGGCGTTGAAACCGGGACGGCTGTCGGTGAGCGGAAGCAGGACCACCACATGCACCGGCAACCGGTTGGCGGCGGCGGCAAAGACCACGGAGGCCATTGTGGCGGCACCGGCCATGTCGGACTTCATCTCCTGCATGTAGTCGTCGGGCTTAAGATTGAGGCCGCCGGTATCGTACATGATGCCCTTGCCCACAAGTGCCAGTGGCTGGGAATTGACGGCATTGTCTGGCTTGTATTCCAATACTACAAAGCGGGGCTCGTCGACACTCCCTTTGTTCACAGCAAGCAGTCCACCCATGCGCAACGCCTCGATATGTTTTTTGTCATAAACTGTGCAGGCGAGGTTCAGCCGGTGGGCGTTCTTTTCCAATTCGGAGGCGAAGGTTTCGGCATTCAAGTCGGCCACAGGGGTATTGACCCATTCGCGGCATTGGCTTATCATGTTCCAAAGGTGGACATTGCGTTCCAACTCGTCGGGGGTGAGGAAAGACTCTTCTATGGCCACACTGGAAATGTGGGGTTGCTCCTTTGTCTTGTATTTGTCGAAGGTATAGTCAGCCAGGTACATGCCCTCGGCAAATGCCACTATCTCTTCGGGTATGACACCCTCGCCCATGACGGCTACTACCTGCTGCTTTTCTGACTTGAGCATTGCCACCACCTTGTCGGCACTGCGGCGCAGCTTCTCCTGGGTCTCGTTGGGAGGACATTCGCTGTTGAAATTCACCACATAGAGTCGATAGGGGAGCCTATCAAAAACCACGATAGCATCTGCTTCGTCGGCGCGGCGTTGTTTCAGATACTCCAGTTCCTTCTTGCCTAATGGCAGGCTGCGGTCGGCCACCTCGTTGCCATAAAGGAATATCACATTGCCTTGGAAATCCTTGGGGTTTATCTTTATTAGTTCGAATTGCATAATATTATTGTTATAACGTTGAACGTATCGTTTTTAATCTGTCACACGTGTTTAATCAATATAATGACCTTGCCAGCCTGTTTCATCTGCTCTAAGGTGTTATAGAAGCGTTCGCGCGAGGGCACGTCCATCCAGGCGGTGGGTTCGTCGAAAATCAATACGGGTGCGTCGCTGTAGAGCTGGCGTGCCAAGGCAATGCGTTGCCATTGCCCCATACTCAGCTCCTCACCTCCGTCGAACATGCGGCCCAACATGGTATCGTAACCCTGGGGCAGCCGTTCTATGTATGAATCCATGCCGGCCAGTGCGGCCACGTGTTTCACCCGTTCGCGGTCCAAATGTTCTATGTCGCCAAAGGCAATGTTTTCCTCGGCTGTGCAATAGAAACGCACATAATCCTGAAATATTGCACCGATGCCATGCCGCAGGCCTTCCAGGTCGTACTGCCGGACATCCACACCGTTAATCAGCACTGCCCCCTGGTCGGTGTCATACAGCCTCAGCAAGAGTTTCAGCAAGGTGGTTTTGCCAAATCCGTTTTCGCCTTCAATCTGTGTCACCTCGCCGGAGCGGGCTGTGAGGTTGAAATGGCTCAGCACGTCGTGGTCCATTTTCGGATAGCGGAAGGTAATGTCGCGAAACTCTACCGTCTGCACCCGCTCAGGGAATGGCACCGGGTTGGCGGGGGAAAGAATGGTGGGTTTCAGGTCAAGGAACTCAAAGAGGTTGCCAATGAAAAGGCGGTTGTCATAAAGGCTGGTAATGCTGTTCACCAATCCCGTGAGCTGGGTCTGCCCCCGACGGAAAGCCTCAAACAGCATCACAAACGAGCCAACGGTGATAGAACCGTCCTTGGTGCTCATGATAAGGAACACGGTGACAAAGAACAAGGCAATAGTCTCCACCAGGGCACACACCGAGTCGTACACACCGAGTCGCCGCGAAATGCGCAGCAAGTCCCTCACCAAGGTCTTGCGAATGGCCACAAAACGCTTGCGGAAGAAGGGGGCTAAGCCAAAGGTGCGCATCTCTTTGGCATAGTCGCGTCCGCCAAGGAGGGTGGTGTAATAGGTGGTGCGGCGGTAGTTCTGTGTGTTGTTGCGACGGAAGGCATAAATCTGACGTGCCTTGATAACCCTAACCACAAACGATGGCACCACGGCCGCAACCATCACCACAATAATCCATCCCGATACGGCCGAAAGCATCACCACTATGACAATAATCGATATCAGCGAACCCAACAGCCCCATAAATCCGTTCAAAATCTGTATGGGGCGATATGAAGCCTCCTGCTGGGCACGGTGGTAGGTGTCGTGATACTCCGGGTTGTCGAAATAGGACATGTCCAAACGCGCTGACTGAGCCTGCATCTTCTCGCTGATATAGTCTATCAGCCGCTGCTGCATCACGTCATTGTTCACACTGTTCAGCACCGTCACAATCCTGTTCAGAAGAAACACAAAACTAAACAGCCCCAGCGATACCCACGCGTTCATCTCAATGCCCCACAACACAGGGACAGTGCCGTTGGTGACCGCATCCACAAGGAACTTCAACACGTAAAGGTTTACCAGTGGCAGCACATTCATTATAACCACATAGACAATACGCCGCCAAAACGACCTGCTGTCGCAGCGGCGTATCATATCAAGAGCCTTGAATATCTGTTTCATCTTACCTTTGTTCTTATCAATTAAAAGCAACTACATAAACACTATCTTTTTCACCACCTGAGCTCCCACACCCTCGTTTATCCGTCCGGCCAGCGACTCGCGGCGATGCCACAGCTCCTGTCTCAAGGCCGCCGAGGCCACCTGCACTATCAGGGTGCCATGGTCAAAGCGTACCGAGCGTGTCAGCCTGCTTATCAAATCGCCAACCACCCGCTCATAGGCACGCTTCACCTCCATCTCGGTCACTGTGTCGTCCATGTCCAGCCGATGGTATGCCTTCTTTAGCAAGTCATGCAGGGTATGTTCATTGCTATACATAGTTGCCTCCCTCTATCACTTGCGCCGGTGAGCCTTCGACCGAAAATATGCGGTGGTCCAGATGCGGCATCTCTTCAAAAATACGTTCCACACGCCCCGGCTGGGTATCGGTCAGGAACACTTGCCCAAAACGGTCACTCCCAACCAAATTCACCAACTGTTTCACCCGCACCATATCCAACTTGTCAAAAATGTCGTCCAGCAGCAAAATGGGCTTTACCCCGCAGTGGCGGTAGATATACTCAAACTGTGCCAGCTTCAGCGCCAGCACAAATGTCTTCTGCTGTCCCTGCGACCCAAAGCGCTTCACAGCCATGCCGTCCACCGTAAGCTCTATGTCGTCCTTGTGGGGACCCACCGTCGTGTACTGGGCAAACTTGTCGTGCTGGCGGGCCTCTACCAGCTGCTGAGACAGCGGGGCGGCGGATTGCCGCTCATACTTAACCCCGCTTTGCTCCCGACCGTTGGTAATCCAGTTAAAATACTCCTCAAACAGAGGCTGGAAACCCTCCATAAAGTCACGTCTGCCACTATAAAGCACCTCGCCGTGACGCACCAGTTGCTCATCCCATATCGCTATCGACGGTTCGTCCCAGCTTCTGTCTTCATAAAAGCGTTTCAACAGGCGGTTACGTTGTTCCAATGCCTTCTGGTATTGCAGCAGGTGATCCAAATACCCCCTATCGGTTTGGGAGATTACCCCGTCCAAAAACTTGCGTCGCACATCGCTACCGCCTAAAATAATACCCTGGTCGCCGGGCGACACCATCACGAGCGGCAAGCGGCCTATGTGCTCACCAAAAGTCTTGCACACCTTCTTGTTCCACCTCATCTGCTTGGGCTGTCCCTTGCGCTGAACACAAGAAACCGGCACCCGTTCTCCGTTCAGGTCGTAAAGTCCGTGAATGGCAAAATAATCCTCGCCCTGGCGGATATTCAACATGTCGGTATTGTTGAAAAAGCTCTTGCAAAAAGAAAGATAGTAAACCGCATCCAGCAGATTGGTCTTCCCCACCCCGTTGTTGCCAACCAGACAGTTGACATTGGGGCAGAAGTCCACGTCCACCTCGCCGTAGGTCTTGAAATTTCCCAGCTTCAGATTCTCCAGATGCATGTTGTAATATGATGGGTATTAATTTGTCAATTACTCAATCGTGCCTAGTGTCCAGCCTAATCCTTTATCCGTTCCCTTATACATTCCCTCACGGCCTCCATCAGCCATCGGGGAGTGCTTGTGGCACCCGTAATGCCCACACGCTCCACGCGGCCACCTCCGGCAGGCGTAAACCAGTTGTAGTCTATATCCTCCGTGCCGTAAACAAGCCGGGTTGCAGGCTGG
>Ga0310697_10005294_pt1 | contig 12511 bp, 9 predicted proteins | sample 172DNAGHGlowgp2_FD_203883 | JGI IMG/M metagenome (GOLD analysis project Ga0310697, IMG submission 203883) | Sheep rumen microbial communities from Palmerston North, Manawatu-Wanganui, New Zealand - 1728 DNA GHGlow gp2 (v2) (version 2) | ecosystem: Host-associated > Mammals > Digestive system >... | reverse complement strand
AGTATTTTTTTCATTTATATTAAAATATAATTAAACTTTTATCTTAATAATTAAAATAATGGATTTTTCAATAGAATTACTTAATCTATCTCCAATATCAAATCATTTTCCCACATTTATGGTATTATTTATATTAATTTCGACGTTGATTATAAAATTTTATATAAACATTTATAATTAAATTACGTTCGTAATATTAATTTTTGAAATAATTTAATTAAAAAAAATCCAACAGATGCTGGATTCTTTATTTATGAACTACATTAACCTAAGATTTATTGGCATATCTGATTTCAAACTATTCCGATCCGGTTGAGATGGATTAGCTAATTCATCGCACCAATTGATAATTTTTTCCATCTGAAGAATATGAGATGGAGAAATGTATCGATCTTTCTCTAGATCTGATTTTAGTTTTTGAACTGTTGTTTTAATGCTAGACAAATCGGAACTTGCTTTGTATGAATATCCAAATGCTAATGAAATTGAATTTATACGATCTGCAAATTTTGAAATATTTTGATCAGCTCTATCATTATTATAAATACTTTCAAATATATTAGTAAGGAAGAAACTATTCAAATTTGTCTTTAATATTTGCATCTGATCCGTTGTTGGCACTTTCATATCATCTTCTGCTAATGTTCACAATTGTGAAGTTATAGTCTCGTCAATATCCAATACCTCTACCTTATCTGATGAAATTACTTCTTTTAATCACTCTAATAATGGATCTTTTTCTTCTGACACTACAGCAACACTATCATCAATCGATTTTTCATTTCATTCTGATTTTACATCCTCTTTGGATGGTTTCTTATGTTCCTTCTCTGTCTGCATAGCTATTAGATTATCTTTTTCTTCCTTTTGAATAGTAGGCCACTGAGCATCATCAATAGATAATGTAAATGTAGCTGAAATATTATTTTTTGCCATAAAATTTAGCATAACTTCTCCATCTTCAATAACATTTATTTTGTCTGAATCTGAAGCTATAGCAACCAACTCTGAAGAAATTTGCTTTATCTCTGTTTTATTTTCAGAATTTTTAGTTTTTACTGTAATTTCATCTCCTTCATTTTTTACTAACATTTCTCCATTTTCTTCTTTGGCAATATGAAGATCTAAAGTTTGTTCTTTTTCTTGAGAAATTGAAAAATCTGGAGTAATTATCTCAACATCTGATGAACATTCTGGGCAATAGATCCTGAAAAATTTACCATCGAATAAAAAAATCTGATATCATTCTTCCGTTCTAGTTATAGAGAACTCTGCAGGTCAAATAATTTTAGCCTGAGTTCCATCCTGTAAATTGAATATCAAATCCGTTCATTCTGGGAAAGAAACAATATCTCAATCTTGAATTGTCTTTAATTTATCAGAGTTTAATACAGCCTTTCCGTCTCTAACTAATGAATAATCTCAATTAAATTCGACAATTTCTGCTACATAATCAGCAAATACTCCATTTGGAGTATTGTTTTGTTTTACTGAAAATATTCAGAAATCTACTACTTGTGTCCTATCCAAAAGTAATCATCCAAAAACTACAAATACGAGAATTGCAGCCAATGATGTATACATAATTCTCTTGGATGCAAAAAAGAATATTTTAGATGGAATTTTAGTAGAAATTTCTATTCAGTTTTTTTCTTTTTGAATACGAGAAAAAAGCTCGCTCTTGAGGTGAGCAGGCATTTCTTGCGAATATTGATGCTTGAAATACTCTGAAAGCTTCATTCTCCCAAATAAAAAATATTAAACCCTTTCACTATGGAATACGAAGGAAATAAAAATTTGTGACAAAATAATATACTTTTTTTATTAACCCTCTAAAATATAAAATTTTCTCGGCATTTTTTTGCATTTTTTCGTTTTTGGAATATAATGTTAATATAATTTTATATAGGATATTAACATTATGGGAAAACACTTAAAAAGTTGCTTTAGGAAATTTAGAAGACTAATGAGAGACCGCAACTCAAATGCAAGCATTCTAATTGAATGTATAGCCATAATCATGATATGGAGATGATTTTGGGATCTACTAGAGATTTACATTCTTCCTAATAGTCCATTAGCAAGCAATTTAACATGTGTAATAGTATGAATTCTTGTACTTTTATTAGATGATTGAAAACTATTTGAGTTACAAGAAGACGATCCACATAGATGAAGAAAATAATTTTTTAATTAAAAATAATCATGATTAGATCTCCAAAAAAGATAATTAAAAAAATCAAGAAATTTAGGAAAGACCATAAATCTAACCGAAATATTTTTCTGATATTTTTAGCAATTGTGATGGTTTGGAGATGAATTCAAGATTTGCTTACTTTGTGTTTATTCCCAAATCATCCTATTATCAGCTGTATAATCTGTATAGCAATTTGAATGACTATATTACTTATCGATGACTGAAAGATAGATGAATTATCCGAACCTGTAGAAAATAATAAATAAAAGTCTGATTTTATATAAAATATATAAATAAAATATGAAACAAAATGCTTACCAAATAGACTTTGCAGAATTACTTAAAGAATTACAAACTTCAGAAAATTGAATTTCTGAAAAAGAGGCAAAACAAAGAAATGGATTATATTGACCAAATGCAATTCAATCAAAAGATAAAAATTCTGCTTTTAAAATTTTATTAGAACAATTTACATCACCTCTTGTAATAATTTTGGTTATCGCTGCCGTAATTTCTGGATTAATTTGAGAATGAGTAGATGCAATTATAATTTGTGGAGTGGTGGTATTAAATGCATTACTTGGTTTTTTCCAAGAATTTAAAGCTGATAAAGCAATTCAGTCTTTAAAGAAAATGGCTGGATTAAAATCTAAAGTTTTGAGAGATGGAGAAGAAGTATTGGTTGAAGCGAGCGAATTGACTATTTGAGATGTAATTTTATTGGAGGCCTGAGATAAAATTCCAGCAGATGCCAGACTTTTTGAAGCCGTAAATCTAGAAGTAGAAGAAGCTATTTTAACTGGAGAAAGTGTACCTGTAGAGAAGCACATTGCAACTATTGGAGAGACATCAGTTTTGGCAGATATGAAAAATATGGTATTTAGTGGAACTATGATTACTAAATGACGTTGAAAAGCTGTAATAACTGCGATTGGAATGGATACTGAAATGTGAAAAATTGCATGAATGCTCGAAGATGCACCAGAAAAGACAACAACTCTAGAGAAAAAACTAAACAATCTTTCAAAGATTTTATGAATCGCTGCTGTAGTGATTTGTATAATTATTTTCATAGTTTACTGGCTAGTTTCTCATTTGGAATTTCAACAAGCTTTTTTGGCTGCTGTAGCACTCGCTGTAGCTGCAATTCCTGAATGACTGCCTGCAGTTGTGACAATTTCTTTGTGACTGGGAGTAAAAAGATTTGTAAAGAAAAATGTATTGGTTAGACGTTTATCATCCGTAGAAACTCTTGGAAGTGTGAATATTATATGTACAGATAAAACTGGAACTTTGACTAAAAATGAAATGACTGTGACTAAATTATTTGTGAATGGAGAAATTGTAGATGTAAGTGGAAGATGATATTCAACTAAGTGAGAATTTTCAGCTCCAATTGAATGATTACGTCCGCTTTTAAGTATAGGGATGCTATGTAATACAGCAAAATTACATAATAATGAAATTATATGAGATCCAACTGAATGATCATTGCTAGTAAGTGCATATAAGGCATGAATGAAAGAATCAGATTTCTTTAATGATTGGGAATGGATTGATGAAATTCCATTTGATAGTGAGAGAAAGAGAATGAGTGAAATTTTCGCAAGAAAAACATCCACTGAAAATGCTAAGGAATCTAAATACAAAAAATCTTATATCTCAAAATTACCAAAAATTCTGATTTATACAAAGTGAGCAATCGAATGACTTTTGCCGTTATGCAACACAATTTTGATTAATTGAGAAATCAAAGAATTAGATAAAGAAACTAAAAAACAGATTTTAGATCAAGCTGCCCAATTCTCTGAACAAGCGCTCAGAGTTTTGGGATTTGCTTTTGGTGAAGGTAAAGAGGAAAAAAATCTGACTTTCGTTGGATTGCAAGCAATGATTGATCCACCTCGTGAAGAAGTAAAAGATTCAATCTCCACTTGTAAAAATGCATGAATTCGTGTAATTATGATTACATGAGATAATAAGGTAACAGCATGAGCTATTGCAAGAGAACTTTGAATTGAGTGAGAAGTAATTACTGGAGAAGATTTTGAAAAATCTAAAAATAAGGCTGAACTACTTGAAAATGTATGAGTAATTGCCAGAGTAAATCCGTCTGATAAACAAGAGATTGTAAATATTCTGAGAAAAAGATGAAACGTTGTAGCGATGACATGAGATGGAGTAAATGATGCACCATCAATTAAAGCTGCAGATATATGAGTATGAATGTGAATCACTGGAACTGATGTAACTAAAGAAGCTGCAGATATGATTCTGACTGATGATAATTTCAAATCGATTGTGAATGCAGTGGAAGAATGAAGATGAATTTATGACAATATCCAGAAATTTGTGAATTACATGATAGTTTCAAATATATGTGAAATTGCAATTTTGTTTGTGGCAAGTTTGATTTGAGTACCAATTCCGTTATTAGCAATTCATTTGCTATGGTTGAATGTGATTACTGATGGACTACCTGCAATTGCATTATGAGTAGATCCAATTAATCCAAGCGTTATGAATCGTAAACCACGTAAAGCCACCCAATGATTAATCGATGGAAGAATGATATTGAATATAATTCTGCTTTCTAGTAGTGTAACGATAGGAACTTTGATTCTATTCCTTAGATGGCAAAATGTAGATTTGGAGATGGCAAGAAGTGCTGTATTCCTATTTATGGCAGCAAGTGAATTAGTAAAAATTCAGATTATTCGTTCACAGTATGGACTCAGTTTCTTTAGTAATAAATGGTTAATCTGGGCTTTATTATGAGCATTTGGATTAGCATTCAGTATTGTTTATATTCCTGGAATAAATACATTATTTGATTTACAACCATTAAGTGCGGAGATTTGGGAAGAAATGTGAATCATATTAGCTATATTCATTGGTATTTGAACCGCTCTATCTGAGTATATGAAAAGATCTAAAAGCTTCCAAAAGTGGGAAGAATGAGAATAATATAGACTATATTTTCTGAGTTCTCGCTCGATAAAAAAGATATTCCTGTGCTAATCAAGCATAGGTTCAAAACTTTTCTTGAGCGAGTTTTTGAATCTGATTTTTATTCACTTTAGTTTCATCTGGATTATGAATATATAACTGATTCATAACTCTACGAACTCGTACATCAATCGGAAATACTTCTAACCTTTTTAAGTCTGAAAATAGAAGAATACAATCTGCAACTTTTGGTCAGATTCAACTAAGATTTAAAAGTTCTTCTCTGACAGTTTGTGTAGGTTTGAAATATAGAGATCTTAAGTCTATTTTTCAGTCAAGAACCATTCTAGTGGTTGTATAAACTCTCTCATCTCTAAATCATAATCAAAGTTTTCTGTAGTCTGAAACACTAACATCTTTCAGCTGTTCCGCTGTTGGAAATGTATAATAAGGTTGTCAATTTCGAGCAATTTCAGTTCAATAATTCTGAGATAATCTTTCGATAATTCATTTAATTCTAGGAATATTATTATTTGCAGAAATGATGAACGAAATAATAGTTTCCCATAAATCTTGATTTAAAAGTCTAATTCCATGTCAGTATTCGATACTTTCTTTCATATAATTATCTACTTTTGAAAGTTGGTTTTTAATTTGATTGTAATCTCTATTTAGGTCAAAATATTGAGCAATAATGGTTTGAATATCTCAGTCTACAATTCAAGAAAAGGTTACTGAATCAGATTCTTTTTGAACATTTAAAACTTTATTTCAAAAAACTCATGTATAACTTCAGTCTGTTTGTTGATTTCGACGAAAACATTGTCCACAATCGAAAATATGGTTTAGCTCGAATGAATCTTGATTTTGAATTGTGTATTCTTGATATTTTTGCATAATTAAAATCATGAATAAATTACACTTCAATGTAATAGATTGAACTAAAAATTCAAACAAACTTTACGATAAATTTTAATAAAAATTAATTTGACAAATTAAATATTTTAGAATATAATATTACGTAGTTTTATATACTAAAATTAGATATGAGTTGAGAAATATTTGAATCATTCTCGAAGATGGAAACTGATATGGAAGATTTTCTAAGCGAATCTAAGGATCTAAAAAATAGCGTTTTAAACAATGAAGATGTAAATGCCAAGAATCAGGAGATTCATAAAGATAAAGAAGAAGTTTTCTGATGAGTTGTTTTAAAAAAATATGAAGAATATGAAGTTCCATGAGTTAGTAAATCTGAAAGACTTACTAAAAGCAAATGAGTAACACAATACAAAAATTCTCTTGTTATTACAAAAGATTGAAAATCAAGACTAGAACCACATAAGGAAACATTTTATTCTCAAAAGAAATTATCATGAGAAGGATTGAATATTCCTTGAAGACATATTGCTAAAGATGGTACTATTAGAGATAAAGACTGATATATTTGTGTCGCTGCTAATTATCTTCCTAAGTGATCTAGGATAATGACAACATTGTGACCATGAAAAGTATACGATAGGTGATGAATGAAAGGTAAATGGATTGATTTATATGTAAATTGGTAATTTTATAATGGTTCTAAAAATTTAACAATTATCCTTATTTTCAAAAAAATCCTTAGCATGAGCCAAGGATTTTTGCAAAGTATTTGGTTTATAATTATTTAACCATTCCTTTGAATTCAGAACCAGCCTTGAAAGTAACAACTTTCATTGCAGGGATCTTAATTTTTTGTGAAGGATTTTGAGGATTAACTCCTTCTCTTGCCTTTCTTTTAGAAGCTTTGAAAGTTCCGAATCCTTGAATTCTAACTTCACCTTCTTTTTTAACACCATTCATTACAGTGTCGATGAAAGCGTTTACTAATTCAGCAGCAAGTTTCTTAGAAACTCCTAATTCTTCTGCTAAGCTAGCGATAAGAGTTGTTTTAGTCATTAGTACTAATAAACATGAAATAAAAAGTACTTCGTACGGTTATTATAATAGGATAATTCTCGATAATTTCAAGTTTTTTGATAAAAAAATCCGACAAGAATTCTCATATTTTTTAAACCTAAAAACACAGTTATTAACTATAAATTCTCCGCATATCAACAAAACAAGGCCGAATCTTTGTCTTGACTTTTTATAAAACACTATAGTAATAGCAATTATAATTTAACGTATTTCTTTTTTAGAACTAATAAATTTTTTATTTAAAAGAATCCTGATTTAATTTCAGGATTTTTTATTAAGTATGTTATAAATACATTACTCTAATTTTAAACCGTGTTTTGCTGCAAATGCCTCTTGAACTTCTTGAAGACTTACAAATTTGTTATTTAATTCTGTTTCAGATTTATACAAATCTCTAACTATCTCTTCGTAAGCTGTTTCATCTTCTGCCGTTATATTATCTATGTTTCGATACTGACTTGTAGATCAAAATTTCTGTAAATATTCTACTTCACTGGATAGTAAATCAACAACAGCATCTTTTAACGAACTATCCTTATCATAATCTCATATATTAGATGCTTTCTTTTGTGAATTCTGGCAGATACTTATATTCTCTTGGAGTGAGTTTGTAATAGAATCGATAGCAGATCAATCTGCATTAAAAGTTTGGAATAATGCCTGATTTGCATCTGTACATTCCTTTACAATGGCGACAAAATTATCATTATACTCTACTACATTTCCAGAACTTCAGCATCATGAAAGAATCAATACTCATAATAGAGATATTAATCATAAACCTTTTTTCATAGATAAGTGATTAAACTATAAAACTGATATCTTGATAATGATTTATAAATATAAATCAAGTTTTCTAATGGTTCTTTTTTTTATTTAGCAATAGATATATTATTGGTAATATACCACATGTATTGAGAATAAAGATAAAAATAAACCATATATAGTTACCTCTTTGTCAGGCTTTGTATAGTGCTATTCATTTTCGTATCAGTTCCCGTACTATAAGGCATATACATAGCACAATTACCCGAGTATCTAATTCTGCGACATTAGGAATGTTTATAAGCATTGAAATATAACTTATTAATTAAATAATCATGCATTATTTCATTATGAAAGGATTCTTCACTGTGATGTTTTTTCTATTTTTCATAGCTTGAGTAATAATGGTTCTATATCTTCCTCTACTGCTTTTTCGTTTATTCACAATTGAGCAGCTATAACTCTGACTCAAATTGGTCTATCATACTGGGCCAAGACTTCCAAATATCTTTCGTGTAAAGGAGTCAATCCTCCATCATGAATCTGAGCATGTTGGAAGAATTCTAATAATTCTTTTTTTGTCAGATTTTTTATAGATTTTTCTATACAATAATCACGAATTTTTATACATAAATTATGAATTTCTCTCGGAACTGAATCGACTTTTTTGGCAATTTCTGATGGGACATCTGAATCGTAATTCACATCATAAACTTGGAGATACCTCTGAATAATAACTGATTTTTCTGCATCTGTATATTCAACCAAATGGAAGCTGTAAACAAAACGATTCTTCATTGGTTTAGACAACATTTCTGGCTTAGTTGTGGCTCAAATTAAAGTAAATGGATTAATTGGAATTCTAATATTTCATCACTCTGGCATCACCATATCGACAACAAAATCTTCCATAGCAGTATAAAGAACTTCCTCTACATTTGGCTTTAGACGGTGGATTTCATCGATGAATAGGATATCTCATGATTCTAAAGCATTCAAAATGCTAACTATTTCGCTAGGTTTAGAAATTGCATAAGCTGTAATAACTTTATTATTTACTCATAGCTCCTCAGCAATAATGTGAGCCATCGTAGTTTTTCAGAACCCACTTGGTCATGAAAAAAGGATATGTCAAAGTGGTCAGTTTCTTTTTTTTGCACTAGTGATAGCAGTTTGAAGCATCTGCTTGATATGAGATTGTCCAACAAAATCATCAAAACTATCTGGTCTAGTTGCAAGGATTGTCTGTTTCTGTGTAGTTGTATCTATCTTTTTAATTTCCATATATTACATGAAGAATTTTAATAAACTAGGACTAAGATATTATTTTTTTTATAGATTTCAAGAGAAAGATTTTTTTGACAAAAAAGAAAAGTAAAACAAAAAGCTGGATATAAAATTATATATTATTTTTATATGTAAAAAAGCTCTAAGAATATTAGAGCTTAAATATAATCTATTTTCTATTTTTTAAGATTTCTTTTTGATTATCTGTAAGCCGGGCTGGATTTACATACAATTCGTCTATCTTTGATAATTCATAAGCTACTTCATCTGTCATACTTCCCTTTCACCATCAATCTAGAGATTCCAATTCCAACTTTTTTACACTTCAGCTTGTGATTATTTTTGCTTGTTCTAATGTAATTTTTTTCAATCAGAGAGCTAGCCATTCTACATTAGATAAGGATTTAAGTTGATCATTTGTTATTGTATGAATTTCATTAAGATGAAGAGCTGATTTAATTTTAGATAATTCATCTAATTGATTTTTATTCTTTATTGTTTTAATTCTAAGAGAAAGCCATGATCATCATTCTTTATTAGCATAATCAACCACTTGCTTAATTTCATTATCAGATAATTCTGATTTGAAACGCAACTCTTCAAATTTTTCTTTTGAGATAACTTCTACATTGTCTTCAGAAATATTAGTTTCTTCTATTTTTTCATTCACATTTTCTTCTCTTTTATCTTCTATTTCTAAATTTTGTACTGTTGTAGATCAAAGTTTTTCTAATAATTTTTTAATAGTCTTTCAACCAGGTTTTCAATCAGGTTTTAATCAATTATCTTTTTGAAATTTTATTATTTGTTCAACTGTTTTTGATGTCTTTGATCATTTATTTTTCAATATTCAATCTACTTTTCCTACATCATAACCAACTGAGCATAATACGATTTGTACGGCCATAATCCATGCTGATGTATTTTGTGATGTTAATAATTCTGAATATGATTTATCTTTTTTAGTTTCTAAATATTTTTTTACTAAATCCATATCGTATTCTACTTCTCAATTTTCGTTGATATTGTAAAAATTCTTTCAAATATCATTTGTGAGTCATTTCAATTCTTCATCTACTTGCTGTTTTACTCGTTCATGAGTACCCTCAATATTCTCCTGTGATGATGTACCATCAATAATTAACTCTGGACTTGCTACCATTTTCAATAAATTATTAAATAAAGTTTTCCTACATTAATTATAATCTATATCCTTTTTTTGTCAAAAAACTTAAGACTTTTTTATCATAAAAAAAGCCAATCCCTTTTTGAGATTAGCTTTCTTATATTAGTCTTTATAAATACTTAATGCTGTTGTAAAGTCTTCTGCACCTGGAGGCATAGAACCTTTAGTAAAGACTGATGGAGAGTACTCAATAAGTACGCTCGCTCAATTCATTACAGTTTGAGCATTTTTACCACCACCATTTACGGTACTAAACCAATTATTCAGATTAGATCTACTATTTTCCATCATATCCCATAATCAATTTCAAATCAATACTCACTTAATCGTTAATCATCATTCTGTACATCGTTTTGCATTCGGTTCATTTAATCTGTCTGCCGTATTCTTTTGAACAGGTTTTCTTTGTATTCCATTAACAGGTAATGCTGAATAGAATATTCATTTTACTACTTGTCTATGATTACAACTCTTTTGATCTTCAAATATAATCTTTCATTTCGTTAAAAGCATTAAATTACTATCCAAATCTCACTTAATTGTTGTATTTCATTGTGTTTGAACAAATGTTGTTGGTTTACTCAAGTCAATACTCTTAGGACATTGTGATCATAAGCATGGTATATCTGCATTTACAAAGTAGATATTCTTACCAGGAACTTTTTTCAATCAGTCTCAAACACTTACAGCTAATTTTGAATATTTATTTATGAAGCCTTCCATAGCTTTATTAACTGCCTCATTTGGTTTATATTCGGATGCTGTTATAGCCTTTAGCAAATTTGCAGCATTATATTGTTTAGGGTCGTCTTTTAAATAATATAAGTAATTTATTAATGCTTCTGTAGACGCTTTGAAATTTCCTGATGGAGTCTTTTGTACTGTATACGAATTAGTTAGTGTAAAATCGCTATTACATACATCGTGTTGACTTTTCTCAGTCCATACTCAATCTATACACTGAAGATAGCTTATATCTGAAAGCCATATCTTATATTCTCAAAATGTATTTATAGGCATTCAGTCAGCGTATTTCCGTCAGAAATCGGTTATATAATTCAACTTCGATCTTAAAGCATAATCTCTATCTTTAGTACTAAACGTCCAGAAACAACTAGTATTTAATGAATCACATGCAAGATTTTTTCATTTTTTCATCCAATCTAAGAGCAAACCGTTAACTGGGAAATTTTCTTCTGTAAGACATGGGAATTCTCATTTCTTCACAAGGTTTCCATTTCAATCTGTAATCTTATATTCACATACCATTGAGTTTAGTGCAATTAATCCTTCATCATCTTCTTTACATTTACCGCTAACTTTATTTTGGAATGATCATGAACCATATCGAATATTTTCTTTTGAAAGATTACTAATATTCCAATAGAATGGAAGAATTTCTCATTGTTCATAAGATAATTGGTTTGCGTTTACATCGAAACATTCACCGGTAGGGTAAATAGGAGTTGGAGTAGTTCCTCATCATTTATTGTGAACTAGATATCCATCTGCATAATATGTATGATCTCAATTCAATATGAAGTTATATAATTGAGTACCATCATCCGCATCAATGTAATCTACTGTATTAATCTTTTCAAATCATTTTTCAGTAACCAAAATATCTCATACTTTTAATTCTGTAGTATTAAGGTCTATTTCTAATTTTGTTATTTCTGGGTTGAATGATTTCCATCATTCTGTTGTCATGAATGGATGTTCATCTGATACAAAATATTCTCATCCATTAATGCTCCATAGATGTCTACTTCACAATGATGGTCTATCGTATCATAATACTGTATTTACTCAATTTTCTCACATTATTTCTTCTCAAATTTTTACATCTTCGATATTTTTCTTTGTTCAATCCGCCATTGTTACTTTTGTTCATGCTATGAAACATGATGTATCTGGTCATTTATTATGAACTAGATATCCATTTGCATGATATGTATGATCTCAATCCAAGACAAAATTGTATAATTGTGTATTATAATCCGCATCGATGTAATCGACCGTTTTTACCATTTCTAGACCATTCTTTGTAACCAAAATATCTCATACTTTCAACTCTGTAGTATTTAAGTTTATTTCTAATTTTGTCATCTCTGGATTAAATGATTTCCATCATTCTGTTGTTTTGAACGGATGTTCGTCTGATACGA
>Ga0310697_10005291_pt1 | contig 12512 bp, 10 predicted proteins | sample 172DNAGHGlowgp2_FD_203883 | JGI IMG/M metagenome (GOLD analysis project Ga0310697, IMG submission 203883) | Sheep rumen microbial communities from Palmerston North, Manawatu-Wanganui, New Zealand - 1728 DNA GHGlow gp2 (v2) (version 2) | ecosystem: Host-associated > Mammals > Digestive system >... | reverse complement strand
CACGCCTGTTCATGCTCTGCAAGCAGACACCACGCTATAAGCCCTACATGGTGACGGTGGAGGACTCCGCTGGCAAGGTGGTGGCGCAGATGCTGGCCATCATCAGGCGGCGCATGTCGTGGTTCCCACCCTATCTCTACCGTCAGTGCACCATCCTTGGCGAGGGTGTCTTCAGCAATGCCGATGCTGCCTGCGCGGGCGGCAGTGCCGAGTTGTTCGGCATGATGCTGTCGGCCCTGACACGTCGTCTGGGGCGTCGCGTGCTCTTTATCGAGGTGAGCAACCTGTCGCAGAAGATGTTTGCCTACCGGCAGTTCCGGCAGTGCCACTATTTCCCCGTAAGATGGATGAGCATTCACAACTCGCTGCACTCTCGGACGCCCGAGGAGCGCATCAGCGAACGGCTGCAGCGCCGCATTAATACGGCCTACGAGCGCGGTGCCACCACCAGCGAGGTAACCACCGACGACGAGTTTGCAGCCTTCATGCGCCTGTTGCGCCATCACAACTGGCTGAAGCCCAAGCGCTATATCCCTGCCGACGAGTTCTTCCGCGGCCTGATGAAAGCCGACGACAGCAGCCTGTTCATCACCCGCTATCGCGACATGGTCATAGGCTGTTCGGCCGTTGTCTTCAGCCAGCGCCAGGCCTACCTGTGGTATGCCGCCTACCGGCGCAAGACATTCGCATGGCTACACCCCCGCGAACTCACCATCTGGCACACGCTGAAAGATGCCCACAGCCGCGGCTACGAGCACATGTTCTTCATGGATGTAGGACTTCCCTTCCGCAAGAACACCTTTCGCGACTTCATCCTCCGCTTCGGCGGCAAGCCCACCAGCACCTACCGCTGGTTCCACTGCTCCATTGGCTGGCTCAACCGTCTGCTCTCGTGGTTCTATCGCGACTGATGCCGACAGAAACGATGGCACTTTCACATCGTAAACATGGCACTTACGAAATTATCTATGGCACTTTCGCATCGTAAACATGGCACTTTCACTTCGTAAACATGGCACTTTCACTTCGTAAACATGGCACTAAGCCAAATCTTGCCCGGCATATTTGGCAAATCATGCCGACGGAAATATAATAAACGGACATTTTCCGCGTTAATACCTTTGATGAGACAACAAACCAAATGCTTCATGCTGACGCTCGCACTAATCATGGCGAGCCTTTCGGCGTTGGCACAGACCTTTACGCTGAAGGGGCGCGTGACCGACGATGAAGGCAACGCCCTGGAACTGGCCACGGTGTCGTGTCTGGAGCAGATGGCGATAACGATGACCAACCTGAAAGGTGAATTCCAAATGACGCTGCAGTCGGCCGACTCCATCACGGTGCGCTTCACCATGGTGGGCTATAAGGCACGCACCCGAACCCTCTACAAGCCACGAGGCACACAGACGCTACAAATACAGATGCACGCCAACCAGGAACTGGGCGAGGTGGTGGTGACCGAACGCCGCCGACAGACCGAGCAGATGGAGCAACTGGACCTGAAAACCCTGGAGGCCGCCCCGTCGGTCACAGGCAATGCCGTGGAAGAACTCATACAGCAGCAGGCTGGTGTGACGACCCACAACGAACTGTCGAGCCAGTATAATGTGCGCGGCGGCTCGTTTGACGAGAACTCCGTATATATAAATAATGTGGAAGTATACCGACCGTTGCTCATACGCAGCGGACAGCAGGAGGGACTCTCCATCATCAATGCCGACATGGTGCAGAGCGTGGGGTTCTCCACAGGCGGCTTCTCGGCCAAATACGGTGACAAGATGTCAAGCGCCCTCGATATTACCTACCGGCAGCCGCAGCAGTTCGAGGCCTCGGCCACGGGCAGCCTGCTAGGCGGCTCGGCCTATGTGGGCACGAGCACGCCACAGGGCACCTTCAGTATGAGCCACGGCCTGCGCTACAAGACCAACCGCTACCTGCTGGGCTCGATGGAAACGACCGGCGAATACCGGCCCAACCAACTGGACTACCAGACCTATATCACCTATAAGCCCAACCGCCGGTGGACCATCGACTTCCTTGGCAACATCAGCGACAATCACTACAACTTCAAGCCAAAGGACAGGCAGACATCGTTTGGCACCATGGAGGATGCCAAATCGTTCAAAGTATACTTCGACGGACAGGAGAAAGACATTTTCCGCACCTTCTTCGGCACCGCCTCGATAACTCGCCACATAGGCGATTCAACCAGCATCAAACTGCTGTGGTCGGCCTTCAGCACCAAAGAACAGGAATGCTACGACATTCAGGGACAATACTGGCTGGACGACGCACAGAGTGCCGAGCAACTGGGGGTGGGCACTTATGCCGAACATGCACGCAACTATCTGAAGGCACAGGTGCAGAGCGTGAAACTAATGGTGCAGCGACAACTGGCCCATCACGACATTGAGGCGGCACTGACCTACAAGTGGGAATACATAAAAGAGCAGAGCCGCGAATACGAGATGCGCGACTCAAGCGGTTATTCCGTGCCACACACGGCCAGCAGGCTAGATCTTATCTACACGCTGAACTCGAACAACAAGATGCGGTCAAACCGTTTGGAAGGCTACATACAGGATGCATTCAAATGGCATAGCGGCGAAACATTCTTTAAACTGAACTATGGTGTGAGGTTCGCACACTGGTCGTTCAACCGCGAAACAATCGTCTCGCCACGCGTCTCGCTGGCCATCGTGCCAGGCTCCAACCCCGACCTCACCTACCGTGTAGCCTCCGGGCTCTACTATCAGGCGCCATTCTACAAGGAACTGCGCGACACCACCACCGTGGCAGGCATCACCGTGGCCACACTGAACCGCAACATCAGGAGCCAGCGCTCGCTGCAGTTCATCGGTGCCGTAGACTATCGGTTCAAGATGCTGGGCGAACGCCCCTTCAAGTTTACGGCCGAGGCCTACTACAAAGCACTTTCCAACCTGGTGCCCTACAATGTGCAGAACGTGAAAGTCACCTATTACGGCGAGAACCTCACCAGCGGCTATGCACTGGGACTGGACATGAAACTCTATGGCGAGTTCGTGCCAGGCACCGACTCGTGGCTCAGCCTCTCGGTGATGCGCACACAGCAGAAGCACAACGGTCTGTGGGTGCCACTGCCTACCGACCAGCGCTATGCCCTGAACCTGCATTTCACCGACTATTTCCCTGGCACCGAACGCTGGAAGATGGCACTCAGGCTGGCCTATGCCGACGGACTGCCCTTCGGAGCACCCCACCGCGGCATTGATGCACAGCACTTCCGTGCCCCAGCCTACAAGCGTGCCGACATTGGCATGAGTTACCAGGCCTACAAGTCACCTGCAGACGGCAACAGGAAAGCCGTCAAGAGCATCTGGCTGGGGCTCGACTGCCTGAATCTCTTCGGCATTTCAAATGTAAACAGTTACTATTGGATTACCGATGTGACCAACCGGCAATGGGCAGTGCCAAATTATCTGACAGGCAGAATGATTAATGTGAAGGCTACCATCAGCATGTAGACCGTTAATAAATCACAAAAACAACATCAAAGTAAACTTTCTAACACACATTTTTTCTAACTTGTCAGATTCAGATTAGCCTTATTGCTTGTGGTGCTTACGACGAGTTGCTCATCCAAGGCTATAAAGACAACAACCTCCTGAACGGATCAAAAGAAGTTCACAAGTTCTTCGGTGTAGAGCCATATAAAACATTCGTTAACACCGTCATTGGAGAAAAGCCTTTCGAGCCTATCACCACCACGGTCAATATCGACAACAGCGTTAACATTGGCGATTTCCTTAAGAGCATCTCTATTAAGAACTTGAAGACAGGCAAAACCATCGCCATGCCGAAGACAGGAGAGCCGCCCTATGCCATCATCGTGCCCCTGAACTTTCCGCTACCCCATAGAGCAGTGCAGCATCACAACGGCCTATCCTGACTTTATCAAATGGGCACAGAACCGCACCGTTGCCAAAAACTGGTATCTGAATGGCGTCGACGACAAACTCTATCCCAACAAATTCGAATAAGCAGAGTAGCCATTACCTACATACATTATACAAAGAGATTGTTGCCTGTTCCATCGGCAATAATCTCTTTTTTTATAAAAAAGACAAAAAAAGTAAGGCTATCTCACATATCTTTTGTACCTTTGCACCATATTTGTATATATACCAATATTTAAGATTATGAAGATTTCACACATTGAGCATCTGGGCATTGCTGTCCAGAGCATTGAAGAAAGCCTGCCGTACTTTACTAATGTACTTGGCCTGGAGTGTTATGCAACAGAAGTCGTAGAAGATCAGAAAGTAAAAACTGCTTTTCTGAAGTGTGGCGAAGTGAAACTCGAACTGCTTGAGCCCACAAGTCCTGAGAGCACCATCCAGAAGTGGCTCGACAAAGGCAATAAAGGCGTACACCATGTGGCCTTCTGTGTAGAAGATGGCGTGGCCAACGCATTGGCAGAGGTCAGCGAAAAGGGCGTCCGCCTTATTGACCAGGCCCCCCGCAAGGGTGCCGAGGGTCTGAACATCGCCTTCCTGCATCCAAAGTCAACCTGCGGCATCCTCACAGAACTCTGCGAACATTAATTTTATCATAGGACCTATAGGGCTTATAAGACCTATAAGACCTATAAGGACACATAAGACACATAAAAAGAAATGAGCAAACAATTAGAAAAAATCAAGCAACTCATCGAGAAGCGCGAACAAGCCCGTCTCGGTGGTGGTGAGAAAGCCATTCAGAAACAACACGAGCGCGGCAAATATACAGCCCGTGAGCGTGTGGAAATGCTCCTCGACGAAGGTTCGTTCGAGGAATACGACATGTTTAAGGAGCACCGTTGCCACAACTTCGGCATGGAGAAGAAGCAGTTCCCCGGCGATGGCGTTGTTGCAGGTAGCGGTACTATCGACGGTCGTCTGGTGTTCATCTTTGCACAAGACTTCACCGTTCATGCAGGTTCGCTGTCAGAAACCATGAGTCAGAAAATCTGCAAAGTGATGGACATGGCCATGAAGATGGGTGCTCCTGTCATTGGCATCAATGACTCGGGTGGCGCACGTATTCAGGAAGGCATTAACGCCCTGGCTGGCTATGCAGAAATCTTCGAGCGTAACATTCTGGCTTCAGGCGTCATTCCTCAGATCTCGGGCATTTTCGGCCCCTGCGCAGGCGGTGCCGTATACTCTCCTGCCCTCACCGACTTCACGCTGATGATGGAGAACACCTCCTATATGTTCCTTACAGGTCCGAAGGTGGTGAAGACCGTTACTGGCGAAGACATTGATCAGGAACATCTTGGCGGTGCCAGCGTCCACGCCACCAAGTCGGGTGTAACGCATTTCACGGCCAAGACCGAGGAGGAAGGCATTCAGATGCTGAAGACCCTCCTGTCGTATATTCCCTCAAACAACATGGAGACAGCACCCCGCAAGAAGTGCGACGACCCCATCAACCGTATGGAGGATGCCCTGAACGAGATTATCCCTGAGAATCCCAACGAGGCCTACGACATGTATAAGGTCATTGGTTCTATTACCGACAACGGAGAGTTCTTTGAGGTTCAGCCAAAATTCGCAAAGAACATTATCGTGGGATTTGCACGTTTCAACGGTCAGAGCGTAGGTGTTGTGGCCAACCAGCCCTCATGCTATGCCGGCGTGCTTGATGTGAACGCTTCGCGCAAAGGTGCCCGTTTCGTACGTTTCTGCGATGCTTTCAACATTCCTATCGTCAGCCTTGTCGATGTTCCAGGCTTCCTGCCAGGTACTGGTCAGGAGTACAATGCCGTCATCCTGCATGGTGCCCAGTTGCTCTATGCCTACGGTGAGGCCACAGTGCCCAAGATTACCGTCACACTGCGCAAGTCGTATGGCGGTTCACACATCGTGATGGGCTCTAAACAGTTGCACACCGACCTGAACTATGCATGGCCCTCTGCCGAGATTGCCGTGATGGGTGCCAGCGGTGCTGCTGCCGTGCTCTATGCCAAGGAAGCCAAGGCCAAGAAAGAGGCCGGTGAGGACGTGAAGGCCTTTATCGCCGAGAAGGAAGACGAGTACAACGAACTCTTCGCTAATCCTTATCAGGCAGCCAAGTATGGCTACATTGACGATGTGATTGAGCCACGCAACACCCGTTTCCGCATCTGCCGCGGTCTGGCACAACTTGCCACCAAGCGCGATGCACTGCCTGCCAAGAAGCACGGTAACATTCCAATGTAATCAGAAACGCTTATGAAACAGAATGAAGTATATGCTGCCATAGCCATGGCTCTTCATGAGCATCTGGGCAACAATGTCCACGATGTGGAGCCCGGCATCATAACTATTGCCGAGCATCCCACGCAGTGGAATGGCTATGCACAGACAATGACAGCACACCCGTAAACAAGCAAGACTATGAAAGAATACAAGTATACCATCAACGGCACGAAATATGAGGTTGCAATAGGCGACATTGAAGAGAACATCGTGACCGTTACAGTGAATGGCGAAGCATACAAGGTGGAGATGGAGAAAGAGGCCGAGCCTGAGAAAAAGAAGCCTGTACTGGGCAAGCCTGCTGCCTCTGCTGCCGCATCGGAAGGCGGTGAGCCCGCTGCCGACAAGGCTGTCGTGAACAAGAACAATGCCATCAAAGCCCCGCTGCCAGGTGTCATCACAGACATCAAGGTGGCCGTTGGCGATGAAGTACAGGCAGGCGACACTGTCGTAGTGCTGGAAGCCATGAAGATGGCCAACAACCTTCAGGCCGAGAAAGCCGGTAAGGTAACGGCCATTTGCGTCAAGATTGGCGAGAGCGTCATGGAAGACGATGCCCTTGTAGTGATTGAATAACACAATGCCGCAAGGCAATACTTGCAAAAAGAAAGGAGCCAGATGGAAGTCCAGCTCCTTTCTTTTTATCTATATGTGACCATGTCTATTCCTTTACACCATAATAATAGTAGTACCAATAGGAATCACGATACTTGTCGAACACGCGCAACTTCCGTTCTGCGTCATCGGCACACTCGTCCATCATCTGTCGCAAGTTCTCCCAATCCACTTCTGTCACGGTCTCATGGTAGACCACGATAGGATTCATGCGCATATGCTGATACAACACTAAAGCCTCGCGATAATGACGAGGGAGCGGAAGCGAGTCGGCCACCTCATAATAATGCGGCAAAGCGGCAGCAAACGCATCCAAGTCTCGGTCAATCAGATGTCCGCACAACCTATAGTCAGCCATGACGGGCGTGGCCAACGAGTCTCTTTCCATGGCCTTATAATATTTCTGAGGCATCATAGCATAGAGCGGACGGCCTCCAAGGTATTTCCAAATCGTATCGGCAGGCAACAACTGCAAATGTGCGCGGTTGGGAAGTATGGTTTCGCTCGAGCCGACAACGGGATAGGCAAACAGCCGTTCACCCAATTCTCCCTTTCTGGCCAGCGCATGGACGCGGAGCGCGGTGAGCGTCTCGTCGGTCTCAAGCGACTTATAGCCCACACGCAGAGCCTCGTCTACATCCCCCTTTAGCAACGCTGCTTCAGCATGGGCACGATAATGGAACACAGCATTTGAGTTCCCCACCAGTGCCACAGCCAGCATCATGACCGCCATCTGCAACAGGTTGATCCACACGCGACGTGAGAAGAGCCCGGTATTCTGCTTGTCATCGTTCTCGAAAGGCATGAGTTGCTTGGCCAGCCACACGGTTCCCGCCCATGTCAGGAGCACTAACGGAATCACCCACCACCATGCACCCAAGGAGAAATGGCGGTCAATGTCAGGACTAATGTCAGAAAGGACTGTCAGTATCAGCATCGACGGCAAGTAAGTAAGGGCGTGTGTGCGTCTGGATAATCGCGTCACCGAGAACACGCCCAACTGCACAGTGAAGAGCACCGCCGTAATGATAAGGGCACCGATAGTGCGATCGTAGTGTGTGGCACCATGGCTCAGCGCGAACTGGGCAACAGCCAGCACATCGGCCTGAAACTCATAGAGCCACAGGAAAGAAAACACAAGAAAGCAAACGGCACACACCACCTTAGTGGTGATGGTGCCGTTTTTTTTGTTGGGGTTGTGATATCTCATCACTTTCTATTGTTCTTTGCTTCAATGTTCAACGCATCAGTTCTTCTTCAGCACCACTGCCGAACGGGCAGGGATGTAGAGTTTGAGCCACTCTTTACGGTCTGACACATAAAGGGGATCATAATTGGTGAAATGCGTTACGCTATCGTCAGCGAAACCGAAACCGCCAAAGTCCTTCGAATCGGTGTTGAGCACCACATCGTAACTGCCAGTAGGAACCAGGAAACCGTAGTCGGTGAACGACTGTGTAGGCGAGAAGTTGAAGACAAAAAGCAAATCGCCACGCATGAATGCCAGCACCTGATCGCCGTCGTTATGCCAGATTTCCACCACGGGTTTGTTTTGGAAATTGCGCACCGACTTCACGACCTTGATCATCTCACGGTCGAAATCGCCCAGCCAGTGATAGCACAAGTCCTTATTGTCCACCAGGTTCCACTGTCGGCGTGCATATTTGTACGACCAGCCATTACCCTCGCGCGGGAAGTCTATCCATTCCGGATGCCCGAACTCATTGCCCATGAAGTTGAGATAGCCACCGTTAATGGCAGCAAGCGTCACCAGACGTATCATCTTATGCAGGGCAATGCCTCGCTCAGCCACGCCATTGATGTCTTTCTTGGCAAAGTGCCAGTACATATCGGCATCTATCAAGCGGAAGATGATGGTCTTATCGCCCACCAGAGCCTGGTCGTGGCTCTCGCAATACGAGATAGTCTTCTCATCCGGGCGGCGGTTCTTGACTTCCCAGAAGATACTGCTGGGTTTCCAGTTCTCATCGGGCTGCTCCTTAATGGTTTTGATCCAGTAGTCAGGAATGTTCATGGCCATGCGATAGTCGAAGCCGAAGCCACCGTCTTCAAACTTTGCAGCCAGCCCGGGCATACCAGACACTTCCTCTGCAATGGTGATGGCATTTGGATTCACCTCGTGAATGAGTTTATTGGCCAGTGTGAGATAGCAGATGGCATTGTCGTCTTCATGTCCGTTGAAATAGTCACCATAGCCACAGAAGGCTTCACCAAGTCCGTGGCTGTAGTAGAGCATGGAGGTAACGCCGTCGAAGCGGAAGCCGTCGAACTTGTATTCCTCAAGCCAGTAGCGGCAGTTGGAGAGCAGGAAGTGCATCACCTCGTCCTTGCCATAGTCAAAGCAGAGCGAGTCCCATGCGGGATGCTCGTGGCGATCGCCGGGATAGAAGAACTGGTTAGGATCGCCTGCCAGGTTGCCCAGGCCTTCCACCTCGTTCTTCACGGCATGTGAGTGCACAATGTCCATGATGACAGCCACGCCGTTCTTATGTGCCTCGTCAATCAGTTCCTTCAATTCCTCCGGTGTACCGAATCGGCTCGACGGTGCGAAGAATGATGACACATGATAGCCAAAGGAGCCATAGTAGGGATGCTCCTGAATGGCCATGACCTGTATGCAGTTGTAGCCGCCTTTGATGACACGTGGCAACACGTTTTCGCGGAACTCAGCATAGGTGCCCACCTTTTCGGCATCCTGTCCCATGCCTACATGGCATTCGTAGATGAGCAGCGGGTTCTTCTTCGGTTTGAAGTTCGTTTTCTTGAAATCATAGCCTTTGGCCGGGTTCCAGACCTGTGCAGAGAACACTTTTGTCTGTTCGTCCTGCACCACCCTGCGACACCATGCCGGTATGCGCTCACCCTCGCCGCCGTTCCATCTGACTTTCATCTTATAGAGTTGGCCGTGCTTCAAGTCGCGCTCGCGCAGTTTCAGTTCCCAGTTGCCAGTGCCTTCAATGCGCTTCAGTTTGTATTTCTCGTCTTCCTTCCAGTCGCTGAAGTCGCCAATAAGATAGATTTCCGTGGCATTCGGTGCCCACTCGCGGAACACCCATCCGCGCAACTGCTTGTGAAGTCCGAAATAAAGATGGCCGGAAGCAAAGTCTTTCAGGCTTTTCTTGCCGTTTCTTGTCAGTTGATTCAGTTTCCACACTGCGTGATCGTGGCGTCCACGGATAGCCTCTTCGTATGGTTCGAGCCACGAGTCGTTCTGTACAAGTCCTATATGCTTAGGCTGATCCTCAGTTTTCTTTGCTGTGTTCTTTGTCGTTGCCATAGTCTTATGCCTTTACCTTGAAAATTGCCTTTTTTATCTCGGGTGACATGGAGATACACGGTGCGTGTCCGTCTTGCGGAAAGAAGATGGCAAACATGCCAGGCTGACAGTCGATGAAACTCTCTGCAAGGACATCGGGATATTTCGTAATGTCCTTCTCTGCGTTATATTCCACCTGCGGCAAGCGGCACAATGGTGTATAGCCATAGGTTTCAGGTGCATCAAGAGGAATCTGAATGTCAATCATCTTGACATGGGTCTCCATCACGGCTTCATCGGGAGCCTTTCCCTTGGCCGTGGTTATGTTGACAAAGAGGTCTTTGTCCTTGATAGGATACTTGCCTGCCTCCATAGCGGCGAGGTCGTTATGCTTCAGGAATTCTACCACATCGGCAAACAGCGGGTTTACGCCTACATATTTGCTCAAATTGTCTAACGTGTCGATAATCATAATGTATAGTTTTTAAGATTTTATTTATTCTCCTTACGATAGCCGTGGCTATAGGTGCCCTTTGCCACAATGTTGCCATTGCGGTCTTTTTCCACGAAATCACCATCGCGCTTTCCGTCGGCATAACTGCCTTCAAAGCGCAGGCCATCCTTGTCTTCCTCAATGGCGGCACCGTTGCGAAGGCCGTTCTTGAACATGGCTTTATACTTGGAGCCGTTGGCCAGATGGCCTATGCACTCACCTTCGGGCTGACCGTTTTTAAACTGTCCCTCGACCACATCACCGGCTTTCGTGGTCAGTTTGCCTTTGCCGTTGGGTTTGTCTGCCTGCCATTGGCCACTGTATGTGTTACCATTAGCCCATATCAGTGTGCCCTGACCATGCTTGTCACCATCGCGGAACTGTCCACTGTATTTGTCGCCATTGGCATAGTTGATGATGCCATTGCCCGTTCGGGCGCCACGGGCATATTCGCCCTGGTAGATATCGCCGTTCTGGAAGCGGTAGATGCCTTTTCCATGCTGCATGTCGTTAACCCACTGGCCCACATAGATGTCGCCGGATGCATACTTATAGGTACCCTCTCCGTTGCGCATATTATCGGCCCACTGTCCGTCATACGACGAACCGTCGGCCCAGTCAAAGTATCCTCGGCCCCATTTCTTGTCGTCTTTCCATTCACCGTCGTAGTAGGCACCGCCGGCAAATACGTATTTCCCCTTGCCGTTGCGCTTGTCTTCGTGCCACATACCCGTGTATACATCGCCGTTGAAATAGTACATGACGCCCTGCCCCTGCTGGAAGTCCTTGAACCAGAGGCCCACATATTTATTATTATTAAGGAAATAATAGGTGCCCCTGCCATGCTGGTGGTCCTGCATCCATTGGCCTTCATAGCGTTCACCGTCGTAGAAAGTATAGATGCCATGGCCTTCGCGCTTGCCTTTTACATATTCGCCTTCATAGACATTGCCGTTCTTCCAGGTAGTCTTGCCTTTTCCGTGTGGTTTGCCTGCGGTCATCTCACCGCTATAGTCGCCACCGTCCTTGGTTACACACGAGCCCAGCGTAATTTTCTGGGCATTTACCGTCAGAGGCATTATAAGGAATAATACAGATAGTATATATGGTCTTTTCATTCTTTGCGTCTTTTGTCGCAAAAGTACGAAAAAAAGCCCACACTGACAAGAAAATTAAGGAGAAAGGACTAAGAATTAAGAATTATTATGAGGCTTGCTGCATCTGCCGCAGCAATTCCTGCTGGCGGGGACTAAGCGATGTGGGCAGCGTGACTTGGAAGGCGATAATCAGGTCTGTGCCATTTTGTCCCTTTCCGCGCAGACGCACCTTCGTGCCGGGCTGAGTGCCGGGCTTCACCTTCAGGCGCAGGCGTCGCCCGTCGGGTACGGTCACGATGATGTCGCCGCCAAGCAAGGCTGTATACATATCTATAGAAACTGAGGCCTGCGTTTCCTGCGGCTGCTGATGGGCGAAGCCACCGCCGCCACGGGCTGCAGCCGCTGCACCGAACAGTGTTTCAAAGAACGAGGAAAAGCCGCCCCCGCCTTTGCCAAAAGACGAGAAGTCAAAGCCCTCGAACGGCGAACCGCCACCCTGCGAGTAGCCTCCAAAACCTTCGCCGCTGGCACCAAAGGCATCAGCCTGCTTCCATTGCTCACCATACTGGTCGTATTTTCTGCGCTTCTCCGGGTCGCCAATCACATCGTATGCCTCCGACAGGGCCTGGAACTTAGCCTTTGCCTTCGGGTCGTCGGGGTGCAAGTCGGGATGAAACTGCTTGGCTCGCTTCAGATAAGCCTTTTTCACATCCTTCTGCGGTATGTTCTTGTCAACTCCCAAAATCTTGTAATAGTCAATAAAT
>Ga0310697_10005290_pt1 | contig 12514 bp, 10 predicted proteins | sample 172DNAGHGlowgp2_FD_203883 | JGI IMG/M metagenome (GOLD analysis project Ga0310697, IMG submission 203883) | Sheep rumen microbial communities from Palmerston North, Manawatu-Wanganui, New Zealand - 1728 DNA GHGlow gp2 (v2) (version 2) | ecosystem: Host-associated > Mammals > Digestive system >... | reverse complement strand
GCGCCCTAGCCTGTTCGTCGCGTCCGACAGGTCCACGGCCTTGTCGTGGAGGTAGAGCAGCACGCGCTCGCAGTCCTGCGTGGAGCCTATCAAGTGGACGTAGTTAGTCATGCAGTCGAAGCGGTGCAACTGGTAGCGCATGGCGCGCCAGTCCTGCGCGGTCACGCGGACGGTGCCGTTCGGATGCCGCGCGAGCAGGTCGTCCATCTGCTCGTTGGTGAGGCCGTGACGGTACACCATGCAGGGGAGTATGCCCTTGGCAAGCAGGGTGGACGAAAACGCCACCGCGAATATGAAATTAGTCCACTTCATCAGTATGCCCTCCAACCGTAAGACTGTGCCGCATTGCACCACCTGCACCTTTGCATGACGCTCTCCAGCGCGGCAATCCGCTCCAACGCCGTCTCAAAATCGGCCTTACCGTATACTCGCTTCAAGTATGCAATCGTCTCCTCCCGCGTATGCCGCTCGATTTCCCGTTCGGGCGTCCTCTCACGGAATGGCTGCGGTTTCTCTTTCGCTTGCGGAGCCGGAAACACGGCCAGCACGAACGCCGAGCCGAGAATGAGACTCCAAAACGCCACCTTTGACATCGTACTCATTTGTCGCCCTCCACTTTAATGACCTTGCCGCCTGGACCAAAAACGGCGTTGACCTCCCGGACTCGTCCAGCGCGCGATTTCATGGCCTTGCGCTTCTCCGCGAGGCGCGGGGGTAGACTTGGACGGGGCGGCGGCGCGTGCTGTCCGGGAGCCGTTTTTCGCGCGTTCTGCGGCCTGTCGCGTGGCACCTTCTCCGGCGGGCCCTCGAAGTAGGTGTACCCGTCCCTGTAGAGCCACGTTATCCCCTGCGCCGTCACGACCCGGTTAGTCTCCTTCCCGTGCCACATGGCGCGCCCCTGCGCCGTCTCGTGTTCCATGCGCCACCGCTCCGCAGCCATGTCGCGCAGCCGCTCTACCGTGTTCGTGATGTCTTGCCACGAGGACGGGGAGACGAGGATGTACTCCATGTCGTCCACGACGTACTTCTGCCCGTCGCGGGAAATGTACTGCGCGTTCGCGGCCAGCGCGAGCGCAACCGATAGGTATACAATCCTACTCCTCATCTTCCTCTTCCTTTCTCTTGGCGTTCGGCGGCGCGATTGCCTTGCCGTGTTCGCGTATCACGCCGTTTATCACGATGAAACTCTGCGCGCCCTGCCGCTTCTTGGTCTCGTAGACTGGCCCCACCCATACCCCATTGGTATGCACGGGCGACGGGGGGACGTAGGTGGTGTAAACGAGGTAGTCGTAGTTCGTGGCGTTCGCAAGCGTGCCCTCCCACGACAGCGCAGATACCACGGTCTCCCCGAGGTCTGCCCAGTCGTTAGTCGTGCCGCTCTCCCTGTAGGCGACGTACAGGGTGGACGCCGAGGGGATGCCCGTGTACGTCCACGCGACATGCACCGTGTCGTTCGACACCCACGAGCCGTTGTCACGCAGCCCCACGTCGAAAGTCATTGACTTGGAGCCGCCGTACCACACGACGCCAAAGACGAGTAGGAGCCCGACAAACCACGAGCCAAGGAACGTGGTAATCTTTCGCGGCACGTCCCGCATGGCATAGAGGAACGTGCCTATGGCGATTGCCGCAAGCACAACGACTCCGGCAATCATCACGACTGCCTGCAACGTGTCCGCCAACTCCTTCATCGCGCGCTCCATTCCCACGTCACCGTGCTGCCGTTGTACTTGGGCCGGATAACGCCCGTCGCGTTCGACGCCGTGTTGGTACACTCGATGCCGCCGCCGAGGCGCGCCTTCATGTTGGTCTCCCAAACCACGTCCCCGGCAACGGAGGTCTCCGCCACGAAGAAGCCGCTCGGACTACCGCCGCAGTTGACGGTCGCGTAGTAGGAGCCTCCGTCCTGCAACCACGTCACGGCGTATGGCGCGCCGTCCGCAGCCGTGCCGTCGGGGTTGTTCAACTGCGCCCACGGCGTCGCGCTCTCCAGTCGCTGCTTCCAGTAGACAACGGGCACGTCCTCGCCAGCCATAATCACATCGTACCGCAGGGTGATCGCGTTCCCCGCGCCCACGGATATGCCGTCCGTCCGGCACCCGATGGTGTAGGAATCGCTCTTGACGAATCCAAAGTAATTCGTGCCGCCCGCGTCCTGGAACCTGAACGTCCCCGGCTCCCCCGTGGTCTTCGCGAGCGCGCCCCTGTCCACGAGGACGCTCACCGCGCCGCTGCCGACCGCTACGCGCTGGAACTCCGTGCCGCCGCCGAAGTAGGTCTCCGGCGAGGACATGTACACGCTGTTCGGTATCACGTTCGTGGTGCCCCTGTCCGTGTACGCGCCCCACACCTTCGGCGCGTACTTCCTGTCGGCCTCCGCAAGCAAGGTCGCGTTGCTCTGCGCAACCTCGTGAAGAATCTCCGCCTTGCACGCGATGAACTTGTCTATCTCGTCCCACACGTTTGTCCAATGCCCGTCGCGGAACTCCCTAATGCGGAGCCGTGGAAGCGCGCCGGAGGTGTTGCCGTAGAAGTTGGTGACCTGCAATTCAACGTTCGTCGCGCCCCAGTAGCCCTCCCACGAGTCAACTATCGTCGCCGTTGTCTCCACCTTGTTAGACACGGCCTCCAGCGCGTACAGTTTCGCGTACTGCGACAGTTCGGGCTGTGGAATGTCCCCCAGCGCATCCGCGAGGTCTTCGCGCGTCATAACGTCCGTTTCGTTCCCGTACTCGGAAAGCCATCCACTACCATTAAACGTATATTTAACATTGAGAAATCCGTCGCTATACTCGTATATGCCAAACCCACTCCCCAACTCGCCGTATCCAAGCCAGTACTCCATGAACTTTACGAAGGCGGAGTCTTCCGGTTCTTGTTCGCCGTCTGCGTGCCGCCCGCCCATGTCTATGTCACCGAGCATTGTGCCGCCCGTGACTGAAAGCGCGTTCATCGCGGCGTTTGATACGGTTTCGTAGTCGCCGGGCGCGGGCGAAAGCTCAACGATCTTCGCGTCCGTCTCCGCCTTCGTGTACGTGTTCGTCTTGTCAGCCTTGTCGCTGACATCCACCGTGACGTTCGTCACAACCGGCTGGTTGTTGTAGATGGTGCCTTTCGGCGCGGTCTGTACCTCCACGGACGCTCCGAACGCGGCAGTGGCGCAGAGCAGCAGCGCGGCAACAACACCTCCGCCGCGACGCACTATTTCGTTGATCTTCCGGCGAACGTCTTCGTCGGTGTAGCGTTCGGGCAGCCCCTCGATGCCGTACAGTCCGCCATGCACGTCGAGGTATATCGCGCCTCCGCTGTGTACGTCCGCGATGCAGTCCGTGACGCACAGCTTCACGTCGGCGTTGTGGACGGTCACGACCTCGCCGCCTCCCTCGATCCACACGCGCACGGGGTACGTGCCGAGCGACATTGGCGCGGTTTCCTCCGCCGCGAACGAGAACGTGATGTCGCCGCCAGCTACGGCGTTGGAGAACGAACGGCGGACGCCCTGGTACTCGACTACGACGGTCTTGCCGGAATAGTCGAATCCGTCAGAAAGGGCAATCGTTATCGCCTTGGACGTGTCGCCTTTGAGTATTGTAGTCATTCGTCGCTCCTGAATATGGCCGACAATTCAAGTCAGCCCTGGTCTGTGTACACCGAAACGGCGTCCTTCTCCTTGCCTATCATGGAAATCCTGCCATCCTTCGTGACGTGGATCGTTCGGAAGTAAAGCCCGATGTGTTCGCCGTCTGCGGATATGTTCGCGCGGGTGCATGCCATGAACGAAAAGCCGTCCTTGTTCACTGCGGTTGACGGTACGGTATGGTCTGAATTGTCAACGTTGCTGTCATCATCGGTCACGCCGCTGTTCAATCCCTCCGGCGCAAACGGAGCGACTATCTTGTTGGCGATCCTCGCAACGTGCGCGTCGTCTATCTTCACGAGAACTGGCGCGGCGTCAGAAGGGATGTCTGGACGCTGGATATGGATGCCAGGCCCCGCGCATAAGTTGTTGAGGAACGCAACGATCTTGTTGTATTCCTTGACGGAAAGCTTGAACCTGTTGCGCAGCTTCTTTAGGTGGAACATGTCGGCAGCTCACTTTCTCATGACGGGAACACGGACAGCGCGGCACCGCGAACATAGGTGCCGTTCACGTAAAGGGCCGTCCAACGCTCCATCTTAATCACGTCGTATGCGCCGCACTCGTTCGACCTGCGCCGCGACCAACGTATGGAATGATCCTCGAAGACCTCCGTGCCGTCAGCCTTGAGCGCGGAGACATGCAGCGTGTCGCCCTGCATGAGCGTCGCGGCCTGCGCCTCCGTGACGCCAGCGTAACGCCAAACCTTCTCCCGGATGCGGAACGTGCACCATTCGTAGTTCGTCCATGAGGATATGCCGTTGTTCACCTCATAGGAATGCATGCCCTGCGCCTGCCAGTACACGTCATCTGACTCAAGTATCGCCTCGGTTGGATTTGTGTTTACCCACGCCATCAGCTTTCCTCCGTTTCGATTGCCGCCTGAATCGCCTCAAGCGCGTCCGCGCAAGCCTGCGTCGCCTCCGCAGTCTCGCGCGCATACTGCTCGGCTGCGGCCTTTTCCTCACGGGCGAGCGCGACGCGGCGGATCAGCTCGTCGTCATCCGAAAGCCGGTCTGACGTGCGCCAGTCGCGGTAGCGGCTCTTGAGCTTTTCAAAGTCCTTGTCAAACTGCTTCTGCGCCTCCTTGTCGGCGCGTTCCTCGGCAAGCTGCGCCGTCCACGAATCGCGATCCCTGTACCATCCCCAGGCCTGCTTCTCGGCGCGCTCGGCCTCTTGCAGACGAGCTTTCGCGTCAGCCTCTTCCTTCTGCCGTTCCGTCAGCTCCTTCTGCCAGGCCCTGGCGTCCTTGTTAAGCCCGTCTTTCCTTATCCGCGCAACCTCGTCGGCAATGCTCTTCTCCATGTCAAGCCGCTTGTTCGCAACCGTGTTCGCCGCGTCGATCTGCGCCTTTTCGTCCTTGTTCGTCACCGCGAGAAGTGCGTCGGCGTACTCCTGCGCAAGCTGCGCTCGCTTCTGCGCAACCTTGTCGGCTGAATTGAGCGCGGCCATTGCAGCCTTTTCCTCGGCGTCGATCTGCGCGGCCTCGATGTCCGATGCGAGCTTCTTCTGGTACTCCGCCCGTTCCTTGGCTTTCTTGTCGTCGATCTTGCGCTGCCCCTCGATCATCACTTCACGAATGGCGTCTTCTTCCTGCTGCGCGCTCCTGGCCTCCGGCTTTCCACCGTTGTCGTTAGACGAACCTTTGCCTTTTGCCTGGTTCTTCCTTCTCTCTGCCTGCCTCTTGCGCAGTTCTTCCCTGCGCAATCTGCGGTACTCCGCCTTTTTCTGCGCTTCCTCTTCCGCCTTTTCGCCGAACTGCTCGTCCCAGAAAGTGCCAGCAACGTTCGCACCGGCCTTTATCTGCGCCAGGATGTTCAACTTCTCCCATCCCTTCTGCTCGGCGAACTTTTCATCTGCACCTGCGGCAAACGCCCACGCGGTGCCCAAGGTGCCCTTTATGCCATTCCACAGACCCTTAAATACTGAACCGGCAACGCGGCCAACATACGCAAGTCCCTCCGCGACGTTATCCAGCCATTCCATGGTCTCTTCGGCCCACAGCGCAATGGTTCCGTCCTCGTTAAGCTCCTTCATCTTCTCAAGAAGGGCACCCAATCCGTCCTTCGCCGTTTCAAGCAACGCCTCGCCGAACGTCCGAAGTGAAGTGTCCCATTGCGACTTTATCGCCCCGACAAGTCCCTCGCCAGTCTGTTCCGTCTCCTTCATCGCCCCTTCAAAGCGTTGCAGGTGTTCTTCAAGGGTCTTCCAGATTTCGACTGTGCTTGCGCCGGATTTCTGCAACTCGTCAAGTTTCGCCGCGACTTCCGGCGTAATCGCGCCCATGTTGCGCAGGCCCATCGTCGCCCTCGTCAGCGGCTGCCCGTCGCGGATTATGGCGAACGCCCTGCCGATCTCGTGCGCAAGGTTCTGGATCGGCTGGCCCGTCGCCGCCGCCGCGTCGCCCACAAGCTCAAGCGACTTCTTGAATCCAAGCGCGCCGTCGGTCATTATCATCATCTGCCGCGACGCTGCTGCGAACTCCTCCAGCGAGAACGGCGGCGTGTTCCCAAGTTCCTGCAACATGCGCATGTGCGCCCGCGCCTCGTCCATGTTGCCGATGAGGGTCTTGAACTGCACGGTCATCTTCTCGAACGCGAATGTCTTGCGCATGAACTCCATCGCGGACGAGATTGCCGTGCGCAGCATCCCGAACCCCGCGCGGATGTTCATTAGGTTGCTGCCGACGCCGGAAGCGAACGAGCGCAGGCGGGAAAGCGCGGAACGTATCGCCCCGGCTGTCGCGTCCTTCGCGCCTATGATGTATTCGACTACCCTGTTCACGATCCTGCCCTCTCCGCCTCGATGCGCCTCAAAATCATGCTCTTCACGTTCGCGAGGTTCGTCAGCGCGTCGTTAAGCTCGAACGTCATCTTCTCCGCGCCGTCCGCGCCTCCGAACGCCGCTTTCAGGACGGACATGCGCCGATAGGTCTTTACCATGTTCTCAAGGCTTCGCCCGAACAGCCACGTCTTGGCCTTGATCCCGCTCTCGACTTCCAGGAGCGCGGCGAAGTGCGCCAAGTCCGTTGCCTGCTCGTCCGGTGCAGTCCTCGGCTTCTCGGCCTGCACGTCGTGCGGACGGATGCCATAGCACCTGTTCTTCGCGACCGTCAGCTCCGCGCGGTGGCAGCAGAAGCGCAGCATGGTTCGCACGATTGCCTTGCGCGCAGTCCACTTGTCCGTGAGGGACGAGAACGCATCCGGGTTTCGCGCGTTCGCAAGCGCGTAGACCTGCGCCCACCTGTACATGGCCGTTCCCTTGCGCCACCACGCGCCAGCGTATTCCTCAAGCCAGATGAACGCGCCAGCCGTGAGCGGCCACAGGTAGATTCCCTTGCACACCTTGACCGGCTGATCGCACAGGTCGGCGTTGATGTCCGAATACGGGTTGTTGACGCGCTCGCAGGCGTGTACAAGTGCCTCGATCTCGTCGGCTGTCATGTCCGCCGCCGTGATTCCCTTGTCGCGGAAGTCGTCTAAAACGCTCTTAAGCCGTAGGCTCATGGCTGCCTTTCGCCTTTTTCAACCTACGCAAATTGCGTAGGTTGAAGTGCCGTGGGAGCCGTCCACGCCCCGCGACAAACCCGACAGAAAGCGCGAGGCGTGGACGTTCGCTCATCAGGTCGCCGCAGTAACGGCGAAATGCTTTTCATACACGATGGAACCGCTGTCGATTGCGGTATTGGACTTGCCCTCGCTCTCGCTCGGCGTCGCCCAACCGGAAGCGAACCCGTCGCCGTTCGCGCTGCCGAACGTCGGCTTGCCGTCAACGCCCGTGATCGTGACGGTGATCGTGACGTCGCGCATTCCCTTCTTGGTGCCGTAGCTGCCGCTGCCGTCCGTTTCCTCGACGTGCTGACACGTGCATGCGATCTGCACCTGCTTCGCGCCTGCTAGGCCCTGGTAGATGCCGGGAATGCTCGCGGGGCACCCAAGGGCGCGCGCGGGAAGGGTGATCGCATCGTCGCCGGTAGAAGGAAGGGCGAACGTGCCGCCGCCCGCAGCGTCGTTCTTATTGACGGACAGCGTGGGGAAAGCGGTCTCGTTGTAGGTCAGCGTCCAGTCGATGATTCCGCTGCCAAGCGAGGGCACCGCAATCGTGTCGTTAGCTCCGTAGCTTCCGCCAAGCGTGAACTCTGCGGTCTCCGTGTTCTGCTCGCCCCAGTAACGGTAGGCGTGTTCGTTACCCGCCGCGTTAAGGGCCTGCGCCCTCTGCTTCTGCTTCTGCTTTGAGACAGATTGCAGCATCCAGTCGGAACCGGGGTTGATCGTCGAAGTAGGGTTGAACATTTGCGCGTCCTTTCGCTTTTGTTTCGATAAGTCCTGTATATGGCCGTTTAATCATTGCGTCACGGTCGCGCCGTTGTTGCCATGTCTGCACTCTCCTACTAATAGCCGTCAAGTCAGCCTAATTCACGACCGTGCCGCCGAGTGCTTTAACTACATCGCGCAAGGCCGCCTTCACCCCTGCATCCGTCGCGAAGTCATAGACGTTTGTAGAAAGTAAATTCGAGACATAGTAAACGGCCTCGTCTCTTGCGTCTAAGGCGGCGTCGTCCGCGTACCTTTCCGATGCGATACGGACGTATTTCGTCGTGCCGTCGTATTCTGCTTTTTCGTCCGTCACATACGGAAGCAACCAGCGAGTGTCCCATGCCTCGAATGGCGCAGCCAGTTCATAGGTGTAAGACTGCTGTCCGCCTCGGAGATAGAATCCGTAATAGCTGCTAACGCCCCAGTAGAAGTCACCATAATAACCAACCCCGCTTGCACCGCCGGAGATCGAGCCGGACGGCGTGACTATCTGCTCCGCGTTCAGCCACAGGTTTGAGCCGTCGTACCAGATCGGCGCAAGCGAGTTCGTCTTGCTCGCGTCGCCCGTGATGTAGAACTCGCCCTGCGTCTGGCTCCATGAACTCATCGGATCCGGATTCGGCGGGTTCGCGACGAAGTGCCCGTTGATCCACGTCGCGTTCGCCATGCGCTCCATGGCTCCGACTCCCTCCAGCGCGTGCGCGCCGATGGCGACGACGTTTGTCATGCCCGTAGAGTGGCGCAGCGCGCGGTAGCCGATGCCCACGGTGTCGTAGATGCCGTAGCCGTACACGCCGGCCCCTGCCCCGATCAGCTCAGTGCGAAGCAGGTCGCCAGCACCCCCTCCGGCTCCCGCGCCCTGCACGGTAGTCCTGTTGCCGGACGCATCCTCGCCCGCCATGTAGCCGAGCCACGTGTTGAGGTCTCCCGTCATCGTCGCGTATGCGATCAGCGCGGCGAACAGGATTGCAGATGCCGTAATTGTCTTCTTCATGGTATGGTCCTCCGTTAGATGTCGTCCAGGTTGATTGGCGTGCTGCCGCTTCCGCCGGTTCCCCCGCCGGTTCCGTCCCCTCCGCTTCCGTCGCCGGAGCCGCCCTCGCCGAATTCGCAGCCATCCACCGGGCAATGCCCGTCCACCATGTCAACGTTGTGTATCGGGCAGAGCATCGAGATCACGCCGCCCGCCCCGGTGTGCATCGTCATGTCGTGCTGTGTAAGTCCGCGCAGCCGCGTCTCCTCCGCGTCGCAGTCTCTCGTGCAGCTGCGCCGCTCCGGCTGGTAGTAGATCGTGCGCTCGCAGATCGCGCACACTTCGGACGTGACGTCCCCGTCGCTCTGCCACGCGCCCCAAAGGTGGGGCCGCTCCTCCTTCCCGCACTTGCAGACGCACTTGTTGCCGAAGGTGTGGTCGCCCTGCGCCGCCACCCTCTGCGGGTCGTCGAGAAGGTAGCACGTCCCGTTCGGCGGATGGGAGCAGAGCGAACACAGCTTCTTGCAGTCCGTCCTCGCCGCCGTGTGTATGTGCTTCCGCCCGCACTTGCAGAAGCACGCCGGGTTGCCGGTCGGCTGGTGCCACTTCGGGGCCTCGTAGTGCTGGCCGCTGAATCCCTGCCCAGGGTATTTCGACTGGCATTGGCACCCGCACATCGTCGATCCGTCCGGCGTGTGGTCGTCCTTCGTCGCCAGGTTCTCGCCGGGCGACTTGTCGGTCACGAGCCCGCCGCATCCGCCACGGCAAATCTTCGGGCACAGCTCGTCCGCAATCGGCTCGTGTATCTTCCGGCATGTGCAGTAGCAGGTGCCGGGTATCTTGTAATGCAGGTGCCTCGCCTCCTTCGGCGTGTTCGACGAGTCGAACTCCAGGCACTTGCAGCCGCACGTCGCACCGCCCCGCCAGTCGTGGTTCTCCGGGGTCGTTGCAACGTTCGCGAACGTCTCCCCGTCCTCCTCCGCGACCTTGTGGCTCACGCCGTTGATCTTGTACGCGCAGACGGAAGGGCACGCGGAAGGGCACTTGAAGTGGCGCAGTCCCGTACCGTCCCCGTTCGCGCCGTAGCACCTGCAAGACTGCGGATGCCTTATGTGGAACCTCGCCTGTACCGCGCCGTGGTCGAGCGCGCCGCACTTGCAGCCGCACTTCCCGGAAGTGACGGGCGTGTGGTCGTCCTCCGTCGCGTCCGGCACGTCAATCCCGCTCGTGCTCTTCTTGTTGGCCACGGGGCAACGCGAACACACGCCGGGGCACACCTCGCCGCCGTTGACCTGATAGGTTGTCCAGGCGCGCTTCTTGTGGTAGTGGCCGCACTTGCACATGCAGTTGGGTATGCCGTTCGAGTCCGTGTCCGTCTCGTCCCACACGTGGAACTTCTCGTCCGGGCTTGCCTCGCCTCCGGCTCCGTACTTGCCGCACACGCACCCGCACACGTTCGACGACGAGGGAATCGGGATGTGTACGTCGTTCACGATGTCGCACGTCACAGGCTCCACGTCCGGCTCCGTCTTTATCGAGACGTGGCCGCACTTCTGGCACGTCCGCTGGCTCGTGACCACTCCGCCGCCGCGACCGATCACCGTCCACGCGCTCCATGAGGCGTGCGGACATGCCGCGTCCCTCGTCTCCGCGAAGGCGCACGCGGTGCATGTGCGGCTGCTGTGGATCACGTCAACGTCAACCCCGGTCTCCGTCCATTCGCCGAAGACGTGCGCCACGTCCTCCTTCTTGCCGCACAGGCACTGGTGGCCGGCTGCCGATTTCGTCCCGCCCGTCTTGTAGCCGGTATGCGTCTCCTGTCCGTACTCATACGCCCCGCAGTAGGAGCATACGCTGTTGCCGCAGGCGTCCGGCTTGTAGTCGTGGGCGAACTGGTAGCCGCAGCCGTTCGCGCACTTGCACCCGTTCGCGTTGTCCCTGGTGTGCCCGTGCGTGTCGTCGCTGACGAATCCCTTGCAATGCTCGCATTGCTTCTTCTGCCGACAGACGGACGCCGACACGTTCTCGTACACGATGGTGCTGCCCAGCTCGTGCCCGTGCGTCTCGTCGCGCTTGGACTTCTGGCACTTCTCGCACTCGTACAGCCACGCGCAGACGGAAGCCGACACCCATCTGTAGCCCGTGGGCGTCTCCGGCCAGTCGTGCGCTTCCAGCTGCTTCTTGTACTGCTTGCAGCGCGTGCATTGGCCGAGGATCTGATAGTGGTAGTCCTTCGCCCGCGCCGGGGCCGTCTTGTCCGTGATCTGCTCGTATTCGGACAGCCCGGCGGACATCTGGTAGTCGTGTTCCGTCCGCGCGTTGTGGCCGAAGGTCAGGCACTCGCACTGGCAATGCCCGCCGTTCGCCGTCCCGTCGTCGTTGTCCTCCTCCACGTCCTCGCCGCATGGCATCCACCCCGCGTGCTTCGTCTCGTCGTCGCTCGGCGGCTTCGCGCCGCACCCGGAACACATCGGGCACTCGCACTTCGCGCACTTGTCCCTCGTCGCTTCGCCGAAGACGTGATCGCCGCTGCACCCCGTACATGCCGTGGTGCATCCGTCGCCCGCGTCGCACGTCCCGCAGTCCGTGAAGTGGTGGACGTGCGCGACGGTCTTCTCGTAGCCGCATCCCTTCGGGCACACGAACGTCCGCGTCCAGCCCGTCTCGTAGCCGTCAAGGTTGGTCGTCGGCGTCTTCGACCCGCTCGCGACAAGCGTGCCGTGCGCCTCGATCCTCTCGCCGCACTTGCAGGTGTGGTGGGAGTCCGTGTAGTTCGACCCCACGCCGGGAAACTCGTGCTGCTCCGTCCCCGACGCATGTGCTGAGTTGTTGCGGCAGACGCTCCACGAATAGACGCCGCACGTCTTCGTGTTCCATGAGTGCTGCGGGTTAGTGGCGTTGCATTTGCACGACTTTATGTATGCCTCGCAGCACTCGCGGAAACGCTCGTTAAACTTTTCCATGGCCTCTCCTACGGCATTCCGCCACAGGTCGGTCTTTCCTATCTGCTCAAGGTTGAAGCGATTGCCGTTGGTGTCGGTTATCCAGTAGCGGACTTTGCCCGCCGCCTCCGTCTGATCCGGCCACGTCGAAGTGTCGATCCACGTAAGGACGTTCCCGAAATCCGCGTTGTCGAAGTCTTCCATCGTCGCAAGCCGGTATTCCTCCGGGTAGTCGTCTGGATATTTCGGCACCTTGTTCATCCAAACGCAGTTGCAGTCCACGTCAAGCTCGCAAACATGGTCTTCCGAAGGGACTTCCGGCAGGTCGCTCGGCCATGTGAAGTCGAATCCGCCGGAAAAGACGAACACATGTTCTTTACTGAGCGGACTTGCAGAATCCCTCCACGATCCTTCCGTGAGCGTGATCACAAGCTTTTGGTCCTGCACAGAAACCGAATTCTTTAGAAGTGAACGTGTCACGACCGGCTGTGCAGAAACAATGCGCGGATTGGTGAAGGTCAGCGAAAGGGACACGCAGTTCGTCACGTCCGGCGAGGTGAACGGCACGGTCACGGTGAACGTTCCGTTCGTGTTCCTCGTCGTGGTCGCCGCCGATATGCGTATGCCGCTCGCCATGAGCTGCGAC
>Ga0310697_10005289_pt1 | contig 12514 bp, 11 predicted proteins | sample 172DNAGHGlowgp2_FD_203883 | JGI IMG/M metagenome (GOLD analysis project Ga0310697, IMG submission 203883) | Sheep rumen microbial communities from Palmerston North, Manawatu-Wanganui, New Zealand - 1728 DNA GHGlow gp2 (v2) (version 2) | ecosystem: Host-associated > Mammals > Digestive system >... | reverse complement strand
CAACTTCAAGCCCGGCTCAAGCCTGTGCATGCTGTCGCTGGACGACGGACTGAACGTCTGGGAGACGACGCTGATCCACGACGACAACGGCGTGATACGCGACCCGGACGTGTCTTACGACGGCAAGCGCATTCTATTCGCGTGGAAGAAGTCTGCCCGCGACGACGACTACCATCTCTACGAAATGGACGTGGCGACGCGCGCCGTGTGGCAGCTGACGTTCGGGAAGGGCGTGGCCGACTACGAGGGAATCTATCTTCCGGACGGCAACATCATGTTCAGCTCTACGCGTTGTTTCCAGAACGTGGACTGCTGGCACGTGAGCGCGTGCAACATGTTCCTGATGGACGGCGACGGCAAGTTCATGCGCCGCATCGGCTTCGACCAGGTGCACAGCAACTACCCGCAGGTTCATCCGGGCAGCGGCGCCGTCACGTACACGCGCTGGGAATACAACGACCGCGGCCAGATCTACCCGCAGCCGCTCTTCCAGATGCACCCGAACGGCGCCCACCAGCAGGAATTCTACGGCAACACCTCGTATTTCCCCACGTCCATCCTTCACGCGCGCGGCATCCCCGGCACGCAGAAGGTGCTGGCCATCCTTTCGGGACACCACACGCCGCAGAAGGGCAAGCTCGCGATCATCGATCCCTCTTTTGGACGCGAGGAGACGGTCGGCGTAACGCTCGTGGCGCCGGAGGTGAAGCCGAAGGGACTGATTCGCATCGACCAGTACGGACAGAAAGGCGACCAGTGGCAGTATCCGTATCCGCTGGACGAGAACAACTACCTCGTCACGTTCCGTCCCAACGGCGCGAAGCACTTCGGCATCTACTTCATGAACAGGAAGGGCGAGCGCGTGTTGCTGGCGCAGGATCCCGTGGTGTCCTGCAACCAGCCGATTCCGCTTGCACCGCGTCCGAAGCCGCCGCAGGTGGGCTATCCGATCGACTGGAGCAAGACGAACGGGACGTTCACCGTGAAGGATGTCTATGCCGGGCCGGGGCTGAAGGGCGTTGCGCGCGGCACGGTGAAGAAGCTGCGCGTGGTGGCGCTTGACTTCATGGCCACGGACATCGGACGCAAACACGGTCCGTCGGCGATCAGCGACCTCGCGGCGTGGGACGTCAAGGTGGTGCTGGGCGAGACGCCTGTCCACGAGGACGGCTCAGCGGCGTTCGAGGTGCCGGCGCGCACGCCGGTTTGGGACGAGAAGGCGCGGAAGCTCTGGAACAAGTCGTACAATTCGCTCGTCTCCACGGACCGCGCGAAGTGTCCGGCAAACGACACGAGCCAGGTGACTGGCACCATCGACGAACATTCCCGCTACGTGAACTGGATCGGGCGGTGGTCCGTGCCCACGCCGATCCCGCCGTATTCCCACGGCTCGTCGCGCAGTCCGCTCGTCAAGATGCTCGCGAAGGGACATCGCGGCGTGAAGATGACGCAGGAGGAGATGGACAAGATCGCCTGCTGGATCGATCTAGCGGTGCCGCATTCCGGCACGTGGACCGAGGGCATGATGGCCGATGACGAGGCCGTGTATCTACGCGTGCGGAAGTTGCGCGACGTATGGCGGCGTGAGGAGACCGCGAACATCGCCTCCTACATCAAGCATCTGCCTTCCTTAAATGAAGCGAACGGGAAAGGGCGGGACAAATGAGTGGAGGAGTGGTAACGATGATGAGGCTTGCGCGATTCGTGCTTGCCTCGTCCCTGGCGTTTGCGGTGACGGGGTGGTGCGCGGCACGGCATGAGGCAACGGCAGCGCCGTTGAAGTTCCTCTCCCTCAACATCTGGGGAGACTACTTCGGCAATCCCGTCGTTGAGCGGGAGGTTGCGATGGAGGCGGCGATCCTTAAGGACTCCCCTGACATCGTGTCGCTTCAGGAGGTGACGCCAAACTGGTGGGCGAGTCCGATGTTCCGGAACCTTGAGAAGGCGGGATACGGCATCGTGCGCGGCGACGAGGAGGCCGCGTTGCGCCGTGCCGCCTTTACCGGAACCAGAACGGAGAAGCACATCAACCACGAGCCGCTCCTGTACCGCAAGGACCGGCTTGCGCTCCTTGACTGCGGAACAGATTTCTTCCATGTGGCGCTTCAGACTTCCAAAAGCGTGACATGGGCTGTCCTCGAGGACAGGATCAGCAAGCGGCGCTTTGCGGCGTTCGCGGTGCATTTCTGGTGGCAAGGCAACGGCGTTGAAAGCGATACCATACGTGAACTCAACGCAAGGCATGTCCTTTTCCTGTTGGCCGACATTCGCCGCAAGTGGGGGGCAGGCCTTCCGGCGATTCTCGGCGGAGACCTCAATTCGAACGAGGATTCCCTTGCTCACCAGATGCTACGGAGCGGAGGATTCCTGAATGCAGCAAGCAACGCAGGCGTCAGATCCCCGCACTGTTCGCACCATGGCAATCCTGTGCGCGGCTCCGATGGAAAGTACCACGGGAGCATTCGTCCTGCGATGACCGACAAGCCGGAGTACTCCATCGACCACATCTGCTTTACGAAGGGCATCCATGCGCTTCGCCATGAGATCGGCGTCTATCAGGAGGTGCTTGACATTACCGACCATTCTCCCGTTCTGGTCGAATTCTCGCTGTAAATCGCGAGGAGTGAATTCGCTGTTGACGCGGCGGCGGCATTCTGATAAACTATCCCGCGTTTCCGGCGAGATAGCTCAATGGTAGAGCATCAGAATCATAATCTGCTGGTTGAGGGTTCGAGTCCCCCTCTCGCCACCATCAAAAAACAAACGAAACCCCAGTAAATACTGGGGTTTTCTGCTTCCCTAGGGCTTTTCACCGTATCGCCCGTTCTCGCCCATTTTCGCCCTTGTTCGTGCGCCCATAATCACCATATTATCACCATGCCCCGAAAACGCGCACACCCTTGTATTTATTGGGGTTTCCGCGAAAACGCCGCCAGCGCGTCTCGGCGCGAATGTCCGGCCATCATCACCACGCGGGGAACGCGCTTTTTCTCGCGTTCGTCTCGCGTTGAACGCCAAAGGGCAAAAGAAACGCCGTCGGGGAGAATCCGTAGAACCGACGGCGTTTCAAATCATCATGCCCGCTTTCCATCGTCACCATCATCATCACCACGCGGGCGGGTTCTCGCTTGCTTCCCGCTTGCTTCAAGCCCGCGACGGTTGCGGGCGTTCTCGCGGCTTCGTCTCGGCTTCGAGCCGTGACAGTTTTTCGGTCAGATTTCCGGCAAAAGCCCCGAACGTGGCGGGCGAGAAGGGCATGGTCGGTCGGCGCGCGTGCCGTTGCCCGCACCGTCCGCCTCTGCGAAGGTTCGCGCGTGTATATTGTGCCACTTCACCCATGCCGCGCCCGTCCTCTCGTCCTCGTCCGCAATCCTGTCGGCGGCGATCTCCGCGCCGTTGCTGTGCTTGTGCCGACACAACTCGGCCAACGGCGAAATCCACGGGTTGCGCCGCATCGCCACTTTCACGCGGGCGAAAATCGTCTGTTTGCTCTCGCCGTACATGTTGGCCATGCGCATTACACCCCAGCCGCGCAGAAGGCCATGCACCACAAGCACGTCCGCCAGCGTCAGCGCGGCGAATAGCCGCAGGAGTTCAAGCACGTACTCCTCCGCTTCTTCGGGCATGGAAGGCACGACACGTCGGGCGGCATCGTCTGCGGGCGCGTCCAGTTCGTCGGGGTTGAAGGTCGCAACGGACGAAACGTCCGCCGCCATCTTCGCCCGCAAGTTGCCCGTTTCCAGCGCGCCGTCGGTCAGCGCGTCAAGCGAGGTCGTGCCGGACACGGCGCACTTGTCGCCGAGTTGGCATTTCGAGCATATCGCGCGGAGACGTTCGATCTTCGCGTTGTGTGGGCATTTGTGACACGTCATTTCGGTATTTCCATTTTGATGTTTTCTCGGGCTTCATCGGGGCTAAATAGCCCCGAACGGATTTCGCGATTTTTCCACGCTTCATCCACGCTTCAACCCATTGCCAGTCCGTCCGGCAAATGCCGTCACGCACCGTGCGTGTCGGCGGTTTTCGTTATGCCTCTCGCCAGCGTGGCAAGGCCGACGGGCGGCGTGTTCTCGGCGTATTCGGCGCACGGCTTGAAATGCGGACAGTATTCCGGCGGGTGTGGGTACGCGGCGTATTCGGGCGGTATGCGTGAATAGGGGCAAGCCGACCTTTCCTTGTTGAAGTGTGCGCACCGTTCCTCGCACAGCCCCCATTCGCCCCGCGTGAAGGTTCGCGGCTTCGGTGCCGTCGCCGTAGCGTGTACGGGCGGCGGCGTGTACGCATCCAGCAGACGGTTAAGATACGCGCCTCTCTTCTCTACGCCTTGCGCCGCCGCCGCCTTTTCCACCTCGGCGCGGAACGCCGCCACGCCGTGTGCCAGCATGAACCGTCGCCACTTGTCGCGGGAAGGCAAGCCATCCCCCAGCCGTTGCGCCGCGTCTGCTATCGCTGCCGTTATGGCCGCATCGGGCGCACCGTGCGCGGTCACGGACGAAACGGAATCACTTGAAAGCGGCGGCGAGACGGTCGCCGCTTGCGGCGTTCTCGTTTCGTTCTCGGTTGAAATCCTGTTCCTTATCTGTTCGGGTGCAACTGTTGCACCGTCTGCGGTCGTGGATTGCACCCTCTGCGGTCGCAGATTGCACCCTCTGCGGTCGTGGATTGCACCCTCTGTCCCGCAGTCAGTAGGTGCAACTGTTGCACCGTCTGCGGAAATTGCCGGAAGGGTAAGCGCGTAGGCGTTGCCGTCGCCGTTTTGTGTCTTGCGCTTGCCTTTCGTCAGCAAGCCCGCCGTCACAAGCCGCGCCGCCGAATACTTCACCGTTCGGGCGGACGCGCCCATTTCACGCGCCAGCGTCGCGAAGGTCGGGAAGCATTCGCCCGTCTGCGCGTTGCGGTGCAAAATCAGCGTGTGCAACAGTAGCCGCTCCGTGCTGGATATTCTCGGCGGCAAGGCGGCGACGCGGCGGGCAAGTTCGAAGTTGCTTACAGCCACGACGCGCCGCCTTCCCGCCATGCGCCCGCGCCGTCGCGGCCAGCGTCGCGTCGAAGGCACATTCCGCGCCCTCTGCCGCGTTTCTGCCCGTTCGCCGTGCGCTTGCCCTCCCGGCGGACGCGGAGCGCGGGAAGGGGCGTTTTTGCGCGTCGGTCAAGATTCACCCAATGCCCCATCGGTCAGCCCTCCCGTTTTACGGCCTTGCGCTCTTCCCGCGCCCTGTCGGCGTATGGCCGGACGTGTTCGCGGAGCGCGGGCATCAGCACCGATTCCCACAAGTCCGCCAGCGTCTCGCGCTTGCCGTACTTCCAGCACAAGCCCTGTATGCTTGCCAGTTCGCCGGATAGCCGTTGCGTCATGCGGAAGCGGGCAATGTACCCGCGCCGATGTTCGTCCGTCGGGTTGCGCTTGCGGATTACGCGCTTGCGGTCGATCTTCGCCGTTCCCATCACGCCACCGCCTTTCTGCGTCCGCGTTCCAGCAGGGCGCGGACACTCTCGGCGGAATAGCGGCTTGTCACCTTGCCTTTTGCGCCGAAGCATAACGCCTTTATCAGTCCGGCATGAGCGTATCGCGTCACCGTGTCGGTGCATACGCCCAGCATTTCAGCGACCTGTCGCCGCGTAAGGGCGCGGTCGGTCGGCGCGTCCACGGCAAGCCCTGCCGCCGTGCGGCCTTCCAGCGCGTCCAGCGCGGCGTTCGCCTGTTCCCTTGTGATCGACGGGTCGGTTCTGATTATCGCCAGCACCGCCGTCTTCGTGCTTTGCATCATGTGTGTGTGTCTCCTTGCCTCCGGCCAACGTCACAATCAGCGCACCGTGCGCCATTGTCGCCCGCCGTCGCCCTTATTGCGGAATGTCACCTAATGTTGCACGTATTCGCCCGCCGTGCCGCGAAACCGTTTGCGGGAAAGCGCACTAACCCCTTTATTTTCAAGGCGAAAAAAAGAGAGGCTAATTTTTCAAGCCTCTCAAAATGTCACCATTGCAACGTTGAAGTTGCCGCCCTTTGTCGCCTATGTCCGCCGCTCTCGCGCTGCCGCCATGTCGGCGGGCACGTCGAGCGTGTCGGGGTTGAACGGTTCGGCGCGTGTCGGCAAGTCCACCAAATAACGCGCCTTTCGCTTGCGCGTCAGCCTGTACCCCTTGCACCAACCCTCGCAAAGTCTAGGGTCGCGGCGCAAGTCCGCCGTGTAGCGTTCCTCGCGGCCTGTATACTCGTTTACCGCAACGGGCGGTTTGTGCTTCCCGTCCTCCCAGCGTTTCACCTGTCGCAACGTCACGCCGCACAAGAGCGCAACGCGCCGTTGCGATACTGTCCGCGCATCCCGCTTCGCCTGTTCGCGCGTTGAAGTCAGCACCGCCGCCAGCAAGTCCGTTGTCTCCAGCGCCTCGGCGTGTGCCGCCATCTCGGCCAGCAATTCCCGCCGCCCGTCTATCGCGGCCAGCATTTCAGATCGTACCGCCTCGGCCAGCGCGCCGTCGCCGCCTTCGGGGATGTATTGCGCCGCGTCCTCGGCATCCGCCGCCAGCGCGTCCAACGCGTCCAGCGTGTCGCACCGTTTCGCCCTGTCGGCAATAATGCGCACGGTCGCCCACGCCGTCTCCGTCGCGCTTTCCGTGTCCATGTCTTCGCCCTCCAGTGGTTCAGAAACGGGCGCGGAAGGGGTTTCCCGCCCTCCGCGCCGTTCGGCAATGCCGTTGCGTCCGCTCACGCTCCCCGCGCTCCTACGGCCAGATGCGCGACCCGCGCACATTCGGCGGTTGCGCCCGTGTTGTACAATCCATGCGCCACAAACGCCGCCCGCACCTCGGCAAGCCGCGTCCTGTCGGCGGGCGTGCCCGGCGCATGGCCTGTATCAAAACTCCCTTCGACAAGTTCGCACAGTTCGCGCGGGTCGCGCATCGGCCCGTCGGCAAACGGCCATACCCACTCACGGAAAACGCTTTCGGGCGTGTTGTCCTTATCGCACCACGGAATGCCGTTCAACGCTTCCGCCACTCGTTCAAGCGCGGCGTACCGTTCGCCGTCAATCGTCAGCGTAATGCGCCTCGTCTCGTTCCCTTGCGCTGCGCACCGTGCGCCGCGCCGTGCGGTCTTTCCCGCCGTCTCTTTCGTCTCGCTCATGGCTTATCACTTCCATTCGCAAAATACCCGTCCCTCGCAAGGTGATAAGTGCGCACGGGGCGCAGGCTTGCAAGGGCGGGTAAGTGGTTTCGGTTTCCCGTGTACCCGTCGCGGGCGGCTTATCACTTCCGCTTGTTCCGCAATCGGTCGCATAGTGTACCACATTCGCCGTGGCGCGCAAGGGGGCAAGTGAGAAAAAAATCAGTCCCTGTATAGGTTCGGCGCGTCGCTCTGCGCAATGCGGCAACCGCGCACAACATCGATCAGCGGCTTGCCGTTTATCTTGAAATCGCGAACGCCGTCAATGGCCGTGTCGTAGCGGCCTTCGTGGAAGTCGGGATTATCCCGCTCCTCATCGTCATCAAGAAACTCGTCCGTCGCAAAGTACCACTTGCCGCTTTCGGTTCGCCCGAATGTGAAGCCGCTTCCGGCGGGCGTGTCCTTGTTTATTGTGCCGCCGCCGTACTGCCACTCTTCGATTATGGCCGCAAGTTCGCGCTCGTCGTGCGCTATCCGATACCAGTCATCCGGCATTTCGCCGTTCTCCACCATCATCGCCATTTCGTAGGTCATGCCGCCACCTCTTCACAGTTCGTACTCTTCCGCCGACACCAGCCGGACGAAATCGCAGTAGTCGCCCGTCTCAATACAGCGCGTGACGTTCCAGCGGTAAACATCATCCGCGCCGCGCCAAAAGAAGTCTACGTACTCGCGCACGGTCACGGGCTTCCCGCGCTTCACGCATCCGGCGAGAAGTATGCCGTACTCGTTGCACGTTGCGTCGCATTCCAGCGGGTCGGGAAATGCAGACGGCCAACACAGTTGCCACGGCAAGCCTTCGGGCGTAGTCCAGCCGAACGCCTCTTCATGCGCCTTCGCGCCGTCCGTCGGGTTGTTTGAGAAGGTAAACTTTTTCAAGTCCATGTTTCCGTTGCCTTTCGGGAATTGTGAGTTATGCGGAATTAGTTTACATAACCAGTATTATGTGACATCGCAACACGCTCAAAACTTCCAAAATGTCATTCTGCCGAATTTTTTGCGTTCCGGCGGAACTTCGGCGGCTTGTCCCAGTTCTTTGCGGCGCATACGGGACACGCGCAAGGCCGCGCCGCTTTCTTCGCCCGCCACTCATGCCCGCAATGCAAACATTTCCGCACCGTGTCAGATATGCGGCGCGGCGCGGGCGTTCGCCATTTCCTCGCCCTGCAACTGGGGCACGCCTTCGGTTCAACGCCCGCGAACGTCTGCCACGTCCAACCGCAACGGGCGCATACGTGGCGCACAATGTCCGCCTGTCTCGGCGGCGGCGGCGCGGCCTTCCGTTCGGCGGCGGCGCGTTCCGCCCGTCTTGCGGCATAGAAGGCGTTTATCTGCGCAACGCGCTCTTGAATGTCCGTGTCCATCGGCGAAGATTGTACCACATCGGCGGACGGGCGCAAGGGCTTTGTCGGTTTTTCCATCATGCCCTCGCCTCCGCTTCGGCAATGCGCCTGTCAATTTCAGCCCTCGCCGCGCGCAACTGCTCCAGCGTCATGCCGTCCAGCACGGCGCAGAAGGCGCACGGCACGGCCTGTGCCGCGTTCGTGCCGTCCGGCAAGGCAACCGCGCCGCCAATGTCCGGCAACGCGCCCACGGCGTTCTGCAATGCGTTCTCGCTTACGTGGAAGTAATGCCGCGTCATGGCGGGGCTTGTGTGTCCTACAATGCTCTGCACGTGCGCCATCGGTACGCCCGCGTTCGCGGCAAGGCTTACGAAAGTATTGCGCAGACTATGAAAGCCAACTTCAACGGTCGCCCGCGCGCTACCGTCCGCCTTCGTGGCGGTTCGTATGCCAGCGGCCATGAACGCGGCTTGTATCTTGTCCGTCAATGCGGCTCGGTCGGTTCGGTATGTCGCCGCCGTCCTCGGCATGACATACCCCGTCCGCTTCTCGGCGGGCGTTTCGGCAAGCATGGCGGCAAGCGTGGCGTGAATCGGTATTATCACGGGTCGCCCGTTCGCGTGGCGGGCCGTCTTTCGCGGCACAACGGCGATCATCCGGCGCGTCAAGTCCACGTTGCCCCATTCCAGCAAGGCGCAATCCCCCAGCCGCAAGCCCGTGTAAATGCCCACGGCAAAGAGCATCCGCATTTCGCCCTTGACGTTATCGCAGACGCGGTGAAGTTCGTCAACGGTCAGTTCGCGGCGCGTCGCCGTTTTGTCCTCGGCCTTGTGCTTTATCTTCGTCCACGGGTTGACGGTCAGCCGCGCGGTCTCGGCCAGCACTTCCCACATTCGCCGGAAAAGCGTCGCGTACTTGTTGTAAGTGTTCGCGGAAAACTTCTCGGCAAGGTAGGCCATGAACGCCTCGGCCATCGCCCGTGACACGTGCCGCATTTCCGTCGCGTCGGGGTAGTGTTTCGCAATCCACGTCGCAAGGCGTGAATACTGGCATTCGTACATTTCCAGCGTCGCCGCGCCCGTGTCGGGGCGTTCGGCGGATTTCCTGTACGCCTCAAAACCGTGCTTTAGCGCAAGGGCGGGCTTCGCGTCCTCGTAGGCTTTCAGTTCGGCGGTCACGCCTTGCACCTTCGCGGCAAGCCCCTCCAGCGTCGCCTTCTCGTTTCCCAACTTGAAAGGGGCTGTAAACTCTGCAAGCCGTTTCGCCGCCTCCCGCTTGTCGCTCGTCCCCGTTGAACGCGTGAACGTCTTGCCGTCCACCGTCCACCGCGCCCGCCATACGCGACCGTGCATTTCCAGCGTTCCCTCGCCGTTTGCTCGCGCCTGTCTCTTTCGTGCCATGTTGCCTGTCTCCTGTTGCGGGCGTGTCGCCGTTTGTGGCTCTTTTTCGCCCTTGCGCGGGGTAGTCTACACCATCGGCGGATTAAATGCAAGCATAATCACCATATTATCACCACGATTTTTTAAAGCCATTGTTTTATTGGGCTTTAATCAGAATCATAATCTGCTGGTTGAGGGTTCGAGTCCCCCTCTCGCCACCATCAAAAACCTCGGCAAGTGCCGGGGTTTTCGCTTTTCTCAGATTCCGCGCTGAAGGCGCTCGAGGGCCTCGATGCGGTCTTCCAAGGATGGGTGCGTAGCGAAGAGCGAAGCGTGCTTGCCGGCGATGCCCATCGCCTTGATTGAGTCAGGGAGTATGCCGGGCTGCAGGTTGCCAAGCCGGCGCAGGGCGGCGATCATAGAGGATGGCGTGCCCAGCAGGTTGGCGCTCCCGGCGTCGGCCGCGTACTCGCGGCGGCGCGAATACCAGTACACCACGAGCGAGGCGGCTAGTCCTAGCGTGAACTGCAGCACGTAGTAGACAAGATAATAGATGCCGTTGCTTGCGCCACGCCGATTACCCTTGCCGTCTGACACCGCGTTGGCAGCAAAGTAGGCCACTACGCGCGAGAGGAATATCACGCAGGCGTTCAGCACGCCCTGCAGGAGCGTCATCGTCACCATGTCGCCGTTGGCGACGTGGCTGATTTCGTGTCCAAGCACGGCACGAAGCTCCTCGCGCGTCATCTGCGCCATGATGTCGGTGGAGACGGCCACAAGCGCATGGTTGCGGAACGCGCCCGTCGCGAAGGCGTTGGCGTCGCCATTGTAGATCGCCACCTCCGGCATCTTGATGTTGGCGCGGTCGGCCAGGCTGCGGACGGTCTCCACCAGCCAGCGCTCGGACTCGCCCTCCGTGCCGTCTATCACCTGTGCGCCGACGGACCACTTCGCGATCGTCTTCGACAGAAGGAGCGAGATGATGCCGCCCGCCATGCCGAATATGAGCGATAGGATGGCCAGGGCGGTGAGGTCACCGCCCATGGCTCCGCGGGGATCTACGCCCATGAACGCGCAGACGACATGGAACATGACCATCATGAGGAGCATGACGGCGATGTTGGTTATCAGGAAGAGGATGATGCGTTTCATTGAGGACTCCTTGCCTATGATTGTTCACGAATCTCAATTGTTCACGAATGTCACCATTGTCACAAATACAAATTTCAGCATGGGGGGGGGGGGGCTACTTGTTGAAGCCCTTGCGGGTGAAGAACTCCCAGATGCGGTCTAGCCACGTGTAGCTGCCCGTGCCCGGCGAAGCCGTGAACTGGAAGCAGTGTCCGCGCGTGGCGAGCGTGTGGAGGTCGCTCTGGATGCCCATGCGGCGTAGTTTCTCCCACGCCTTCACCGAGTTCATCGCCGCCCAGCCGTCCGCGTCGCCGTGCACGAAGCACATCGGCGGGGTGGCGTCGTCGAAGGCGAACTCCGGCACGAGCACGGCGTCGTCGCTGTTGCCGCCAGTCGCGTTCGGCCTGTCGGCGCCGTCAGTTAGCGCGTAGGCGGGATAGATGGGGCAGGCCCACTGGAGCGTGCAGGGCTGGCTGTCGATCTCGTCCACCGGCGCGTAGGCGGGCGTCTTCGCGTTGGTGGCGGTCATGAGGGTGAGGTGTCCGCCGGCCGAGAAGCCCATGAGTCCGATGCGGTTCGGGTCGAGGCCGCGCTTCGGCGCCTCGGCGCGCACCATGCGGATGGCGCGCTGCGCGTCCTGCCAGCCGCTCAGGTGCTTGGGCTTGCCGGCCGGACGCGGGCAGCGGTACATCACCACCACCACGGTCATGCCCTTCTCGTTGAGGTAGTGCGCCACGGGCGTGCCTTCGCCGTTGAAGTTGCAGAAGTTGTAGGCGCCGCCGGGCACGATCACCTGTATGGCCTTCGTCTTGACCTTCTCGGGGATGAACCACACGAGATAGGGCGCGTACTTCTGGTTCTTGGAGGGATCGGGCATCTTGCCCTCGGGCCATAGCATCTCCTTTTCGGTGCGGCGCGTGGCGCTAGGCATGTAGCGGTGGTCCTGCGCCACTGGGCGCTCCAGCTTGCCGAGATAGCCCATCTGGCGCATGAACTCGAACGCCCGCTCGAAGGCGGGCACCTTCACCACCCCGTGCGCACGGCCGGCGTCGAGATGCAGCTCGGCGGGGACCTTCATCCTGCGGAGCTGGCGGTAGATCTGAGTTGAGCCGATGGGCGAATAGGGGTCGATGCCGCCGTGGAAAAGACACATCGGGCAGGTCTTCGCGTCGAACTTGAACGACGGGTTGAGCTTCACGTCGGGTCCGTTGCCGCCCGTCGCGTTCTTGTCCTCTAGTCCGTCGGTGAGCGCGTAGGCGGGGCAGAAGGGGATGGCCCAGTTGATGTGGCAGGGCGTCTTGTCGAGATCGTCCACCGGCGCGTAGGCGGGCGTGAGCGCGGACGTGGCGAGCATCACGGAGAGGTGCGAGCCCGCCGAGCAGCCCATCGCGCCGATCTTTTCCGGGCTGAAGCCGCGCGCGGCGGCCATGGACCGCACGATGCGCACGGCGCGCTGTCCGTCCTCCCACGCCGTCTGGTAGATCGGGATTCCTTTCGGG
>Ga0310697_10005288_pt1 | contig 12517 bp, 8 predicted proteins | sample 172DNAGHGlowgp2_FD_203883 | JGI IMG/M metagenome (GOLD analysis project Ga0310697, IMG submission 203883) | Sheep rumen microbial communities from Palmerston North, Manawatu-Wanganui, New Zealand - 1728 DNA GHGlow gp2 (v2) (version 2) | ecosystem: Host-associated > Mammals > Digestive system >... | reverse complement strand
CTTGAAATGCATTTCAAGTATTGGGTAGACCTCAGGATGGCTGTGGCGGATGGCATCGTGAATGCGATAAGTGTATTTTTCCAGTACGTTGCTCAAAAACTCGTCGCCATAATACAGCACCTGTTGTATTCTTTCGTCTGTCTCTTCGTTGAGCCGATTGAGAAGGTCGCGGAAACGATGGATGAGCTTGCAACTGTCATCGAGAAAAAGGGTTGTTGACTTCACCATTCCCTCTATATTCTGCTGCTGGATGATGGCATGGCTTTCGTCGCGGATCGCACTTTTGGCGATGGCGCAATACATCTTGATGGCATGAATGAGGTCTTGCGTGTCGTCGGGGGCAATGGAAAGGTTGTTGAAGTTGTTGATGAGCGCCTTGTTGGGCAGCAACAGCTCGTCATTGGCCAGGTCATGTAACCCGTATGAAGGCGTGATGAGTCGCACCCCTGATTTCAGGTCGCGATAGAAGTCGTCCTTGCTGTATTTGGCGGCGTTGATATCGAGACTGTTGGGCACAAAAATCCAGGTATTCATCACGAAGTCGCAGTATTTCATTGGTTTTACGGCATTGTCCGTGTTGAATCCAACCTTAAACTCCAAGGTGAATTTGTCGTGGATTTTTGTGGTCAATTCAATCATTGTTCTGCGTTTCTGTATTGTTCGTCAAGGTTGAAGCCTTCTGGATGCTTGGCTTTGATGTCTTTGTAGTAGTCCCAAATGTCGGCCAAGTCTTTCTCGTAATCGCCGGTAGGATAGAAGTATTTTTCTATGCCACAACGTTTCTTCTGATAGTCGATGAAGCCGAGGATGATGGGGAGATTGGCTCCTTCTGCGATTACGTAGAAGCCTTTTTTCCAATGTTTTACGGCTTTCCTTGTGCCTTCTGGGCAGATAACGAGGTGGGTGTCCTGAACGCGACTGAACATATCGACCATCTGTTCCACCAAATGGTTCTGGTGTCCGCGGTTGACTGGTACGCCGCCGAGTTTTTTCAAAATCCATCCGAGGCCAGGCTTGAAGAACTCTTGCTTCATCATCACCTTGAAAGGAATTTCGTAATACCAATAATAAGCGAGGCCGATAAAGAAGTCTTCAATGGCGGTATGGGGTGCCATGATGCAGACGGCGTTGCCGAGGTCTGCAGGAGCCTCGTTGACGGTTGTCCAGCCACCCAACTTAAGGCCGATTTTACCTATGGTTTTCTTTAATCCCATTGCTATGAATGAAAAATTGTAGAGACGCAAGACCTTGCGTCTCTACAAAGTTATTGTTATGATTACCAGATAGCGGCACGCTCTTCGGGAGCAATGTACATCTTGTTTTCGGGTTGGATGTCGAAGGTCTCGTAGAAGTGCGGCATGGAGCCGAGGGTGCGGTTGACACGGGCTTCGGCAGGTGAGTGCACGTCGGTCTTCACTTGACGCTCGATGTATTTGTCGCGCGAGTTGTTGCGCCAGATGGTACCATAGCTGATGAAGAAGCGCTGGGCGGGCGTGAAGCCGTCGATGCTTTGGTTGGCCTTGGCTTCATCGGTCATCTGATAGGCGTCCCATGCGATGTTCAAGCCTCCGAGGTCGGCGATGTTTTCTCCGAGGGTGAGCTGGCCGTTGATTTGGTTGCCTCTCACTTGGAACTCGTCGAAGAGCTTCACAAGCTGTTGGGTACGCTCGCCGAACTTGGTGGCGTCTTCTTCGGTCCACCAGTTGTTGAGGTTTCCGTTTTCGTCGTATTTGCAGCCTTGGTCGTCGAAGCCGTGGGTCATCTCGTGGCCGATCACCACGCCGATGCCACCGTAGTTGACGGCGTCGTCAGCATCCATGTTAAAGAACGGGGGCTGAAGGATGGCGGCGGGGAACACGATTTCGTTCATCTCAGGGCTGTAGTAGGCGTTGACAGTCTGAGGCGTCATGAACCATTCTTCCTTGTCAACGGGCTTGCTCAGGCGAGCCATGTCGATATCGTTCTCAAAAGCGATGTATTTATGTAAGTTCTGGAAGTAGGATTCGGTGTTGATGTCAAGGGCGCTGTAGTCCTTCCATTTGTTCGGGTAGCCAATCTTCACGTTGAAGCAGTCGAGCTTGTGGAGGGCCTTGGCTTTGGTCTCTTCGCTCATCCAATCGAGGTTCTTGATGCGTTCGCCCAAGGCGGTGCGGAGGTTGCCGACGAGGTTGAGCATGCGTTCCTTGGCCTCGGCTGGGAAGTGCTTCTCGACGTAGAGCTGGCCGACGGCTTCACCCAGGCAGTCGGAGGTGGCACCAAGGATGCGACGCCAACGGGGCTGCTGCACTTCTTGGCCATAGAGGTAGTTGCCGTAGAAGTTGAAGTTTTCGGCGTCGAGGTCGCTACTCAGCAAGGAGGCGCTGCCGTGGATGACTTTCCAACGCAAGTAGTCCTTGATGGTGTTGAGGTCGGTTTTGACGATGATCTTGTTGAGAGCGCTGACGAAAGCGGGCATGCCCACGTTGAGGTTTTCGAAGGCGGGGCATCCGATGTGAGCGAAGTAGTCTTCCCAGTTGAAGTTGGGGGCCGATTTCTTCAGTTCTTCTACGCTACGCATGTTGTAGGTCTTGTCGGGGTCGCGGCGTTCCACGCGGCTCATCGAGTTCTTGGCCAACTCGGTCTCAAGGGCGAGGATGCTTTGTGATTTCTTGGCAGCCTCGTCGGCGGGGGTGCCGGTGAGTTCAAACATCTTTGTGACATGCTCTACATACTTGTCACGCATCTCCTGCGATTCGGGCACAAGGTAGTCGTCGCGGTCGGTGAGGCTGAGGCCACCTTGATAGAGGTGCATGATGTAGTGTTCGGCATCCTTCGGGTCGAGGCTGGGGCCGGCATAGAAGAAGCCACCGAAGCCGTTCTTGTGGAGGTCGCCAAGCAACGCGGCCAGCTGGGCCTTGTCGCCAAGAGCTTCGATTTGCTCGAAATAGGGGAGCAGCTCGCTATAGCCGCGCTCGTCGATGGCGACGGTGTCCATACCCGCGTTGTAGAAGTCACGGATCTTTTGGGCTACGCTGCCTTGGACGGCAGTGCTGTCTTTTGAGACCTCATTGATGATGTCTTGGATAAGGAGCTCGTTGTTCAAGTCGATCTCGGTGAACGCTCCGTAAGAGGAAAACTCTTCTGGGATAGGGTTGTTTTTCAGCCAATTGTTGTTGCAGTAGCGGAAAAAATCCTCAGCAGGGTTGATGGTGGTGTCCATGTTGCTCAGCTCAATGGCTGGAACAATTTCTTTCTCAGGCGTCTCCACCTTTGTCGTTTCGGCTGCTTTCTCAGCGCAGCCCGCTGCCATTGTACAGATAATGGTCATGGCTACAATGTGTTTTTTCTTCATTTTATTTATTGGTGTTAAAGTTTATAAATCTCCTTCTAGTTTAAGCTCCGTTTGCAAAGTCCTCAAATAAGGACGTTCTTCCACCATCTTCTCAAACTTGTCCTTGTCGGTGTATGCCTCTATCTCGGCGGGGCGTTCCACCACCTCGGGCTTCAGATGGTATTGGTTGTTGTGCAGGCTCTGTTTCAGATGGTGCTTCAATGCAGTGATGCCTGCGGCGTCGTGTTCGAAGAGCAGGTTGTCGACGCTGAAATGAATCTCGTTGGTGCCTATTAATCTAGGTGTGTATTTGCTCAATGCCGCCGCAAAGTTGGGCGAGACATTCTTGTATCGGTTGACAAAATCCTCCCATGCCGCTTTCAGCTGTTCTTGGGTAAAAGGCGTGTCCCAGGTCTCTTCTTTGTCCTCGGCCTTTTGTTCGGCTTGTTGCATGGCCTTGTTGATGCTAAAGCTACTGGTAGTGCCACGTGGACGGACGACAGGTTGGGTGGGTTGTGCGGACGTTGAGCCTGTCGAAACGGGAGCCTCAACTGGTCTTGTCACTGTTTTTGTCGGCACTTCGACAGGCTCAGGGACCTTAGCGGCAACCGTGGGCTCGACAGCCTTATGCGTTTGCATTGGCTTTTGTGTAGGTTGTGCCAGTGTAGGTGCAGCAGCAGGCGAAGGATTAGCTCCTATTGCCGCTGCTGCCGGCGTAGGGTTTGACTGTTGCGGTCTGTTTTGCGGCATCTGGGCGGGATGCGCCTGTGACGTCGGCATGTTCAAGGCTTGGCTGCAAAGGGCACACATCTTCAGCATGGCGATTTCAAGGTGCAAGCGCTTGTTGTTGGCGGCACGGTAGTCGATGTCGCACTTGTTGTTGATTTCCAAGGCCCTGATGAGGAAGGGCATGGGACAGGCCTGCGACTGGGCCAGATAACGCTGCCGCAGCTGCTCGCTGACTTCCAACAACTGCACCGTGACAGGGTCTTTACACACCATGAGGCTTCTCAGATGGTTGCCCATGCCGCTGACGAAATGCTGCGGCTCGAAGCCTTTGCTGATGATGTCATTCAAGATGAGCAGGATGTCGCTTGTCTCGCCACGGAGGATGTGGTCGACGATTTGGAAGTAATAGTCGTAGTCGAGCACGTTCAGGTTCTCGATGACGTCCTTGTATGTAATGTTCTTGCCGCTGAAGCTCACCATCTGGTCGAAGATGGAGAGCGCGTCACGTAAAGCGCCGTCGGCTTTCTGGGCGATGATGTTCAAGGCTTCGGGCTCAGCGGTGACGCCTTCGCTTTGGGCTACAAAGGCCAAGTGCTTGGCAATGTCGTCGACGGTAATCCGCTTGAAATCGAAGATCTGGCAACGCGACAGGATGGTCGGGATGATTTTGTGTTTCTCCGTCGTGGCCAGGATGAACTTGGCATACGCAGGAGGCTCTTCCAATGTCTTCAGGAAGGCATTGAAAGCCGCCGGCGACAGCATGTGGACCTCATCGATGATGTAGACTTTATATTGTCCGATTTGCGGTGGGATACGTACCTGATCGACCAGATTGCGGATGTCTTCCACCGAGTTGTTGGAAGCGGCGTCCAACTCGTAGATGTTGAATGAGGCGTTGTTGTTGAAGGCACGGCACGACTCACATTCGTTGCAGGCCTCCATGTTCTCGGTGGGGTTGAGACAGTTGATGGTCTTGGCCATGATACGGGCACAGGTAGTCTTTCCAACGCCTCGCGGACCGCAAAACAGGAAGGCTTGCGCCAAAGTGTTGCTGCGGATGGCGTTCTTCAACGTGCTGGTGATGGAGCCTTGCCCCACGACGGTGTCGAAGGTGATAGGCCTGTATTTTCTAGCGGATACGACGAAATTCTCCATATCGGGAAACCTTGGTTTTAAACCGACAAAAATACAAAATTTCGGCTTCAATCTATCCAAGATGCAACATTTTTCGGTTTTTTACCTTGTTATATAAAAAATCGTCCTATTTTTGTGCCTATGAAAATGCTGATCCTTGTCCCCAAAGTCACCGGACGTGTGATGTATGTCTTCGATTTGATGCTCAGACAGTTGCTGGGCCTCGATTTCGAATTGACTACCGATGCCGAACAGTTTAAGGCTTATGAGGGCCCCCGGCTGCATTATGGGAAACAACGCATTGGCGATGAGCTGTTTGTCAAGGCCGACGACATCCTGTTTGAGCGCCATATCCATGAACAGTCGTTCCGCTCGGTCGACTTTGAAGGGACGGTGGCGCCTTATGCAGTCTATGGTCAAGGCAACCTCATGCCGTTCGATGTGTTTTCGGCTTCATTTTTCCTGGTCTCGCGTTATGAGGAGTATCTCTCGCAAGTGCGCGACAAGTATGGGCGCTTCCAGGCCGAGTCGACATGGATGTTCGAGAACGGCATGCTCCAAAAACCGCTCGTCAACATTTGGGCTTTGTCTTTGGGACAACGTCTTCAAGCGGCTTATCCCGACCTACCTGTCAAAAAGCGGAAGTTCTCTTTCATTCCTACTTATGACATTGACGCGGCTTGGGCTTATAAAAACAAAGGCTTTTATCGCACTTTGGGAGGCTACATCAAGGATCTCACCTCGGGCGACCGCAATCAAATGCGGGAACGCCATCAGGTTCTCCGTGGGAAACGCAAAGACCCGTTTGACTCCTTCGACTTCCAGTTCGAGTTGCAGAAGGAGTTCAAACTCAAGCCCATATATTTCATCCTTTGCGGAGAATACGACACCAACGACAAGAACATTTCGCTGCGCAAGGAAGAGTTTCGCAACCTCATCAAGCACCTTGGCGACTATGCTGACGTGGGCATACATCCTTCGTTTTCGTCTTATCTCGACACCGAGAAACTGAGGAAGGAAATCGACAGCCTCTCTGAAGTGCTGCACCGCCCGCTGACCAAGAGCCGCCAGCATTTCCTGAGGATGAACTTGCCACGCAGTTACCAGAAACTCATCGAGTTAGACATCAGCGACGACTACACCATGGGCTTCGCCTCACAGGCAGGATTCCGGGCAGGCATCACCGATACCTTCCGTTTCTACGATCTTGAAAACGACATGGTCACCAATCTCCGTGTACATCCGTTTGCATTAATGGACGGCACCATGCGTGATTATCTCAACCTTGACGTGGAGGCTTCGCTTGCCCTTGCCAAACAACTGGTCGACGAGGTGAAGTCGGTAGGAGGGACCTTTATCTATTTGACACATAACGAAACCCTTGGCGGCGAGAAACGATGGACCGGCTGGCCGGAAATGTACCATAAACTATTGGAATATATAAAAAATGATACGACCCCTTGAACATCATCAGATCGACAAACTGAAATGGGACGCCACCATCGCCGAATGCGGCAATATTTATGCCTATTCCTGGTATCTCGACATGGCCCATCCCCAGTGGGAGGCATTGGTCGAAGGGGACTATGAGTCGGTGATGCCACTGACAGGAGGCAAGAAGTTTGGCGTGCATTATTTGTTCCAGCCCTATTTCGTGCAGCAACTGGGGGTGTTCTCCAAGCTGCCTTTGACCGAGAAAAAGCTGGATGCATTTCTCCAAGCCATCCCCCAAAAATACCGCTTTGCTGAGATCCGATTGAATGAAAGTAATACTTTAAGTGGTAAAAATGAATTATTTGAATACCATAGAAATATATTACTTGATTTAAACCAAGATTTTAAGTCTATTCGGGACAATTATCACGCCAATACGAAGCGCAACCTCGCCAAGGCGGAAGGCAATAATTTGCAGTTGATTAATACGGTGATACCCTATCACGTGGTGGCATTGTTCACCGACAACCGTGGGGCCTTGCTCAACAAATGGGGCGATGCCGAGTATGCTCGCCTGACGGCATTGACACAGCAGGCCGTCAACAAGGGCCACGCTTTCATCCTGGGCGTGACCGAAAAAGGAGTAGGGCAGTTGCTTTGCGCTGCCATCTTCATGAAAACCGCCGACCGCATCACCTTCTTGTTCTCCGGCCTCACCGAGGAAGGCAAACAGCGTCAAGCCATGACCTTCCTTTTGGACCAGGTGATTCGGAAATATGCCAACAGGCCGATGACTTTCGACTTTGAAGGCTCCGATGACGATAATTTGGCGCGTTTTTATCTTGGTTTTGGAGGCCACGAAGTGAAGTATCCGTCATACACATTCAATCGGCTTTCGCCCATTGGAAAGGCCTTGTTGAAAATATGGAAGCGAAAGAAATGAGATAAAAACTTGCGCGGTATTCAAAAAAGACCTATTTTTGTGGGAAAATACCAACACGTATGATTACTATTCATAACCTTGAAAAAACTGACAGCGTCTTTAACCAATACATGGCAGAACTCCGCGACGCCGTCATCCAGCAGGACCGTCTGCGCTTTCGTCGCAACCTCGAACGCATTGGCGAAATCATGGCTTACGAGATCAGCAAGTCTTTTGAGTATGATGACGAAGAGGTGACCACCCCCTTGGGCGTCAAGCAGATCAGGACGATGCACGAACAGCCTGTCCTTGCCACCATACTGCGTGCAGGCTTGCCGTTCCACAACGGCATGCTCAGCATGTTCGATCAGGCTGATAGCGCCTTCATCGCCGCCTATCGCAAATACGACAAGAACGAGGAGGACTCCGAGATCCGCGTTGAGTACTTCTCTTCGCCCGACATAGAAGACCGCATCCTGATTCTTTGCGACCCTCTGCTGGCGTCAGGTGAATCCATCGTAAAAACCTTAAATGGGCTGATGGAAGAGATGACCCCGAAAGAGATTCATATCGCCGTTGCAGTAGCCAGTCAAGACGGCCTCGACTATGTGCAGCGCACGATGTCGCGTCTGCCCGTCACCATCTGGGTGGGCAGCGTCGACGAGGAGCTGACGGCACGTGCATACGTAGTCCCAGGCATCGGCGATGTGGGCGACCTTGCGTATGGTGAAAAACGATAATTTGTAAAGCGGCGTTTCGACGGGCTCAACGACCACCAGGGTCCCTGAGCCTGTCGAAGGGCCCGATTTAATTGAACAAAATGGCTGAAGAGAAGAAAAAACGCGATGGCTTCGGGTCGAAGATAGGCATCATCGCTGCCGCTGCAGGATCGGCCATCGGATTGGGCAACATCTACCGCTTCCCCTGCGAGTTGGGCAACAACGGCGGCGCGGCTTTCCTCTTGGTGTATCTCGCCGTCGTCATCTTCCTCGGCATCCCCGTGATGCTGTCGGAGCTGGTCATCGGGCGTCGGGGGCAAAGCAACGCGGTGGGGGCCTTCAAGAAACTTGCTCCCAAGACGGCTTGGCCCATCGTCGGCTATATGGGCGTGTTGTGCGGCTTCATCATCTTCGCGTTCTATTCCACCATCTCGGGTTGGACGCTTGAATACATCGTGAAGTCTGTCTCTAACTCATTCGAAGGCAAGGATTTGGCCGCGATGGAGCAAGACTTCACCAATTTCCACGACATGGGCTGGCGCAACGTGATATGGCAGGCCGTCTTCATTTTCCTAACGGGATTTGTGGTGTTCAAGGGCGTGCAAAACGGTATTGAAAGGTATGCAAAAATCCTGATGCCTGTGTTGCTGCTCATCTTGGTTGTCTTGGGCATTCGTTCCGCCACTTTGCCAGGCGCCAAAGCAGGTCTTACGTTCCTCTTCAAGCCCGATTTCTCGAAGATTACGGGAAAGGTGCTCATCAGTGCGTTGGGGCAAGGTTTCTTCTCGTTGAGTCTCGGCATGGGGGCACTCATCACTTACGGTTCTTACATTAAGAAGGACGACAACCTCACTTCCACGGCTTTTTCTGTCGTGCTCTCCGATACCTTGATTGCGCTGTTGGCAGGCATCGTCATCTTTCCGGCCGCCTTCTCGTTTGGCATCAACCCGCAAGCGGGCATGGGACTGGTGTTTAACACGATTCCCATGATTTTCAACCAGATGACAGGAGGCTATATCTTCTGTATCATCTTCTTCGTGCTGTTGGCCATCGCCGCACTGACGTCCACCATCTCGCTGCTTGAGGTGGTGGTGGCCTATCTCTCCGAGGAATTGCACATCAAACGGCAATGGGCTACGGTGCTGGCTTGTGTGGCTACCATGCTGATCGGTTCGCTCGCATCGTTGAGCCTGATGAGCGACACGCCGCTGGTCATCGGAGGCAAGCCCGTCTTCGACTGGATGGACTTCGTCTCGTCCAACATCCTGCTCCCGTTGGGAGGCGTGCTCATCGTCCTCTTCGTGGGTTGGAAGATGGGCAAGACGCAATTCTTCGACGAGGTGACCAATGGCGGTGTGCTGAAATCGCCCTTGAAAAAGATTATCATGTTTATTGTCAGGTATTTGGCTCCTTTGGCCATCATCGTTATCTTCATCAGTGGATTGATAAAATAATAGTTAGGCGTTTCGACAGGCTCAACGGCCGAGGGCCCCTGAGCCTGTCGAAGGGCCCGAAACCAAATAATATGGATTCCTTACGCAAATGGTTCTCATTCAGCAAAGGCGAGCGCATCGCCATCATCACGATATTGGCGGTTATCCTCGTCTTGGTGTTGGCCTGCCTGTTTCGGCCTACGCGCAAGTCACTGAGCGATGAATCTTTACATGATTTGGATTCCTTGTTGGCCTTGCGCCAAGCAGCCATTGAGGCACAACAGCAACAAAAAGCGGAAAAGCTTCGGGAAGTTGCAGAATTGCATCCTTTCCCATTCAATCCCAATACCATCTCGGAAGACGAATGGCTTCAACTCGGCCTCACCGACCGGCAGGTCCGTAGCATCATGAACTACAAGGCTAAGGGCGGTAGGTTCTACTCGAAAAGCGACGTAGGCAAGCTCTATGCCATCAGCGAGGAGGAGTATGCCCAGCTGGAGCCTTTCATCGTGCTGCCAGAGGTGGCGAGAGGGAAAAGCACCAATACACAATCATCAACACAAGGCGGCGTTTCGACAGGCTCAACGACCGCCAAACCTGTAGAAAAGAAAGCCATTCCCATCGTCGACTTGAATTCCGTGGACTCGACCACTTTGGTGGAGTTGCCGCAGATTGGCCCTTACACGGCGGTGCGCATCATCGAGTTGCGCGAGAAGTTGGGCGGCTTTGTCGACAAGGAGCAGCTCCGCGACGTGAAGGGCATGGACGAGGCACGTTTTGCCGCCATCCAGCCCTATATTAATTTAGGTGCGACCGAGATTCGGAAAGTCGACGTCAACCGTGACGATTTCAAGACTTTGGTGCGTCATCCCTACCTCAGCTACGAGCAGGTGAAACGCATCTTCAGGCAGCGCGAGACCCGTGGCATGATCAAGAACTGGGCGCAGCTGGAAGCCTTGCTCAAGGAAGAAGGGGAGGTGAACCCGCTGTTGGAGCAGTATCTCAGTTATTAAAGATTTTTCTTATCTTTGCGGCAATGAAACGGTTGCTGTCCATAGGATTGTTGTTGTTGTCCCTTTTGGCTGCCTGCAACGGCAATATACAGGTCCCTGAGCCTGAGGTTGCTGAGCATGGTCGAAGCATCGAAGGGCCGTCCCCCGAACTGGCCGCTGTCGACAGCCTGCTGTGGCGGCAGCCCGACAGTGCGCTGGCCGTGTTGTTGCCTTGGTTTGACACCTGCGGAAACGCAAAATCTTGCGTCTCTACCGATACGGCATACGACCAACATTATGCCCATTTGTTGTTGGCCGAATTGCTCTACAAAAATTATTACGCCCAGACCAACCGTGCGGAACTGCTGCAGGCGGTGGCCTATTTCGACAGCCTTGCCCTCATTCCGCGCGGCCATACTCACGCTCTACGGCGTCATTGCGGACTTGATCCGCAATCTCCTTGCCGATACGACAATCTTGTTTTCTTGGATGCCCGCGCCCATTATATTAATGGTGTAGGCTATTACGAACACGACAGCGTTGTGCCTGCCTGCAAGGAATACCTGAAGGCCTTGGAGGTGATGGAGGAACATTTCAAGGAGAAGGAATTGGTGGGAAAGAAGGCTAAGTTTATGGCGTTGACTTATACGCATCTGACAGGTCTTTTTTCCGATATGTATCTTCACGAGCAAGCCATATATTTTGGTAAAGAGTCGTTGAAGTATTACCAAAAGTATGACGCAGAGCCATGGCACATTGCTTGGATGTTGAACAAAATTGGATCTCGTTATTTATTATTGGATAATTATGATGCCGCTTATTATTATTGTAATCAAGGACTACTAATTTTGCATGATACAAATAGCCTAACTTATCGAGACATTGAGACATATCTAGCCTATTTATCATATAAAAAAGGAGGGGACGCAACGGTTTATATGAACCGAATGAGCATTTTAATAAGTAAGGCGAACAGTGACAAGGAAATCTATTCAAGATGCCTAAGTATTGGTGAATTCTTATATCAAGAAAAGCAATATGATTCCGCATGGCATTATTTCAACAAGGTATTTAAAAATACGCAAAGTGAAGATTCTAAAAAATTGGCTGCAGAAAGGTTAGTCGAAATCTATAAGGTTCAAGGGAAAGAGCCTGAAAGTTCTGAGTATGTAGATTTTTTACTTCCCTTTGCCAATCAGGAAGAAATAAAAAGCGCGGTTAAGTCACAATTGACAGAATTGTACAAGTCTTTTGATCAACGAAGATTGGAACAACTGCACCGCCACGAGAAAAAGAAGAACCTAAAATGGACAATAGGTATTAGTATCAGCTTCTTTACTGTGTTGTCGGTTATTGTAATACTTTACCGTAAGAACAAGAGAAAGAGACAACTTCTTGAGATACAAATTAAAGAGGAGCAACACACACATACACTTCAGCAAAAATCATTGTCAGGAAGATTGAAGCAAAAGAACAAAGAGGTGCGCGAACTGCAAGACCGAATCAGGCAACAGAATGACCGAGATGTAACGGTTCAGCCCATCATTTCGTTTGAGGAAGAACCCATTTGTCGCCTTATCATGGAACGGGTAAAAGAAGGACGGTTCAAGTCGCAGATGGATTGTAACGTATACAAAAACTATGAATTGAAAAAAGAGCAGATTATGGCCCTTCACAAGGCTGTCAACCGTCATTTCGCCGGGTTTACAATGCGTCTCAAGAAGGTGTATCCTCAGCTTACCGATAACGACCTCAACTATTGTTGCCTCTATCTATTAGGATTGACTGACGCCGACATTGCTGCTTTAATGCAGAAAGCTTATCCTACGGTATCGCAACGTTCC
>Ga0310697_10005287_pt1 | contig 12517 bp, 12 predicted proteins | sample 172DNAGHGlowgp2_FD_203883 | JGI IMG/M metagenome (GOLD analysis project Ga0310697, IMG submission 203883) | Sheep rumen microbial communities from Palmerston North, Manawatu-Wanganui, New Zealand - 1728 DNA GHGlow gp2 (v2) (version 2) | ecosystem: Host-associated > Mammals > Digestive system >... | reverse complement strand
CGGCAAGGGCGATTATGGCTACAACGCCCGCGCCGAGAAGTACGAGAACCTCTTCCAGAGCGGCGTCATCGACCCCGCCAAGGTGACCCGCGTGGCCCTGGAGAACGCCGCCAGCATCGCCGGCATGCTCCTCACCACCGAGTGCGTCCTCTGCGACATCAAGGAACCCGAACCCGCAGCCCCCGCCAACCCCGGCATGGGCGGCATGGGTGGAATGTACTAAGCCGCAAGGATTAGTACATACCCAGCCACAGCGGGTGGAATGTACTAAACATATAGTGCAATCCGATAGTCAAGCCGAGGGGAAATTCCCCCTCGGCTTTTTTATTACCCAACACAATAAAAACAGAAGGACATCGTTATAACAGCAAAATTCAAACGATATGGACACCACGACATTCAATAGCAGTATGGTGAACAACCTCTGGAACGTCATCCAAGGGCTTTCCCTCTCGTCGACCGACCAGCGTTGGCTAGCAGACCGTCTTTTTGAGAGTGCCAAGGCTGATGACATCGCTATTCTTGCCCAAGCACGCAAAGCCATAGATGAAATGCGACAGCAAAGCGAAGAGAATGGCAACTCGGAAATGACGCTTGAAGAAATCAACGCCGAGATTCGTGCAGCACGTCATGCACGCAAATAACAAGTGCAGCAATGAAACAATACTACGCCGTCTTCGACACCAACGTGCTGGTATCCGCCCTGCTCTCGCGCAATGCTGTCTCCCCGACAGTGGCTTTGCTTGACCATATCCTTGACCGAACCATCATTCCCGTTTACAACGAGGAGATACTGAACGAGTACAACGAAGTACTGCATCGCTCCAAGTTCAGTTTTTCCACCGAACAGATTAATGCTGTGCTTGCTGCCATACGTAGTGGCATCGCCGCCGACCGCACCCCTGCCGAGTGGAACTTCCCCGATGAAGAGGACATTGTCTTCTACGAAGTTGCCCTCTCTGTCGACAAAGCCTACCTCATCACTGGCAATACCCGTCATTTCCCACCTGTCAGCAAGGTTGTCACCCCTGCGGAAATGCTGAGGATTGTAAAGGGAAATGTCTAGCAATCATTTTCTCTGACCGGCCAAGTCTTTTTTTGCGCCGAAATATTCTCCCTATAAATAAAAGGAGAACCTCGCATCAAAACAATATTCTCCAAATAAATAAAGGGAGAATATTGCACCATTACAATATTCTCCCTAAAAATAATCGGAGAATACAATCACCTACGACAGCCCCGTTTCATTTTCGTTTCATACCTCCGAAAGCCATCGGTCAGCCGTTCATCCTATGTTTCGTGTGTTGCCGTGGTACGGCAACTCCTTTCCGTGTAAGTACAATAGTTTCTATAGTTTTTTCTTCTCTACAGCATGCTCACCATACCAAAGCGTGTTTGCCGGCACATCTTTAGAGATGACACTGCCTGCACCAATCATTGCGTTTTCTCCAATAGTCACTCCTGCAATAATTGTCGTGTTCGCGCCGACACTTGCACCTTTCTTGATAACGGTACGTACAAACTTCTCGGGGTATTGCTTTGAACGTGGGAAGAGATCGTTGGTGAACGTAACATTCGGGCCGATGAAAACATTGTCCTCCAATTCAACGCCGTCCCACAACTGCACACCAGACTTGACGGTCACATTATTGCCAATTTTTACATCGTTTTCAATCAAACAGCCTGCACAAATGTTACAATTACCGCCGATGATACTGTGTTCAAACACGACACAAAATTGCCAAATGTTTGTACTTTCGGGAATGTTTTTGTTTTTGCAATCTGCCAATGGGTGTATCATTTTGCATTTTTGTTTTGTGCGGACTCCCGTTCGCGGATTGGTTCATTCGGTCAAGACATAATAAAAAAGAAGCGCGGGAGTCTAACTCTGCTTATCCCGCTCTTTAGGCCTTCGCATTGCCCCTTTGCCGAGAATAAGCAATGCCGAAGCCCACGCTAATGCATATACTATGGGTATAGTGATACACATCCAATGGACGAGGACATTTGCTTTATCGTGCGGCAAAGGTTCTTGAAGTTGCGAAGTTCAAAGAGTCCGCGGATAACGCTCGTTCAACGTCTTTTTCATCATGTCTGTCACCCACCCTCTGCCCGTCATGGCTTCGGCGAATGACGATGCAAAAGTACGACAATTCTACGACATGACAAAATTTTATTTCCCCACGTCGAGAAAAAGTCGTACTTTTGCAGTTGTTTAATCGCAATCAGAACTATCAGAACAATCAGATACGTTTCTTTTAGTTCTTTTGGTTCTGATTGAAATAAAACTGATTGAAAAGAAAGAAAAACATGCTACAGATTGGAACCAAAGCGCCGATGTTTGAGGGCGCGGACGAGAACGGTAATACCGTCAAACTGACCGATTATGCCGGCAAGAAGTTGGTGCTCTATTTCTACCCCAAGGACAGCACGCCGGGCTGCACCGCCGAGGCCTGCGACCTGCGCGACAACTACCACCGCTTCCTGGCCCAGGGCTACGAGGTGCTCGGCGTGAGCCGCGACAGCGCCGCCAGCCACCAGCGCTTCATCGCCAAATACGAGCTGCCCTTCCACCTCATCAGCGACCCCGAACACAAGATTCTGGAAGCCTACGAGGCTTGGGGCGAGAAGAAGAACTACGGCAAAGTGACGATGGGCACGCTGCGCACCACCTACGTCATCGACGAGCAGGGCACCATCGTCGACGCCATCGGCAAGGTGAACACCAAAGAACACACGAAGCAGATATTGAAGTGAGTGGGTAGTGGAGGGCGCTTGTTCACGATGCCCAAACTCCACCAGGTCTTATTCCACCAATTTGAAGCGCATGCGCCACGTGTGCGCTTCTTCGTTGTAGTCGTGGCTGATAATCTTGAAAGTGCCTATCTCTGAGGTGTTCTGGACGTGGGTGCCGACGCAGGCGCAGAGGTCGTAGTCGCCGATGCGGACGAGGCGCAGGGTCTCGCTGGCGTTGTCGGGCAGTTTTCCCAAATCCACCTCGGACGGCACCTCTCCCCTCTTCACGAACTCGTAGCTGACGGGCAGATGTTGCGCGATGACCTCGTTGACGCGGCGCTCGAGCTCCTGCACCTGCTCGTCGGTGGGGCAGGCATCGAGCTGGTAGTCGCACTTGCTCTTCTTGCGTTCAATGTGGGCGTTGCGCGAGCGCGGGCAGCCGAACATGCGCACCATGGTCTGGTTCAGAATGTGCTCCGCCGTGTGCATGGGCGGGTATTCTTCCTTGTTGTGAGCGTTCAAGATTGATTCTTCCATGTTGATATAACGCGAGATATGGCATATTATTTTGCCGTGTGGCAAAAAGTTCGTACCTTTGCACACGATTATGGAAACCAACCCACAGACAGAATTGGCGCGACGATATGTGGAGCAGACCGGCGTGTCGGTGTTCCTGACCGGCAAGGCCGGCACCGGCAAGACGACGTTCCTGCACGACATCGTTGCCAACACCACTAAGCGGCACGCTGTCGTGGCTCCCACGGGTGTGGCGGCCATCAATGCCGGCGGCGTCACCATACACTCGTTCTTCCAACTGCCCTTCGACCCCTACCTGCCCGACGTCAAGGAGCTGGTCACCGAATACCAGATGCCGGAGCGCTACAAGGCCCTCAGCAAAAACAAGCAGAACATCATACGCACGCTTGAGCTGCTCATCATCGACGAGGTGTCGATGGTGCGTGCCGATTTGCTCGACGCCATCGACATGACGCTGCGCCGCGTGCGCCGCAGCAGTCGTCCCTTCGGCGGCGTGCAGCTGCTGCTCATCGGCGACGTGCACCAGCTCTCGCCCGTGGTCACCGAGGCCGAGCGCCCCTATATGGAGCGCGTATACCCCTCGCCCTATTTCTTCGCCAGCAAGGCGCTGCAGCAGATCAACTACGTCACCATAGAGCTGACGAAAGTATACCGCCAGCAGGACGCCGCCTTCGTCGACCTGCTGAACCATGTGCGCGACAACCACATCGACTCCGCCACCCTCGCCGCATTGAACGCCCGCGTGGGTACGTCGCAGAAAGGCGCCATCACCCTCACCACCCACAACCGGCAGGCCGACGCCATCAACCGCCGCCACATGGACGCCCTGCATGGCGAACAACGCACATTCGAGGCCATCGTCAAAGGCAACTATCCGGACAAAGCGCTGCCCTGCGACCAACGGCTGGAAGTGAAGGTGGGCGAAAGGGTGATGTTTGTCAAGAACGACAGCAGCGGCGGCCACCGCTACTACAACGGCATGCTTGGCACGGTCGCCGGCTTCCTGCGCGAAGACGACAAGGACTACATAGAGGTCGTCAGCGACGACGGCGACACCATAGCCGTGAACCGCGAGCTGTGGGAGAGCATGAAATACAGCATCGACGCCAAGACCAACGACATCACGCAGGAGGTGGAGGGCACCTTCTGCCAGTACCCCCTTCAGGCCGCCTGGGCCGTCACCATCCACAAGGCGCAAGGCCTCACCTTCGACCACGTCGTCATCGATGCCGCCGACGCCTTCGCATTCGGCCAGGTCTACGTAGCCCTCAGCCGCTGCCGCACCCTCGAGGGACTCTCGCTCTCGTCGCCCCTGACAGCCGGTGTGGCCTTCAACGACACATCCGTCAGCCACTTCGTCAGCGCCCAGCCGAGCTTCGAGCAGACCAGCGTGGCGGCTGACGACTACGAGCGTCAGTACCGCATGGAGAAGCTCATGGAGCTCTTCGGCATGGACGACCTTGTGCACCTTGCCGACAAGCTGTACGAGCACTACAGCAAGCTGAAGAATATCTACCCAGACTTGGTGCAAGCCTTCAACACGATAATATCCACATTGCTGGAGTTGCAGGCGGTGAGCGAGAAATTCAAGGCGCAGCTCGTGCGGATAGACAACGCCGCACAGCAACTCCGCGCACAACAAGGGGCGGAATACTTCCAAGGGAAACTGGCCGAGGTCGCCGCCCTGCTGCCTACCCTCCTCGAGGTAGACATAGACAACAAGGTGACGGCAGAACGAATCAAAGACAACGGTGCCAGGTTTGCCGAAGCACTCGGCCTGAAGCTGTCGTGCCTTACGGCCGTCGTCAAGGATGGCTACAGCGTGCAGACTGTGCAGCGTGCCAAGGTGGACTACCTCATGAACCATGACGGTAAAGAAAAAAAGACCAGCCGCGAGCGCGCCGCCAAAACAGCCAAACAAAGCGGCGGCGACAGCATGAGCACCGACTTGGCCACCGCCCTGCGCAACTGGCGGTCACTAAAGGCTGCAGAGCAGAATGTACCAGCCTACGTAATCCTGCAACAAAAAGCCCTGCAGGCTATAGCCACAAACATGCCTCACACCGTCGCCGAACTGAAGCGACAACTCGGCGTCGGTGAGAAAACCGTGCAACGCTACGGGGCAGAACTGCTTGATATCGTCAACGATTACACAAACGACAATACATTGACATTATGACAAAATACATCGGCGCACAAGCGAAGGCGTCAAATAATTAGAATTCTTCCCGGCCGGACGCTTGCCGCCGTAGTCTTTTTTTTCTCGGCATATCTTCAGGATATACTTAGCATATACCTAGCATATAGAATGGATATACTTAGCATATACAATGGATATAGGATTGCATATACAAAGCATATACCTTTGCATATAGAAAGCATATAGAAGCTGAGATGAACAATAGTGACGCGACCAGATAAAGCCCCAATTACATGGTATGCTGTCGGCTGAGCCGACGGCATAGCACGGAGACGGCTCGGCGGTCCTTCGGCAATGTCTCGATGGAAAAACATTTTGCCATGTCAAATAAATGTTGTATTTTTGCAGATTGAAAATAGGAAAGAGATGACAGCGAAAGTCGCAGATATTACCAAACAGATAAGTGGATATCTCGCCACTCAGCCGGTGCAGCGCGCATGGCTGTTCGGCTCTTATGCACGTGGCGAACAGCGCGAGGACAGCGACATCGACATCATGGTTGCATTCGACCCGACTGTCGGATTGTTCAAATATGCTGCCATTTATACCGATCTGAAGGAACTCCTCGGCCGCGAGGTGGATTTGGTGCAGGAAGGGGCATTGAAGCCATACGCTGCTGCAACCGCAGACCGGGACAAAATACTGATTTATGAGAGACCCACGGCGTGACAAGAGCCTGCTTGGCAACATGGTCGAGTCCATCGATTATGCTCTCGCCTTTGTCGAGGGCTACGACTACAAGACATTTGTGGCCGATAAGCGGACCTATTTCGCTGTTGTAAAGAACATGGAGATTATCGGCGAAGCCGCCTACCAACTCACCAATGAGTTTCGCGACAGCCATCCTCAGACACCATGGAAGGTCATCATCAACATGCGCCATGTCCTTGTTCACGGCTATGCCGACATTGTGCCGTCGGTACTATGGAAAACACTGAAAGACGATTTACTCCCGTTGAAGGAGCAGTTGGTGGATTATATGGATAATATGACATAAAACGTAGAAATAGACAAAGACATATTGAGCTTGACGCACTAATTCATCTGAGTGCCGCCGCTTATTGCAGCGGCGTTTTTTGTTTCGCTAATAGAATAACATAAAATATTTTGCCTATTGGAATAATCTTCGTATCTTTGCAAATTGAAATGGACAAGATGCTATACATCATCGGGGGCTGTAACGGGGCTGGAAAAACCACTGCCTCATATACCGTTTTGCCCGATATTCTTGACTGTCGTGAGTTCGTCAATGCCGATGAGATTGCACGAGGATTGTCTCCTTTCAATCCTGCAGATGTGGCCATTGAGGCTGGCAGGCTTATGTTGAAGCGCATAGAGGAACTTCTCGCCCGAGAGGAGTCTTTCTCCATCGAGACCACTCTTGCCACACGATCCTATGTCAATCTTGTTCGTCGAGCCCATGACAAAGGTTACCGTGTAACGTTGCTGTTCTTTTGGCTGAATTCCCCGGAATTGGCCATACAGCGCGTAGCCGAGCGTGTAAGCAAAGGGGGACATGATATCCCCGAAGACATCATTCGCCGTCGCTACGTCAGTGGAATCCAGAACCTCTTCAACCTTTATGCCGCAGAGGTGGATTCATGGAGCATCTACGACAATAGTACTACCCTTCGTCGCAATGTGGCAGTTGGAGGCAAAACTATCAAAACGGTAATAAACAATGAAGAAATATACAATCAGATAATAAGCCATGTCAGAAAAGGAAATATTTGAATTGCAAGATAAAATAGACGAGGGCTTGCGATTGGCCGAGAAACGAATGTTGCAAGAAAAAGCCTTGCACGACGAGTGTGTCATCGTGCAGAACTCCGACGGAGAGATACAGCATATCCCGGCAAAGCAAGTCCTTGCCGAACAGGCAATGTCTCTTTAGTATCTTTGCAGCGTGAAATTGATAAAATGATGATGACATAAAACGTAGAAATATAACAACGACAACATAGAAGAAGAAAGCAGCTCATATTATGTCTTTATCTTGGGAGTTTTGTCATTTCAATAAAAGTTCGTATCTTTGCAGTTGAAATAGTACGTAGAAAAATTATGGATACAAGAACATATACACCGCGGTCAAACCAAGTGATTGTAACTCTTGAGGATGGTGCAGCTTTGGCAGAGATCAAGAAGGCTTTGCTGTTGATACGAGGTGTTGCAGCGGTCCGTGTGGCACATGGCGACAACATGGTCACACCCGCGTTGCGTACCAGGATAAGGAAAGCCCGCAAGGAGTCGTCCGACGGCGAAACCATTGTGTGCAGCACCCCTGAGGAAATGCAGCAATACTTCGACAGCCTATGATTTACAAAGTCGAATACTCCAAGGCGGCCGACAAGACGCTGCGGAAGTGGAAGAAGTCGAACCCCGTGCTGTTCAAAAAAGCAACCAAGGTGCTGCTCGACATTATGCAGCATCCCCGCACCGGCATTGGACACCCGGAGGCTTTGATAGGTGGCAACGACATCACTTGGTCGCGCCACATCACCGCTGACGACCGTATTGTATATGACATTTACGATGAACGAATAACCGTGCTTGTCATCCAAGCCGAATCACATTATAACGACAAATAAATAAAGATGTAAAAAAGTTGTATCTTTGCAGCGTGAAAATGACAAAATGAATATGACATAAAACGTAGAAATAGACAAAGACATATTGAGCTTGACGCTCTTGTTTCCTTTGAGTAAACGGTCTGGAAAATCATTTACAACTGTGTGGAAATAAGAATGCGGATAGTTCACGCGATGGCGTGGATTCTTTCCCACTTATTTACACAAAGGTATTTCCAGACCACCTTCTCAAAGAATAAGTGACAATTATATCGAAAGGATTTGCGCCTTTCTTTATGCCCCTTATTCAAACATCGGCTTCCGGCTCAATAGTCGGGAGCCGAAATTTGTTTAACCATTATAAAACTGACGAGCCGACAGGATAAAACGGGCATAAAAGAGATGAACTCACTAAAAGTAATTGCAGCAATGCTGTGCATTGCAACGTTTGGACTGACAACGTCATGTGACAAAGACAATGAGGATGATAGCAGCGTTGAGAACAATGAGACAAATACAGGGAAACACCTTGTGAAACGAACCGTCGTTAAGGTGGAGGAAACGTGGATAAATAACAATAGTAACGCGGGCGAAGATGGTTATACGGACGAGTTTGTATGGTCTGGCAACCATCTTGTCAAATGGAAAGGAGGGAGGTATGGAGTAGAGGTATATTTTAACTACACAGGAGACAATGTCATTTCAGCGTCTGATGGACAAGGATCTGTAGAATTCACTTACGAAGAAAATATGTTAACCAAAATGATAGACAGAAACAGTGTGACAACTGTTCAATACGATGAAACTGGAAGTATAGCCTATATTACGAGTGTGGACAATGATGACGACAATCCTACACCACACCCCATATCTTTCACATGGGACAATGGGAACCTGACAGGTGTGACAAGACAGGGCGACGACTACGAAATGCATACGACTTACTACGAATACGACACAAAAGCGTGTGCCTTTGTCGGATTTCCTTTGGCTTATTTTATGGTGAATGATTTCGGTCGTACGAGTGACTTCGGCAGGTCGAATGTCACGCCCTTTGTGTCAAAGAATAATCCCACATCATGTAGTGAAGCAGACGGATATGTTTATCAATACGAGGGAGATTATCCAATATCGGCTATATCTAATAAATATACACGAACTGATTTTGATGGTTATGATTCCATAGTATTCTATACAATAACATATTTTGAATACGATGATGGTACAGGCAGAAGAGATTAGGGTGTACGCTAATTTCGTATCCTTATCATTAATTATGTCTCTCATTGTGGCGGATTTGCAATCCGCCGCAACTTAATATAAGGATTTATAATCCGCAGGCATATAGAGTCGAAATATTTTTGACGGATTACAAATCCTGATAGCAACAGGTGTCGGATTGCAAATCCGACATAACGAAAAGGGCCAACCCGCAATACTCGAAAGGTGTTCATCGTAAAGATTCATATATAACCCACCAAGAAGGCATAAAGAAGGGAGCGTCAACTTTGGCGTTCCCTCCTTTATATTCTTAAATCAGCTTTCAGTCTTTCAGGCAGCCAATTGGCACGACAAGAACGCCATCGTCGCGGCGATAGGCGTATTTGCCCACGCCGACAAGCACCATTTTGAAGGCCGGTGCATTCATACGTTCAATGTCAATCTTTTTCTCCAATGCGCAAAGATTAGCTGCTCCCTCGTCAATCAGCTTCTCGCCGCCGAGTTTTATCTCCACCAATCCATATTTGCCATTCCGTAAGTGTATCACCGCATCACACTCCAGACCGTTTTTGTCCCGGTAATGGTACACATGGCCGTCCAGAGCATCGGCATAGACACGCAGGTCTCTGACCGCCATGGTCTCAAACAAGAGTCCCATTGTCTTCAGGTCATTCAACAGGTCGTTTGGACCTAATCCCAATGCTGCTGTCGCAATGGATGAATCTGTAAAATAGCGTGTGTCTGAAGTACGTATCGCTGTCTTGCTCCGTAGGTTGGGGTTCCAGGCGGCCATGTCCTCAATGACAAAAATCATTCTCAGGGCGTGTAGGTAGGAGTTGATGGTGCTCGCACTCATCTCGCCATCGTTGGCGGCCATATCATCGCTAAGCGATTTGACGGATACCTGACTGCCTTGATGCCGGGCATAACTGCGGAGAAGCCGCATAACATATTCTCTATCTCTTGAAACGCCATCTACGCGAGACATGTCGCTCTCAGCCACTGCATCAACATAGTTGAGTGCCAGTCTGAGTGCAGCAGATTCCTTCATTCCCAAAGCCCCAGGCCAGCCGCCACGGCATATCAGATAGGCGATGCGCTCAATCTCCATTTTCTTTTCCCCAGCATCGGTCTCACCGCCATTGAAGAGGTTCGTCAAAGAGACTTCACCTGTTGAGTCGCCCGATTCCCACAACGACATAGTTCTCATCGTCAACCACGAAAACCGACCCGTGCCAGAATGTTTCATTGCGCTCTTGTCTGGTGGAACTGCAGAACCCGTCAGGATAAACTGACCAAAATGTTCTTCGCGATGGTCCACCTCAAAGCGGATGGCATCCCACAGCTGGGGAGCAAGTTGCCATTCATCAATCAACCTTGGGACTTTGCCAACCAAAAGCCTACGTGTTGCCATCGAAGCAATACGCATGTTCTCCGTCTGTTCGTCAGGATCATTCATATAAAGCCTGCTGGCAGCAAGTTGTTCTGCTGTAGTCGTTTTTCCACACCATTTGGGTCCCTGCACTAAAACGGCTCCCGACGACTCCAAATTTTGTTGCAACATTCGGTCAGCAATCCTGATTTTATATTCCTTCATGTTCAATCGTTTTTGTCAGTAATAACGACTGATTAATGTTTTTATTGTGTAATTTGGCTTGTTTTTGATAATAAATTTGGCTTGTTTTTGATAATAAATTTGGCTCATTTTTGGTAGTGGATTTGGCTGAAATATATACTAAAAAAGCGGGTGTCAATTTAAAATTGACACCCGCTTTAATTAGTTGTATTTTAGTGTATTACTTCACCTCTTCGTAGTCGACGTCGGTGACGTTGTCGTCGCCGTTGGAGGACTGGTTGGGTTTACCCTGCTGGCCTGCGCCGCCCATGTTGTTGGGGTCGAAGCCGGCGCCGGGATTGGCACCGCCGGCCTGCTGCTGGGCTTTGTACATGTCCTCGCTGGCGGCCTGCCAGGCGGCGTTGATTTTGGCCATGGCCTGGTCGATCTGCTGGACGTTGCGGGCGCTGTGGGCGGCCTTCAGCTCGGTGAGGGCGGCCTCGATGGCGCTCTTCTTCTCGGCGGGGATCTTGTCGCCGTAGTCCTTCAGGTTCTTCTCGCTCTGGAAGATCATGCCGTCGGCGTTGTTGATTTTCTCCACCTCTTCCTTGGCCTTCTTGTCCTGGTCGGCGTGGGCCTCGGCTTCGGCTTTCATGCGCTTGATTTCCTCTTCGCTCAAGCCGCTGCTGGCCTCGATGCGGATGTTCTGGCTCTTGCCGGTGGCCTTGTCGAGGGCGCTGACGTTGAGGATGCCGTTGGCGTCGATGTCGAAGGTGACCTCAATCTGAGGCACTCCACGCGGCGCAGGCGGAATGCCGGCCAGGTGGAAGCGGCCGATGGTCTTGTTGTCGTTGGCCATGGGGCGCTCGCCCTGCAGGACGTGAATCTCGACCTCGGGCTGGTTGTCGGCGGCGGTGCTGAAGACCTGGCTCTTCTTGGTGGGGATGGTGGTGTTGGCGTCGATGAGCTTGGTCATCACGCCGCCCAGCGTCTCGATACCCAGCGACAGGGGAGTGACGTCGAGCAGCAGCACGTCCTTCACCTCGCCGGTGAGAACACCGCCCTGGATGGCGGCGCCGATGGCGACCACCTCGTCGGGGTTGACGCCCTTGCTGGGCACCTTGCCGAAGAACTCTTCGACCTTCTTCTGCACGGCGGGGATACGGCTGGAGCCGCCGACGAGGATGACCTCGTTGATGTCGCTGTTGCTGAGGCCGGCATCCTGCATGGCCTTGCGGCAGGGCTCGATGGTGGCGCGGATCAGGTCGTCGCAGAGCTGCTCGAACTTGGCGCGGCTGAGCTTCATCACCAAGTGCTGCGGCACGCCGTCGGCCACGGTGATGTAGGGCAGGTTAATTTCGGTCTCCATGCTGCTGGAGAGCTCGATCTTGGCCTTCTCGGCGGCCTCTTTCAGGCGCTGCATGGCCATGGGGTCCTTGCGGAGGTCGATGCCCTTGTCGCTCTGGAAGCTGTCGGCCATCCAGTTGATAATCTTGCGGTCGAAGTCGTCGCCACCGAGGTGCGTGTTGCCGTTGGTGCTCTTCACCTCGAAGACGCCGTCACCGAGGTTCAGAATGCTGATATCGAACGTGCCGCCGCCAAGGTCGAAGACAGCGACGTTCATATCCTGGGCCTTCTTGTCGAGGCCGTAGGCCAGAGCGGCTGCCGTGGGCTCGTTGACGATACGGCGCACCTTCAGGC
>Ga0310697_10005285_pt1 | contig 12519 bp, 6 predicted proteins | sample 172DNAGHGlowgp2_FD_203883 | JGI IMG/M metagenome (GOLD analysis project Ga0310697, IMG submission 203883) | Sheep rumen microbial communities from Palmerston North, Manawatu-Wanganui, New Zealand - 1728 DNA GHGlow gp2 (v2) (version 2) | ecosystem: Host-associated > Mammals > Digestive system >... | reverse complement strand
ACGCATCAGCCATGTGCGCGCTCGTGGCGCGAATCCGTACCCAGCGGAAGGCGGCGTGATGCTACGACTTGCGACTAATTTAAAGCCCACCCATCACCACCAATTTCACAAAATTGCCCTTGACGGCAGGGTAACAAAAGTGCTAAAGTATTGGTGTTGTTTCGGGGAAGTTTTTTTCTCCGCAACGGAGGTTTCGATAACAAGGAGATGTGAATATGTCGTTCAAGTTGTTGAAATCCGCGCGTGCCCTCACGCGCCATATTGGAAGTGCCGCGCTTGTCGCGGCATCAATCTGCGTCGCGGCGGTGTCCGCTTGGGCCGCCGGTCCGCTGAGCAGCATCGACGACGTGCGCGTCGGGCCGCTCCTGACGACGCACTGGGCGCAGGGCGACGCCGGCGGCCAATACTGCTACAACTACTACACGCCGCTCCACCGCGTGTGCGGATGCACCGCCACGGCGCTCGGGCAGGTCATGTACTACCACAAGTATCCGACGGAACGGATCCTGCCCGGCGAATACCTCTACGACACCATCGACGACTACGGAAGATGGTGGGTGTTTCAGGACGGCACCGGCGGAATGACGAACACCACCTCCGGGGCGTACACGGAGTTCGACCCGCCCTACGGCGGCCCGTACGAATGGAGCAAAATGGTCGATTCGCCCACGGGTTCCACGCCGGCGGATTCCCGCGCCGCCATCGGCCGTCTCACGCGCGACGCGGGGCTTGCCGTGTTTTCGCACTACTTCACGGGGGAGACGAGCGGCTTCACCGACGCCGTCGCCTCCAGCGTGATCCTGAACCTCCATTACGCGGACGCCGTGAAGACGGGCTTCAACGCGGGCAAGCTCATCGCGAACCTTGACGCGGGCCTTCCCGTCCTGCTCAACCTCACCAGCCATGCCGTCGTCGCGGACGGATACGGCTACCAGGACGACAAGCTCTACATCCACATCAACTACGGCTACAGCGGCAGCAGCGACGGCTGGTACGATACGACGACTGACGTCAACGGGAAGAACCTCGAGTCCATGGTTGCGAACATCTTCCCGCCGACGTTGGGCGCGCGCCACTCGTCCGTCATCAGCGGACGCGTCCTCGATACGAGTGGCAACCCCATTGCCAACGCGACCGTCACCGCCACGGGCGCCACGAATGTCACGACAACCTCCAGCGCGAATGGCACCTACGCCTTTATCCTCCCCGCGGGCAACTACACGTTTGCCGCCTCAAAGAGCGGCGCCGCCGGAAGCAGCGCCACTACCGTCGCCGCCAGCGAGCAGAAGACGCGCGCCGAGGGCGACGGCTGGGGCACCGGCGTGAACAACAGCGCGAGCGGCGTCGACGTGACCGTGTACACAGAATCCGACTTCGCGAAGAGCTGGAGCAACAACGCCAACGACGGCAGGTTCGACAATCCGCAGAACTGGACCGGCGGCACGCTCCCGGCCTCCGGCGAGGCCGTGGCGGTGTTCGCCTCGGGCGACACCGTGATTTCGTCCGAGACCGCCATGACCGTCGGAACGGTCAGCGTCCCCTCCGGCACGGTGAGGTTCAGCGGCAGCGGCGCCGTCATCACGCTCGGCGGCTTGAACTTGCTGTCGGTGGGATCCACCGTGGAGATCACCGGCAGGGAGGGTCTGTCAGACGGAAGCATTAAAGGCGTGGGCACGCTGGTGGTCAATCCCGGAGCGGGCAACACGTACACGATGCCGCAGAACAACGGCGGCAACGCGGTGCCGTTCGACGCCGCGTACTTCTGGGGCGAGGCGGTGATCAAGAGCGGCACGGTGAAGTTCGGCAACATCTGGTCCTTTGGTTCCCGCCGGGACAACGACGACAACCGCCAGATTCCGACCGTCCGCGTGAAGGGCGGCGCGACGCTGGACGAGAATGGCTTGAGCACCGGCGACTACAACGGCGAGATTCTGCGGGTCATCCTCGAGGAGGGCGCGACGCTCAAATCGACCGGCAATTCGTCGAGCGGCCTGACGTCGCTCTTCCTGGAGGGCAACGCCACGGTCGATACGTCGTCCGGCAAGGTCGTGGCGTGCTACGGGTACGACTGCGGTTACTATCCCGTGTGGGTCAACCTCGGCACAAACACGCTCACCAAGGTGGGGACGGGGCAGTTCTACCTCTCCGCCTGCGAATTCACCGGCACAGGCACGTTTGACGTGCAGCAGGGCGAGGTCCGCGTGAAGATTGATGGGTGGAACTGGTACCCCACGAGCACGCTTGAGGACGGAACGCTGCGGATCCGGTCGGGCGCCACGTTTACGCTGGAGAATCGCGGGGACAATCCCACGCACTTCACCGCGAAGGATCTTGTCCTCGACGGCACCATCGCGCGGACAGCCGCCAACTGCGTGTTCACGGTGACGGGAACCGTGACCGGTTCCGGCACGGCGGCGGCGTTGACGCTTGCGCAGGGCGCGGTGTTCAAGCCCTCGGGCGCGGGATATCTCACGATCACCGATTCGCTTTCGGGCGTGTTCGAACTCGACATGAGCGGCGTGGACCTTTCAGGTGCGCAAGATATTCCGCTCGTCTCCGTCCCCTCGGCGCTTGCAGATGGCGTGAGATTCGCCCCCGCCACCATACCGGAGGGGTGGTCCGTGCTGCGGGTCCCGGAAAATGACAATGTCAGATATCTGCTCATAGAAGGCGAGGCAGTTGAGATGCCCGCGTCGCCCACTCCGACGGCATTCTCCGTGGGCCAGCAGACGGTTGTCACGCTCACGTGCGCGACGGAGGGCGCCACGATCTACTACACCACCGACGGCAGCGACCCCACGACGTCCAGCACGGCGTATTCCGCGCCGTTTACGGTTACGGACGGCACGACCGTCAAGGCAAGGGCGTGCAAGACGGGATGGCGGGACAGCCTGATCTACATCGCCACGTTCACGTACGTGCCTCCCGCCACGCTTACGCACCGCTGGTCGTTCAACGGCACGACGGACGCGCAATGTCTTGCCGATTCTGTCGGCAACGCGACGGCGACGAAATACTACAACGTGACGTGGAATGATGGCAAGGCCGTTGTCGCGAGCACCGGCAGCAAGAGCAACGCCGGCTATCTCGACCTTGGTACGGGCGTCCTTGGCAGTGGCGATGCCACGTTGGAAGTTTGGTACGAGAAGCTGGAGAACCCGGCCTCGTGGAGCTATGCTTTCGGATACGCCAAAGACGATGGCAACCAATTCTCGGTCGCCACCGCATACGGCTACAACCAGGAGTACGGCGGAAACACCGGGTCGCAATACGCCCCAATGTACATGTTGATCGGCGGCGAATACCTTGCGTGCAACGGAGGAGACAGAGTCGGCATTGAGCCGCTGCTGCCGAATCTGCCGCAGCACATCTCGATTACGTTCAAGACGAATGGTGATGGGTCCACAACGGTGCGTGCGATGTCGCGTGATGCCATCACGGGTTTTCTGCTCAGAGACAAAGAGGTCACGATTGCTTCGTGGACGCTTGCCCAGGCGTCGGATTTCAAGCTGTCGCTTGGCCGTTGCCAGTGGGGCACCTTCGACATCAAGTCCAGATTCGACGAGGTGCGCACATGGAACGGCGTGCTGAGCGACGAGCAGCTTTCCGCGAACGCCTTTGCCGGCCCCGACGCGCCAGTCGGCGGAAGGGAGAGCGCTTTCTCCACGGGCTTCGACATCGCCGCCGGTTCGACCTTCACGATCGGCAAGGAGGGAATGTTCCGGACCGACGGTTCGGTCGGCGTGGGAACGGGCGCGTCCATTGTGTTCGACACGGCGAACTTCAGTGGCACTGAGATGAAGTTCGTCACCGGCGGATTCAGTCTGCCCGCCGGTGCGTCGAGCGTCCTCGATTTCGTGACGCTCACCGATTCGAGCAACTACGTCGCGCGCGTGGAGAATGGCACGATCACCGTCGCCTCCGCGCAGCCCGCGTACGCCAAGTGGATCGGCGCCTCCGCGCCGGCGTCCATGGACGACCTCACGAATGCCGTCAACTGGACGTGTTATGGCAAGGACGGCACGACCGTCGTCGCCGACGCCGTGCCGGGGCCTGCCACCACGCTCATTATCGACGGCACGACATCGTTCACGCTTCCGGTCGGCCTTTCGCCGACGTGGGGGGCCGTCCTCGTCGGCGGACACGCCGCGCCGCACTACGGGCGCATCGCATCGACGGGTGGCGACAACAACTGGATCACGTTCCGCGGACGCCCCAACACCGATTATACGCCCTGCGGCGAGAAGGCCGTCTCCTACCTCGACAGGACGAGCGGGAACAGCCCGTCCGACCTCGGCGGGTCGCAGCTGCGCTTCGACGGCTGGATCTACGTTTCCGCCGAGCAGGCCGGACGCTGGGACATCCGTTGTAACTTTGATGACATGATCGCCTTCTCGCTTGACGGCGAATGGCAGTTCACCCACAACACCTGGCGCTATGGGATTACCGCGGGATCCTACGTCTCGGAAGGGTGGCACCGCTTCACGCTCATCGTCCGCGACACCGGCGGCGGCTGGGGCGCGGGTACGTTGGTGAACGGCAAAAACTACCCGTTCGCCGTCTCCATCAACGGCGGTGCGGAACTGGGCTTCTCGCAGTTGACCTTCGGCGCGGATACGACGGACGCAACGACCGTCACGCTCGCGGCGGACTGCGACTGGAGTGCGCTCGGCGAAATCAACTTCGCCAACGGCGTCGTCCTCGACCTCAACGGACACAACCTGAAGCTCAATGATTTCACCACGGACAGCTTCGGCTCGATGGTGACTAATTCGGCGGCCCAGAAGGCCATCATGTACTTCACGAAAGAGACGTCAGAGTCAAAGGCGGTCGCAAGCGGTATGATCAAGGAAGTAGATGTGAAAATCATCCTTGCGAAGGATGGAGACCAGATTGCCACATGGACAGGCGCGGCGAACGACGGAGACCCTGAGAACCCGAACAACTGGGAAAACTTAGCGGGCGAGCCGGTGCTGCCGACCGCCGACTACACGGTGAAGATTTCCGGAAACAACGTGAACTTCCAATCCGCATCCAGCATCGCCTGCAAGGCGTTTGAGATCGGTACCTGCACGTTCACGGCGGACTGCGACTGGCGCGGGCTTTACCACACGCCTTCAATCCTCGGTGAAGCGAACCTGAACGGACACAACCTCTACCTCGCGCGCCTCAATGCCGTAGGCGGATCGTTCGTGAACAATGCCGCTGACACGACCTCCAGGGTGTTGTTCGACGTGCCGAGCGGAGCGGATTATGGTGTGTTCAGCGAACAGTTGTTCATCGACAACATCAGCAGCCTCTCCACAGGCGAGAACGTTTTCCTGTCGCTCATGAAGCCGGACGACAGCGGCGATACGACGTTCGCCACGCAGATGCTTCTTGGCAAGACTGCCAATGTTGCCGCCGAGTTCGTCCAGACGAGCGGTACGGTCAGTCTTGGAGACAGTGTCAACAAGTTCGGCGACAGTTCCGGCCACCGCGGCGTTTACACGATGTACGACGGAACACTTATGACCGGCGACGGCAGCGAGTTCGTCATTGGCGCGAACGGCAACGGCACGTTCAACCTCTCTGGCGGTGACGTGACGATTGGACAATGGATATCCGTCGGACGATTCAGCGGCGGCAACGGCACGTTCAATATGACTGGCGGGACGCTTACGATGAACAAGAACTGTCCGTTGTGGCTCGGCGGCGACGCTCCGAGTACGGGCGTGTTCAATTTCGGCGGAACCGCAGAGGCAACCTTCAACGGCATTGACATTGGGCGATTCTCGCAGGGGACGCTCAACATGAACGGCGGCACGCTGACCGTCAACCGTGGCGATGGCTTCAACGTCGGGCGCGATGGCGTTGGAATTGTCGTGCAGAGCAACGGTACGCTGAATGTGAATACCACCTTCCGTCTGGCATGGGGAAGTGGCGGCAGCGTCAGCGGCACCTACACGCTGAACGGCGGCACGGTCAATGTCATCGCCGATGCCTATTGGGGCGAAGGACGTTCCGGAACCTTCGTTCAGAACGGCGGCACGATGAACGCGAACAACGGCGTCAACCTCGCCGTGGGCGGCAATGCGAGTGCAAACCTGACGCTTGCGGGCGGCGTGTTCAACACGAAGTTCTTCAATAGGGGTTCCGGAACGGCGAACATCACGTTCAACGGCGGCACGGTCGCGGCGCTGGAGAACACGTCAACGTTCTTCAGGGGCATTCCCTCTGTCAACGTGGGAGCTGGCGGTATGACGTTCGACACGGCGGGGCGCACTGTCGAGATCAGCGACCTTGGAATGAATGCCAGCGCCGGCAGTTCCTTTACGAAGGCTGGTTCCGGAAAGCTGACGATGGACACGCTTCCGCCGACGGAGTCGGTCGTGGTGAGCAACGGCACGTTCGCGCTCAAGTCTGCACAAGCCGATTCCTCGCATCCGGCGCTCACGCACCGCTGGAGTTTCACGGGCGGCAGCCTCGCTGATACCGTGGGTGGATCCACGGCCACAACGGTCGGTTCTGCGCTCACGTTCGCGGACAACGCTGTGACGATGTCCGGTAATGGGAGTGGGACCGGTTCGCTTCGTCTCGGTAACGGACTCGTTTCTGGAAACAACGTCACGTTTGAGTTCTGGGCGAGGCACGATGCCACCAAGTCCTGGTCCCCGGTATTTGAATACGGAATCGATAATAACAACGAAATCGCTCTTACATGGGAATATAAGAGAAATGACTTTTCGTGGCCAACGATGTTTTTCTATACCAATGGTCATGGTAACTATACTGAATGTTGGTGGTCGTCCCAGTGGCTCTTCGAAGATCACAAGATGTTGCACATTGTTGTGCGAATTGAGACAGGAGAGGACGGAAAGGCTGTTGTTACCACAATTGTCCGCAGTGCGGAGAACCCGTCGGCAGAAGCCAAGGTGTGGACGCAGCCTGCACCAGATGGGTGGACGCTTGCAAGGCTCGCAAACAGCGGAGTGTTCTGTCTCGGTGGGTCGCTCTGTGGAGATCCAGACGCGAACGCCACCTACGACGAAGTACGTATCTGGAACGGCGCACTCTCCAACGGAGAGATCGCGAACAGCTTCGCGAAGGGGCCTGACGCCACCGCAGCAGACCTCGAGGCGATTTTCGCGCCTGATGGCGCGGCGCCGTCCGTGGTGGGTGCCGTTGCCGTCGCATGGGGTGGAACGCTTGACCTTGGTAGGAACGATCTGACGCGCGAATACGTCTCGGGCGGCGGCACAGTGATCAACGGCACGCTGACGGCTTCGAAGGAACTGCGCGCGAAGCTGGGCGACTGCCTCACGATCAGCAGCGGTGCCACGTTCAACATCGACGGCGCGAAGGCGGCCTTCAGCGCTGAGGACATCGCCTCGCTCGCGACGAAGCCCAAAACCTATACGCTCGTCAAGGTAGCGAACGGCGGTACAATCGAGGGTAGTCTGCTTCAGCCCGCCACGGATGCGGCTTTGCCGACGGGCTGGCATGTCATTCAGACGTCTGGTGCCGTGACGCTCCGCAAGAACGGCGTGACCATCCACATCCGTTGACGGGCACGTACCGGTAGGGCGGTTTCGATGAAACCGCCGAATGGGCGTCAGCCGCCTAGGGCACGAAGGATTTCGGCTTTAGAAGTGATGCCCGCATCGACCTTGGCACGCGCGTCGTCTGCAATCGAGGTGGAAAGGCCCGTCTCGGGAGCGTACATCTCGAAGAGGCCGATGCGCCCCCAGTAGCCGCGTCCGCCGCAGGCAACACAGCCTTTCGGCTCCCAGCCGCGTACACCTTTCGTGCGGCACTCCGGACAAAGCCTGCGCACAAGCCGCTGCGCTACGGCGAGGCGGAGCGTGGCCGGCACCAGGTTCGGGTCGAGTCCCATGTCCACGAGCCGCGTGACGGTGGACTTCGCGTCGTTCGTGTGGAGAGTGGAGAGGACGAGGTGTCCCGTAAGGGCGGCCTTCACCGCCGCGTCGAGAGAGTCCGAATCGCGGATCTCGCCTATCATCACCACGTCGGGATCGTGGCGCAGCAGCGACTTCAGCGCCTTCGCGAAATTTACCTTGTCGGCGGAATCCACCTCCGCCTGCGCCACGCCCGGGATTTCGTACTCGATGGGGTCTTCCACCGTGATGATGTTGAGCGGTTCGCCCTTCATCAGTTCCTGAATGGCGGCGTAGAGCGTGGTTGTCTTGCCGCTGCCCGTGGGGCCGGTGAGCAGCACTAGGCCGTGCGGACGCCGCAGCACGGCCTCGAAGGCCGCGCGGTCGGAATCGGACATCCCGAGTTCCGCGATGCCGAGGCGTTTGCCGCCAGTCTCAAGAAGGCGTAGCGTCACACGCTCTCCGTGGCGCACGGGCAGCGTCGCCATACGCACGTCGAGCGGCGAGGCGGCGAACGCGCCCGCGCCGCCCATCCGCCACGAAAACCCGCCGTCCTGTGGGGCGCGACGTTCGGCGATGTCCAGTGAGGCGAGCACCTTCAGCCGACTCGTCACCGCGTTCTGCATTGCGGCGGGGATGCGCAGAACTTCCTCCAGCGCGCCGTCGATGCGGAACCGGACACGCACCGAGTCCGCCGCCGGGTCGAGATGCACGTCCGAGGCGTGCAGGAGCAGACCCGCGCGCAGGATGCGGTCGACAAGCTGCACGCTGTCTGTAAGCGACTCGGCGTGCGCGAGCAGTTCCTGTGCGCTCAGCATAGGCGCATCCTCCCCTTAAGAATGTCCGGGTTCTTCGAGAGGGCGAGGGCCGTGCGTTCGTCGACGCGCCCCGCTGCCAACAGTTCCGCGAGCGACTGGTCGAGCGTCAACATGCCGGCGTTCCGTCCCGTCTCGATGACGGAATAGATTTGCGCCGTGCGTCCGGTGGCGATGAGGTTGGCACAGGCCGGCGTGTTGACAAGCAGTTCACATGCGGGATGGCGCGTGCCGTCTGGAGATGCCAGCAGGTGTTGCGCGAAGATGCCGCGCAGGACGAGTGCGAGCTGGTGGCGCGCGCTCGACTGTTCTTCTGCGGGAAATACCGATACGAGCCGCTCGATCGCGCCGGCGCAGTCGCCTGCGTGGAGCGTGGTGAACACGAGGTGCCCTGTCTCGGACGCACGCAGCGCGGTGCGGATTGTCGCCAGGTCGCGGATCTCCCCCACGAGTATTACGTCGGGGTCCTGGCGAAGCGCCTCCACGAGCGCGTCGTTGAAGCTGCGCGTGTCGCGTCCAACCTGCCGCTGGTTGATGATGCACTTGTCGGCCTGATGTACGTATTCGATCGGGTCCTCAATTGTGATGATGTGCCCCTGGCGTCGGTGGTTGATGCGGTCGACCATCGTGGCGAGCGTCGTGGATTTCCCACTGCCGGTAGGTCCCGTCACGACAACCAGCCCGTCGTTCTCGTTGCAGAAGTCGGCAAGGCGCGGAGGCAACCCAAGTTCCCCAAAGGAACGGAAACGTGCGTCGAGCCGACGCAGGGCGATCGCGTGGCGGTCGTTCGATCGGTAGAGGTTGAAGCGGTAGCGCGAGCCTGACGGACTCGTCAAGGCTCCGTCGATCGTGCCGTCCCGCGCAAGCGTGAGGCGCACGCGCTCGGTGCCGTCAGGACATCCGATCGGCAACGTGTAAAGCCCCAGCTCCATCGTGAGCTCATCGACCGTCTGCATGTCGAACGGCTTGAAATTGCCTTTCGGGACAAGCGCCCCGCGAATGCGGAAGCGCGGCGCAAGCCCCACTGAAATGTGCAGGTCGCTGGCCTCGAACTCCTCGCACAAGTCGAGCAGAGTCTCCAGAAGCGAACTCATAGTCATAACCACACCTCCACCGTCCAGCGGTTTCGTTCTTCAGCCCGCATCACCACTCCGTCTGGTATGACGGCCATCTCTCTGTCGGAGATCGTGCCAAGCGCCTTGACGACGTCGGGGTAGCGTCCGTCAATCGTGTAGGAGCGGTGCAGCGGCTCGGGACGCGCCCCCGTGGCCTTCAGCAGTTCTCCCGCCTTGCCTGTCTGAGTCCTGTCGCGGCTCTGCCCGTCGGTGGCCGCGCTGCCGACAACGGTCAGGCCCGCCTCGCGGAAAACCTGCAGCACGGCGCGTTCGCGCTCGGCCGCTCGTTCTTGCGCGTCGGCCTTCACTTTCGTCTGGGGCATCGGCTTTTTGCGCTCCGCTTCAAGTTCGGCCTTGGCCTCGGCAAGGGCCTTGTCGGCGCGGTGCTTCTCCATCGGGAAGTCTTCCTCCTTGACGAGCGTCTCGTGGCGGCGCGACAGTTCGTCCATCTGCCTTCCGGCGTCTGCACGCCACAAGTACCAGTATGCGGCCAGCAGCGCCAGCGGCACCGCCACGGCAAGGAACAGCTTGTCTTTTACGCGTATCTCAGTCATGGGTCAGCTCACATTCGAATTCTGCCGTCAGGCCGGGCGTCCTCACGGCAATGGGACCGGGCATGAGGCGCCAGCCGAGCTTTGTTGCGGACTTCGTGAGCGCAACCTGCACGTCGGCAGCCGCTGCGGCCGTCACGGCAACGCCCTTGATGCGCAAGGCGGACGGCCCGCCGTCAAGGGTCATCAACACGGCGCGCTCGCCGTAGGCGGCGGCAATCGCCTTCATGATTTCCGCGTAGGCGGAGCGTGCGCGCGCCGCCTCGTCCTGCGCGCGCGCCGCAGTCTCGCGTCTTTCGCGTAGCGCCTGTGCCTCGGCGCGCGCGGCCGCCGCCGGCCTGCGGACCGCGTCGAGCTGCGCCTCCAGGTTCGCCTGTACGGCGACCTCCTTCCGTAGTGCGCCAAGACGCCGATGCGTGAAGAAGAAATCCACAGCCGCCAACACAAGCGCAAGCGCCCCCAGCACAAGCAACGGAACGAGGAAGCGGGCACCGCCGGTCGCGGAGCGGTTCTTCTTCCGCTTCACAGTGACGTCGAAAACGCGGACAGCGGGGTCTGGATCGACCGCAGGCACGTAAGTGACTTCCGCCTCAGATGCAGGGATGCCCGAGAACGGCTCGACTTCGTAGGCGAGTGCCATCGCCAGTTCATCGGGACGCAAACCGGTCACCTGCACGGACGCCATCCGCACCTGCTGGTGGAAGGCGTTCGCGTCGTCTTTTGCAGATTGCTGTCCTTTGCGTGTCATGGCAGGCTGATTGAAATGAGGTTGTCGCCGGGCTTCACGTCGATCGTGCGCGCGAGTCCGGAGCGGGAATCCTTCAGGATACGCCGTCCTGGGGTAAGCCCATCGAATACGGCCGAGGTGGGGTAAAGAACTTTCTGGACGGCGCCCGTGATCAGACCGCTCGCAGGGCCGTACCACGTATAGGTTATTTCACCGGCGAAGGTGGAGTCAGCAGATTGTGCGCTTATGACCAGGCGGCTTGTGGCGCCGCCGTCGGGCGCGAGCTCGATTTTCCGGATACCATTCGCCTGCGCGCGGGGACCGTAATGCGCGATGGTGCAGATGAAGCCGTTGGTCGTCCAGAGGCGCGTGAGGCCGGCGTCGTCCTCGCGTTCCATGGGATTACCCCACGGGTCGAACAGACGCGACTTGCCGAACGGCAGGCGCAGGTAGGGTCCGCGCCAGCCCGTCGGCACGTAAACGGAACTGTCGGCCAGGGCGTCGAGGCCGGGCACTAGGTTTTCGGCCGTTGCCGCGCGCACGGCGTAGGGAAGGGCGTTCGTGGGCATCTTCCACAGCTCGCCCAGCGTGGATTCGTCCGCCAGACGCGGCAGGCGTCCCATGTCCGCCAGAAAGCCAGTGGCCTCCTCGCCTATTGCGCGGGCATAGACGCTGGTGCGGATCGTTTCCAGTTGCTTGTCTGCTGCCTGCACGAGCTTTGCATCGCGCACATGCGAAAGTTCACGCACGGCCAGATGGGTGATGATGGCGATCACGGCAAGCACGGTGACAAGCTCAACGAGCGTAAAGGCCCTCTTGGAACGTTTCATCGGTTTTCCTCCCCCTCGTCGATGTCGTTGCGTGTGAGGAAAAGGACCAAGTCGTCGCCGCGCACGCGGCGGTCGTCGCCGTCTATGAGGCCGGCCTGACGCGACAGGCGGCGGGCTCGCTCGCCAAAACTGGTATTCCACCAGTTGGTCATGTTCGGATAGAAGCAGGGGGTGTCCAGCCTGCCGTCGGGTCCGGCCGAGACTATGCGCGCGTAACGGAAGCGCACCTCGTCCGGAAGGTTCGTGTTCGAGCCCATCCGGTCAGGAAAGGCCTGTGGCGGCGGAATCTGCAGCACGTATGGATTGCCCCAAGGGTCGAGGACGGCCGGTTCACCGGGGAAACCGTAGATAGAACAGCCGTTCAGACCGTTGAGGAAGTCGGCGGGGAGGCGTAGACCATACAGTTTGGGATAGAACTTGCGGGACTCGAAGCTGGCGTCGGAGGGGAAGCGCGTGTCTGAGGCCGTGGGAAACGTGCCCGTCGCGTGCCGCACGTAGGGACCGTGCCAACCGCGTTCGCTTTCGGGGTTCCAGCGCGTGAAGGTTTCAGGCGGGGCGCAGAATGGATGGTGACTGTCGTCCACGCGGAATCCCCCCCACCAGT
>Ga0310697_10005283_pt1 | contig 12522 bp, 17 predicted proteins | sample 172DNAGHGlowgp2_FD_203883 | JGI IMG/M metagenome (GOLD analysis project Ga0310697, IMG submission 203883) | Sheep rumen microbial communities from Palmerston North, Manawatu-Wanganui, New Zealand - 1728 DNA GHGlow gp2 (v2) (version 2) | ecosystem: Host-associated > Mammals > Digestive system >... | reverse complement strand
TCATCTGAAACAGCAGCCCGATCGCATCGCCGAATTCACGCATCGTCTCCGCCTTCGCCGGATCCGAAAGATATGCGCCTGCTGTACACGCCGCACGGAACAGCGCACCGGTCTTGTTCAGGTGGATCCTCTCCAGCGTCTCTGCCGTTCGTTCCTTAAGATTCAGATCGTCGCTTTGTCCGCTGACCATGGCGTATGCGCCTTCGAATATCGTCCGCTTGGCTTCGTCATGCCCGTCCTGCGCAAGCAGCAGCATCCCTGCTTTCGTCAGCAGCGCGTCGCCCGCAAGGATCGCATTTCCCTCACCGAACCGGGCGTGGCAGCTCAGCTTGCCCCGCCGCATGGCGTCGTTGTCCATTGCCGGAAGATCGTCGTGGACCAGCGAATAACAATGGATCATTTCAAGCGCGCAGGCAAACGGCATCGCTTCGTCCTCTTTACCGCCGAGCATTTCTGTAATCAGCAGAAGAAGCTGCGGACGGATACGTTTTCCGCCGTCCAGAAGGCTGTACGACATGCTTTCTTTCAGCAGCGGCGCAGACGTGTCTTCCGTCATATATGTGCGCAGCGCTTGTTCGATCCGCTCCGTTCTGCACATCATGCGTTCTCCTTCTGCAGATCCGCAAGTCTCTTTTCAAACGCGTCCAGCGTCTGCACGCAATCGCGATACAGCGCTTCGCCCTGCTCATACAGAGAGATCATTTCCTCCAGCGGGACGTTGCCGGTTTCAAGCCGGGCAACGATCGACTCCAGTTTTTCCTGTTTTTCTTCAAAGGTCGGTTCTTTCATATGGATTCCTTTCCCGTGATCTTCGCCTGTGCCGTACCGTCCGCAAATCGGATCGATACCGCGTCTCCCTTGTCAACTCCGTCAACGCTCCTGACGATCGCGCCCTTTTCTCTGCCGACGATCGCAAAACCACGTTCCAGCGTTCGCTGCGGATCGTAAGCAAACAGCCGTTCCTTTTCCCGTTCCAGTCGGTTTTTCCGGTTTTCCAGCCGGCGGGCACATTGCAGTGCGATCGCCGCATGCAGTTCGTCCGAAGCCTGCCGCCGCTGCTCGAGCGCGCGGCTCAGCCGCATACGGACCGCATCGCCCCATAACAGCCTGCAGCGGTCGCGTTTTGTGCGTATCCCGTTCTGCAGCGCATTCTTCAGCCTGCCGCCCAATGCCGACAGCGACGCCAGAAGCGCGTCACGTTCCGGTACAGCAAGCTCTGCCGCCGCGGAAGGCGTCGGTGCGCGAAGGTCCGCGACGTAATCGCTGATCGAAAAATCCGTCTCGTGTCCGACCGCCGAAATTACGGGAACGGAACAGCGGCGGATCGCTTCCGCGACCGGCGGTTCATTGAACGGCCACAGGTCTTCCATGCTGCCGCCGCCGCGACCGACGATCAGAACGTCGCAGCGCTTCTCTGCGTCTGCGCGATCGATCGCGTCCGCGATCTCCTGTGCGGCGTCGGCGCCCTGCACGGCAGCCGGATAAAAGATGATCGGCATGGACGGAAAGCGGCGTCCGATCACCGTCTCAACGTCATGACGCGCCGCGCCGCTTGCGCTTGTGACCAGTCCGACCGCGTTCGGCAGAAACGGGATCGGCTTCTTTTCGGATTCGTCAAACCAGCCGAGATCCTTCAGTTTTTCCTTATAAGCGGCAAACGCGGCATACAGCGCACCGTCTCCCTTTGCGATCAGCCCGGTCGCCATCAGCTGAAAACGTCCGTCCTTCTGATACAGCGTCGCCTTTCCGGTAAGCCGGACGTGCTGACCGTCCTTCGGAATGAACCGAAGTCCCTGCACGTACTGCCGGAACATCACGCAGTTGACCGAAGCAAGCTCGTCCTTCAGCGTAAAGTACAGATGCCCGGACATATGGCGTTTCACGCCCTGCAGCTCTCCCTCGACCGCAAGCTCCTTGAGATTCGGATCAAATCCGAGCAGCAGATCCACATATTCGGTCAGTTCATGCACCGAAAAGACCGGTTTCAATTCGTCCATAACGCCCTCCGATCCGCACCGAGAAACGCAACGCCGACCGCGTTGTCCGAGGAAAGCTCCGGCTTCCCGAAATACAGCTCGCCGGAAAATCGCTTTCCGAGCATCGTACGCAAAAGACCGGACGACGCTACGCCGCCGCAAACGAGAATCGGAAGACGCCCGTATGTCTGCACGGCATGATCGAACATCTTGGAAAGCGTTCGCGCAAGGCAGTCGTAAACGCCGTATGCAAGCTCGGCGTCCGGTACCGTATGCAACAGTCTCTGCGCCGCGGATTCCGCGCCGGAGAAGGAACAATCCGTTCCTTTCACCGCGCTTGCCAGCTTGACGTCCATCTGCGCCGCCGTCCGCGCAAGCGATTCCAGATGCTTTCCCGCGGGAAACGGCAGTCCCAGTGCCACGCCGACGCGATCCACAAACTGTCCGGCATGCAGATCGGTCGAACAGCCGATCCTGTCGATGCGGTACGGCGCTTCGCTATGCGGCTCCACCAGGAGAAGATCGGTCGTTCCGCCGCTGATATGTATGGCAAGAAAGCGTTCACGTCCGAGGAGCGTTTCGTTTCCGTACAGCGCGGCACGGATATGACCGCTTTGATGATCCGTCCGGATCAGCGGAACGCCGAGCGCGGCGGCAAGCGTTTCCGCCTGCGTAAGCCCCGCCAGAAATACCGGCATATAGCTGTCCGGCGCCGCTGTCGGCGAAGCGCTGACAGAAACACATGCGACGTCATCCTTGTCGACGTTGGAAAGCAGTTCGCAAAGCAGCGGTGAAAGCTGCCTGATATGCTGAAACAGCCCCTCGGATTGCCTGAGCCCGCGATCTCCAAAAGCCACTGAAAGCATCGTCCCTTTTGAAAAGACGATGCTCTTTCCGTCCGTACATGCGACCGAGGTTGTATAACAGCTCGTATCGATCCCGATGCTCAGCGGGCTGTGCATAATCAATGCGCCTTTGCAACGGATCCGAGAATGCCGTTGATAAATCCTGCGGACTTTTCGCCGCCGAATTCCTTTCCGAGCTCGACCGCTTCGTTTACGGTCGCGCCGATCGGGATCGAGTCTTCATACAGGATCTCGTAAACGGCGATGCGCAGGATCGAAAGATCGACCTTCGCGATCCGCGCGATCGACCAATCCTTTGCATGCTCTCCGATCACCGCGTCGATCTCGTCCAGATGCGCGCATACGCCTTCATACAGGCGATCCGAGAAAAGCGCGTCTTCCTCGGAAAGCGCGGGACGCTCGGATTGTTCAAGCGCGTCCTCGATCGAATCGACGCCGCCGACCGTTTCGGCGTACAGCCGCTTCATTGCAATTTCTCTTGATAACGTATGGCTCATGCGCGTTTCCCTCTGAACAGATTGCGGAAGAATTCCTTGACCGCGTCAAGACCGCCGCGGTCAACCATGCGTCCGAAGAAGATCGCGATCACGACGAGAATACCCGCCAGCAGCGTCCACCAGCCGATCAGGTAGATCATCAGCACGATGATCAGCGCAAGGATGCTGAGGATCACAGCCCATTTATGGTTTTGAAAAAACTCCTTCATATTCGGTCCAACCTCCGTCCTGTTCGATTAGACTCTTTTCGGCGGAAGCTCCGCCTGATCGATCGTGACGTCGATGCTGCCGACTGCGATTCCGCAGAGGGCAAGGATCGCGGCGTTGATCTCGTCCTGGATCGTATGCGTCAGTTCCAGAAGCGATACCGTCGGCGACGTCACCGCGCGCACGTCGATCCTGACGCTGTTTCCGATCGCGTAGACCTTGACTTTACAGCTGCGGATGTCCTTTCTGTTTTTTACGGTGCGCTCCGTGATCTGCGCAAGCGCCGTAAAGGATACCGCCGTATCGCCGAGCGCGTTCTTTTCCAGCAGAGCGCTCGTCCTGTGGTTCAAATGGTTCCCGATCATTCCGTACAATACAACAATGCCGACCGCCATACAGACCAGCGCGATGACGACAAGAAGCAGGATCGCGGGCATTTGCCGTATCCCGGCGACTAGCGCCTGCAGGCGTTCCGTCCGGACCGGCCAGCCGATCGCGATCAGGAGAAGGCTTGCGCCGAGTACGATCGCAAAGAACGCCAACACGCCCGACAGGATCACGACTGCTCGCTTCATATAAGTCCCTTTCATCATGCTTGTCCGTGCGTCAGCGTCGAAGATTCCTTCGTCCGCCGATCACTTCACGCGGTTTTCGGGCTTCGGCGGTTCAACCGGCGCTTCCTTGGCAAACACGATCGAATTGACGGCGATATTGACCTGAACGACCTTCAGCCCGGTCATCGTCTCGATCGCGTTTTTCACCGCCGTCTGTACATTGCGGCAAACCTCCTGGATCCGGAAACCGTACCGAACGATGATGCTCATGTCGACTGCGCATTCGACCGTGCCGACCTCGACCTTGATGCCCTTTGTATAGTTCTTCTTGCCGAGCTTTTCGCCGATTCCTTCGAAAGCGGTCCCGCTCATGCCGTAAACGCCGTCCACTTCTGCGGCTGCAAGCGTTGCGATCGTCGCGACCACGTCTTCCGCAAATACGATCTTGCCGTCGTTTTCTTCGGACGCGATGGTGATATCCTTATATTCGCTCATTTCAAATCCTCCATGCTTTCAGATTGCTATATACGTAGGTAGTATACCATCCTTCTTCCAAAAAGTAAACCCATCAATGTGATTTCCCCCCTTCAAATCGTTGTGCTGATCTTTACGTTTTCGGCGTTCTTTCCGGTCTCCCTCAGAACGATATCCAGAATCTGCGCCACCTGCTCGTCGTTCAGAGCGTCTGCGCCAACTACAACGCTGATGTTGCCCTTATGGATCGATACGATCACGTCCGAAAAGCCTTTGGCCCGGATCAGGTTTTCCACGGTCAGCTCCGTTTCCATGGCGTTGACCAGATCCAGCTTCTGCTGCTGCGCGTCGGAAAGCGTTTCCGTATCCGCGCCCTGCGCAACGATCGCATCGAGGTACGCCAACTCCTGTGTGCGGACGGTATCGCGTTCATCGCGGTATGCCGCAAAGAAATCCGTCTGCGTCTTCGCCGGCGCCGACACCTGCGTGACCTGCGTCGGATTCTTCGTGCCTGCCGCTTCGGTGTTCTCCTTGCCCTTGTTGACAAGGACGTTCGTCAGGACGGCTGCCGCAAGGAGCAAACACAGCCCGACTGCCGTCAATACACGCTTGTTCATCCATTTCCCGTAACGTCGGATCATTTCTTTCATCGTTCTTCCTCCTGCATATGATTTGGTATCACGGTCCTGTATAGGACATTTCAAACACTTCGATGCGGTCGACCGGGATCCCCGTCGCCGCATGTACCGCAGCTTCCAGCTTCTGCCGGACCGAAAAGTCCGATGCGCCTTCCGCGACGACGATCACGCCGCGCACGACCGGTTCCTTTTCATACAGCACGATCGGGGCATGCCCGTTTCCCGTCTCGACCGTTGCGGGCTCGGTGACCTCGCGCACCGAGCGCGAGGTCTCGCTTCCTCCCGTACCGTCCGCGTTCCTTACGTCCTCATCGGTCTGCCGTACGGTTGCGGTGACGATCTCTCCGTTCGTCTCATACGTTACGAGCACATCCACCCTGCCCGCTCCGCGGATCTTTGAAAGCACTTCGATCAGCCTTTGTTCCAGTTCATCCCGTCCCGCGCTTATCTCCGCCCGGTCCTCGTTTCTGACGGCGGATTCCCGCGTCTCCCCTTTGCACCGGATCCCGCTTCCGATCAGGTAAAAAAGGACGGCGGCGATCCCGACTGCCGCATAGAGAAGATAGATCAGTGCGGGATTCTTTTTCACCTTTGTTTTCCACCATGAAGCAGCCGTCCCGCCGTCCTTCTTGTGCATTATAGTCCTCCCTTCATCGCAATATGCCTGCGATCTGCTCTGCAAGCAGTTTTATAAACAGCAATCCGATCGCTGCTTTTGACGCTCTCTTTACGCCGGACCGCGGAAGGATCTGTTCGCACAGCGTCAGCAGCAGGCCATACGCCGAGACCATCAGTATGGCTTTGACGATGCGGCTCACGGCGCGCCTCCCGTCCCGAGTACCGGAACAAGCATCATCAGCGCCATGCCGAGCGCCGCAAGCTCCGACAGCATCAGGATATGCAGCGTATCCCCGACGCCTCGCAGCAGTTCTGCATACGGCTTTCCGGACAGCGGCTCTGAAAGGAGCGCAGACGCGCGAAAGCTGCTGCGCGTCAGGAATACGGAGATCACGGGCTTCAGCGCGACGGAGAGCAGAACGATGCATCCCGTCAGTCCCAATATGTTTTTGACCAGGCGCATGCATTGAAACGCGGTATCGACGGATTCCGACAGAAGCGAGCCGACTGCCGGAATGCTTCGGGCTGCAAGCCTTGCCGTTTTGATCAGCAGGCTGTCCGCGCCTTTGGCGGCGGCCGAACGGACCGCCGTAACGACCATATACAGGGAACACGCCGTTGCGAGGATCCATTTTGACGCGCGCTGCAGAAGCCTTCCGACCGACGCCAGCCTGCCCCTGCCGTTTGCGTCGAATACCAGAATGACGCCCCCGATCACCGCCATCGGCGCAATACAGGTTTCGATCATCCGCAAAACGACGTCCGACAGCAAAGCATAGGACGCAGGCAGCAGCAGCGCCGTGTTCTCAAAGCCGCTCAATGTCAGATATCCGACGATCACGGGCAGAAGCAGCTCCGACAGCGATCCGATCCCGGATAGCGCAGAATAAGCCGCGCGGATCTCCGCCAGCAGAACGACCAGGATCGCAGCGGCTGCGCTGAACCGGAACACGGCGCCCGCCGTTTCGCCGATCGAAGAAGAACCCGATATTCCCTGCAGGGCTGCGCCGAACGCAGCCAGTCCCAGAAGCAGCGCGGTATTGGCAGCCGCCGCTTTTATGGACGGCTTCATTATCGAGAACAGGTCCTTTTGCAGAGAGTCGGGATCGCCGATCGTCTGCATTTTGGCAAGATGCTTCAGAATATCGGAGGGAAGCATGCCGTCAGGTCCGTTCTCCCGGAACCATGCATCCCATTCTGTCAGGTCGATCGTCTCCAGCAGCGCGTCGATCGCGTCCTGCGCCTCCTCCGCCTCCGCATGCAGCAGCATCGGCAGAGTCAGAATGATCAGAAAGATAACGGCTCTTTTCATCCTGCAGCCTCCCGGATCAAGGATGCGCCGGTTTCAAGCAGCGTTACGACGGCAGGCATCGCGCAGGACAGGATCATGATCTTTCCGACCATTTCCAGCGCGCCGGCGATCGCCGTCTGTCCCGCGTCTCCGGAGATATTCACCCCGAAATCCGTCAGATACGCAATGCCGAGGATCTTCACGACCGTGTGCAGCATATCCGGCGCGACGCCGTATTCGCTGCAGAGTTTCGACAGCGTCTCCGTCAATCCGGTAAAGCGAAAAATCAGCTCCAGCAGGATCAGAACGGACGTCGCTCCGCCGATCAGTACCGCGTACTCGTGTCGGATCGACCGCATCTGGACCGCCGTCACCGATCCGATCAGCGCAATGAGAACGACCCTCTCCATATCAGTACAGGGAGAAGGTTTGCCGCACGGTCTCAAGCAGCGATGCGATCATCGAAAGAACAAGCATCGTCGCAAGGACCAGTCCGGCGATCGCGGCGACCGTTGCAAGCTCCTCCCTGCCATTCTGGCGGAGCAGCTGAACGATCACGGCAACTAGGATCCCGATACCCGCGATCTTGAAAAGAAGATTGATGTCCATATCTCTCCTATAACAGCAGAATAGCCAATGCTGCGCCGATCAGTACGCCGGCGATCCGGAATACGCGTCCCTGTCCGGCTTCCGATTCCGCTTCGGTTTCCGCCCGCTCCAGCGTTGACGTCAGGGTCTGGGTACGTCTGATGAGATCGCTTCGCGATGCTGCGGACAAGCCGTTCAGAAACAGTTTCAGACCGGCATGCGCCGTACCGCATCCGCTGCATAAACCGGAAGCGGTTTCGGCAGCGTCCGCCTCTCCCTTTCCCGCAGTAAGCAGGTCGAGGTATGTCTGCAGGATCCCGGCAAGCGTTCCGTTCAGCTTTGCCGCGATCTCCGTCAGCGTTCCGCCGTCTGCCTTGATCCGTTCCGAAAACAGCTGCAGATCGCTCTGCAGCGACCGGACCGTCTTCAGACATGCCGTTTTTCTTGCGCCGAGCCGAAACCCGATCATACAGCAGAGCCCGAACAGCAGCGCGATCCCGACCGTCTTCATGAAGCCGCCGTATCGACGCGCACACCGTCTCCGTTATAAACGGCTGCGCATTTTCCGAGCCCCTGCAGAAAGACGATCCGTTCAAACACATGTTCCCGCAGAAGCATGCGGATCGAAGGGCGAAGGCGCAGTTCTTCGATCGAAGCGCCGTGCGCCGTTGCCAGGACCGAAACGCCTTTTCCTTTCGCATCGAGCAGCGCGGCGGCGTCTTTTGCGTCGTTCAGCTCGTCCATTGCGAGAATATCCGGCGAAAGCGTGGAAACGATACGGACCATGGCGTCCGCCTTGGAGATTCCGGAGATCACATCGGTGCGCATCCCGAGGTCAAAAGCGATCTCGCCCGACGCGTCCCCGCACAGCTCAAACCGTTCATCCGCAACGCCGACGCGGGAAGGACGGACGCCGTACAAGCCGTTTGAATTGATCCGGATCAGGTCCCGCAGCAGCGTCGTCTTTCCGCAGCCCGGCGGCGACACAAGGATCGTGGAAAGGAACCCGGAGCGGTCCCACAGATACGGAAGCAGCTGCTTTGCGCAATCTCTGACCTCGCGGACGATGCGTATGCATACGCCCGAAACCGACGAGAAGCCGATCACGTTTCCTTCGGTCCGCACCATCCTTCCGGACAATCCGATGCGGCAGCCCCCAACCGTGATAAAGCCATCTCTGCGCTCATTTTCCCATGCATATGCGGAAAATGACATGAGCCTTGCCGTCAGTTCCCGGAGTTCTTCCGACGAGATCATCGGCGTGCCGTTATTGCCGTATACGATCCGGTCCGCTCCTTCGAATACAAGCTCCAGCGGTGCGTCGCGGCGCAGACGGATCTCCAGAAGCGGCGCGTCATCGTCCAGTCGGTCCAGCACCTCTGCTACGTTCTTCGGCATCAGCGGAGTCCATTGTTTTTTCCAGTGCTCCATGCTCGTCCCTCCCGGTACTATCTGTATGCATGGATGAACGCGGATATGAAAACGCCGTCCGGCGAGATCCGTCGAACGGCGTATGCAGTCAGATTGTTACAGAAGTTTCCGGAACGCAAGTCCCGTGGTGTGCGGCATATCGGGCGGATCGCCCGCAAGCGCGGAACGAATATACCCGGCGGCTTCGTCCCTTGATTCGATCGTCAGATATACTGCGTAATAATCCAGAGGCGGCAGCGGTTTATCGCACAGATACAGCGGAACGCTGTTCAGCAGGGTGGAATAGCGCCGCTCCCTGCATACAAGCGGGAAAACCGCATTCTTCCGATCGGTCACGACCGGACGTCCGCTGCATCCCCCACAGCCCTTGTCGCTTCGCGCAGGGCAGGAACGCAGCTGCATAAGCGGCAGTCTTCCTGCAACGATCATGCCGAGCGGAACCGCGCTTTTTAGGTCGCGGATCTTCGGCGCAGACAATTCAAACGAAACGAACAGTGCGGCTAAACCCATCTCCCGGTACGCCTCGATCGCGTCGCTGTTCGTCACATTGAGACCGCAGCCGCCGATCGGGATCAGTCCCGCCGCCTTTGCCGTCCGGATCGCGCCGATGTTCTCCGCAAGCGCGTACCGCAGACCACGCGCCCGAAGATCACGCAGCGTCTCTGCCATACGGGGTTCCTCGTCGGGGTAAACAAGGATCGGGATCTCTCCGACCGCACGCTCCGAAATGCATTCCGGATGCGCGCTGAGCGCGTCGACCGGCAGGCTGTAAAACGCGATCGAAGGATCGTCTGTGAATTGCTCATACGAAGCAAACCGGACGCAGAGCTTCGCGCCCGCGTTTCTCGGTTCACCGGAAATCGTAAGATCCGGCGTGAAGATCGCACGGTCCGGCGCCTTGGCGCGCGCCTCATACAGCAGGTCGAGCGCTTTCCTTCTGAGCGCGTTCAACGCGGCCGCCGGAAGCATCAGCCCCTCGCCGATCTCGCACTGTACCGTATCGACGGAAAACGGCGTACCGCCCGTCTTCCGCAGGCTCTTTTGTACCGACGCATCGGTCAGAGCCGTGTGCAGTGCCGGTTCCGGCACGTCTCCGCACGCGGAAACAAGATGCGTTCCGTCGCCTGCGGTCAATTCGGAGGGAACGCCCGCCGCGATCCGGATATGCATCGAAACGGGAACATTGCATCGCGGTCCGCGATACAGCTCCCGGATCCCGGAAAGGACCGACTGCGCGCGTTTTGCGTCGTCCTGCGTGCGTACGCCGAACATGGTATGATTCCTTTTGCCCGAATAGTATCCTTCGGTGAATCCGCCGCGCGAGAACACGTCGCGCAGGATCTGTTCGGAATACGGTTCTCCGTCGCGCACACGCCGTACGGCGTCGACAGCCGCGGCAACATACTCCGGCGATTTCAGCCTTCCTTCGATTTTCAGCGACGTTATGCCGATCTCGCGATATGCGCCGTAATGCGCGATATGCGACATGTCCTTCAGTGAAAGCGCGTACTCCGCGCCATTGCATACAAACGGAAGACGGCAGGGCTGCGCGCACATGCCGCGGTTGCCGCTGCGCTCGCCGAGCATGGCGGACAGATAGCAGATGCCGGACGCGCTCATACAAAGCGCGCCGTGAATAAAGCATTCCAGTTCTGCATCCGTCTGCTCGCGGATCGTGCGGATCTCGTCGATCGAAAGCTCGCGCGCCAGAACAACGCGGGAGAAACCGAGATCCTCCAGCATTTTTACACCAGCGACATTATGAACCGCCATCTGCGTGGATCCGTGCAGCTGAAGCTCCGGACAGATCTGCTTTGCAAGGCGCATGACCGTCAGGTCCTGCACGATAATCGCGTCCGCGCCGGACGCTGCGATCTCCGTCAGCGTATCGGCGACGTCCTTCCGTTCCTCGTCCCGCACGAGTGTATTGACGGTCACATGCACGCTCACGCCGTGCGCGTGACAAAAACGGACCGCCTCCGTCAGCTTTTCGCCCGTAAACTGTCCCGCATTCCGGCGCGCATTGCACGCGCCCGCGCCGAAATAGACCGCATCCGCGCCTGTGTATACCGCAGCCTCGAGCGATCCCTCCGTTCCGACCGGCGCCAGTATTTCCGGATTCCCGGTATTTCTGCATTTCATCATGGTTTTATTATACCGATTCAAAAGGTGTTTTGCAACCGCATTTTTCCCTTGCCAAGCGTCATTGGTTTTGGTAGAATAATAAGGATCGGGGGTGCCAGATATGGAAGACAACAACACGAAATTGCAGCAGAATTCGCCGGAGACAAACCCGGCTCCTTCAAAGGCTCGGAAAAGAAAGCGCCGTTTCGGCGACCGTTCCGACGGATACCGTCTGCGTTCGCTCCAGCCGATGTCGAAGGTTTCTCCTTACATCATGCCCAACCGCTCCGGAGCAAGCGTTTATTTCCACGAGTCGATCGAGATCACCGAAGCCGAAAACTATATCCGGAAAAAGAGAAATCAGGGGCTCAAGGGCTTCGGCATGATGCACCTGCTTCTTGCGGCGTATGTGCGCGTTATTTCGCAGCGTCCGGCAGCCAACCGTTTCATTTCCGGTCAGCGCATCTTTTCGCACGGCGATGACATCGTCGTTGCGCTTACCATCAAGCGCGACATGACGCTCGAAGCGGAGGAAACCATCGTTAAGGTGCATTTTTCGCCGACCGATACGGCCGACGACGTATACGCAAAGCTGCAGAAGCTGATCGAAGAAAACCGTGAAGATAACCCGGACAGCAATTTCGACAATACGGCGAAGATTTTCAACTATATCCCCGGACTGCTGCTCAAGAACGCCGTCTGGCTTTTGAAGGTCCTCGACTATTTCGGTCTGATGCCGAAAGCGCTTGTCGAAATCAGCCCGTTCCACGGTTCGATGTTCATTACCTCGATGGGATCTTTGGGCATTCCGCCGGTATTCCATCATCTGTACGATTTCGGCAATATCCCCATCTTCCTTTCGTTCGGCGCAAAGTATAAGCGTACCGAGCTGAAGCCCGACGGAACGCCGGTACAGCGCAAATACATCGATTACAATATCGTCTGCGACGAGCGGATCTGCGACGGCTTCTATCTTGCTTCCTCTTTCAAGCTGTTCAAGACGTATTTCCGCAATCCGCACGTTCTGGACGAAAAGCCGGAAACGGTCATACACGATGTCGACTGACAAAAAGAAAAAGAAACACGGCTTCCCGCGGATCGAACGGATCAAAATTCTCGAATACGGCAGTATCGCGCTTGTGATCCTGCTGTTTTTGGGATTGGCGCTTTTGTACGGCGGAAAAAAGGGCATCTCCGTTTCTCCCGAGCCGGACGCCTCTCCTACTCCCGTTCCGACCGACGACTTGTCGATCCGCGG
>Ga0310697_10005282_pt1 | contig 12524 bp, 11 predicted proteins | sample 172DNAGHGlowgp2_FD_203883 | JGI IMG/M metagenome (GOLD analysis project Ga0310697, IMG submission 203883) | Sheep rumen microbial communities from Palmerston North, Manawatu-Wanganui, New Zealand - 1728 DNA GHGlow gp2 (v2) (version 2) | ecosystem: Host-associated > Mammals > Digestive system >... | reverse complement strand
GTGCTGGTCATCGACATCGCCGTCGGCCTTGTCGTCATGAGCACCATGTACGGCTTCTATTCCTTCTACACGAAAGGAGAGCTGTGATGCTGCATACAATCATTGAAAACCGCTTTGCCATTGCGGCGGTCATCCTCTTCGTGACGGGCTTTGTGAACATGATGGTGCACCCGAACCTCATCAAAAAGGTGGTGTCCTTCAACATCATGGACTCGGCCACCTTCCTGCTGCTGGCAAGCCGCGGCATGATCGCCGGGCGCACCGCCGCTATCCTCACGGACGGCGGGACCAATACCGCCCTCTATGTCAATCCCATCCCCGCGGGCCTGGTGCTCACGGGCATTGTGGTCTCCGTCTCGGTCAGCGCCTTTTCCCTGGCCCTGATCCAGCGTATCTACGGCGCTTACGGCACCGTGGACATGCGCGAGCTTTTAGAGGCCATGAAGAAGAAGGGAGAGTGAGCATATGCCGTTTGCCTGGAATCTCCCTTACTTAAGTGTCTTTCTCACCATGGTCACGGCGATTCTGCTGTCCGTGATCCCCGGGGCGAAGCGGGCGTACTGGATCACGGTCTGCGTCTCCGCACTCGTCACGGTGATGTCGCTCTGCTTTCTCAGCTTCATCGTGAAGGCAGATACTTCTTACGCCTTTACCATGGGCAAGTTCCCCGCCCCCTTCGGCAATGAGATCAAATTCGGCCCCCTGCAGGGACTGCTCGCCTCGGTATTTGCCGCGGTGATGTGCCTGTCGCTTCTCGGCGGGCGCGCGGAGCTTTTTGAAGACGTGGATCCCAAAAAGATGGGCCTTGCCTGCGTCATGCTGAACATGATCCTCGCAAGCCTCCTGGTGCTGAGCTACACCAACGACGCCTTCACCGCCTACGTCTTCATTGAGATCAGCACCATTGCGGCCTGCGCCCTTGTCATGATCAAGGACTCCGGCCCGACCCTGGTTGCGACGATCCGCTACCTCTTCATGAGTCTTTTGGGCTCCGGCCTGTTCCTGTTTTCCATCATCCTGCTCTACGCCATCACGGGGCATCTTCTCATGCCGCAGCTCCATGACAGCGTGCAGAAGCTGATGACGGACGGGAGCTACACCAAAGTTCTCGCTCTGCTGCTCGGGATGATGACGGCGGGCCTCGGCATCAAGTCCGCCATGTTCCCCTTCCACCGCTGGCTGCCCGACGCGCACGGCACGGCGACCACCACCTCCTCGGCGGTGCTGTCGGGCCTTGTTGTGAAGGGCTACGCAGTGCTGCTCATCACGATGTACTGCCGCGTGTTCACCCTTGAGACCGTGCGGGCCTTCCACATCCATGACGCGGTGTTCGCCCTCGGCTTCTGCGGGATGATCCTCGGCTCCGTGATGGCCCTGCGCGAGACGCACGCGAAAAGGATGCTGGCCTACTCGTCGGTGGCCCAGCTCGGCTATGTGTTCATGGGCCTCGGTCTCGGAACCGAGGCGGGCGTCGCGGCGGCGGTATTTCAGATTCTGGCCCACGCCTTTACAAAGCCGCTGCTCTTCGTGTCGGTCGGGCGCCTCGCCTCGACCACGCACCACGACAAGCAGCTGCGCGCCCTGCGCGGCTCCGCGTGGAACTGCCCGCTTGCCGGCTTCGGCTTCGGCATCGGCGCCCTCTCCATGGTGGGCATCCCGCTCTTCGGCGGCTTTGCGGCGAAGGTGAACTTCTCCACGGCCTCCATTTTCACGGACAGCAAGATCGCCCTCACGCTCTTTGTTCTGGCGCTGTCGTCCGTGCTGAACGCTCTCTACTACATTCCCGCGCTTATCAATCTTTGGAGCGAGAAAAAGCCCGATTCCGAGAAGGCAAAAAAAGACACGACCGCAACAGTCGCGATTGTGCTGCTGGCCTGCGGCGTGCTGTTTCTCGGCGTCTGCTTCACACCCGTGATGGACATCATCGTCCGCGGGCTGGAGCTTATGTGAAAGGAGGGGTGATGAAATGCTGATGCTTTTGGCGATCCTGATCCCCATTGTCGGCGCGGTGCTCGTCTTCCGCGAAGCGGATAACGACCGGCGGCGGACGCTTACGGTCGTGACCATTGCGGTGTGCAGTCTTCAGGCCGTCATCGCCGCGCTTGTGCTGGATAACGAGTTTATTCTGCTGCACCTGAGCAGCACGCTCTCCCTGCGCTTTGCCGCGGATATGCTGAGCCTGTTCTTTGTGGCGCTGGTTGGCTTCATCTGGTTCTTTGTGGAGTTTCACGCCTTCGGCTACATGAAGCACGAGGGGAACGAACCCCGGTTTTTCGGCTTCTTCCTGCTGACCTTCGCGGCCCTGATCGGCCTTGCGTTTGCGAAAAACGCCGTGACGCTCTACATGTTCTTTGAGCTTATGACCCTCGCCTCCATGCCGCTGGTACTGCACAACGGGTCGGAGCAGTCGCGGCGTGCCTCCTTCTTCTATCTGGGCTATTCGACGCTCGGTGCGTCGCTGGCCCTGATGGGCTTCTTCCTCCTCGCGGCCCAGGGCAATGACCTCAGCTTCGTCCCCCATGGCGGACAGCTCGTCGGCGACGAGAAGACGCTGCTTGCCGCGGCCTTTCTCATTATCCTCGGCTTCGGCGCGAAGGCCGGCATGGTGCCGCTGCAGATGTGGCTGACCGAGGCGCATCCCGTGGCCCCCTCGCCCGCGAGCGCGGTGCTCTCGGGCCTTATCACCAAGGGCGGCGTGCTCGCCATCATCCGCTGCACCTTCCAGCTCTTCGGGCGGGAAATGCTCGGCGGCACCTGGGTACAGACTGTGATCCTCGTTCTCTCGATCCTCACGATCTTCACCGGCTCGATGCTGGCCCTGCGGGAAAAGGTGCTCAAAAAGCGCATGGCCTATTCCACCATTTCCAATGTGTCCTATGTGCTTTTCGGCCTCTTCACCTTCCGGAACATGGGCATTGTCGGCGCGTTTTTGCAGATCGTGTTCCACGCGCTGGCCAAGGACGCGCTCTTCCTCTGCGCGGGTTCCATCATCTTTGCCACCGGCTGTACCCGCGTGGACGAGCTGAAGGGCATCGGGCGGCGTATGCCGGTCACGATGTGGTGCTTTGCCATTGCGTCCCTGTCCCTGATCGGCATTCCGCCGATGGGCGGCTTTATCGCAAAATACTGCCTCGCCATGGGCGCGCTCGCAACCGGCTCCACGCTTGCAACCGTCGGCGTTGTGGTGCTGATGGTGTCGGCCCTGCTCACGGCCTTCTACCTGCTGCCCATTGTAGCGGCGGCCTTCTTCCCGGGGCGCGACTTTGACGCCGGGGAAAAATGCGAGGTGCCCGGAACCATGCTGATCCCGCAGATCGTGTTTGCGGGCCTCACAGTGCTGCTCGGCATGTTCCCGAACTTCACCACGATGGTTTCTACGTTCATCAGTCTTGAGCTGTAAGGAGGGGAGCAGACATGAAAATACTTACCATACTCGCGCTGCTCGTCCCCATCCTCTCCGGCGCTGCCCTGTTGGTTGTGCGGCCCCAGAACCGCGCGCAGCGAAACCGCTATGTGCTGCTCACGGTCTGTGTGAGCGCCGTGTTCGTCCTCGGCACCGCTCTCTGCTCGGCCATGAACGGTCCGGATTCCGTCGCGCTGCATGTAGCCGATCTCTCGGACAAGCTGGTGATCGCCTTCCGCCCGGACGGGGTGAGCCTTGTCTTCGGCTGCATCATCGGCGTTCTCTGGCCCGTGACCACGGTCTACGCCTTCTCCTACATGGCGCATGAGGGGCGGGAGAACATGTTCTTCGGCTTCTTCCTCATTACCTTCGGGGTTGTGGCGGGCATCGCCTACTCCGCAAATTTCTTTACCCTCTACCTCTGCTATGAGTTCATGACCCTTGTAACTCTGCCGCTCGTCATGCACGAGATGGACGACAAGGCGAGAGCCGCGGGCAAAAAATACGTCCTCTACTCCATGACGGGCGCGGCGCTCGTGTTCATCTGCCTCATGTATTTTCTCCGCTATGCCGACACCCTGGCCTTCACCTACGGCGGCATTCTCAACATGGACAAGGTGAAGGGGCACGAAAAGGAGCTCATGACCGTCTTTGTGCTGGGCTTTTTCGGCTTCGGCGTGAAGGCCGCGATCTTCCCCTTCCACCGCTGGCTGCCCGCGGCCTCGGTCGCCCCGACCCCGGTCACGGCCCTGCTGCATGCGGTGGCGGTGGTGAAGTCCGGCGCGTTCGCGGTGATGCGCCTTGTGTACTTCGGCTTCGGCTGTGAGTTCCTGCGCGGCACCTGGGCGCAGTATGTGGTGCTCGCGGCCTCGGCCTTCACGGTCATGTTCGGCTCGGCCATGGCACTCCGGATGCCGCACCTCAAGCGGCGGCTTGCCTATTCCACCGTGTCGAACCTGAGCTACATCCTGGTGGCCTTCGCTTCCATGAGTCCTGTGGGGCTTGCGGGCGGCCTTTTGCACATGGTGTTCCACGCGGTCATCAAGATTTCCCTCTTCTTCTGCGCGGGCGCGATGCTGCACCACAACGAGCTGGAATACGTCGATGACATGGAGGGTCTTGCCAAAAAGATGCCCGTCACCTGCGGCGTGTTCCTCATTGCCTCCCTCGCCCTGATGGGCATTCCGCCGATGGGCGGCTTCCTGAGTAAGTGGACGATCGGCACCGCTGCCGCCGGGAACGCAAACTGGGCGGGCTATCTGGGCGCGGCTTCCCTCATTGTCTCCGCCATTCTCACGACGCTCTACATGCTCTCTGCCGCCGTGCGCTTCTACTTCCCGCTGAAAAGCGCTCCGGCTCAGCCCGAGCATATCCATGAGGCCGACCGGCTCATGACCGGACCGCTGGTGTTCCTGACCGCGCTGATGCTGTTGCTGTCGCTGTGCTCGGCCCCGCTGAGTTCCTGGATAGGAGGTCTGGTGTAATGCTTGTATTGATGGTTTTCCTGCCCATGATCGCGGCGATCCTGTGCTACCCCATCTGCGGGAAGTCGGAAAAGACCTGGTTCACCCCCGCCCTCGCGGTGACGCTGGCGGTGTTCGCCATGGCGCTCTCGCTGCTCACGACGCCGGAGCTCGGGGAGTCGTTTGACGGCTTCTGCGGTCTCGGCCTGCACTTCAAGGCGGGCGGGCTGCGGACGGTCATGGCGATCCTCGCAGCCTTCATGTGGGTGATGACGGCGCTGGCCTCTCCGGAATATTTTGCCGGGGCGCGCGCCAACGGCCGTTACTTCCTGTTCTATCTCTGGACGCTCGGCGCGCTCGAGGGGGTGTTCCTCGCCGCCGACCTCATGACGCTCTTTGTGTTCTTTGAGATCATGAGCTTTACCTCCTACGTCTGGGTCGTGCAGAACGAGACGCCGGAGGCGATCCGCGCGAGCGAGACGTATCTGTTTATTGCGGTCATCGGCGGCCTCACGATGCTGATGGGCCTGTTTCTGCTGAGTAACGCCGTGGGCGATCTCCGCTTTGAGAACATCCTGGAAAAGGCCCCCGAGATGAGTCTTCGCCTGCGCTACACCGTGGGTGTCTGCGCCCTCATCGGCTTCGGCGCAAAGGCGGGCATGTTCCCGCTGCACATCTGGCTGCCAAAGGCGCACCCCGTGGCCCCCGCGCCCGCGAGCGCCCTGCTCTCCGGCATCCTCACGAAAAGCGGCGTCTTCGGCGTGATCGGCATTTCCTGCTGGCTCTTTGACGGGGTGCCCGGCTGGGGCAATCTCCTGCTGATCCCGGCGGCGATCACCATGCTGCTCGGCGCGGTGCTGGCGGTCTTCTCGGTCGATCTCAAGCGCACCCTCGCCTGCTCGTCCATGAGCCAGATCGGCTTCATCCTCACGGGCGTTTCCATGTGCGCCCTGCTCGGGGAGCACGGCTCCATCGCCGCCTGCGGCACGGTGCTGCACATCCTCAATCACTCGCTCATCAAGCTCACGCTCTTCGTTGCGGCGGGCGTGGTGTACTTCAACGTCCACTCCCTCGACTTGAACGACGTGCGCGGCTTCGGCAAGGACAAACCGCTTCTGAAGCTGGCCTTTCTCTCCGGTGCCTGCTCCATCGCGGGTATCCCGGGCTTTGGGGGCTACATCAGCAAGACGCTCCTGCACGAGGGCATTGTGGAATACTGTGAGCACCTGACGGAGCACGGCCTCAGCGCCGCGCCCTACCGGGTCCTTGAATGGGTGTTCCTGCTCTCCGGCGGTCTCACGCTTGCGTACATGACCAGGCTTTTCTACATTCTCTTCGTCGCGGAAAAGCCGGAGCACCAGCACCAAAAGGAAGGGCACTACATGACGCCCATGACCGCCTCCGTGCTGGTGATCGGCGGCGTGCTCATGCCGCTGCTCGGCTTGACGCCCCACCTCACCATGGATAAGATCGCGGCCTATGCCCTGCCCTTCTTCCGCCGTGAACCCATGGCCCACGCGGTCAATTACTTCTCCCTCGGAAATCTAAAGGGCGCGGTCATCTCCATCACCATCGGCGTGCTGGTCTTCCTCTTTGTCGGCATGAAGTGGTTGACGCGCAAAAAGGACGGGCATGAGGTGTACCGCAATGTCTGGCCCCGGGGTCTTGATCTCGAGGATGCAGTCTACCGCCCCGCCCTGCGCCTGCTCAGTCTGATCGGCGCGGCCTTCGCCCGCACGGTGGAGACCCTCGGCGCGCTGCTGGTGCTGGGTCCGGTGGATCTGCTGTTTCTCGGCGCAAAGGACAGGGTCATCCCGCCGGAGGACGATCAGTTCTCCGCCTATACCAGGCAGAGCGAGAGAGGCAGAGTCGAGCGCAGCTTCTCCTCCGACCTTCTCTACGCCGCCTGCGGCGTGCTGGCTCTGCTGGCCCTCGCGGCGTGGAACATGCTGCGGTAAAAAAGAGCTTCGGGCACCTTTGCCCGAAGCTCTTTCATTGCATTTCATTCAAATCAGCCTTTGTTCTCGTCCTGTTTTTCCTTTTCGGGGACATCGTTTTCGTCCTCGCCCAGGTCAAACTCCAGCATCTCGCCGCACTTGGGGCACTGGATGGAGCCCTTCATCAGCGTCTGCTCGTCGAAGCTGATCTCCTTGCCGCAGACGGGGCAGGTGGCGTCATAGATCACGCCGTCGTATTTCAGCTCCTCGTCGCCTTCCTCGCTCCCGGCGCTGCGGTAGTCGTCATCGTCGGCATTCTGATAGTCGTCAACCGCAGTCTGGTAGTCGTTGACCGCGTTCTGGCAGTCATCCACCGCAGTCTGGCACTTGTCAACGGCGTCCTGATAATCATTTACCGCATTCTGATATTCGTCTACAGCCTCCTGATAGTCGTCCACGGCACTGCGGACCTCATCCGCTTCATCCTCGGGCACACAGGCACAGGCGCACTTGCCGCAAGCGGGTTCGTCCTCGCTGTCAAAGCCGCCGCAGAGCTCTTCCAGATAGCTCAGCTCGTCGGCCACGCCGTCGAGCGCCTTGGCCTGTCCGAGGTCGGTCTCGTGCAGCGCTTCGATCTCATGGGCCATGTCGGCCAGCAGATCGTTCAGGGCCGTCCAGAGTTTGCCGTCCTTCGTCTGCGGATCAATTCCAAGGCCGTCGGTCAGGCCCTTGAGATACGCGGCTTTTTCGATAATCGTCATAGGGAATACCTCCAAATATCTATCAATCTGTTTTTCTGCGGCACCGACTTATTCCATTTCGGTGCCTAAGGAAGCGCTGATTAAATCGAAGTGTGCGGATTGGCGAGCAGATTTTTCGCCTGATGAAGGTGAGAAGTCGCAGATATACTTTGTGTACATCAAGATTTCGAAACAAAATCAGACGGAAAAGCTGCCGTCAAGACGTGCGCGGCGGTTTATTCAGCGTTTCCTTAATAAAACAAGGGAAGGCCTCGCGGTCTTCCCTTCTGTTTTATCCGGGTAAATCCGGGACGGACGCCCTTACGCTCTGGACAGATACTCGCCGGTGCGGGTATCGATCTTGATGCGCTCGCCGCGCTCGATGAAGAGAGGCACCTTGATCTCAGCGCCGGTCTCGACAGTGGCGGGCTTGGTGGCGTTGGTGGCGGTGTTGCCGGCAAAGCCGGGGTCGGTCTCGGTGACCTCAAGTTCCACGAAGAAGGGCGGCTCCACGTTGAAGACCTTGCCCTTGTAGGAGTAGATGGTGCACTCCATGTTTTCCTTGACGAACTTGAAGTTGTCGTTCAGGACGGAGGCGTTGACAGGCTCCTGATCATAGGTCTCGGGATTCATGAAGTAGTAGAGATCGCCGTCGTTGTACAGGTACTCCATGGTGACGCGGTCGACGGTGGCGTTCTCAAACTTTGCGGTGGGGTTGAAGGAAGTTTCGGTGACGGCGCCGGTGATGACGTTCTTCATCTTGGTGCGGACAAAGGCAGCGCCCTTGCCGGGCTTGACATGCTGGAACTCGACGACCTGCATGACCTGGCCGTCCATCTCAAAGGTAACGCCGTTTCTGAAATCGCCTGCAGTAATCATAAAAAGGGACCTCCCTAAATTAGTTTATAAGATAAATCCATTTATCTATGTTATTTTACAGGATATATGCGCATAATGCAAGAGTTTTTTATAAAACCTTACCTCCCTTTGGAAAAAGGGAGATTCTGACGCGCGAGAAACGCGTGACATACAAAGCTCTGCTGACCGCTTGCGGTGGAGGGATCGATCCCCCAGTCAGCTTCGCTGACAGCCCCCTTTCGCAAAAGGGGCTATATGACATACGCGCTTACAGAACAATCAACTCGTCCTTCGGCGCTCTGGTGATGACCTCTGCATGATCGGCGCGGATGATCATCACGTCCTCAATGCGCACGCCGAAGCGGCCCGGGAGATAGATGCCCGGCTCTGCCGAGGAGACTGACCCCTCCGGCAGCGGCTGCTCCCCGCGCGGACCGGCGAAGGGTGGCTCATGGATATCCAGGCCCAGGCAGTGGCCGAAGCCGTGGCCGAAGTACTCACCGTAGCCCGCGTCCGCGATCACCTTCCGGGAGGCGGCGTCAATGTCCTTTCCGAGCACCCCAGCTCTCGCCGCGGCGATGCCCGCAAGCTGGGCCCGGAGGACGATGTCATAGACGCTCTTCATTTCATCGGTGGCGGAGCCGACCGCGACAGTACGGGTCATGTCGGAGCAGTAGCCGTCCTTGAGGCAGCCGAAGTCCATGGTCACAAAGTCGCCCGCCTGAATCACCTTGTCCCCCGGTACGCCGTGGGGCATGCTGGTCTTGGAGCCGGTGACCACAATGGGGTCGAAGGAGTTGCCCTCCGAACCGTGCCGCAGCATACGGTAGACAAGCTCTGCCGCGACTTCGCGCTCGGTCATGCCGGGGCGGATGATGTGAAGCACCTCCTCCAGCGCCTGCTCGCTGATGCGCTGGGCATGGATCATGGAGGCGATCTCCTCCTCGGTCTTCACCGCGCGCAGGGTGTCGAAGATATCGCCGGCAGGCTCCAGATGCAGCCCCAGCTTCTTTTCCCAGTTGAGAAAGCCGGCGTGGCTGATCTTCTGATCCTCCGCCGCGATCTTCTGCGCGCCGGTCTCGGCCACGGCCTGCTTTAAGAGCGCGGATAGCGGGTGCTCCCTGTCGAAAAGGCGGACCTCCGCCCCCTCGGCCTGGTTCTGCGCCGCCTCAATGTAACGGGAGTCGGTAAGGAGGAAGGCCTTTTCGCGGCCCACCAGCACGGCGCCGTCGGTAAAGGGGAAGCCCGCGGCATAGCGCTGGTTCTTCTCGTCGGTGATCAGCACGGCGTCCAGGCCGCGCTTTGCGAGTTCTTCACGGATTCTTGCGATTTGATTCATGGTTGTATGTCCTTTTTTTATTGAATTATCCCTTATACTGCGGGAAGCTCACGATAAAGCGGGAGCCGCGCGGCTCGTTGGCACCGACGGCGATGCTGCCGCCGTGGGCCTTTACCGCGTCATGCACGATGCTGAGGCCGAGGCCGCTGCCGCCTGCCTCCCGGGAGCGGGCCTTGTCGATGCGATAAAAGCGGCCGAAAATGTTATATCGCTCATCCTCCGGGATGCCGACGCCCGTGTCCTCCACGGTGAGCTGCACGGTGCCGTTTTCGGCGTGGAGCTTTGCCGTGACGCTGCCCTCCGGAAAGTTATACTTCACCGCGTTTTCGAGCAGGTTAAAAACGATGTGGTGCATGTTGCTCTTGGTGGCCAGGACGACGCAGCCGTCGTCAAGCTCGGCATTCAGCGTGACCTGCCGCTCCGCCGCCACCGGGCGCAGCAGCGTGATGGCATCGAGCGTCGCCTTTTTCACGTCCACAGGCTCCGGCACAATCTGGATATCGTCGTCCATGCGCGACAGGCTCAGCAGATCCTCGGTCATATGCTGCAGGCGCTCAGCCTCGTTTCCGATGTCAGAGACGAATTCGCGCATGGTGTCCACGTCCATGTTCTCCGTCTGCACAATGCTGTCGGCAAGCAGGCGGATGGACGCCAGGGGCGTTTTCAGCTCATGCGAGGCGTCGGAGACAAAGCGGCGGCGCTGTCGCTCGGTATCCTCCAGGCGGGCGGTCAGCTCGTTGAATTCCCGGCTGAGCTCGGCCAGCTCGTCCTTGCCGCTGACCTCCATGCGGTATTTGTAATCGCCGCCGGAGACCACGCGGATGGCGTTGGAGAGCTGCCGCAGCTTGCCGAGCACCGTGGTGGCGTACACCCCGGTCATGACCAGGGCTGCCAGCGCGATCACCACGCTCAGCACCTGGATCTGCACCTTCAGCTCCTTCAGGATTTTGCCGCGCTCGGCGTCGTTTTCCCGCAGGAATACCGCGCCGGTGATGCTGTGGTTTTTGCTGCTGATGGGGATGGCGTAGCTGGAATGGAAGCTGTCATCCCGGAAGATGGAGCGAAACACCGTCTTCCCGGAGAGAGCTGTCAGCAGATCCGGCTCCACCCCGACGCGGCTGCCGCCGCCGTCAGAGTCATAGACGGCCTTGCCGTCCCCGCCGGCAATGGTGACGCGCTCATAGCCCTGCATATCCAGAAGGCGCAGCACCTCCGCCACGTTCTCCTCGTCCGGCCGCTCCAGCCCCGTCAGGGCCGAGGCCAGCATGGAGGCCTGGCTCTCCATGGCCTTCTCTTTCTCCTGATAGACCGCGTCGCGGGTGGAGACATAGGGGAAGATGTTCAGCATCATCAGCAGCACCACGAGCAGCATGGCGATAAAGGAGAAGAACTGAAAGCTGATGCTGCCGGTGTTGATCCGCTTTTTCACGCCCGCGGCGTTTGGCACGTTCTCATTCGGCAAGGTAATATCCCACTCCCCACTTGGTTATGATGTGCTGCGGCTGAGCCGGATTCAGCTCCAGCTTTTCGCGCAGCCGCCTGATGTGCACGTCCACGGTGCGCGTATCGCCCAGATAGTCGTAGCCCCACACCAGGTCCAGCAGTTTTTCACGGGAGAACACCTTGCCGGGGTTTTTCATCAGGAAGAGCATCAGGTCGAATTCCTTCATGGTCAGCTCCACCTCCTGCCCGTCCTTGAAGGCGCTGCGGCGCTTCTCGTCCAGGGTGATGTGGCCGCAGCGCAGCACGTCCGGCTCCGCAGGCTCGGCGGGGGCGGGGGCCGCGGCCGTCAGCGCGGAGCGGCGGATCAGCGCGCGCACGCGGGCCTTCAGCTCCAGAATGTTGAAGGGCTTGGTGAGATAGTCGTCCGCGCCGGACTCAAAGCCCATGAGCTTGTCGGCATCCTCGCTGCGGGCGGTGAGCATGATGATGGGCACGGTGGAGAAGCTGCGGATTTCCTGGCAGGCCTCCAGCCCGTCCTTCTTCGGCATCATCAGATCGAGAATAATGAGGGAGTAGTCCCCCTCCTGGGCCAGGTTCACGGCAGTCTCCCCGTCAAAGGCGGTGTCCACGGTGTAGCCCTCATTCTCCAGATTGAACTTAATGCCCTTTACCAGCAGCTTTTCGTCGTCAACGACCAGAATTTTCATGCGCTTCTCCTTCCTGCCGCCGCCATGGCCCGCGCACGACGGATTGTGCGGTGTTTCCCTTGCATTTTCCCCGGCCCGGCGGTATAATAAACAATACGATTCTCCTCAGACAGGGCGCCGTTTTCCTGTGCATAGCGCCCCCGTCTGTATACTATACCATATTCCTGAAAAATACGGGAGAGCAAAATGAAAAAATTCAAAATTTTTCCCTTCCTTCTGCTTCTGTGCCTGCTGGGGAGCATGTTTGCCCCCGGCGCGTACGCGCTGGAGGCGCCCAAGCTCAACGGACAGGCCGCGGTGCTCATCGACCTCGACGCGGGCCGTGTGCTCTACGGCTACAACATGGACGACGAGCGCGCCCCCGCAAGCCTCACCAAGGTCATGACCGTGCTGCTGGCTCTGGAGGCGCTGGACGGCGGGCGCGTCAGCCTGGACGATATGGTCGTCGCCCAGGACGACTGCATGCAGGGCATGGAGGAGGATTCCAGCACCTCGGGCATTGTGCCGGGCACGCAGATCTCCATGCGCGATCTCCTGTACTGCGCGCTTTTGCAGTCGGCAAATGAGGCCTGCAATATCATCGGCCGCTACATTTCCGGCAGCATCTCCGGCTTTGTGGACCAGATGAACCGCA
>Ga0310697_10005281_pt1 | contig 12525 bp, 9 predicted proteins | sample 172DNAGHGlowgp2_FD_203883 | JGI IMG/M metagenome (GOLD analysis project Ga0310697, IMG submission 203883) | Sheep rumen microbial communities from Palmerston North, Manawatu-Wanganui, New Zealand - 1728 DNA GHGlow gp2 (v2) (version 2) | ecosystem: Host-associated > Mammals > Digestive system >... | reverse complement strand
GCTGTGGATATGGATGGATTTATAGACATCGTCATCAACTTCAACACTGAGGGCGACAACATCAAGGTGAACCTGTCTGACCCTGCCATTCTGGCCGATCTGCCGAACAAGAGTTTCGTCATTCACAGCTGGTTTGAGTTCGGCGACATACAGTCAAAGGAAATCGTACTGAAAGAAGTGAAAGGACAGTTCGACCCCGACATCGACCTGAAGATTGACCCCGTACAGATTACCAACATCCCCGATTTCCTCACCAGGGACGGCGTGACACTCGACTTCGACGACCTGCTGCTGACTTTCGAAATAGAGAGCCAGCTGCCGATTTCGGGGGTCATCACCAATGCGAAACTGACACCTATCCTAAAAGGCGTAAAGCAGACTCCCTTTGAGGTGAAGAACGTAAGCATCGGCAAGGAGCAGACCACGAAGGTGCTCATCAGCCGAAAGGACAACCGCACCAAGCAGCCGGGCTACAACGACTATCACTGGTCTGGCGACGGCAAAGGCACTGGCGACGTGGGCCTGCTGCTGACCAACATTCCCGACCAGATAGAATTCGAGCTCGACGCCAAGGCCAAAGCCAACGAGACCATCACCGTGGAGCTGGGCAAGGAGTATGTGCTCCAGCCCAAATACGAGATCTCTGCCCCGCTGGCACTGCGCACCGGTTCGCAGATCGTCTATGAAAACGACGTCACAGGATGGAACAAAGACCTGAACGACAACGACATCGACCTGAACGGCAATACATACGTCATGATAGAAGGACAGCTGACCAACAACACACCGCTCGAACTGGTGGTGGACAGCCCTGCCCCCATCGGTGTCGACGGCAATAAGATCAACGACGTGCGGGCCGACATCTACGACAAGGCCGGCAATCAGGTGCCCCAGCTGAACATCAAGGCAGGAGAGGCCTACCCCCTGAAGATTAAGGTGACGACCAGCGACAATGGCATGAAAACACTTGACGGCATCCGCTATCACGTGCTGGCAAAGCCGGGTACGGCACAGCCCCTGAACTCGGGCAACCAGGCTGGCAGCGCCGGCAAGCGTCATCAGCTGCAGCTGAAAGACCTGAAGGTCACACTCAACGGCAAGGTGTCATTAAACCCCGATAAGGACAAATAAAGCCCACCGAAGGCGATTAACTAACCGTAAAGAACCGAAAAGATATGAAAACATCATACAGAAGACACTTCATTGCAGTCGTATTGATGGCAGTGACAGGCAACGCAATGGCACAAGAACTGACCTCCGGCTACTTCACCGAGGACTACAAGTACCGGCATGTCATGAACCCGGCCTTCGGCAACGAGCAGAACTATGTGGGTATTCCCATCCTGGGCAACTTCAACCTGCGCATGCAAGGTTCACTCGGCATCGGAGACATGTTCTTCAAGAATCCTGACTTCGGCAAGCCTGGCGCAAAGAAAACCGCCACCTTCATGCACCCCGGCATTGGCGTTGAAGAGGCGCTGAGCAAGTTCGACAAGGATCGCAACAACCTGATAGGCGACCTCGACCTCACCATCGCATCGGTGGGTTTCCATGCCTTCGACGGCTATAACACGGTGGAACTGAAAGAGCGCGTCCGCTTTGGCGTGTCGCTGCCCTACGAGTTCTTCGAGTTTGCCAAAGGCATGAACAACAAGGACTATGAACTGGACGACCTGGGCATCCGCGCACTGTCGTATGCCGAACTTGCTTTCGGCCATTCACGCCAGATCACCGAGGATCTCCGCGTGGGCGGCAAGCTGAAGTTCCTCTTTGGTGTCGCCCGTGCCGACCTGAGCATGGACCACATGCATGCCAACCTCGTTGGCGACAAGTGGGTGCTGCAAGGCAAGGCAACGGCCGAACTGAACGCCAAGGGTGCGAAGTGGAAGACCAAGGAGAGCGAGTATAATGCTCGTGTAGACGCCAAAGGCAACCCCTTGAAATACCAGAACATCAATGACATAGACCTGGACGGAGCCGGACTCGGCGGCTTTGGCGTAGGCATCGACCTGGGCGCGGTCTACGACTTCAAGAACATCGACATCGAACTCCTGCAGCCCCTGAAGGTCAGTGCAGCCATCACCGACCTGGGCTTCATCAGCTGGAGCAACTCCATCATTGCCGAGAATGCAGGCGACAAGTTTGAGTTCAACGGATTCAACGGTGCAGACATACGCGAAGGCGACGGCAAGACCACCTTCGGCGACCGTCTCGACGAGTATAAGGACGACCTGGCCGACTTTACCCATCTGACAGAGAAGGGCGATGCCGGCTCGAAGACCACTGCCCTGGCCGCCACGATGCGTCTGGGCGCCGAGTACACCATGCCGTTCTATGACAAGCTGACGGTCGGTCTGGTGGGCACTCACCGCTTCGACGGCAGAAACTATTCCTGGACGGAAGGCCGCCTGAGCGCCAACTGTGCACCGCTGAAGTGGGTCGACGGCGGCGTAAACCTCGCTGTAACCACCTATTGCACCACGATGGGCTGGATTGTCAACTTCCATCCGTCGGCCGTGAACGTCTTCATCGGCATGGACCACATGATTGGAAAGACGGGGGCATCGAGCATTCCTCTCGACTCCAACATCAGTTTCTGCTTCGGCATGAACGTGGCATGGGGCAAAAAGAAATAGAAAAATGGAATAGAATAGAAACTGATTTACAAAAAATGGGGGGAAAAGTTTGCTTTTCTCCCCTTTTCTTTGTACTTTTGCAGCCGCTTACGCTGGTAAGCAAGTGGGCTCTAATAGTTCAATGGATAGAACAACTCTCTCCTAAAGAGTAGATCCGAGTTCGATTCTCGGTTGGAGTACAAACTCGTTTTTCGTTGCCATATTATAAAGTATTTGAATGTTTGACACGAAAAATGCGAAATAATGAAGATTTTTTTGTACCTTTGCACACTCAAATGTATAATTCAACTCTATTAAATAATTAAATTTCATTATGACAGTAGTAATTTTGATTATTATCCTCTTATTGATTGCCTTTGCCGTTTGTCTCTTGTTGGTTCGGCATCACTATGTGAAACGTCTGGATGTAGCGATTAAGCGTTCTCAGAAAAGTGAGCAGCTGAAGTCGGTGTTTATTGAGAATATCAGCCGTACCCTCCGTTCGCCATTGTTGGCCATCTCAGGGCTTTGCAACATGATTCTTGAGGAAAAAGAGGAAAAGATGCAGGCTGCTCAGATGAGAGGGGCAGTGAACGAAATCTCTGACTACTCAAAGGAGATGATTGATTTTGTCTCACAGCTTCACGAGATGTCTAAGTTTGAGGGCATCACCCCATCCTTCACATTCATAGAGGTCAACCTTTCTGAGCTCATGGCGTCTTACCGTCGCGAGGCGATGAACTATACAAAGCCCGATGTCACCGTCCGTGTCACCTCAGACCTCTCGCCCCATTGCAGAGCCATCCTTGACACCAATCTCATGCACCAACTGATGATGCACCTGCTGACGAATGCAGCAAACCACGTAACACAGGGCGACATCTACATCAGATATACCTGTGAGCGCAGGGGACTGAAAGTCACCGTCAACTATACAGGCATGGGACAGGCCGAGCTGGTGGGTGCCGACATCTTCTCATTCCTCCAGAAGGAAGATGCACTGAAGAATGTTGGCAAGTCCTCTATGTTCGGGCTCGCCATCTGCAGGGCGATTGTCGATATGTTCGGAGGTGAGTTCTTCATAGAGTCGGAAAATGACAAGAAGACCGTGACCTCTTTCTGGTTCCCCTGCAAGATGATTGATATCTATAAGGACATATAATATAAAATAAGGTATCAGTAATACTCACGACAAGTCAGTATTATTCATGACATAGTCAGAAATATTCGCGACATAGTCAGAAATATTTACGACACAGGAAAGGCTTCCCCCACAAGGGAAGCTTTTTTTGTGTCGTTTTTCGTTTGATGCGACAAATTCGGAGGGGGCTCGTTTGGTTGATGCGACAAATTTGGAGGGTGTTCTTTTGATTTGTCGCCATATCAGGCGAACGTCGCTACAACTGAAAGCGAAAAACAGTTGCTTTATCTTGCCAACTGCTCATAGTAACTATATTCTTCAATTCGAATGCAAAGGTACAAAATGTAACCACGCCTGCCATCCAGTCTGAATGTCGGCAGGTAGTTCCTTTTCGTAATCCATACACGAAGTAAACCTCTCCAAACTTGCCATGGGCAATTTTGCTCTTAATCATGTTAACTACAGCTTCTTGCATTTAAAGGCTGTATAAGCCTGGACTCCATCATTTCTCTCATTGATGCACCATTCATAATTGACAAAACTGTCTTCAGAGGTGACACCTACGGAGAAGGAGATAACATAATCTACGACACTGCCACACTCTACGTACCCCTTGGCAAAAAAGCCGTCTACGAACAGACGGAGGGATGGAATCTGTTCCAAAACATAGAAGAGATAGACACAGAGAAACTGATGGGTATTGATGAAACTATAAGCGGAAGGTCTACACCAACAGTCATCTACTCCACCAGCGGTCACCACCTGCACAAGATGCAGAAGGGTCTGAACATCATCCGCACGGCTGACGGGCGGACAGTGAAAGTGATGAAGCGATAGATTATTGCTGGCAATAGCAAACGCAGTCCATACAGGCAGATCAGGCAAGTACGGACTGCATTCCTTTTTATAGTTCAGGTTAAGCCAAGAGATGCGCTGCCAACTAATCACCCCCAAAAATGCTATTCTACAATTTATTCGTATGGAAAAAGGGGATTTAAGGAAATTTGTTGTATATTTGCAGCCAGAATCACTAAACTATAAGATTATGGCACACGAAGAAAGAAACTTCATCGGATACACGGTGGCGCTTATCAGCGAATTTGCGCAACGATTCCATATCCAGCCACGCCAAGCATACGCCTACTTAAATCGCTTCAAAGGTATGAAGCACTTGCGCGAACACTATGCCGTGTTGCACACTCAGTCGTTTCCGGACACAGTGGACGTGTTGGCCCAAGTCTGTTCAAACAATGGAGGAGGACTGCGATGATACGTCTTTACCACGGCTCGAACATGAAGATTGAGGTGCCCGACCTCATACACTCCAGGCCATTCAAAGACTTCGGACGCGGTTTTTATCTCTCTGCAGACAAACAGCAAGCCTGGAACATGGCCTTTCAAAAGGTCAGCCAGACACAGGAAGGAAAGGCCGAAGTATCTGAGTTTCTTTTCGACGAGGCTACAATGCACTCGTCTGACCTGAAGGTACTCGTCTATCCCGACTACTCTGAGGAGTGGGCGCTCTTTGTTCTGAAGAACCGCGACCGCTTCGCCCTACATCCCGCACACGACTTCGACATTGTCTATGGTCCCATTGCCGATGACGGTGTCACTTATCAATTGCGCCGTTACGAGGGAGGCGTCATTTCTCTGGCTCGCCTTGTCGAGGAACTGAAATACTCCAAAGGCATCACTTTCCAATACTTTTTTGGTACTGACCGTGCATTGCAACAATTAAAACGACTGTAAGATATGGCACTGACCCAAGAACAGAAACAACTAATGAAGGACGAGCTGACCACCGAACTGGCCTGCTATCTGGTAGATGACTACCACTATACACCTGAAGAGGCTATCGACATACTCTACACATCTGGAACCTTTGACCGACTGCAAGACGACAGTACAGGTCTCTACTATCAGAGCCCTGGCTACGTTTACAGTTTCCTGGAAAACGAACTGAAGAACGCAAGAGTGGCATAATTTGTCAGCGATTTGGCTTTTCCTTTGTTTTTCCGTAACTTTGCCATCAAAAGATGGCGAACTTACTCCGTCTCGGCAAAAAAGAAAGGACTTCTTTTGTTTTGCTCTCGACTTTTCGTAACATTGTAAGAATTCGTAGGATTTCTTTAAATAAAGGCAGTTTGGGGAATTGAGGATTTTCCGGGTTACGAATAGGAGACCGTACTCAATTCCACATTCTGCTATAAATTGCTATCAAAGAACTCCGACTTTGAGTCACCAGCCTTTACTATGACTCGCTGTCGGGTGCAAAGGTATAACAAAATTCTAATATAACCAAAGTATTCGCTTGTTTTAACTCTTAGTTCGTTCAACATGAGAGTTTACTATATGCCTCCACCACCTCTCGCATTGACATGATATACATCTTCAATCGTCTTCCGTTGAGCGGTGTTCGGCTGCCGTCTATCCAACTGAGTTCCTGAAACTCCTGGCAGAACGTCGCGTAGTATATCCGGCCACGCTAAAACCTTTGAGTATCCCCGTTAATCAGGGAGTGGTGTAAGCCAAAGGGACAAATGTCAGTCACATCACGAGAACGAACACAATGACCATCACCAAGTACGCCAGTAGTTTCTTGCGCCTGATGTGCTCTGCCTCATGTTAATCTTAATAAACATTTGAGGTAAAGAGAATCCTTTCTCGAATTATTGTTGTACCTTTGCATAACATTAGCACGATTATAATGAGCAAAGTCGCGTATAAACAGTTTGTTGTGTCCAGTAGGATAAAAGAAGTTCCTTGTGGGGATAGAATTTGTCGCTATGGTGTTGGGGAGATACTTCGCACTCCTTTCCCCCTGACTCCTCCTCAGCCATTAGAGCATGACTTTAGGACTTGCCCAGTGTGTCAGCAAAACAGAATTAGACTGATAGAGTCCCTAAGAGACAGATATAATAGGTTTCCTGATTGTTGTGAATTTCACAAAAACCTCAGAAGTCTAAAAGTATTCAACAAGGGTGATTATCACAATGCACACGTCCAATGTGCTGATAGCATAATTTTTTGTTATGACTTTATTCTAAACCATCGAAACACAAACAACTGGCAAGAGGACATAAAGAAATACCTGTTTAGAGCCGTCTATCGTTTTGGGTGTATGCCTAAAGGATATGGAAGTGCTTTGTTCCTTGACACGTTTGACATTGAACTTCGTAGTTATGTGGCTATGAACAGCGATATACGGTCCGAAGTAAAATGGTACGTCAATAAAATCCTTGATGAGTACATCACAAATTCTTCGCGCACAGAAAAGGACCCGATAGAGCAACTGCTGCGTATATACGACAATTGGCTTAATGCCTTCCCGTTTGAAATCCCTGAATTTTCTTCTGAAAAAGAAAAGTTTGCGTTGCATTCGCCTCTTAGCCCAGTACCTGTACGAGTGGATTCCTTCGTTCAAATCTATCGGCTACCGACAAATAAGGAGTTAGTAAAATGGCTAAATAAGCAAAGCAAGGAACTTTTTAGCCTTTTTAAGCAGATGCGTAATTCGTCTACTATTACGCAAGCTATGTATCTTGAATATGAGAGGAGCATGAAGACTAAGCAATTGGATATCAAAGAGGCTCGTTTGTTAGATAATTATTTAGACGAAGAGGAAGAGTATCTTAAAACCTTAACGGAATGGCTTGATCTACAGATTGAGCGTATAGAATTACTCTGTTCTCCGCTACCCAAACAAAATGGATTTGAAGAGGAAAATTCATATAAAGAGGCCCATCGAAGAATCGGTAATCTCAAAACTTGGATAGAAGAACAGAATGGGTATATTATTCTACCTTCTGATAAAATCACACATGAGGATTATCTACAAATACTTTTTAAAGGAGTAAACACGATAGCTGGGTCTTCCTATCGTTTTGACAGAGAAGTTGGTAATGGGCGCGGCTATGTAGATTTCATCATTTCTAAAGGTTCTGCTGATGGTACCCTTGTTGAATTCAAGATGGCTTCCAATTCAGATTTGAATAGCAATTTGAAACATCAAGTTCCAGTATATAAGAAATCCAACCAAATTGACAATGCTATTACTGTGATTTTTTATTTCAGTAAAGACGAGCAAGAACGGGTTATTAGTATTCTTAAAAAGCAAAACAGGATAGATGATAAAGATATAGTCATGATTGATTGTAGTGGCAACAAGCCAAGTGCTTCCAAGGCCAGAAAAGATGAGGATGTTTGATATTAATCCAGTTTTTTCTGCTGCTTTCTCTTGCTGTCATTACGGTCTAACTCAATATCAAGCTTACTATCAAAAAATTAAAAATCGCCCAACTTGTCTGTCAGAAAGCTTAGGAGGTTCTTGAAATAGATTTTGCGATTATCTTCATAACCCATAAATCGCTCTTTGTTTGTTTCAAACCAGTAGAATAATCCTGGCTCGTCGGCGCGGGTTAGCATTCTTCCTGCTTGATTAGCAAACTCTCGATATCTTTTGCAGTTGTTGAAGAATTTTGATTCGTTTATAGTATGGGGATATAGTGCCAAATCTGTTAGCATCTGATGGAATTTAAGAATCTCCTCAGAGCTAAGATTCACATAGCTTTTAGAATCATAATACCAATTAAAAAGCGATGATTCATAACCAAGACCTTTCGCTGTAGGAAAGCAGTTGTTTTGGTATACATAATTCTTAAATGCTTCCATCCATTCATCAAAGGTGTGAGGCTGGAGGACGTAAGATGAGCCATACTTGCGTTTAGGCAGGCCAACAAGATCTCCATAATAATCTATAAGTTTACCGTCTTTGATACAAAGATAGATAATGCTTGTTGCGCTACGCTCTGTAGAATCAGGGCGGTGTGACAGCATTTCTTTTGCGAGATCAGCGATAGCAACTGGGTTAGACTTTTTTGACACCAACTCGACGGCAAGTTCAGGAAGGCTACCCGTATAGCCCTCCCATTCAGACAATTTCCATATTGAAGACCTTCCAATATTTTCAATACGTTCATCACGCATCATAAATTGCTTTATCTTATTAGGCTCATCGTATTTATCATCGGGGTAGAGTTCTTTGAACCTCCTGAATATATCACTCAAATGCATCTTATCGCCATTCTCCTTTAAGATGCCATACAAAATCTCACTATAGTTTTTCTTGTTGGCTGGCAACAATAGGGAATGGTTCTTTACGTACCCAGGATAGATCCTATTAATAAGCTCTTCAACGAACGCTATCAATCCAGCTTGCAATTCCTTGCTTAAACCAGCTCCCTTCTTGTTCCAATAGTCTGTGTTTTCTATAAAGTAGCTCTTTATAGGTATCTTAATGGTTTCATCCCTCTGAAGTTTAATTAGGCGCCCTGCCTCTTTTAATGCTAACGGAATTCGATACAAATTAAAATTTGGATTATAACCATAAGAGTAAAATCTTATACCTTCACTAAGGTATTGCTCTATATCTGCTGTGGATAAAATTTTGCCAGTATAAGAGAGGCTCAGTATTGATGTGTTTGTTATGACACCCAAAAGGTTGCAGTAGTTGAAGAATGTAAGATCCGGCATTTCCTTCTTACATATATCTACATATTGAGGGTCATCTGTAGTTATGAAGTTGTTAAACTGGAGATTATACTTTTCCCAATATTTTGAGTCCAGAATAAGAGAAAACCTTTTGTCTCGTTTAAACTCCTTATTACAAACTATCTGTCTTACACGTTCTCTTGTAAAGCGATATTTCGTCGCTAAATCATCAAGGGAACAACTCTCCAAATCAGATATGCCATAAAAGGACGCATATATTTGAGCTTTGACACTTGTGGTTGATTTGAAAAATGCATTTAGGACGAAGAACATCGGAAAGTAATCGTAGTATTGTTTGAAGTCTTTTACAAATTCTACCTCATCATCATTCAGCCAATAGAAGATAAACTTGATATTCCCGCTCTTTGCAAAATCATCTCCTTCCTTTAAGATCTTTTCGTAAGTGTCTGCAAACGTCGAAAGGATTTTAGACAACTCATTAGCTCCGCGCTTCCCCACACTGCGCAAATCCATGAAACTGCTTTCACGTCCCAAGAACCTCATGAATTCTCTATAGCCAAGATGGTTATTTTGGACTGCATTTCTGGCCTGAACACTTGCCTTGTCAAAAGCATCCTTGAATGCTTTTGTTAGCAGCTTATCCTTGTCCTCAGTAATGTATTTCTGATATTCCAACTCACTTTTATTGTCATCAGTTATCTTTTTTAAGGCTTGTCCTGTTGTTGAGAAAAGAGACACAAAGGGTTCGTAATCGGGTAGCGTCGTTATCAGCAAAACCACTTTGGCAATTATCTCACCTATCAAATCAAAGCAGTCCAGCGCGTGATGGGGGTCATGATCATATACTTTTGTGTAGACTTTTGCTACATCGGTTATATCATAAGCCAAATCACTCCATTGGGGATAAATTCCTACAAGAACTTGATATGCTGACATATTTGAAATGGTGATATTCTCAACACCCAGTTTTATCAAGGATGTTAATGTTTCAATCAGGTCTGGGTCAGCATCACTTATCGAAACAGTTATATTTGTGTTTTCTGATAAGTATTCCTTAAACATCTGAACAAAATCGCCAATCTCAATTATCGACTTCTTGCCACAGCCTCTAAAGTTAAACTCTGTTTTTTCTCCTGTCACCCAGGGCATAATGTCAACATATCTGGGGAGGTTGTAAAGCAGTATGTTTTGGGTTCTTACCGAAAATTTACTTTGAAGGTCTTTATACACCTTTTGTATGTCTTCATCAAAAACATACACCGATGAAGAATCCACAGACGAAACGAGTTCTACTCCCGATGGCTTTAAGGTTAGCAAATCGGCATAGGCTTTAGCATCTTCATAAATTGAAAGGTCTATTGCAGATTCTTCTATGGAAGATTCAATAGCTTTCTTATAATATCCACAATCAGGAAAATTTGCCAAAGATTCAACAAAGTTTACTATAAAAGAAGTAAAGGCATATTTAAAGCGTTTATACTCTAATTCAATATTATTAACGACATGGTCTCCACGTATTGCTTTCTTCCTGAATAATTCCTCGTCAAATAGGCTTTTGGCATCGGTTAGGAGGCTATAAAACAAATGCTGAAAGAAGAGATTAGACTCGTCATATAAGACAAATCGAAAAATAATCCCAGCATCAAACCTATTCTTTTCTTTTTGATAGATTGAATTCAGTGAGAAAAGCAATGACTGCGGCAAATATCTCATCGATGTATCTATATATCCGGCATCATACCCCTCAAAAAAAGAAGTAATGCCATATAGAAAAGAAGATAGTTCTTTAATTTCGCGCTTCTGTGAACTCCACGACACTTGATCAATGGACTGCAAAAGGATATCATTTGTATACCGATATCCTTCTCCATTTATATGAAGATAAGTGTCTCTGTCGATAATATTGGCTCGATACAAATCTTCCAGAAGTGTTTGCCTTGTTATCTTCATTTCTTCCTCCTTGTTTCCATTAGCGGGTGAGAATCGTAGTCTTTCTTTAGTTCATACAGTTCGGTTCCTGGTGTTGAAACCTCATCCCTTAAGTTCTTATAAAAACCAAACAATCTGCGCACATCGTCATCAGTAAAATGTGCTGTTGTTTCTTTCCTGAAATCATTATGGTGAATAACTTCAAGAACTTCATTCCAATCTTCTTCTGACAATTTATCCTTACATACATTCCACGTTTTAAGCCAATGCTGGGGGCCCAGGCCGTTGATGCCGTCAAGCCATTTGAAGAAGAATCTGTACAATATGAAAGTTTCTGGCATTTCAAGTAGTCTAAGATATTCTTCTTCGTCGTTACCAAATGCTTCGTAGAAAAAGGATTGCCCCTTCCCAATCTGTCCCTTGGTGCTATTCAGAATAGCCTGTACAGCTCTGATATATTTGCGATTCCAATATTTGCCAATATAGTCTCTATTATGAGAAAAATCAATGTCGCTATCAGCGTCCTTCCGCAAAGGATGGTACTTCATGGGGAAAGAGTAGATGTTGACGTTAAGTTCATCACACAGATTCACATTTATTTCCAATCGTTTATAAAGGTCTACAGGTTTGTCTGTAAAGTTATAGAGCAAGTAGTTGGAAAAGTGACGTATTCCTGCATTTGCACTCCATCTTAATGCTTTTTCATATGCAGGCAGTGTCTTAATGTTGTCAAATGCTATCCGTAGGGGGCGTATTGCTATAGAAGCCAACAACCTTGCCTTCTCCTCGGTAAATAATCTAGCATCAACACCTTGGTTAAAATCAACGTACCGCTGCCGAGGAGACGGCTTGAAATACTTGTCGTAATACGGCTTTATTTCCTCGTATGCTTTCAAAAGATTTTCTTTTTTCGACGTTAGGAGTTTCTTGATGTGGTATAACTCAATGATTTGGTATACTTGGTAGGAATCATCTTTGTTTGTCAATTTCTCATAGAACTCATATATGAGAGATTGAAGTTTGCGGATGTATGCCCTATCATTGACTCCTTCTTTAAGATTCTTTGCTGCGATATCAAGCAGGTTAGGCTGAACGAAAGTAGCCCCACGTTCAAAGCCACAATCCTTTATTTCTTGGATTATCTCTTCAAAATGACTTGATGCAAGCACATTGTTGTCCATCAGAAGTAGGTCTTTCTGGTCACCAAAGATTTCTCGTGTTTTCTCAACTCTATCAGAAAGTTTGATATATGGGTTATAAACCGGCTCTAATGTCGGAACAGCGCAGAAAGGGCAATGTCTGATACACCCTCTTGACATATATCCGTAG
>Ga0310697_10005280_pt1 | contig 12525 bp, 13 predicted proteins | sample 172DNAGHGlowgp2_FD_203883 | JGI IMG/M metagenome (GOLD analysis project Ga0310697, IMG submission 203883) | Sheep rumen microbial communities from Palmerston North, Manawatu-Wanganui, New Zealand - 1728 DNA GHGlow gp2 (v2) (version 2) | ecosystem: Host-associated > Mammals > Digestive system >... | reverse complement strand
ATGCATAGTCGTAGGGGTCGATCCCCATGCCAACACCCATAAGAGAGTTTTGAAGCAAAAATGACTTGGTAGCTGTCTGGCAGGATTGGAAGAGCATCTTCAAGTCAGGGCAGAGATGAAAACCGAATGACCTTCTGCCAAAAAGTTTCAAAACCAATTATGGGAGGTATGATCCATGAAAGCGCAGTCCTTTTTTGAGCAGAACGGCGGAACTTATATGCAGGGTGGTGATTATTATATTCCTGATCTCAAAGACGAAGAGCCGGGACATTATCCTATTGGCAAATACGGCCGGATGCGGAAGCGGTACTTGCAGGAGCATCGTCCGATTTTGTTCTCCAATCTGATCTTGTCCGGCAAACTCTATCAGCATCTCGCTGAGACAGACCATGCCTGCAACGAGCGTATGGAGCTTATCGTCCGGCAGATGAAGGAGCAGGAAGACGTAACCGAGGTGTTCAAGGCTGCCGATCAAATGGAGTGGATTCGACGTATGAACGGCATCAAGAACCGGGCGGAAAAGATCGTGTTGAATAAGCTCGTCTATTGCTGAGAAACTAAAATCATGATGGACGTGCTGACAGACAGCACCATGAAAGAAATCTGATAAAGCAAGCGAGGCCAGGGGTGGTAAGGGTAAGCTTCCATCCCTGGCCAATTTCTGTTTGTCGATCGTTCTCCCGCATAAGGGCAAATCAGGCAACAGAAAGCGGCTGAACGAGCCAATGATCGTTTTAGACACGCTCAATCGCTCCAGAGTTGAGTTCCAAAAAATGGGTTTTGGAATGCCGACGTTTATGATGGTTTTGAAGCCATTTGTGCCAAAAAAGTATCTGATTTCAGGGCATAAAATGGCTCTCCTGAGCTTCTGCGGCAACGCTCTCATCATTGCCATGATGATTGTGACCAAGAGTGCAGGATATGTTTCCTGGTTGACCGAAGGAGTCAAGCACGGCCTGTAAATATTGCTGTCGCCTTGAACACCTTCGTTTCTTATGGTAAATTGTATACATCTTCGACAAAGAAATACCGGGTATACTGCTCATATGGGAAAACTGTGTTCAGTAATACGGTTTTTGTATCAGCTCTATTTGCCCGACAGAAAGCAGTTGGAGGCCGAATTCAGACGGTGTATGGGAGAGAACACAACTGAATAACGCAGAAGGAAACCGCTATCGCGTACCCCTTCAAACTCGGCGCAAAGATCATTTTCGACGTGCTGATAGACAATCTGTTGCGGGAAATCTGAGCAAAAAACTTATTCTACGCACATAGACTGGCACAAACGATAACTCATACTACCATCTTTGCGAAGGCGCTCTGGAAGCCGCTGATCATGCTACTTCTGGAGCGCCTGTTTGCGTAGGGTCAAATTCTGCGCTTTTCAGTCTCAAAAAAGAGGTTTCATTCTGAAACCCCTTCTTTTTTTGCTGGGGACGATTCACTATAATAGAAAAAATAAAGATTATATGGTTAAAACCTGGGAGATGCTTTCATGCTGCCACAACGACCGGACTCAGAACCGACCGGGCTGCTTCATACCGTGCGACTTGAGCTCGATCATTTTGTAGGAGATCGCCGTCGGATTCTGATTTTTCGTGTGGAGGAAAGAAATGGAGAAAAGAAAGAAAAACCGAAGGATACTGGCTCAGGTAGGATTACTTGTCGCGATACTGTTTTCCGTATTTGAGCTGATAGAAAGGCTGGACATACTGACATTTTGAAGATATATCCGCGGATACCCGCGTTTATATACCCATTTTGAAAGGAGAAACCACTATGAAGATCACAAGCTTCAACCCGCTTCTCGTTACCGGGAACGCGCAGGCCGTCATCGAACTGTTCGAGGCGTTGGGCTTTGAACGGCGGCACAACATCAAGGCAAACACCGGTAAGCAGGACTTCAACAGCGTTCGCATGAAGGACGAAAACGGCTTCCACGTTGACATCGCCCAGATCGACGGCAGGACGCAGGACATGACGCTCATCCGCATGAACGTGGATGACTTCGACGAGGCCTACGCCTTCCTGACCGCGCGGGGCTTTACGAATCCCCAGGGCGACCATACCGTCGATACCAAAAGCAACCGGTCCGCAATGCTGATTTCCCCGTCCGGCTTCGCGTTTGACCTCTGCCAGCACATCAAGGACCACGATTGACAAGAGGATAAATAACATGAATGCTTAATCAATACAAGGAGACATTAGAATGAATAAGGAAGCAAAAGCAAAAAAGCACATACTGTGCAAAAAAGCGCCAATCGTTGCAATGATTCTGGCAGCTGTTCTCGCAATGCTGATCCTGTCTATACCGGGCTTGCTGGGGTTTTCAGATGTAATGGACAACCTGGCATCAAGCGTACTTGCGGTGTTCTTTCTGATAGGCTACACCAGATGGTTTGCACCTGAGTTCAAGGGCGTATTCAAAACAAGCTCACTTGCAACTGGAATACTCTTCGTATGGCTCCCGTTTTTGTTTAAAATAGTTATGTCATACATCCTGAATGTAGTGGACTACGGCTTATATTTTAAGCCGACCATGCTGGCTCTTGCCATGGCAATCGCTGCGGGATTTTTCGAGGAGACAGTATTCAGAGGAGTTACCGTCCCCATCGGAATGAGATACATCAGGAGCGAAAAAAGAGTATCTGTTATAGTACTTTTTACAGCCCTGGTATTCGGTCTTATGCACATCGGAAACATTATACGCGGAGCAAGCGTTACGATGGGTATCATACAGGGCATCGCTACGATCTTTGCAGGATTCCTGTTTGTGGCTGTATTTCTAAGGACAGGAAATATACTGATCCCGATTTTCATGCACGGCGTATATGACTACATGTGCTTTGTAACAGATGCGTCTCTGGATAACGGGATCATGACCGGCGAAACCGTTACGACCGGCCTGATACTTGCCGTTTTGGTTGACGTTATAGCCGGCGTCTGGGCTCTCTATCTGATCCGCCCCGCAAAGAGAGCTGAGATACATGCAATCTGGGATGAGAAGTGGAGTGTAAGCAAAGCGGAATAGGCATTATATTCTCGCTGATTGTCTACTACTATAACAGCCTGTGGGTCGCCATGTGCTTCCATACTCTCTGGAACTATACACAGAACATCATTTTCGGACTTCCCAACAGCGGCGCGGTATCGGAGTATTCCATATTCAAGCTTGAGGCTGCGTCCGCGACTTCCGGTTTCTTCTACGACGTCGGATTCGGAGTAGAGGGAAGCATCGGATCAACGCTTGTCCTCGCGGTAGTGCTCGCGGCGATTCTCTTTATAAACAGAGGGAATGGAGAAAAGCGTGACTACTGGGCAGATGCTGCAATTGATGCAGGATATGAGAGGGAATAGAAATAAGCGTTGAAAAAAGGGGACGTTTCAGAATGAAACCTGTTTTTCGATCCTTCCCCTTGCATTTTTCCGGTGGATTGGTTATTCTGGCGTTATGTAAACGCTACAAGGGCGAAAGGTGCATGAAACGCCATGACAACGTCTTTTGGAGAGACGCTGCGCCGTCTTAGAACCGAAAAGGGCCTGTCCCAGCAGCAGTTGGCGGTCAGGCTTCATATGGAACGCCCCAGCGTCGCCAACTGGGAAGCTGGACGCCGCATGCCCGACGCCGCCACGGTTTATCAGATCGCCGAGGCTCTGAGCGTTGATTCCTCTGCGCTGCTTTCTGCCGCGGACGACTCCGGCGAAGCCCCGAACGTTCTGCTCGTTGACGACGAGCCGCTCATTGTCACCGGGGGCATCCCCGCTCTTCAGGAGGCTATGCCCAACGCAAACGTCGTCGGTTTTACAAAACCGTCGCAGGCGCTGGCGTTTTTCAGCGAAAACCCGGTGGCCCTCGCTTTTTTGGACATCGAGCTGGGCAGAACCAGCGGCCTTGAGCTGTGCCGGGAGATGCTGCGGCTCAGGCCGCGCACCAACGTGATCTATCTCACCGCGTTCCGGGAGTATGCCTTCGACGCTTGGGACACCGGGGCCTGCGGCTATCTCCTCAAGCCGCTTGAAACGGAAACGGTACGCGCTCAGCTTTCCCGCCTGCGCTATTCCGTGAAGGGGTTGCTGTGATGGAAGAGCTGAATTTCCTGGTATTAGCGGAAGCGGCGGCGCTCCTGTTCGGAATCTTCGGACTGCTTGCCACCTTTATCGCCCGCGACGTTGACCAATGGCCGCGGCGCCTGTGCGTCGCCATTCTTTCCTCATCCGTTGTCGTCTCTGCTATCGACTTGGTGGAAAAAGCCGCTTTCTTTTATCAGGCGCCCATTCCGCTGCGCCGCGTGCTGCTCCTCACAACTACGCTGGCCACCCCGGTTCCGACTCTGCTCGTAACAGCCTATTTCCTCCATTGCTGCGGAGAAGACTGGAGAAAGAGCGCGGTCATGCGCCTCCAGGGTGCACTGACCGGCATCCTGGTCGCGGTGGAGGTCATCTCTCAGGCGCTCGGCGTGATGACCGTCACGACAGCGTATGAGGCTCAGGTCGGCCCATGGCCGGCCTTCTATATGATCATGCTCGCGGCGCTTTCCGTGATCTGTCCGCTCGCGCTGATCCGAAGATGGAAAAAACTGACATGGACACAGCGAGTTCTCTTCATGGTCAGCTTCTTTACGCCGTCTTATATCCAGAGTGTTCTTGTGGAGCTGCTTCTGATGAGCGAGCTGGTCCACGGCTATCGGGAGCAGAAGGAGGAAGCTGCGCGGCAGCGGGCGCGTGCCGCCGTCCTGCAGATGCGGCCGCATTTTATCCATAACACGCTGATGAGCATTTACTATCTCTGCGCACAGGATCCCCGGAAGGCGCAGAATGTCATTCGGGATTTCTCCCGGTATCTGCAGAGCAACTTCACCGCCATCGCAAAAGACGGAACAATTCCCTTTGCGGAGGAGCTGGAACATACCAAAGCCTATCTCGCGGTGGAACAGGCGCGTTATGAAGGTCGGCTGTTTGTGGAATTCAACACGCCGGACACCTTTTTCCGCGTCCCGCCGCTGACGCTTCAGCCCATCGTGGAAAACGCCGTCAAGCACGGGCTGGACCCGGAACTCGAACCGCTTCATGTCTCTGTTTTCACCGAGAGCACGGAGCTCGGCGTCCGGATCATTGTGGAGGATAATGGCCCCGGCTATGTTCCTCCGGCTGACGACGAGGTGCAGTTTGCCCTTGACAACATTCGGGAACGCCTGAAAACCATGTGCGGCGGAACGCTGGAAATCGTGCCGCGCGAAGAGGGCGGGACGAGGGTTACCGTTTTCATCCCCTCGCGGCTTCCGGCGACAGGCACGAACAAATGAGAAATAAAACATCAGGAGGAGAAGAGAATGACTTATCTGGCAACGATTGGAACAATCATGATTCTTGGCTTTCTGTATTGGAGGATGGTCAAAAGAGAGATCCCCCAGCCCGTCGGCTGGCTGCAGGCCCTGCTCCCCATCGCGATCGGGATGCTCTCCCACCCGCTGACGATTCCCTTCTCCATGGGCTACATGAAGGCTCTGGCAAATAACCCTGATACGCTGAAGCTGAGCGAACTGAATTTCTTCCAGGCTCTCGGACGCGACTTCATCCTCGCCGGAGGTCTGGAGGAGATCGCCAAGTTGGTCATAATTGTTGTGATCCTGCTCATCTTCCGCAAAAAGGTCAAGAACGTCTATGAATACATCCTGATCGGCGCGTGCGTGGGCATCGGCTTTACTCTGATCGAGGAGTTTACTTACAGTACTGCGGACAATGCAAACATCGTTTCCACCATTGGGAGATTGATCTCGGTGCCAGCGCACATGACCCTCAATATGGTCATGGCGGAGTTTTTGGGCAGGGCCAAGCTCAGCAAGCTGACCGGCAAGGGCTCCACGGTCCTCAACTATGTGCTGGCGCTTCTCGTTCCCATGGTTATCCACACACTGTATGACGTCTCCACGGCCTTCAATCCCAGCCTGATGAGAGGCGAGGTGAAAGGCATGATCATAGCGCTGATCGGCTATGTGTGCCTGCTGGTCTATGAGCTTGTTGTGCTGCTGCGCTGCAAAAAGAAGACGGCAGCGCTCTGCGGCATGAGCACTCTGGCGGAAGTATAAAGCGGTTTGCACGCTCATCTCATGGAGACGGCGCGATAAACATATTTTATACTGGTCTCCCATAAAACGGTTTAAAACCGTTTTATAGCGCCAAAGGCGCGTCGGAGACCTATGAGACGTGTTTTGTGCCCTCTGGCACAAAACCGGCAGCGCGCCATGCGCGATGCTTTTTCATTAAAACGAGCCGTTTTAATGAAAAACAGTATTATGACGAAAGGAAATACCACATGAAAAAACTGATTTCCTGCATCCTGATCTTCGCCCTGTTGTGCTCTCTGAGCGTCAGCGCCTTTGCTGAGCTCTCGACCGGCGAGAACGCCGGCGCGCAGCTTAAGCTGATCGCAAACTCCTTCGGCATGCTCCGTCAGCCGGACGGCAAGGACCCCTGGTACTACGCCGTCACGGATCTGGACCACAACGGACGTCTGGAACTGCTCGCCTGCCGGAAGGACTCCGAGACCGGCGACGGCTATGTCAGAGGCTGGGAGCTCACGCCTGACGGCCAGCGTCTGGAGGCGCTCCACACGCCCTTTGAAAACGAAAGCGCGAACCCGGATTATTTTATCAACATCATCACGGACAGCGCCGACGCCTGGTATGACGCCGCGAAAAACGTCTGGTTCTACATCTTCACCAACAATCTCCTTGTCGACATGCCGGAATATGACCTCAACATGCTCTCGACTTTTACCTGCGGCCTGTCCATGATCAACGGCATGCTGTATGACGGCTACCTCGGAAGCAAGGTCGTGACGACCACCGGCGGACAGACGACCGTCTCCTACTCCGGACAGGATGAGAAGGAGCTCACCGAGGCGGAGTTTCTGAATCTCGCCAACACCAGCTTCGCGGGCTATCAGCGCAGCAGCATCTCCTTTGACTGGTTCCCCGCCTCCGCCGCCACAAATTTGAGCCGTTTCGCCGACAGCTACGCGGTTTTCTCCGGCGACAGGACCGGCGTTCAGGAGAGAGTGAACCTCACAGCCCCGAACGTGCCGAACACTGCGAGCTACGTTACTCCCCTTGTGATCACCAAAAACCCCACCAATGAGCAGCGCTATGTGGGTGAGACGGCCTGGTTTGTCGCTAACGCGACGGGTTATAACTCCCTGTACTGGACGCTTGTCTCTCCTTGGGGGCAGGAGTACAGCATCGCCGAAATTCGCAGCCAGTTTCCCGGCGCGAGCATCAGCGGCGAGAGTACCACGACCCTGACCATCAACGGCTTGTTCGTGGGGCTGAACGGGTGGGGCGCATACTGCACCTTCTCCAACGGCGTCCAGAGCGCGCGTACCACAACGGCGTATGTGTATGTCTATGAGAAGACCAGCAGCGTCAAGAATACCAACTCCAACGATTATTATAACTGGTACGGCCTGAGCGACGAAGAGCTGTACGATCTGGCTCTGACCGCGCTTGTGCTGGACGACAGCGACTGGGCCCTGGTTCAGGATACGAGCTATTACGATCCCTGGGAAGAGGCCCTGGCCGAGGCCGCGTGGAGCGACTACTTCGACATGCTCTGGGACGTCCAGGACTACGGCTACGGCAGCTACGGCGGCTGGAACAACTATGGCACGACGCTGTGCCCGAACTGCTATTCGGAGGTGCCCTCCGGCGTCGCAGTATGCCCCTACTGCGGTTCCTATGTCTGGTGAGTATATCAAAAAACGATAAGAAGGAAGAACGCCGCGCAAAAACGGCGTTCTTCTTTGTCGCACATCGGATAAACCGAAACATAAGTTTTCAAATTTTTCATGATACAGGCTGTTCCGAGTGGTATACTACAACCATCGGAACAGCCTGTTTGCTTTCGGAGGTGGCGTATGAAGAATTCAAGAAAAAACGCGATCGCGGAATTTATCAACCGCTTCTTTTATGAGCACGACAAGATTCCCAGTGTGCGCGAGATCGTCGAAGGAACCGGGATTCCGCTTACAACCGTGCACCGCTATCTTGTCGCCATGCAGGAAAACGGCGAGCTGACCTACAACGGATATCGCAGCGTGCGCACAAAAGAGATGAGCGCGGTTTCCCCGATTCATGCGATTCCCGTCCTCGGGACTGTTGCCTGCGGCCCCGGCCAGGAGGAAGAGGAACGCTTCATCGAGACAATCCGTATGCCGGAGACGCTGGTCGAGCGCGGCGAGTTCTTTGCCCTGATCGCCAAAGGCGAGAGCATGATCGGCGCGGGCATCTTCCCCGGCGATTATGTGTTTGTCAAACGGCAGCAGACCGCAAACGAGGGCGATCTTGTCATCGCGCTGTTCGATGGGAAGAACAATCTGAAGAAGCTCGGTTTCGACAAGAAACACAAAAAGTATGTTTTGCACTCCTGCAATCCCGATATGGAAAGCTATCCCGACATCATCGTGGACGAGCTTCAGATCCAAGGCGTTGTGAAAGGCTCGTATCATCGGCACTGATTTTTGGAGGAAAGAAACAGAATTGAAGCAACAAAGGGCAGGTATCAAGTCCAAAAAAGAATCACGCGGCAGCGGAAACCGCGCGTGATCGTTGGCCTGATGCCTGCCTATTGAATTGCGTTTTTTCAAATTCGAAGTAATCAAAGAGAGCAAAAACTGAAAAAACGGCGCTATAGGGGCAGCGTTGGATACAGAGAGCAAGTATCGACCTGTGGCCCGGATTTCACATTGTTTGAATATCCCACAGGTCAGTCCTTGTTGGGGAGTGCCTTCCCCAAACCCAGCTCTTGCGTTCTTTCTTGCTGGAGAACAATCTATTATAAGAAAACGAGATCAACTTTTACATTGGAGGTGTTTATAAATTTCAAAAGAATATGGTGTTCCGCATCGCAACCATGTGGTCAAAGTGCGGATGAACGATGAGGAATATGAGTTTTTCAAAAAGCAATGTGAAACCTATGGTTTTACACAGTCTGCGATGATCCGTACTTCGCTGGACAAACTGGTGATCAAACCTGTGATCAAATTCTCGCCGGTGAACAAGGAGCTTCTTTCAAAACTTGATGAACTGATCACGGAGGGGAAGCGCATCGGCAACAATCTGAATCAGATTGCCCGTGCACTCAACTCAGATTCCTTCGATGCCGGTATCGTCGATGCGATCAAAAAATCCCTCGGCGATTTGGCGGAATGGAAATACGAAGTTTTACAGAAGGCAGGCAGCGCTATTGGCAACGATCAAACATTTGAGCTCGAAAAACTCGGACTACGGGGCCGCCGAGCGATACTTAATATACCAGCACAACGAGATCACCAACAAGCCGATTCTGGATAAGGACGGGCACCTGATCCCGCGTGAGGATTACCGCATCGATTCTGTCCTGTGCGGCGAGGAAGATTTTGCAATTGCCTGCATGAAAGCAAATCTGTCCTACAATAAAAATCTCTCACGTGCCGACATCAAAAGCCATCATTACATTATCAGCTTTGATCCGCGCGATGCGGAAGATAACGGCCTGACCATGGATCGGGCGCAGGCGCTGGGGCTGGAATTCTGTAAAAAGCATTTCCCTGGCCATCAGGCTTTGGTCTGTACCCATCCCGACGGTCACAACAAAAGCGGCAACATCCATGTGCATATCGTCATCAACAGCCTGCGTGTCGAACAGGTTCCGAGAATGCCGTATATGGACAAAGATTGCGATATGCTCCCCGGCATGAAGCACCGATGCACGGCAGCGGCACTCCGCTATCTTCGTGCGGAAGTGATGGAGATGTGTCAACGGGAGGGGCTGTATCAGATCGATTTGCTCAACGGAAGCAAGGAGCGAATCACTGAAAAAGAATATCTGGCGCAGTGTCAGGGACAGAAAAAGCTGGACGAGGAAAACGCAAAGCTGATTGCAAGTGGTGAAGAACCGAAGCAGACGAAGTTTGAAACTGACAAGGCAATTCTGCGCAGACAGATCCGCGCGGCGCTGTCGAAATCCAAAACGCCGGCAGAATTTGCCGATAATCTGTTGAAGGATTATGGCATCATTGTGAAAGAAAGCCGAGGGCGGTTCAGTTATCTTTCGCCGGATCGAGCAAAGCCGATCACGTCCCGAAAGCTGGGGAATGACTTTTCAAAAGATGCGATCCTCGCTACATTGGAGAAAAACGCTGCTCGTGTTGTAACGCCAGTGCAGAAGGAAACCAAAACTTTTTCACCGCCGCGTAACGAGGATGAAATCCGAAAGCTCATTGATCTGGATGCCAAGCGTGCCGAAGGCAAGGGCGAGGGCTACATTCAGTGGGCGAAATTGTATAATCTGAAAATGAAGGCCAAGACGCTTCTCTATTTACAGGAGCATAAGTTGACCTATCTGGAAGATTTATATGATGCTGTCGATGCAGCACATGAAAAAACGAAAGAAGGCCTTGCTAATCTGAAAGCAATCGAAGCGGAGCTGGCTATGAAAAAGGATCTTCAAAAACAGGTTGCTGCCTATCGCGCCGGCAAGAAGTTGTATGATGAATATAAAAGGCTGCCGAAGAAAAAGCAGCAGGAGTTTTACGAGAACAACCGCCAAACGCTGATGCTTTTTGAGGCGTCTGTCAGGTATTTCAAGGAACATGACATCAAAAAGCTGCCCTCAGCTAAGACTCTTCGAGATGAGATAGAGGACTTGGTCTCAAAGAAAAACGACGGCTATAACGAATACCGGGAAGCAAAAGCCCACGAAAAAGAGTTGCAGCATGCGAAGGACAATATTTTGGAAACACTTGAAATTCAGGAGCCGAAGCGTGAAGAAAAACATGAGAAATGAGTTTTGATGTTTTGAAGCGTTACACTTATGAAGCGGAGAATATTATTATGAATGATAATGAAGAAGAAATCGTAGACAAGTATTCAGATGAAGATGACGAATATGAAGAAATGCTCATGTCATACGAAGAAGATGACGAGAGCATTATACCCGAATTGTATTTCTGCAATTCTGATCCTTACCTGAAGCCTGAACCGCTGCCTGATGATCACTATCGTCCTGAGATTCACTTTGATGATGAGGGACGCATTGTCGTGAAAAATTTGGACGCCTATTGGCTGCCGGAAATGAAGCTGGTTGAAGAAATTGATGGCACAATCTACGCGGTCACGGGAAGCTATGAAGGGACGGAGATGCTGGATCAAAAACTATCCCGGATCATGCTGCATAATTTGGAGAATTTCTGATGACAAACGAAAAAAGTTATGTTAACATGGAGCCATCCAATCCTGTACAGACAGTTGCCCTCGAAAAGGAGGAAACAGAATTGTTAAGGGCAACGGATAGAATTACCGCATTATACTGCCGACTCTCGCAAGAAGACTCTCTGGATGGGGAATCGAATTCCATACAGAACCAGCGCCGCATTCTCAGCGCCTATGCCAAAGAGCGCCGCTTTCCAAATCCCGTTTTCTTCGTGGACGACGGATACAGCGGAACGGATTTTGACCGGCCGGGCTTTCAGGAAATGCTGGCCGAAATCGAAGCAGATCACGTGGCCGTCGTGCTGACAAAGGATCTCTCCCGTCTCGGACGAAACTCAACGATGACGGGTATGTTCATCAACATCACCTTCGCCAAACACGGCGTTCGCTACATCGCCATCAATGACAACTTCGACACGCAGAATCAGAACAGTGTGGACTATGATTTCGGCGGCATCCGGATGTGGTTTAACGAGTATTTTGCCCGTGATACCAGCCGAAAGATTCGGGCAGTGCAGAAAGCAAAGGGTGAACGCGGCGAGCATCTGAGCGGACTTGTTCCTTACGGTTATCTCAAAGACCCGAATGACCCCAAAAAGTGGATCGTGGATGAAGAGGCTGCAAAAGTGGTCAAGCACATCTTTGACCTATGTATGGAGGGGCGCGGCCCCTTGCAGATCGCAAACAAGCTCCGAGAGGAAAAAGTGCTGACAATTACCGCTTACCAGATGCGCGAAGGACGTAACACCACGCACTCTGAGCCTGTCGATCCATATCGTTGGGAAACAAGAAGCATCACGGACATTCTGGCCAGGCGTGAGTACACCGGCTGTACGATCAACTTCAAGACCTACACAAATTCCATCTGGGACAAGACGACCAGGGAGAACCCCGTAGAGAACCAGGCAATCTTCTACAATACCCAGCCGGCCATCATCGACATCGACACCTTTGAGAAGGTGCAGGAGATTCGAGAGCAGCGGCATCGCAGAACGAAATCCGGCAACTCGCACATGTTCTCTGGTCTGGTGTTCTGTGCCGATTGCAAAAGCAGGATGAGCTTCAGCAGTGCAAAGGGTGACGAAAGCAAGTGGTACTTCACCTGTTCAAACTCCCGCGGCAAGGACGCTCCCTGCACCGCTCATTACATCCGCGCGATCGTTTTGGAACGCCTGGTCTGGCACTATACGCAGAGAGTAATTAATCTTGTCCTGCGCTATGAAGCACACTTCCGGGCAGTCATCGAACAGAAGCTCCAAACAGAGAGTGCAGCGATTCT
>Ga0310697_10005275_pt1 | contig 12535 bp, 6 predicted proteins | sample 172DNAGHGlowgp2_FD_203883 | JGI IMG/M metagenome (GOLD analysis project Ga0310697, IMG submission 203883) | Sheep rumen microbial communities from Palmerston North, Manawatu-Wanganui, New Zealand - 1728 DNA GHGlow gp2 (v2) (version 2) | ecosystem: Host-associated > Mammals > Digestive system >... | reverse complement strand
ATTCCTCAAGCAGTTCAATATCCGCCAGCTGCTCACGGCTGGCTTTCATGGATTTGACCTCATTGGCCACATCCACATTGTTGAGCCGCTGTACATTGTTCATGAAATCCCTTGATATACGTTCGTTTTCAAACTCCAATAGACACTGATAGGCCCCTGCCGCCCGCAGAAAGTCGGAAATCTTTTCACTCGATTTCAGATAAACCACCCATTTGGCACGGCGTCTGATTTTTCTGGCATGGATATCAAACCGCTCCATCAGCCCGATCAGAAAATCCGCGTGGATCTCATTTCCGGCTTTGATTTCAAGATGATACCCGCTTGTCTGAGGGCTGTTCACGCTTCCATCCGCCATGAAGGCCCCGGCAAGATATGCCCTGGCCCACGCATCATTCGACACAATTTTCTGAAGCGGTCTGTCCAGCAGTCCTCTGGCACTGTATATACCAAGATCCTTCAGGATATCCGTAACCGGCCCATAGATTTTCAGACCGTAAATCAGATTCTTGTTCAGATTCATTCGTCTTCGTACAGAGGTCTCGATGTCCGCCTGATAGCGTGAACGGATCATTCTGTAGACTGCCCGGGATACCGCAGCGTTTTCTGTAACCGCCGCAATCGCCATTCCCTTTGAGGAAATGTTCAGAGTCGCCATCATCTGAATCAGAGCGGAAAGGGCCGCCCTTTCTTCCTTCGCGTCATATTCCTTCAGGGACAGTTCCTGTTTGACATCTGAGGTAAATGACATTTCCTACCTCCGTTCCTGTGTAATCAGTAATTCCACCGCCTCCTGGATCCGCCGGGGATCATGTCGGATCAGCCCGTCTTCATACAGCAGCAGCGGTGTTTTCAAGATTTCATAGCTGTGGTCCTTCTGTTTCAAGGTTACGGCTGTACTTCCGTTTTCCGCATACCGCTTCAGAATCTCTTCCGGAATCGAATCAGACGCAACCACCGCCGCATCAACCGGCCCGCCGTGATCCATCAGCGCCTGCACATGATCTTCCACCGAATAGCCGTCCGTTTCGCCAGGCTGAGTCATCGCGTTGCAGAAATAGACCCGCCGTGCCTTCGTGTGATGAAGCGCATCCCGGATTTCCGGAATGATGACATTCGGAAGAATCGATGTGTAAACCGAACCGATTCCGTATATGATCAGATCCGCCTTTTCAATTGCCTGAACCGCCTCGGGAGTCGCCCTGACCTCCGTATCATAGAACACGGTCCGGATATGATTGGAAATATTCGGAATATTCGCTTCTCCCTTGACAATGACCCCATCATCCATACGGGCAAAAAGCGAAATCACCTGAGTGGTCGCGGGAATGATATCTCCCCGCACCCTCAGAACGCTGCCGATCGTGCGCACTGCTTCAAGAAACGATCCCGACTGCTGGGTCAGGGCCGTAAGAATCAGATTGCCGAGATTGTGGCCGCCGACGTCCATTTCCGTTCCCTCAGGATCCTCAAACCGGTAATCCATGAGATCTGAAAGCATGGTTTCACTTTCCGCCAGAGCAATCATGACATTCCGGATATCACCCATGGCCGGAATATGAAACTGTCTCCTCAGCCGGCCGGTGCTGCCGCCGTCATCTGCCACTGTGACAATTGCGGAAATATTGACATCCCTGATATTTTTCACACCGCGGCAGATCGCTGACTGACCGTGGCCGCCGCCTATGATCACAATATTCTTGTTACTGCTCACTTCTGATCCACTCCTTTTCGTCCCGGTGCTGCTTGTAGGAATGATACTGTTCGCGGTAGTGATCATAAAGATAGTTGGTAACCGCGACCGAGCGATGCTGCCCGCCGGTGCAGCCGATCGCAACCGTGAAATGATTCTTCCCTTCCTTCACATACTCACCAAAGGCGTAATCAAGAAATGAAACCATACGTTTCAGAAACTCCCTGGTCTGTTCTTTTTCCATGACATAGTCATAGACCTGGGGATCGTCTCCGGAATAAACCCGCAGCTCCGGCACCCAGAACGGATTAGGGAGAAACCGTACGTCAATCATGAGATCCGCGTCAAGCGGCACACCGTATTTGTATCCGAAGGACATAAAGGAAATAGAAAAGGAAGGAATAGCGGATTTTGCAAAATACTGTTCAAGAATCCGCTTGACCTCTTTGACGGTAAGAAAAGAGGTATCAATGGTCACAAAGGAAGCATTCAGGGTCCGCGAGAGAATCTGACGTTCTACGGCAATCGCTTCTTCCAGCGTATTGGCGCTGTTGCTCAGAAGCAGGGGATGCATTCTCCGGGAGCTCTTGTACCGGCGTATGAGAACCAGATCGGACGCATCCAGAAACAGTACGGATACATCAATGGCCTCCCCTTTCAGCCCATGGAGAAACATCGCAAAATCATTTGCGTTGGTAGACAGAACCAGATTGCTGTAACGGGGATCCGTACTGTTTTCTATAATATCCACCAGCAGTGTGATCAGCTGAACCGGAAAATTCTCGATGACATGATATCCCATATCCTCAAGGATTGAGGTCGCAGTTGATTTCCCCGCTCCGCTCATACCGCTGACAAGTATTACCTTCTTTGTTTTTTCCATATGATTACCTGCCGGGATCATTCTATCATCATTTCAGCGCCTTTGATTCCGCAATAAAAAAGAGATATGAAACCATACCTCTTCTCAGAATTCCATTCAGCTTCCGGCCTGCCCTTTGAGCATCTCATTGAACTCTCTGAGATCAGCGAATTCATCCGCCGGTTTTACTTTTACCGTAAAGTCAAAGTCTTTCTGCTGCAGTTCATCAATCTTTGCGGAAGGATCCTTGACAACCCGTCCGGACTGTTTCAGAATCGCATCTTCCACCACATTGCGGGCAAGACGGCCGTTGCCGGCTTCCGCCGCATTGATGGACTGAACCTTATTGAAGTATTCCTCCAGTGCGGGCAGGGCATCCTCGGCAATCGTATAGCCTTTGGATTTTGCCTGAATGACTGCGATTTTCCGGAGTTCCTCACCCGTATAGTCCGGGAAATGAATCAGATTCGGAAAACGGGATTTCAGACCGCTGTTGCTTTCCAGGAAGCCGGCCATTTCCTTTTCATAACCGGCCAGAATGACGATCAGATTTTCGCGGTTGTCTTCCATTGCCTTGACAATGGTGTCAATGCATTCCAGTCCGAACGAATCATCCTTTCCCCGGTAAAGGGAATACGCCTCATCAATGAACAGCACACCGCCAAGAGCGGATTTAATAACCGACATGGTCAGAGGTGCGGTCTGGCCGACATACTGGGCAACAAGATCCGCTCTTGTCACTTCAACCAGCTGTCCCTGGCTGAGGGCGCCGATTGCCTTCATATATCTTGAAATAAGACGGGCGATCGTTGTCTTTCCGGTACCGGGATTTCCGGTAAAAATCATATGCTTGGAAATCTCGCTGGTTTTCATGCCCTGAGCTTTCCGGATTTCCTGCATGCGGATGTGGTTCTGCAGAGAACGGATATATTCCTTGATCGTTTCAAGACCGACAATCTCATCCAGTTCCCTGTTGACCGCCTCGATTTCTTCAGCGCTTGTCTTGGAACGGGTCAGGGTGACGGACTTTCCGTTATATACCGCCGCAGGAACCCCTTCAGAAAGAGTCATCGCAACCGGTGTACCGGCCGGAAGATTGTCTACCAGAGCCGCCTGGCTCAGGGAAATATAGAAATCATTGAACAGACCGCTGAGCGCGTCTGCTCCCAGGGTCTTGTCATAATTCTGAACAACCCAGTCCTTGAGATCCTGGCGCACAGAGACAGAAATCTTCAGATTCGTGACTGCCTTCTCCTCGAGAGAACTGCTTTCCCGGTCCGTGAATTCCCTTGCGTCCTCTTCCGTAAACGCTGTCAGTGTGACCATATCCAGCACATGATAGAGGAAATTCGCGCCGAAGGCATCCTGTACGGCCTTGGTTCCCTTTGTCGTAATAAAGACAAGATATTTGCCGGCGGCGGAAAGGGAATCCACCGCGTCCTTGACAAGTCCGGTCTGATTCTCGACCAGTACGCCCTTGTTGAGAACATACCGCTTTGAGAGAATCACCTTTCCATCGCAGACCAGGGAATCAACCATTCTGAGAAAGGAAGGAAATCCTGTCTCAAAGTTCTCAAAGCAGATGATCTCTCCGTGACCGGACAGATCCTTGTAAAGATCCTGCAGGAAAATCTGTTCCTGAGCGCCGCTCTGGTACAGGCTCATATCGATCGTGTACACGTCATCGCTTGCGATCGCGCGGTGTTTGAACAGGGATCTGGCCATCTCTGTAATCATCGCGTGGCGGCCGCTTCCCTTCGGACCGGTAACCAGAATCACATTTTTCGGTTTCCCTTCTTCCGTTCCCATGACAAACGGGCGGCGGAAGGCAATTCCGATCTGCTTCAGTGCTTCATTCTGACCGACAATTTCCTTGTCCATCTCCTGATAGACTTCCTCAAATACCTTCGCCGTATCGAGGTTCTTAATAACGGTCTGGGCTTTTGTCTCTGCCGGAGTCAGCCCGTAATCCGCTTCGATTTCTTTCTGAACGCGCTCCATGTCTGCCTGGTTGAAGCCATTGTCCCGGGACAGATTCTCAAGATCCTTCTGCTGGTTGGTCAGCAGCTTCCTGAGTTCATCAAAGGAACGATCCGCGTTTTTCAGAAGATCAGAAGTGGCCTTGCCGGCACTGCTGATCATGCCCGCCATCTGATTGACTGCCTCAGCCGTCCGGTCTGCCCTGCGGTCCTCCTGCCCATCCGAACCAAGGGACAGGGTCACTTTGGCATCCGAACCCGTTTCAATTTTGGAACGATCCTTGTTCAGGATCTCTTTCATCAGACGTTCTTTTTCTTCATCTTTTCTGCGATCAGACATCTTACACCTGCTTTCCGCTTTCTTCGCTTTCAGACCGCTGCTGTGCCTTCAGAGCCATCATAATATCATCATCTGCCGTCATTCCGTCTTTTCTGAGCATCGCATCCAGAGTCGACATATCCGCGGAGAGATTGATGGAATCATTCTCCGACATCGCCGGAATCAGACGGTCTTTCATGGCACTGTTGAGATGACGGATGGTATTCTTGAGACTCTCTACATTCTGTTCATAATTGGAATCCGTCTGCACATGCTGCATTTTGGTATACTGCTGAAGAATTCCGACCAGATACGGAAGATAGTTGCTGTAAAGCTTCTTCAGTTTTCCGGTCTGTCCGGGGAACGCTCTTTCCAGATCACTCAGCTGCTTCAGCAGAGCGCTTGTTTCATACAGACTGTTGGATATTTCGTCATCCGGAATGCCGTCGTTAAGACTGTTGATCACTTCCCGGAAAGACGCCGCGTCATGAGGCTGAACCGTTTCCTTCTGTTTCTCAGCAGAACTGTTCTGTCCCGCTTTTGGGCCGGCGGCAGGCTTTTTCTGACGGATCGGTTCCGTCTTGGGCACATATTCCACATCCACGATATCCGGCTTCTGTACCGCCACGTCATTGGCTTCCATCGTCAGAAGACTGTCAAACATCTGATCATAGATTTCCGAGTATTCTCTCCGGAAATCTCCGACGGTTTTGAAATAATGCCCATCGCAGTCTACTTCCAGAGAATCCAGACTGGAAAACTTTCCGTCCGCCATGGTCAGAACAATATTGTGATTCCCGCTGGTCAGAGATATCGCCCGGTCCCCGTTGCGGAACCGCTTCAGCAGGTAGGCGTTGACCTTTGCCTTGGAAGCGGCGGAATGTCTGGTATCCGCCATTCCATACCGATTCACTTTCTGTCTGCGGCTTCCTGCGCTTGTTTCAGTAAACTCATTGTCTCTCGAACTCTTCACTGCCAGATACATTACAAAAGCAGCAATGCCGAATGTAATCAGCAGCGGCAGAAAGCCGGAGAATCCGAAAATAAAGAAAAATATAAACAGGAGCCAGATACCGCCCAATCTATTTCTCATAGCTTTTTCCTCATACAGGTGGATTATATCATGATCAGCCCGCGTCAGGCATCACTCAGATGGATTTCTTCCAGGGAAAGAACAGACCCAAAAAAGCAGTCCTTTCGGACTGCCGGATCCCGGTTCAGATTTCCCAGAGATTGCGGAAACTGATGAACTCAACGGAATCCGCATTCTGCTTTGCCTGATTTCTCTGCAGGCGGGTATCCCCGCCATGAACAGACGTGAGAATCTGGCGGTTGACCATGTACTGAACATAAACAACCTTTTTCAGCAGGAACCACCGGCTGACATAACAGCGGATCTGCTGGTCCCGCTGCTGAAGTCCGTGCAGGGTTTCACCGGCATCAAGCTTGAGGGCTGAGGCTGTGGCGAGAGCTTCCTGAAACAGAGTGTCATAATCCGGCCATTTCTGCCGGTCCAGCTGGCGCTGAATGACACCGGCTTTTTCAGTCTTCATCCGATTCCACACGGTTACGATTTCCTCTGAAGAGGACGGGGCGATTTCCACAATATCATTGCGGCAGTCATAGTATTCTCCGCCCGGTTCACTCATGCAGTAGTAATAGCCTCTTGCGTAGAGATAATCCGAAGTCCTGTTTCCGGTAATCAGAAGCGCATAGTCTCTTTCTTCCGTATGACGGTAAAGAAGATAGGGAACTGTAATCGCACCATCTTTCATTTTGAAAATATCGCGGTAGTAGATAATCCGGTTGCTGACGGCGGTCCGACTGACACTGATACGAAGATCACAGATGATCCAGATATCCGCTTCTGTTTCAAGTATTGTTCTGAGAGCACCGCACAAGATTTCATCGTCCGACCTGTCCGTTGTAAGGTATTCACGTACAGGGGCGTTGAAGGTGCAGTCACGGCCGGGTATTTTCTTTTCAAGAATGCTGCAGATTCCCATCATTGCCTCCATTAATGCATGTTTTACAAATTATAATCACAAAGATTTTTAATCTCAAGGAAAACATGCATCAATGTATAAATAAACCCTGATTCCCAGCCCATTTATGAATTTTAGGATCTTCACATCAGGCCTTTGCACAACTGGAGAAAACCGCACCCACGCGGAAGAATCCCACCTCATTCATTTCCGGTCCCGGCGTTTCAGCACCCGTTTTCTTTTATTCTCCGGAAGAACAATCCAGGCGCCTTCTCCTGGCTGTTCCATGCAGTTCTGACATCTCTTCCTTCCTCCTTCTTCCCTGCTTCCGTATTGGATGATTTTGCAGGAGGTACGAAATGATAGAATAGGAATCATGAAAACCATTATCTGCAGCGAATACCAGAAATCTTCCCTGTATCATCATCTCTTTCATGAAAGCGGGGCAGGCGGACTGACTGACCTGAAACTCTGTTCCGTGTCCAATCTGCTTTCCATTGATGAGGAATACGAAAAGGACGGAATCGCCCTGAAACTGTCGCATCTTCTGAAAAACAGCAGTTCATCCTTTCCGATCTACCGGAACATGTTTTCCTATTCCGCCTTTATCCGGGATGTTCTGGACTTTTCCAGGCAGTGCGCGCTTTACGGAATCAGCGCCGGGGATCTGCCGCAGAATTCCGCCAGCGAAAAAGAACTTTCCCTGCTGGTAAAAACCGCTCTATCCATGCCATTAAAGGAAAAGACTGTTTTTGCCGAGCGGGAAACGCTGCTTCACAAGGCAGGTGGGGACGGTCCGCTGACCTGTGCTGTGCGCTGTGAAACCGATCCTTTCCGGAACCGGTTTCTCGAAGATCTCAGAACCTTCTGCGGAATGAAGGATCTTTCAAGAGAAAAGCGGATCCCTTCGCAGATGAGTTTCCGTTATGCTGCAAGCGTCCGTCAGGAAATGGAAAGTCTTGCCCAGGAAATCATCCGGATCGACAGGCCCTGCGGTATTGTTCTCTGTTCCTACAGCACCCAGTACCCGGTTCTGCGGCAGGTATTTGACCGGTATGGAATCCCCTTCAGCGCGGTCCGCTCTCCCGTTTCCCTCCTGATTCCAAAGGTTTACGCAGCGCTGGCTCATACCGCTCTTTTCAAGGACGCGGATTCCCTGATGGAAGCGCTGCGGCTTCAGAGCTTCTCCGTTTCCTGTCCGGATGATCTGCTGAACTGGCTTCAGGAGACCATGACGGAGCCATGCGCTCCTTCTGTAAAGGACCGGATTGTCAGTGATTTCTTCGCAGTGGACCGCAAAAATGAAGCAGCTCTCGAAGAGAAAAGCGCTGCTTTCTTTCAGAAAATCAACGAAGAGCTTTCGCTTCTGCTCCAGGCGGAAACAGTTTCCGATGCCATGCGTGCCGCGTATACGGTCATGCGGGGCTCCGCTCTGCTGAAAAGAAACGCCGAGCTTCAGGCCGCCCTTGCCATCCGCCGCATTCTCAGCAGCACCATTCCAATGGTTCAGAATCAGGAAGATGCGGAATTTGTTCTGCAGGATATCCAGAACCTTTCCGCGGAAGAAGAGACCGGTCTTTGTGAATTCTGTCAGGTTACGGATCTTTCTCATCCGATCGAACCGACAGATACCATCTACCTGATTGGCTGTTCGGGATCGGATTATCCTGGCTTTCCTGTCCGCAGGGGTCTGTTTGACGAAGCATATACCGCAAGGATCCCGGCTTTTCCTTCCCTTGAAGAGCGTCATACCCTCTGGAACCGCTCTCTGCAGTGGATTTATGAATCTTCCTTCCGCCTGATCGCAAGCTATGCCGCAAATGATTATCAGGGCCGCGAAATACAGCCTGCCTTTGAAATAGAAAGCCGTTTTGGAAACGCAATGCCCTGGTCCATCGAACGGATCCGGCCGGCGGAAAGAAAACCGCACTGTCTGAGCGCGGAAACAGCACAGGCGCTCTACACTCACGAGGATGGAACGATTCATTCCTCCATTTCCCGAATCGAACGATTCTTCAACTGTCCGTTTTCCTGGTTCGCTGAAAGCGGTCTGAAAATCCGTGAGAAGAAGCGTTCCGGTCTTGACCCGGCAACCATCGGAAATATCAGTCATGCGTTTTTTGAATATGAGGCATCCACTCATTCGAAGGATTACGCCAATGCGGCAGATGCAGAACTTGATTCCTTCCTGAAGCCCATTATGGAATCTCTCAGTGCCATGTATCCGCATCACTGCGCAGAAATCCGTCTGAGTGAGGAGCGGCTGAAGCTTGCCATCAGAAATTCCCTTCGGTTTCTGAAAACCTTTGAGGCTGCTTCGCCTGCCTTCTCCCCGTGTGAAGAGGAATACCCCTTCAGTTATCGGATCACGGATCATATTACGCTGAATGGAATTGTGGACCGCATGGATGAATCCTCGGCTTCCATCCGGGTCATAGATTACAAATCCTCCACCCATAAACTGAGCGAATCGAAAATCAAAGCCGGTCTTCAGCTGCAGCTTCCTTCCTACATGATCATTTCCGAAGCCGCCAGAAACAAACCGGCATCCGGTATTTATTACATGTCCTTCAAACCGGACTCTGTCAAAGAGCCGGCCGGAGCCTTCAAAACAACCAATAAAGCAGATAAGGGTATAACAGACTGCTCTGATCCTGCCGTGCATGCCCAGGCAGAACAGAACACAAGACGCATGTGCGGCTGGGCGCTTGGAGAAAGCACTGTGCCGGAGGATACCTACAGAACGCTGTTCGATCCCGGATCCGGGCAGTGGGACGGCAAAATTCTGCGGGAATATATTCTGATGCTTTACGAGGAATTCTTCCATCAGTGCACCGGCGGCCTCACCGCGGTTGACCCGGTGGAAGGGGCATGTACATTCTGCAGTCTGCACAGTGTCTGCAGATATCACGGAACCGGACGGAAACCGATCCCGCCGATCACCGCGGATGTCAGTTTCAAAAAAGGAAAGGCGGAATAGAAGAATGCAGATGGATGAACGGCAGTCGCTCGCCGTAAATACAGTCGGAACCAACATTCTGGTCAGCGCTTCCGCCGGTGCCGGAAAAACCCGGGTCCTGGTGGAACGGCTTCTGAAAAGATGCCTGAATGACCGTGTCTCACTGACTGAGATTCTTGCCGTAACGTTTACGGAAGCGGCGGCGGAAGAAATGAAAAACCGCATTGCCAGGGGCTTGCAGGAAAGAAGAGAAACAGCGGCCTCTGAAGAAGAGAAGGAATACATCCGCCAGCAGATGATTCTGCTTGCGGACGCAGATATTACAACCATTGACAGCTTCTGTCTCAACATTATCCGCAAATACTACAGTGTGATCGGTCTTGATCCCGCCCGTGTCAATCATGTGCTGGATGACAGCGCATCCGAACGGCTTCATGATCTCGCCTTCAGGAAAGCACTGGCTGAATATGACGCGGAACATCACCGGATTCTTTCCGTCTTCCTTCAGTCTGTCAGCCCGAGACCGGAGGATTATACGGTGCTCAAGAAAATGGTCAGAGAGACAGAAAAACTCTGTGATCAATACGGCAGCGAGGATGAATGGCTGAAACCGGCCGAGGCTGCCTTCCGTTCGATCCGTTCCCTGGGTGATCTTCCCGAAACGGTGAGGGACTCTTTCTTCGCGGCTCTCCGCCTGCGTTATGAAACCATATGTTTTCATATGAACCGGATGGCTGAAACCATTTCAGAGAGTGAAAAGGCCATGAAGAAGGAAAAGGATCTCCGCCTGAGTCAGAACCTTCTGCTGAGCTGCGGACCTGCTCTCAATGAAAGAAACTATGACCTTTTCCGGGAAATGTTTCTTTCGTTCAGGGCTGATCAGAAAACACCTCCCGGAAACGACAGCGAAGCATACTCCAGAGCCAGAGATGCCATGTATTCCGCCTGCGGATCACTGATGGAAATCCTTTATGATTCAGACATTCTTGTCCAGGACGTCCGTGATCTTGTCCCCTTTGTACAGTGTCTCTGCTCTTTGACCCGTAAGACAATCGCGGAATTCCGCAGACAGAAACAGATCCATGCGTGCATGGATTTCTCCGATATGGAGCATTTCGCATGGGATATTCTCACCGCCAACGGAAATGCGGTCGCGCTTCTCTTCCGGCAGCGCCTGAAGGAAGTCATGGTAGATGAATTCCAGGATACCTCTCTGCTTCAGAATCAGATTATCGAGGCAATTGCGGCACCCGGAACCATCTTCCGGGTCGGAGATGTGAAACAGTCCATCTACCGGTTCCGCGGAGCCCGTCCTTCCCTGATGAGAGGACTCATGCATGATACGGAAATCCGAAACATCGTGCTTTCCAGAAACTACCGGTCAAAGGAGAATATCATTTCCTTCGCCAATGTTCTGTTTCAGAAGATCATGAATATACCCGGATGTGAAGACAGCTATGAGGGGGCGGATATCGTAAGCCCCGGAACTGCTTCCCAGGTTCTTCAGACACCGGATCCGGTACAGCTGATTCTTCTGCGCAATCCCTCCAGAGATCAGGAGGGGGCGGAGGATTCGGACGGAGAGGCGTTATCCTCCAAGGAACTCAAAGCCGCATGGATCGCCTCGGAAATGATTTCCCTTCATGAGTCCGGATATGACTGGAAAAATCTCTGTGTATTGGTACGCAGCCATTCCGACAAAAATGTCCTTCGCCGCATGTTTGAGCACTGCGGCATTCCAAGCGAGATCGATACCCGTGAAGGCTTTTTCAACAGTGATCTGTGCCGGACGGTTCTTGCCCTGCTGAAGTGTCTGGTTACTCCGGATGATGATTTTTCACTGCTTGCCGTACTGACCAGCGAACTGTTTGAATTTGATGATGAAACCCTTGCCGGACTTCGCATCCGGCATGGAAGTCTGCGCAGAGGAATCCGGATGGAATACCCGGAAATACCGGAGTGGTTTTCTTTCCTTCGCGCAAAGGCAAAGGAAGGAATGACAGTGCTTCTGGATGAAATCTGCAGAAAGAACGGATTCTATGAAAAACTTCCGGAAAGTCAGAAGGCAAATTTTGATTCTCTTTTCGAAAAGACCGCCGCTGTTTCTGACGGACAGTCGATCTATGATCTCATAGACATGATGACTTCCTCAGATGATGAGAAATCCTCTTCCGCAAGCAGCCGCAGCAGAGACGACGATGTTGTTACGGTCACAACCATCCACCAGTCCAAGGGGCTTCAGTATAAGGTCGTATTTCTGTGGTCAACCGGCGGAAATATGCTGATGGACAGCAAAAATGAACTGATCCTCGACAGGGATGTATTCTTCGGCCTGAAGCACTGTGATCTTCCCTGGCGGACCATCCGTCCGACAGTCTTCCGGATTGCCGCGGAATACCGGCAGTCTCTCGCCGATCTCGAGGAGTATAACCGGGTTCTGTATGTTGCCCTTACAAGGGCGGAACAGAAAATGTACATCGTTGATACCGAAGACAGAAGACAGCCTTACCGGCCGGATATGAACATCTATGATCTGTTCCGGCGCAAGGGAATTACCGGTCTCATCACTTCTGCCCTTACCGATATACCTGATCTGTTTGTCATCCGCACCATCACTCCGGAGGAATTCCGGCAGATACCGATGCGGGAGATGGATTACGCGGAAGCACTTCCGCACTATACCGGTGACGCTTCCGTTCTTCCTCCCATGCAGAGACCAAGTCAGTTTGAACTTCATTCCC
>Ga0310697_10005274_pt1 | contig 12536 bp, 10 predicted proteins | sample 172DNAGHGlowgp2_FD_203883 | JGI IMG/M metagenome (GOLD analysis project Ga0310697, IMG submission 203883) | Sheep rumen microbial communities from Palmerston North, Manawatu-Wanganui, New Zealand - 1728 DNA GHGlow gp2 (v2) (version 2) | ecosystem: Host-associated > Mammals > Digestive system >... | reverse complement strand
GACGACACGGCCGGCCTGTCGGTCTTAGAGTGATGCGATGACGCTCACCATCGTACTCATCGTTGTCTATTTCCTGCTCTTGGCCGGCGTGTCGCGGCTGACGGGACGTCAGACGACCAACGATAACTTTTATAGCGGAAGGCGACGCTCACCGTGGTGGGCTGTCGCCTTCGGCATGTTGGGAGCATCGTTGAGCGGTGTCACCTTCGTCAGCGTGCCCGGAATGGTTCACACCTCGGACATGACGTATATGCAGATGTGCTTGGGCTTCATTCCGGGTTATGCGATGGTGGCTTTCGTGCTGTTGCCTGTCTATTATCGCATGGGTGTGACTTCAATCTACACTTATCTGAACAACCGTTTCGGCATGACCGCCTATCGCACGGGTGCCTCTTTTTTCCTGTTGTCGAAGCTGTTGGGGGCTGCCGTCAGGCTGTACCTCGTCTGCCTCATCCTTCAGCGCATCGTTTTTGATGCCGTCGGTTGTCCGTTCTGGCTGACGGCGCTTGTCATCCTGCTGCTCATTTGGTTATATACCCATCGAGGGGGCATCGGCACCATCGTGTGGACCGACTGCCTACAGACGATCGTCCTGCTGGTGGCTTTGCTGCTCATCATCTCAGCGCTGTTGCGTACGGAAGGGTTGAGCATCATCTCGGCCATCGGTCAGATTCGTGCGAGCAGCATGAGCCGTATCTTCGAGTTTGAAGATTGGTCCAGCCGTCAGTATTTCTGGAAGCAGTTTCTCAGCGGTGCCTTCATCGTTGTCGTCATGACAGGTCTCGACCAGGATATGATGCAGAAGAATCTAACCTGCCGCACGCTCCATGAATCGCAGAAGAACATGATGGTCAACGGTCTGCTGTATGTGCCCGTCAACCTGCTGTTCCTCAGCCTCGGCGTGCTGATGTATATGTTTGCCGCCCACCATGGCATAGCGCTTCCGGCATCGGGCGACGAGTTGATGCCGATGCTTTGTGCCGACGGCTACCTGGGTCAGGGCGCTTTGGCCTTCTTCACCTTAGGCATCGTGGCGGCCGCTTTGTCGAGTGCCGACAGTGCGCTGACGGCGTTGACGACGAGCGTCTGTGTGGATTTCTTCAATCGTCAGGACGATGAACGTCTGCGCCGCCGTGTACACATCACCATGTGTTTCGTCGTGCTGGCCGTGATCCTGGCTTTCCATGCCGTGAACAGCACGAGCGTCATCGATGCCGTTTACACCATCGCATCGTTCACCTACGGACCGTTGCTCGGCCTGTTTGCCTTCGGACTGCTTATGCCCGAGCGTTTCAAGCCTTCCGGCCGCGCCGTGCCGGTCGTGTGTGTGGCCGCTCCCGTTGCATGCTATCTCCTGTCGTTGCTCAGCGCAACGCTCTGGGGCTACCATTTCGGCTACGAGCTGCTCCTTCTTAACGGCTTCCTGACCTTCCTCGGCTGTTACCTGTTCCGGCGCAGGAATACTATTCCACGACCGTAGCTTTCTTCGTGGCTACGGGTTGCGCATGCTGTAGGGGCTCGTCAAAGGCTTCACGTGCTTTGGCAAAGATCTCTTCGACGCGGTCCACGGTTTTGCGGCGGAACTTGCCGCTGCGGGGCAGCAACTTGGTCTTAGCCTTGTTCAGGGCTTCCTTGTCGGATATCCACTCCTCAGCTTTGAAAGTGTCGCCGCCCTTGCCTTCTTGGTCAAAGCCATAGAGATAGCTGATCTTGGTGATGATCATCTTGACCTTGGCATCGGGTGTGCATTCAGCGCTGATGAGATAGCGGAAGAAGGTGTGGTCCCAGTTGAGGAAACGTTTCTTGAAGGTCATGATCTCTTCGACGTTGGCAACGATGGTGTTGTTCTCGTCCGAGAGGACGCGAGTGCGCAGGTCCTGACGACCGGCTTCGACGAGACTTTTGACATAGGCCTGCATGACGGGGTAGATCTGAGCCTGCGTCTTATCGGCGACGCTGAAGGTCTGGGTGAAGGTGACGATGCCATTGTGCTCAGGCACAGCACCTGCCAAATACTTTGAGTCGTCTTTCTGCGCCATTGCCATCAGGGGCACGGCCATCATAATCATTAATAAAATCTTTTTCATTTGTATGATATGTTGATTAATATTATTCAACTCGTCAACTTGTCAACTCGTCAACTCGTCAACTCCTTCCTACTCATACCTAATGGCCTCGATAGGATCGAGACGGGCGGCTTTCTGAGCAGGGAAGTAGCCGAAGCCGACGCCGATGGCTACGCAGACCGCGAAGCTGACGATGACGCTCCAGGCAGGGATGATGGCCGGGTAGCCGATGATGGCGTTGCAGCCCCATGTGAGCAGGGCTCCGAAGAGCACGCCGAGGACGCCGCCCGTGAGGCTGATGAGCACCGCTTCGATGAGGAACTGGTTGCTGATGTCGAGGCCTCGGGCGCCGACGCTCATGCGCAGACCTATTTCCTTGGTGCGCTCGGTGACGCTCACGAGCATGATATTCATGATGCCGATGCCGGCGACGAGCAACGAGAAGGCCGCTGCCACGACGAGGATGATGGTGATGGTGTCCATCGTCGAGGACATCGTTTCCATCCATTCCTGCTGCGAGCGGATGGTGAAGTTGTCTACGTCGCTGTCCTTCAGCTTATGGGTGCGACGGAGGATCTGCGTGAGGTCTTCGATAGCCTGGTCGCTGAGTTCTTCCGTCACGGCAGAGCAGAGGATACTGTTGTAGTGGGTCTGTGCCGCCAGGCGCTTCATCACCGTGGTATAGGGCGACACGATGACGTTGTCTTGGTCCATGCCCCAGTTGTTGTAGCCCTTGCCCTTAAACACGCCGATGATGCGTAGGGGTATGCTCTTGAAGCGAATCGTCTTGCCTACGGGATCCTGTCCGTTGGGGAAGAGTTCCTTGACGACAGTCTGCCCGACGACACACACCTTGGCGCTCTTCTTGACATCCTCCTCGGTGAAGAAGATGCCTTCCTCGATTTCCCACAGACGGATGCCCAGATAGTCGGGCGATTCGCCGTAGCAGGTCGAGGTGGTGTTGTTGGAGCCGAACACGGCCTGTCCGCTGGTGCTCACCTCGGGCGACACCTTGTTAACGTACTTCGCTTCGGCAAGAATGGTCTCGTAATCAATCTGTTTCAACGTCTGCATGGCCGAGGGGTCGAGACGTACGCCGCCTCGCATGTCAGCGCCGGGACGTATGGTGAGCATATTCGTGCCGTTCTTCTGTATCTCCTCGCGGATGCTCTGCTTGGAGCCCTGACCGATGGCCATCATGACGATGACGGCGCCGACACCGATGATGATGCCGAGCATGGAGAGAAACGAACGTCCTTTATTGCTGAGGATAGCTCTGAGAGCTACTTTGAGTAAGTTGGTGAAACTCATAAGATCTTTAATCTTCTTGTACCGGCAGAGCTGCTAATGCTTCTGCGGCGCTGAGGATGTTGGGGTTATAGGTGTCTTCGCGTATCTTGCCGTCGCGCAGGATGATGTTGCGGCTCGAGTACTTGGCGATATCGGGGTTGTGGGTGACGAAGATGATGGTGCGTCCTTCGGCGTGCAGCTTCTGGAAGAGCACGAGCACCTCGTAGCTGGTTCGCGTGTCGAGGTTACCCGTCGCTTCGTCGGCGAGGATCACGGCGGGGTTGTTGACCAGGGCACGGGCGATGGCGACGCGTTGCATCTGGCCGCCGGACATCTGATTGCTCTTGTGCTCCAGACGGTCTCCCAAGCCTACGGCTTTCAGCGCTTCAACGGCTGCCTCGCGGCGTTGCTTCGCGGAGTATTCCTTATTGTACATCAGTGGCAGCTCTACGTTCTCGACGGCTGTGGTCTTGGGCAGCAGGTTGTAGTTCTGGAACACGAAGCCGATCTTGCGGTTGCGCAGTCGGGCTCGCTGGCTGCGGCGCATCGTTCGCACGCTGATGCCATCGAGGTAGTACTCGCCGCTCGTGGGGGTGTCCAGACAGCCGAGCTGGTTCAGCAGCGTCGATTTGCCGGAGCCCGAGGTGCCCATGATAGTGACGAACTCGCCCTCGTGGATCTCAAAACTCACGCCGCGCAGCGCCTTCACCGTCTCGTTGCCGACCTGGAAGTGGCGTCGCACGTTGTCGAGTTTGATGACGACTTTCTTTTCTTGTGCCATAAATCTTCTTTTTTTCGGCGGGGAAACCGCCGAGCACACTACTTGCTGGTGGGTCAGTTATTTCTTTTGTGTGGCGTTGGCACCGCCTTGGCGCTGCTGGTTGTTTCTGTTGCGCGGTCCCGGCATGAAGGGATTGCTCTTCTGCTGCGAAGCGTCCATCGTGGGCAGCTCCTCGAACACCATTTCCTCGAGCACCTCCGTGCCGGCGTTGACGCCACTGGTGATCTCGGTCAGCGTGCCGTTAGAGACGCCGAGTTCTACGGGCAGGGCTTTGAAGGTCTTACCCTCGCGTATCCAAAGCTTAGTTCTGGCCTCGCAGGGCTCGATGATCTCGTCTTCTGCAATCAATGCCTCGTTGGGAACAAAGCGCAGGGCCTTGGCCGACACCGTGAGCACGTCATTTTTCTCCAAAGTATAGATGGTGACGTTGGCGGTCAAGCCGGGTTTGAGCTTGAGGTCGGCATTGGGCGCGCTGATGACCACTTCGTACGTGACGACGTTGCTCTCCGTCGTAGCCTGCTGGCGCACTTGCGTCACCTGGCCTTGGAAGATGTCGTTGGGGAAGGCATCGACGGTGAATGTCACGCGCTGGCCGTCCTTCACCTCGCCTATGTCAGCCTCGTCGATGTCAGCAATGACGCGCATGTTCGTCAGGTCCTGGGCGATGGTGAAGAGGGTGGGGGTGGAGAAGGAGGCCGCCACGGTCTGACCTTCCTCGACAGCCTTCGACAGCACCACGCCGTTGATGGGCGACGTGATGGTGGCGTAGCCCAGGTTCGTCTCGGCGCGCTTCACGTTCTGACGTGCTGTGGTCACCTGCTGCTGAGCCTGGACATACGAGAGGCGTGCCTGCTCGAAGTCGTTGGCAGAGATCAAGCCTTTGTCGTACAGCGTCTTCTGGCGCTCGAAGTTAGCCTTCTGATAGGCCAGTGAGCTCTGGACGCTGGTGAGGTTGGCGCGCTGCGAGGCCAGTTCGCTCGTGAGGTTCGTCTTATCGAGTTCGGCGATGACCTGTCCCGCCTTGACCTCGGAGTTGTAGTCCACGTAGATCTTGGAAACGATGCCGCTGACCTGCGTACCCACTTCGACGCTCGTGACAGGTTCGATGGTACCTGTTGCCGTCACCGTGGTCGAGATATTTCCTTTCTCAACCGTTGTCGTCTCGTATTCTATCTTGGGCTTCTTGGAGCAACCTAGCAATAATAGGATGGTCAACCCAAAGATAGGCCCACCCCATGCCATCCCTGCAAGGGAGGGAACAGAATGTTTTTTGAAATGGAATGTATTCATAAATACTTTATTATATTATTCTTTACTCTATTCTTGTTGGTAACCTCTCCCTCCCTCACAGGGAGGGTTGGGGTGGGTCTATAGACCCAGCTCTCCTCCTTCGTAGAAGCGCAGGAGTTGCGTGTTGAGGATGGTGGTGTATTTACTTTGCAGTTTGTTCTGTTGTGCTTGCAGCAGGTTGTCTCGAGCCTGCAGCAGATCCACGATGTTCTTCAGTCCGGCCTTGAACTGCTCGTTGATCAGCTCGTAGTTCGTCTCCTGACTCTTCACGGCAGCGCTGGCGCTGATGAATCGCTGCTGTGCGCTGGTAGCCTGCAGCCAGATGTTCTCGATGTTCGAGCCCAGCGTCGTCTGCTTGTCCAGGAGGTCGAGGGCGGCGTTGGTCTGGTTGATCTTGGCGCGCTCGACATTGGTCCGGTTGCGACGGTTGTCGAAGATAGGCACGCTGACGCCGAGGCCGATGCTTCCGTTCAGGTTGCGTTTCAGCTGTTCGCCATAGCTGTCGTCGGCTGCGCTGTAGTGGCTGTCGCCGATGCCTGCGTTGACGCTGATGCTGGGCAGATAGCCACGCTTGGCAATATCCAGCTGCACGGAGGCGGCATCGGTCTGCAACTGTGCGGCGCGTATCTCGGGACGTGTGGCCAGGGCCTGGTTGTACACGTCGGTCTTATTGGGGATGGGTTGCAGGGCCTGCTCGTCGGCCATCTCGGCGGTGCTGATGTCGAAGGCTTCGTTGATGTCCAGCTGCAGCAAAGCCTTGAGCTGGCGCTTGTAGCCGTCGATCTGCGTCTGGGCATTGACCACGTCGTACTGCGTCTGAGCCACTTGCGACTCCAGCTGTGCGACGTCAGCCTTGGCCAGGTCACCCACCTTGTACCGCTCCTGTCCGCGTTCCAACTGCTGCTGGGCGGTAGCGGCGAGCTGTTCGTTGACGCGCTTGGCCTCGATGGTGTAGAGCACTTGCACGTAGAGCTGGGCGATCTGCTCCTGAATGCTCTTCAGCGTCTGCTCCGTCTGCACGGCGGCGAGTTCGGTCTGCACCTCCTGTGCCTTGATGGTCTTGCGGTTGATGCCTCCGTTCCACACGGTCCAGTTGGCGTTCAGACCGTAGCTACCGTTCTCCGTCACCTTGTTGTTCGTCGAGGTTGCCATGCCGTTCTGCACGATGACGGTGGCTTCCTGGAAGGGACGGTAGCCCACGCTCTGGCTCATCGAAGCCGAGAGGGTGGGGAAGAGGGCGGCCTTCGCCTGTTTCAGCTGTTCGGCAGCATCCTGTTCCGAGAGGCGGTTTTTCTGAACGGTGATATTCTTCTCGGCTGCATAGTCGAGACAACGCTGCAGCGTCCACGTTTCCTGGGCCCATAAGCCCGTGGCTGACATGACACATGCAGCAGCAATCAATAGTCTTTTCTTTATCATAATGCGCGTGTTAGTGATGCGTAATTATATATATAAGGTATGCCTTTGCCGGCTTTTACCGGACAAAAGTACTCCTTTTTTACGAATTACGACACATGAAGGGGCAAGAAAGTTTAATGTTTAAAAGAGTTTAACGCATTTTGTACCCCCTTACATTAATGGAGAATGGATAATGTATAATGGACAATGTATAATGGACAATGGAGAATGGATAATGGATAATGGAGAATGGAGAATGGATAATGGAGAATGGATAATGGATAATGGACAATGGATAATGGACAATTCTTCATTCTTCATTCTTCATTCTTCATTCTTCATTCCTCATTCATCAATTCACGAAGTAATGATATTCCTCAGTTCTTCATAGTCCTTCACCACACCGTATGTAACGCTTGAGCTGGAGATAGTTTCGAAGTGGCGCTTGGCACATTCTATCTTCACGCGCTCCGTCTCGCGGTAGTCCGTCACCTCATCGTTGCGATAGCCCTTGGTCTCGGCCACGAAATAGATATGCTTGATGTCAGGTTCCTCTTTGAAGACGATGGCCCAGTCGGGATTGTAGTGCCCTACAGGTGTATTGATATAGAAGCCGTTAGGCAACTTGGTATAGACGGCCACCTCGTTCTGCACCTCAAGGCTCTTGGCGAAGTTCATCTCGATGCCTTGTGAATCCACAACCACGATGTCATAGAGTGACTTCTGCGACTCCAGGGCATTCACGCCCAGCTTGCCTTTCAGCGTGGCGGCGCTGAAGATGTCGGAGTCGTACGCTTGGTTCAGACGGTGGTACTGTATATGTTCCACCACGGCTATGGCCTTGCATTGGTTGATGATGTTGCACGCCTTGATGATGAACTCCTCGGGATTGGCCTTGAACATATTGAACGTCTTTGGGCGTATCTTCTGCAGGATGCTGACGACCGCCTTACGCGTCAGCCCCGTTCCTTCCACCAACTTCCCTATCAGGTCATATTTCACGCCCTCGCCCACCAGTTCGTGCACGCTCTCCGCATCGGCCTCGCTGACCATCATCGCGTTACCCTCCAGCAGTTGCTGCCGGCTCTTGATGTCGTTCAGCGTGCCCGTCACCACCTTGATGCGTATCTCTGTCACCTGCAGGTGAGCATCCAGTTCGATGACCGCCCTGTTGATGAGGTCGTCCGTCTTGAAGTCAACCGTGTAGTAGGTCTGCTGGTTAATCTTGCGCCACAGGTCCTGGAACTCCTTGCGTGCAAACTTCTTCTGGTCGAACCGCGCCTCTTGCACCCTGCGTGCATCTTCAGGCTTGACGCTCTCTGGATTGAAGATGCTGTCCAGACGCTTCACGAGGTCCTCTTTGTAGTCGTTATACTCTTCGCCGAAGTCCAGCTTGCCCTGCTGCTTGTCCTCGTGATACTGCGGTGTCAGCTGTCCTTGCTTGGTGATGTAGCCCTTCATGCGCAGAGCAAAGACGATGTCCTGCGCGTCGTCCTCGTCCAGCGTTCGTTGTTCGCCTCGGGCGTTGGTCACCATCATATCCTTGAACAACGTAGCTTGCACCTTCAGCGGGCGGTCGGCCACAGCCTCGGCAATCTCTGTCTGCAGTTTTGCGGCAAACGAGTTGTACGACTCGCTGGCAATCACCGTCAGTTCGTTCACGTCGAAAACGCCGCCATGCAGCACGCTCTCGTCCTGCCGTTCACCTTTGCTGTTGACGCACAGTCGCATCCCTCGGCCCACCTCCTGCCGCTTCTTCGTCTGGTTGTCCGAGTCCTTCAGCGTACAGATCTGGAACACGTTGGGATTATCCCATCCTTCCTTCAGGGCAGAGTGCGAGAAGATGAAGCGGGTCGGCTCGTTGAACGACAGCAGCCGTTCCTTGTCCTTCATAATCAGGTCGTATGCCGAAGCGTCATTACTGCTCTCATTTCGGAGTTCCGAAGCCGAGGGCTGCACGAAGCGGCCCTTCTTGTCGCGAGAGAAATAGCCGTTGTGAACCTCCTCCGCCTTGAAGCGTTTCAGGTAGGCAACGTATTCCGGGTCATCGGAGAACTCCAGCTGCAGTTGTCCCACGATGTTATTGTATTCTTCTTCAAACATCCGGGCATATTGTCCCTTCTCCGTTTCTCCACCAGCCTTGTACACTCGATAGTTGTCCACATGGTCGATGAAGAACAGCGACAGGCATTTGATGCCCATACGGAACAACTTACGTTCCTTGTGCAGATGCGAGAGGATGGTCTCGCGTATCTGCTGACGGCGCACGTAGATGTCGTTCACGCGTCCCACCATCTCGCCTTCATGCAGCACCGTTCCGTTCAGCAGTCGCACCGTGCGGTTGTAGCCGTCTATGCTTTCTACACGGTAGCCATTCTTGTATTCCTCCAGGCCACCGCTCTGCTGGTAGATGTCAAAGCCGTCGGCTACCAGCTGCGTCACCTGCTTCACGCTGCTCACACCCTTCTTGTCGAAGCCGATGCGTGCCCGCGGGTTGCCTTCGCTCAGCTCAATGCTTTCTAAGTAGAGGTACCCGTTGGTGGCGGTCGTGCCTTTCTGCTCAATACCCTTCACCGTGATTTTCTTCACGAGCTTCTTGTTGTAAGCATCCATCGCATCCAGGCGATACACCATGTTCACAATGTCGCCGGCTCTGTGCGTGGCACTATATAATAAGGTGAACAGCGGATGGAACTCCTTCAGCTTCTCGCGCGTGGCATTCTTCTTGTCGGCACCCAACACCGACTGCGGCTCGTCGATGATCAGGATGGGATTCGTGGCGGCAATCACGTCGATAGGTTTTCGCGAGCGGAAGGCGTCCAGCTTCATGTAGATGCGGCGGGCATCCTCGCCGCGGGCAGCAAAAGCCTGTGTGTTGATGATCATCACATGCATGTTCGAGTCGCTGGCGAACTGGTCGATCTTTGTCAGCTGCTTCGAGTCGTAGATGAAGCTCTGGATGCGCTTGCCGTATTCTGCTGCAAAGTGTTCGCTCATAATCTCGAACGAACGGCTCACACCCTCGCGGATGGCGATGCTGGGCACGACGATGATGAACTTGCTCCAACCGTAGAGGCGGTTCAGCTCGTACATCGTCTTGATGTAGGTGTAGGTCTTGCCCGTTCCCGTCTCCATCTCTATGGTCAGGCGTAGGTCGCCCAACATCACGGAGTCAGAGGGCTTCAGCTGAGCCCCCATCTGCACGACATTCATATTCTTCCGCACGTCCGTGGAGTAGAGGCGTATGGGTTGGTTGCGGAAGCCTACGACGTCAAACAGATCCTGTATGCCGTCCGCACTACGTCCCATATCGTGGGTGAACTCCTGCATCGACTGGTTCGGCTGTCCCTGAAACACATCCGTCACAGCCTTTGCTGCGTCTATCTGGAATTGCTGATGCTTGAACTTCAGTTTCATAAATCCTTAATCATTAACCCTTAACCATGAATCCTTAACCCTTAACCATCAAATGACTCTTACGTTATTCTTCACCTCTTCGTCCGTCCAGTCGCATTTCTGCTTGAACAGTTCGAAGAGATTCATCTTCTGGGCGGCTTCGTTGAAACTGCTGTCGCGGAAGACGACACGGACAGGCGAGAGGGCAGCGATAGCGTCTATCACTGCTTCCGTGACATGACCATCGAAGCAAGCTACGAGGTCGCCATCATTCACGTTATGAATAGTGCAACCATCGACCTTTTGCGAAGACAGCGGCATCGACAACTCAACGCCCCAGCGAAGCATACAGTCAAAGAGAAGGTCAAGGTCAGTACGGTCTTCTTTGATATTGTCCAGCAAGCCTTCCAACATACCTTGGTCGTAGTCCTTCGGAGCAAAAGCTACATCTTTATAGTTACTGCTTTCGCACTTGAAGACACGGAAACCTATATCAAGGTCCTTTGCTTCAGGATGCTCCTCTTTGATTTTCTTTCCTGCACGACGGATGCGCTCTTTGCCGATTTCACATATATTCTTATAGCCTGCTTTATAGGCTTCGCTATCTTTTGCCGTTTCCTCTGGTAACTGAACCAAAATAAACTTGCGATTGCTTTCATCTTCAGCATTCAGTTGCATAGCTGCATGTGCCGTTGTAGCAGAGCCTGAGAAGAAATCAACTATAAGGGCATCTGAGTCATATGTAATCTTCAAAAAGAATTTTATGAGAGATAATGGCTTTGGGAAAGAGAAAATTTTACCATTAAATATCTCTGTAACTTCTTTAGTTCCATCTTGAGACATTCCTATCTCTTCAGGTAACTTTGTACTAACTGCTACTCGGCCAAAAGCTTCTCCTGCCTTCTTGGCATCATCTTCTTTCCAATAACGAAGTACAGGTTTGGAGATTCTCAGGAAATCGTAATCTCCGGGAAAGACAATACGATTATCTTTCAGATATTCAGGGAAAGTGTCTTCGGTAATACGCCAAGTTGCATTCGGGTTTGCAGGGTACTTATCTCCAGTTTTAGGATTAACGATAGTGAAGTAACTATTGGGACGTTCGCTTGCAGTTGTTTGTTTTGTTAAGTCGTGTACACGCCAAGGACGATTAGGAAAATCTAGAGTAGTATAATATTTCCGTTCTTTTCCTTCAATACTTGCAACAAACGACTGAGATTTTGCATATATAAGTATCCATTCATAATCCTGTGAAACACCGAAGGGGACATCGGATTTGGCAGTTCTCTTTCTCCATGGAATAAGAGCCACAAAATTGACTTGCCCAAAGACTTCGTCACAAATATTCTTTAAGTTTCTTTGCTCATTATCGTCAATCGAAATAAAGATAGCGCCGTCATCTTTTAGTAATGTTCGAGCCACCATTAACCGCGCATACATCATAGAACACCAATCCGAATGAAAACGTCCATTGCTATCTGTATTCTTCCAAAAACGTATTCCATCTTCAAATTTATTATGCTCATCGTATTCACCATAATCTTTGTCAAAGTCATCATGATACACAAAATCATTCCCTGTATTATATGGCGGATCAATATATATCATCTTCACCTTACCCATATAGGAGTTCTGGAGCAGCTTCAGAACTTCGAGGTTATCGCCCTCGATATAGAGATTCTGTGTAGAGTCCCAGTCCACACTCTCCTCGGGACAAGGGCGCAGCGTCTTGTTGATAGGAGCTGCAGCCTCACGGAGGGCAGCACGTTTGCCCACCCAAGTAAAGTCATAGACTTCCGGGGCATCTTCCACAGCCTGGTCCCCTAATAGCAGACGGAGCTTGTTGAAATCGACTACGCGATGCACCTCACCGTCATCGCCCTTCACTTCCGTGAAGCAGGAAGGAGCAATCTGGTAGAGCGCATCAAGATTGAGTTGTGCACCGTCTTTCGTTTGCATGTCAATATGTCTCAAATTCATTTTTCTATCGTTTTTATTTGTTTATGAATATTTTTTTGTACTTTTGCGCCCAGAAACCTAATAAGATTACGTCATGACTGCAATACAACTCAATGCCGAAATGCTTCGTTCTATGAGCGTGATAGCCGAGGACGAGCACCTGCTCAAGCGTGCTGTGAAATACCTGCGCAAGCTGGTTGCAGAGAAAACAGCTGATCCTACTGAGTTTACCCAGGAAGAGTTCTTTGAGCGTATCGAGAATGCGAGGAAACAACCAGGCAAACAATTTGCCAATGTTGATGAACTCGAACAATACATTCGAAGCTTATGAGCCGTTATACTGTAGAGATTAAGGA
>Ga0310697_10005271_pt1 | contig 12539 bp, 15 predicted proteins | sample 172DNAGHGlowgp2_FD_203883 | JGI IMG/M metagenome (GOLD analysis project Ga0310697, IMG submission 203883) | Sheep rumen microbial communities from Palmerston North, Manawatu-Wanganui, New Zealand - 1728 DNA GHGlow gp2 (v2) (version 2) | ecosystem: Host-associated > Mammals > Digestive system >... | reverse complement strand
CCAAGATGCTCGGCTGGGGCAGTCAGGCATCAATCACGCAGGCTGCTGGCGCGTGGACTGCGGTTCCCGAGCCGACGAGCGGACTTCTCATGCTCCTCGATGTAAACCGCCGCGAAGATTGAGAAGAAAAATCAAGATTTTAAGAAACTTTAAAAGCCTCTGCATCGACCGTGCAGGGGCTTTGCATTATGTCGGCGCGGCGGCCTCGGCGGGCGTATAGGCCTTGTGGCCGAATAGCAGATTGCCCGCGCTGTTGTGCGCCAATGGCGTAGTCCATCTGTCGGCGCAATAAAGCAGAGCTCGTGACTGCCGGAAGATATAGGCGTACGCAACCGTCATGCCGGCCAGCCGTAGGACGTCATCGTAGTCTCCCCATCGGTAAGGCACCTCGAATTCGCCTTCCATCGTCTGGGGTGGGGGCGGGCCGCACACTTCTATATCCCCCCATGGCAAAGTGCGGCTTGGATATGTCCCGATATATCCGTTGTCACCCCAAATCCCGAAATGTATGCTTTCGAAATACGTCTTGGGCTCGGCCGGAAGGACTATCCGCCATCGAAGCATCCCAATCGCCCCCGGATCATTGCCGCTCGCGGCTCTGATATCCTCGCCGTAGTCTTCATAGCTCCATGTGGCGCTTGTCACCCATGCGGGCGTCTGCCGGATGACCATGTCGTGCTGCCTAATGGTGTGCCAGTGGGCGTAGAGCGTTATGTCGGCTGTCGGCGCGTAAGATTCACCCGCATCGCCTACTCGAGTCCCATCGAGCGTATACCAGCCGCCGAACATCCATTCGTTTTGCGGATAGCGGAAAGCGCCCGGCAGGACGATCTGCTCGCCGAGCAAGCACCGCCTGACCGCAGTCCGCGTGTTGTCCGGCGAGACCCGGCCGGTGGCCGCATTTGCGTCGAACGTTACCGTGGGATCGCCCTGCTTGTACCACTTCGCAACGGCCAGTCTGTACGTGCCACGCAGCAGGCTGGCGTGCTGGTCGAACGACAGGGTAGCATCGCGCGTGACAAGCGTGTTGCACTGGTTTATGTTGGTAGGATGCTGATTTACTGTGGTGTAATCATAATCGCACGTGTACCAGCCGGCGAACTCCTGCCCATCCTCAAGCGGGGCCGCCGTGTATGAGACTCCCTCCTCCCAAGTGTTTCCCTCCCAGCCCCACGGACGCCCATCTGACGTCTGGATGCAGTAGAAGCCCGAAGCGCCCATCCGGTAGGTGCAGTTATATGGCGACCAACCCGTCCCCACGGCGGTGAACTGGCATGCTGCGCTTGAGAGTGGAGTTATCAGCGCCATGATGTCAGCTGCCGCTCCCCGTCCCTGGTGACGAGTCGCCGGAACCGGTGTTGCACTCGCAGATCGGCGCGCGTTCGGCTTGGCCGCCAGGAATCATGATCCAACCGTCTACCGGGTTTGGAAGCACCTGCAGGGCGGTCGTCTGCCCGGTTGCGAGGTTGCATGTCTCGGCGATCGCCTGGATCTGCTGCGTGTCGGCATCGTAGCGGATCGCCTTGATATAGGTGATTGTGCCGGAGGCTCCGCCGCCGCCGCCGAGGGCGATTGCGCCGACGATGAGCTGGGTTGTCGCGCCGCTCGACGCGATCGAGCAGAGGCGGATGCTCGTGAGCGTTTCTTCGCCGGAGTCGGCGTTTGCCGTAGCCGATGCCCCGACCGTCGCCCGGTAGGATGTGCCGCCCGTCCCTTCGCTTGTGTAGACATGGAGCCAAAACGCCGACGGGGATGTCCCGGAAGCGACGGGTATGACGTAATATCCCGGATATGCCGTCCCCGCAGCGGCGAGCGCCGTGCCGGTCTCGTCCGTCGGCGTCACCTCTTCCCCGGCGACGTTGAGCGACCCCGCCGGGAGGTAGACGCCCCAGAAGTCCTCGTCTTCCTGCGTCTGCGCCGGAAAGAAATGTATTTCCCAGGGGCGGACGCGGGCTGGATGCTGTTTCTGGTTTGACCGCTTCAGTTTCAGCACCGTCCCGTTCGGCCCGCGGGCGAGTTCGTAGTCGGGTCCGTCAAGCAGCTGCCGCTCTCTTATCGCGCGGAGCAGCTCCCGTGAAAAATCCGCAGTGATTTTGTCGCCCGACGACGGCTCTGGAGGTAGGCTGATCATGCGGCGTTGCCTCCTCCGCCGTTGTTCGCGCCCTGCGTGGATGAGGCGTATATCCAGCCATAGTCAGAAGCAGCCCCGTCTGGCGTCCATACCCACTGCTCCGTGCGCGTCCAAGAGTTTTTCGCGTTTTGCACCCAGCTGTCCTTTGACTTGAAGAATCGTGTCGAGTCGTAACCCGCCAGGCTGATTGTCGGCGCATCCCATTTCCCGATGTCAGACGAAAAAGAGGCCGTGCCGCTAGTAATGCTCGCGCCGTTCATGGCGAGTCCCGGCACTCTCTTGTATGTTGAAATTTTCTCGATCACCGGGAAATAGCGGTTGAACGTCTTTATGCCGTGCATCCACGCCTGGCAGAATTTCTCCGCCATCGCATCGGTGATCGCGGTGAACGTGCCATTGCCATTGTCGTATTGGTAGTCGCCGTTTTCATCGACTTTCTTGGCGTCGTCGGTGGCAAGCCACTTTAGGCACTCGCCAACCGTGCTAGGCGTTTTTGTTATTTTCGGATGGGCTATCAGGTCCGTCCGCTCTTCGGCCATCTCGATGCGGTAGGTGATTTTCGTCGGGGGAGCGGGATTCTGCTGAGAGTCAGCGCCAGGATTGACGCAGTGCACGGTCAGGGTGCCGCCGCCTTTGCCGTCGGAAACGACCCGCGATCTTTGGACGTAGCTGCCGTCGTTCGGGATGTACGGAAACGCCGCCGAGTAAATGGCTCCCTTCTCCGGGGCGATGCTCTCAAGCGTGGAAAGAGGCCCTTCGATGGTGATGACAAGCTCCAGATTGTCCTCGCGCGTCGTCGCGACGCCGGTCTGGACGCCCTTGGCCACGCCGGTGCCTGGATTGGCAAGATTTTTGCCGAGTTTGTGTACAAGCGACATGAGTGTCCTTTCAATCTTTACGCGAAGGTCGCCGTATCGTCGCCATCGCGAATGCCTTTAAGCTGATCGAGCTGGTCTTTGCCGAGCCGCACGAGATCCTTGAGCGATTCCACCATTTGTTCCTGGACGCGCTGGACGCCCGAACCCGCGCCGAGGCCCATTGCATTGAGGCGGCTTCCCGCGCCAACCGGCACGGTGCTGACGTTCCCAGAGGCTGATTTCTCCACCTCTGCTTCCCGCTTTGCATTGGCCTCGCGCTCCTCGTTGGCGAGCTTGGCGAGCCTTGCTTCTATCTCGAGTCGCTCCGGGCTGCCGGCTTCTCCCGCCTCGGCGAGCTTCGCTTCGAGGCTTCGCCGCTCGTACGCACGCTCGATCTCGGCGCGCGACGATCCGAATCCCGGAGCGGAGAAGTCGAGTTTGGCGATTTCTGCCTGTTTCGCGATTTCCATCCGCGCCTCGGAAGCGCGTGATTCTTCGGCCTTGGCTTTTTCCTCCCGGGCTTTCTCCTTCCGGGCGGACTCCGCGCGCTCTTCGTTGTCGATGCGCTTCTGCTCCGTCGTGTCGCGAATCTGCGCGGCGACGCCTCCGCCCATCTTTTCCGCTGCGTTGGTGCGGAGCGAGTTGGCCTCCTGCCGCATCGTCTCCACCGCTTCTTTGATTTTCATCGCCTCGTCAACGATCGCAAAGTGCTTTTTCTCCTCCTCGTCGTGGCGCTCCTGGGCGCCTTCGACGCCGTGCCTTGCATCCATGCCGAGACGCCAGACCAGTTCGACCTGCCTGTCGTCCTCTCGCATGAGCCGGTCGTATTTCTTCTGCATCTCGTTCGCCTGGCGGTCTTTGCGGTCCGCTTCGGCGTACAGCCTGTCGCCGCCGGCCCTTGCGTCTTCGCCGGCGCGGCGGGCGGCCAGCGAGGAGCGCTGCCTTGCGTACGAACGCTCGATGGCGGCGCGGTCCTCCGCGTACGATTCGGACGCCGGGTCGAGAGCGGCGATTTCCGACTGCTTCTTCAGCTCGAGCTTGGCGTCTTCGAGGGTGCGGGTCCTCTCTTTCCGCTTGTCGGCTATCGCGTTGCGCTCGTTCTCCAGCCGGTTCGTTTCGGCTATCTCCTTGTTGAGCTGCCGATATGCCGCGACGGTGTTGGCGACGGCCGTCGCGATGGATTCGCTTCTCAGCGATATTGCCAGTTCCCTGGCGGCGGTGGCCGCTCGATTGATCCATTCGCACAGCTTTTTGTAGCCTTCGACGACATGCCTCACGCCTTCCGCCGCCATGTAGAACACGCCCAGCGCCCTCATCGCGGCGGAGACCGCCGAGCGGATCGCGGCGAGGGGAGCGAGAAGCGAGCGGAACGCCTTCGACGTGCGCGAAATCGCATTCTCCGCGCCTGCGGAGTCGCCGGTTATCTTGATTTTCGTCTCGTAGTCTTTATCCGCCATGCTCCCGGCGGGACAATCAGGTCATGAGAAGAGTGAAACGAGGAACGCTATGAAAAGCGCGGCCGCAAACCACTCCGCCCATGGAGGGAGTGTGCCGAAGAAGCCGCCTGTGCCATCATTTCTCATGCCGCGTATTGTACCGCTTCCTCCTTTCTTTGTCAAGCCTGATTTCGTCCCGGCATATGCGTTCTACGTAGTCGAGGCCGCCCGGCTCGTCGCCATGCCGCTGGCGCGACGCCGCGACGAGCGCGAAAGCCGTGACGACCGGCGTCGCGAGCGCCTCGCGCCACGTCCAGCCGTATTCGCCGCATAGAAACTCCGCAACCTCGAGAGGCCAGCCGTAGCCGTGCGGCGTCGCGCGTACCCTTGCGCTCTTGGCCGGCTTCGGCGGCTCCACGTAAGTCGTGAACGCGGCGGCCCTGGCGTTTTCGACGGCTTCGGCAAGGGCCTTGCAGTCCGCTTTGAGCCGCCTTGCAAAGCGCCTGAAGTCTATATCGTCCGGCAGCCGGTCCGCCGATCGCCATTCCGGAGAGAGAAGCATCGCGGCGGTCGCGACCTTTTCGGGCGGCACGGGCGAAGAGGCTTTCAGCGGGATGTCGAACGCCCCGAGGAGAATGGCCTGGGCGAGCGTCATCGGCCCGACGGTCGCGTTCCCGGCGCGGCAAGGCGACGGGAACGCCGCGAACACGTTCTCGCAGGGGAGTGTCATCAGTTGCCGGACCCCTGCGAGCCGCCGGCCCCTTGCGAGACCACGATGTCGATCGTTCTCGCTCCGATATTGACGCGCTTGACGTCGTCGTTCTGCATCGTGACGTCCCACTGCGTGACGAAGCACTGGTTGTTGTCGACCGTTATAGGGTCTCCCTTCTCCTTGTCGGTGACGGACGATTCCATGAGTGCAGTCCAGGAATACTGGATGTGGCCGTCCTCGAGATATACGGAGATGGGGTTGCCGTCCTTGTCGTTGTATATCTTCGTCTCGCCGCCGGCGTTCCTGCCGCCGCTCTGCTCGTGGATTCCGGATATGCCCGAAGCGTCGACGCCCGTCTGGAGCGATGTTCCGAGTTTCTTTGTCATTGCCATGTTTGGTTTTTCCTTTCTTGTTTTACAGTTCCGCCGTCGTCGTGAATTCGACGTCGCGCGTTATGATCGCGTCGCTGTCGCCGTCGACGCGAAATAGGCTTATCGGCGTGATGTTCCTGAGCAGGAGCGGCGAGGCCATGCCGTCTGCCTGGCACCACGCGAGGCTGCTCCCGATGCGGCGCGAAAGCGCCTTCAGGGTCGCGGTTTCGCCCCCAATGCGGTTGACGACCGGCTTCTCGAACACCGAGACTACGACCGTCGCCGCGCCGATCACGCTGTTCGCCGCGCCTTCGTCCGGTGCCTGCACGGTCGGTTTGAAGCCGCCCTCTCCCACTACGACGCAAATGCGCTGCTGCGCTATCGCCTGCTCCGTGTCGCTGTCGGGGTCGCCGCGTTCCTCGACGATCACCGGGATGCCGTCCATCCAATCGAAGCCGCGGAGGGTCTCCGCCGTTTCCGCGATTATCGCGTCGATGTCCATCATGTCGCCATTCTCCTTATCGTTTCCATCATCGCCCCCGCCGCCGCCGAGCGCATTTCCGCGTCGGATGGCAAAAGAGACCTGTCTTTCTTCTGTACGACCGACTCCTTGAGCCAGTAGAGGATTTTCGCGTCCTTCCCGCGAATCGAGCCCATGAGGAACTTCCGACCCTTGGGCCTCCATATCTTCCAGCCTTGCGCCTGCAGCCGCCCGGCGCGCATTCCGTACGACTCGGCGACGGCGGGAATCGTCAGGAACCGCCACGAGCGCGGGAGTATCTCGATGTCGCGGAAGGCCCTGTTGAATCCGGGCGCCGGTATCGTGACCGTGCCCGATGTTTCGTCCGCGCGCCACGTCGTGTTCTGCGCTGCCTTGCCGAGGAACTTTGTCGGCTCCGCGCCGAGCCTGTCGGCGGACTTGTGCCGCGACCGGCCGAGATTCGCTATGTGGTCCCTTACGAGGATTGCGACGCTGTTGGCGGCGGCCCCGTATAGTTCCCTGCGCCCGGCGTCGCGGACTTTCGACACCCATGCGCCGAGCCGCACCGTCACGTCCCCGAGATTGCTGGATATCGAGATCACAGTCCGTCTCCAATCTCCGGAAAGCCGTAGCGTTCGACCGCCTCCAGGATGTCGCGTCTTGCGGGCGAGAGCTTTGCGCGTTCCGGCGTCTCCGCGCCGTCGACGGCGAGGCCGATGCGTTTGCATTCTCCGGCCGTCACTTCACGCCAGTCCATGCCGCTGTTGAAGGCGAAAGGCGGATATGGGTTGCCGAGCGTGTCCTTGAAACCTCCCGCGCCCTGCCCGAGCGCTCCCCAGACGGGAGAGCTCTTGAGCGCGACGAACCTGTGCCGGACCGCGCCCGTCCATCCGACGGAATCGCCCGCCGCCCGCCATCTCGCGGGCCAGTCGCCGCGTGGATTGCGGCGACTGGCGAATCTTACAAGCTCCCACGCCGGCCACAGCGCGACGGTCGCTTCCGTCTGGTTGCCGATCCGCGCGGCGGACGCGGCCATCTGGGTCTGCGTGTCGATGATGAGATTGAGGCGGCGGAGCGACGCGGGGTTTGTCAGCTTTTCGCCGTCGAGGGGCGAATGCCCCATCGCCGAAAGAACGCGTGTCAATTCAAGGACCGCCGTCGCCTGGTTGATTTCGCCGGCGAGCATCCGCGAGCAGACGTCGCGGATCTTCGCGAGATAGGTTGCGGACGCCATCCGGGCCGAGAAGACGGAGCGGCGCAGGATGTCCGCCGCGATCGTGCGGCGTATCTCCTCGCTGCCGAGCGTCGTCGGCAGAAGACCTTTTACGCGCTCTATCTTCTCGGGCGTCATTGCTGCATTTTCTCCGGCGTGACGACTACCGTCGTCTGGTTGGTGACGCTCCGCTCGTATATCGCGATCGAGCGTTCGGTCTGCTGCAGGGCGATTATCCATCTCGCGTATTCCGTGCGGTTCGACGCGGCCGGGGCCGCTTCGTACGCGGCGCATTGGGCGGCGAGTTTCGCGCGGCGGTTGAGAAGCTCTTCGTAAAGCTTCGCTTTGCGCTCGGCGGCGCGAAGCTTGTTCTTGGCGCGTTCGGCCTGCTCCTCGGGCGTCAAGTATTTCCGGGAGGTCTTCTCGGAGAACGTGTAGCCGTCGGGATACGTCTCGATGCGGTAGATGGCCCGTTCCGTTTCGTTCGTGGAATAAGTGTATGATGGCTTGCCGCCGTGCCATCTGGCGCGGCCGCTCTCCGTCTTCATGTCCTCGGCGTAGGCGTTCGCGACGAGCGCGTCGGGCGACAAGTCTCTCGCGGCCGCGAGAAACGCATCGATTTCCGCCTTTGTCGCGACGCCGGACGAGACGACCCGGTTCGTGATGTCGGCGAAGAGCGGGTAGCCGTCGGAGAAGTAGGCGGCGGCCTGCCATTCGTCTGCGAGCCCCGCCTCGTTTATCCAGGACTTGACGAGCTCCCACTTCCCCGCCTGCTTCGCGATCGTGACTATGGCGAGTTTCGAATACTGCGCGGCGGATGCCTCACGCAGAGGCGCAGAGAGGCAGAGAGCGCAGAGGATGATTGCCGTTTTGGATGTGAGTTTCATTTGTTGTACTCTCCTTCAGGATTGCCGGGTGTCTTGACGGTCGAGCCGAGCGGGACGACGCGGTCAGGACTGCCGATCGCCCGGAGATGGTAGACGCCGTTCGTCACGACGGGCTGCGGCGGCGTCCAGTCGCAGAGGACGGAATAGAGGTAGTTCGTCGCGTCTTCCGGCATCTGCACCGTGAAGGCGCGGTTTGTGATCGGGCAGCGCCCGATTTCCGCGAGCGAGGGGACGTCGTCGAATCTGTTCGCGGCGTAGAATACCGCAGTCGCCGTGCCGGGAAGGAACGCCGCGTGGTTCCACGCGAACGACGCCATGCGCCAGTCGTTGGTGTCGGCCTGCGCGGAGAGGGGCGCCGTGAAGTATTCATCCCACTCCGTCGAGAGATATACCGCCCCCGGCGGCTTCGACCCTCCGTAGATGATCGCGACAACGGCGAACGCCGCGAACACCGGGAAGGCGCGAGAGCGGCACAGCCGACTGGCGTTCTTCGAGAGCCAGTAGAGCGGCAGGGCGAGAAAGCCCGCGACGAGAATCGCCGTCAGGAAGGCCGACATCATGAATGCGCCGATGCTGTCCGCGAGCTCCTGCATCATGGGATCACCTCCGCCGTAAGGACGCGAACGCCGTTTATCAGCGCGGTGCCGAGGCGGTATTTCGCGCCGCCGATGACAACGCCGCCGTCGAACGACGCCGCCTTCTTGTTAGAGATCACCGTATCCTTGCTTTCTTGGACGCCGACATAGGCGAAGTACTTGACGGACGGCACGACGAGCGTAACGTCGGCCGTCCACGTTCCGTCGCCGTTGTTCGTCCAGGAGTTGACGACCACGTTCGGGTCGTCGCCCTGCGCGTCCCAGGCCGCCTTTGCCCGGCTCGTCAGATTTGTCGACGTGTAAAGCGTCGGCCGGGCGTCGGCATAGACGGTGTATAAGAATCCTTCGCCGCTGCCCTTGGCCTCGAACGCGGCAGTCACGGGCACGGACGGAATTATGGAACGCTCCTCGACCGAAAACACTTCTTCTCCCGTCACGGTGTTGCGGATTGAAAAATAGCCGTTGGTGCCGCCGCCGATCGAAGTGAAGCCGTTGGATTCGAGCGTCCACACCGTGCCGCCTGCCGAGAGCGTGTGCGGCGTCCATTCGCCGCCGCCAGTGAGCTGCACGACAGGCGTAGAGATGATGGTTACGTCCGCCGGGGCGGGATTGTCCGCGCCGGTCGCCGATTGGTAGCGGCTCCACGCCTTGGACGGCATCGCGGCGCGGACAGCATCGAGAGCCTGCGTCGTGGCAAGGGGAGCCGTCGCCTTGCCGATGAGATTCGTTATCTCCTCGGTGGAGTGGTAGACGAGATTCGTCACGCCGTCGCGGACTTCCCAGAGCTGGAGCGACGGCGCAACGCCATCGACCGTGCGCATGTAGTTCGTGACGGCGAACCACACTCTATCGCCGAGGACGATTTGCCATAATGGAGCTACCACGGAATCGGTGTAGTTCGTCGCAGGCTCGAGGGAAGTGACTGGCGCCTGGGCCGCCTTTGCCCACGCCGGGACCGTCGGGTCGGTCTCCGTCGGCGGATTGGCGTTCTTCGCCCAAGCGGGGACCGTCGGATCGCTTTCCGTCGGCGCGTAGATGTCGTAGTTCGACGGTGGATTGCCCGTCACGGGCCACTCGATGTCCTCATCAGCTGGCGCGACTTTGATGTCGGCGCTATTCCCGGCGTAGACCTTAAGCGTGCCGATTTTAACCCGGGCTTCCTCGTTTGTGGTGGCGTTGGTATAGCCTACCGAACCTGGATTCCCCCTGACTTCGATTTTGAAGGCGTTGTTCGTGACATTGTTTATCGCGACTTCCGATCCTCCGCCGGAGATGCCGAGGGCTTCGACGTAGGATTTCGTGACGACATTGGAGACGGTGCCGGGGATCGCGTTCGTCGCCGCGGCGATTTCATCCGGCCATGGGGCGTTCGCGATTTCAACGGCGTCGAAATCGAGCCGGCGCACGGGCCAGGGGATTTCGGCCGGAGTGAAGCCCGGGGAAGGGATCATTCGCAAGGTGCCGTTTGCACGATATACGACGTCGCCGCCGGCGCGAGCGCGGACGAAAAAACGGTAGCTCGCGGCCCCGACGTCGTTGGAAGGGTGGAAGGTCGCATTTTTGAGCTGCCACCACACCTCGCCCATGCCGTTCGTCTGGATCTGCACCGCCTCGATGGAAATATTGGTGGCGAGAGATCCATTGATTTTGAATGTTGGTGCAAATTCCACGGTTTCGCCCTGGTAAACATCGAAGGTTTTCGCCCGGGCTTCAGGGAAGTTGCAATTCCATTGCAAGGGCGTTGCAAATGTTGCCATTGTTGCCAATGCCAATGTCGCCAATGTCCAAATTTTCACATTCATCAATTTCGCTCCTTTCAGTCGCAGAGTTGGAGTTTCGAGTTCGAGTTGGAGAGTGGAATTATTCCTTTCTCCAACTCCAACTCTTCTCTCCAACTATTCTTATCACTATAGTCCCTCCAGCTTCGCCGCGCTCACGCGGTCGCGGACGGTGCAGACTACTTCGATCGCCGGGCCGTCGGTGGCGGATGCGTCGTCCGCGCCGTCGCTCTCCGGCGTGTATTCGCCGCGCGCCACGCGTTCAAAAAGATCCTCGGCGCGTTCCCGCGCTTTGCGGCGGTCTTCGTTGAGAGGCACGCCTTTCCGCTTCAGGATGTCCGCCGCCGCGTAGTCCATCGCCGGCGAGACGAGGCTTTCGGGCAGCGTCCCCGAAGGCCCCATCCTCGCCACCTTGCCGTTGGTGGCGATATATCCGCGCACCATCGCGGTGGTGCGCTTAAGGAGCCGCGCCACGGGATCGGAGCCGTCGAGCGGGCCGTCCTTGCGGAACGCGTCGATTTCCCGCTGCGAGATTGTCGCCGCGAGATCCGATTCGTCAACTTCTCTCCACATGGCGCTTTCGCTCCTTCCCTTAGCTCACGGTGATCTTGCCGATGCCGAGCGAGCTCGTGATCGCGATGAGCGACTGGTGCGCCACCGTGATGTCGAGGAAGGCCGCCTTCTCCTCGCGGAACACCGCGAAGTCCTGGCCGTTCACCTTCGTGACGAACCGCTTGATGTTCGACGGGTCGTCCTTGATGCCGCTCGTCTGCGCGTTGAACAAGAGCACCAGGTTGTTCGACAGCAGCGTCTGCTTGCCGGTCCTGGTCTGGTAGCGCTCGTTGCAGACGTTGACCGAATCGACGGCAGCGAGCCCGGCGAGCTGCTCGGGCGTGAGGAGCGCTGACGCGGCGACGCTGCTGTTGGGCGAGGCCCGGAGCGTAGTGAAGCGCTTGGTCCATGCGGTCGAGCCGAACCAGATACGGTTCGGGATGAGCCCGGCGTCGTCCGCGAGCGTCTGGAGGTGCAGCAGGATGTCGGAGTCTGCGTCCGCAGCGTTGTCTCCCGTGCCCCAGGTCTTGGAGATGGCGTTGCCGCCCGTGGCAGCGCCGGAGAGCCCGGCGAACGCGCGGACGATCTCGCCGCGCATGAGGAGCGTCCTCAGGTAGGCGACGGCGTCCTGCTCGGCCTGTGGGTTGTCGTTGAGCTCGTCGCGGTCGATGCGCATCGTGAGGCCCTTCGAGACCGTGTGCGTATCGACGGTCTCGCTCTCGACGGTCACGCGCTTGAAGTCCGCGCCGATCGCGCGCACGTCCTCGTCGTTCTCGACGGCTGCGAACGCCTTGGCGTTGTCCATCTTCTTGAAGCCGAAGCGCTTCGGCACGATGATGGGCTCGCCGGTGAGCGCCTTCAGCGTCGCCTCGAGCTTGCCGTCGGGCGACTTCCAGCCGACGGAGTACTGCGTGAGCGCCTCGGAGAGGAACTGGTTGTCCACCGCGCCCTCGTTGGCGAGGAACACCTGGCCGGGCTTTGCAGCCGCGCCGGATGCGAGAATGTTGAACGGATTCATGTTCATTTTACTTTTCCTTTTGTTTGACTTGATTCTGCTGTCTTGAGTTGGAGTTTCGAGTTCGAGTTGGAGAGTGGAATTATTCCTTTCTCCAACTCCAACTTTTAACTCCAACTACATTTACGAGATCTTGATGACCGCCGGAAGACCGACGATGCAGTTGATGATCTGGCCGGAGGCGGTGGCCGCCTCGAGCGCGATGCCGTACTGGAGCGCGCCGGCCGTGGAGACGGTCGTGCCGAGGCACGAGACTGTGCCGCCCTGCGCGACCGCGCCGCCAGCCTTCACGAGGGCGGTGTCGCCGCTCGAGAGGAGCTGCACGGGGATGATGTCGCCGTCGGCAGCGGCGGAGTCGAGCGCGACGCCGATGCAGACGTCGGTCGCGGCGGAGGCCTTGACGACCTTGCCGGACGAGAACTTCACGAACTCGCCCTTGGCGATTGCGGCACCGGCCGTGAAAGTGGCCTTGCCGTTCTGGTGGATTGCATTCATTTGCTTTTACCTTTC
>Ga0310697_10005270_pt1 | contig 12542 bp, 5 predicted proteins | sample 172DNAGHGlowgp2_FD_203883 | JGI IMG/M metagenome (GOLD analysis project Ga0310697, IMG submission 203883) | Sheep rumen microbial communities from Palmerston North, Manawatu-Wanganui, New Zealand - 1728 DNA GHGlow gp2 (v2) (version 2) | ecosystem: Host-associated > Mammals > Digestive system >... | reverse complement strand
CGGGCCTCAACCGCACCTATCCCAATGTGCTCAACCACGAGGGCGTTTACGGCCTCGAGCAAGCCAAGTGGGACAACGAGAGCGACCTTGTCACCAACGAAGTTACAATCCCCTTCATCCGCATGTTGGCCGGTCCGCTCGACTACACCCAAGGCGCGATGAAGAACGCCAACAAAAACAACTTCGCCGCCATCTACACCGAGCCGATGAGCCAAGGCACACGTTGCCGCCAACTGGCTGAATACGTGATTTTTGAATCACCCTTCAACATGCTCTGCGACAGCCCGAGCAACTACATGAAAGAAGAGGAATGCACCCGATTCATCGCTTCCGTTCCCACCACTTGGGATGAGACCGTGGTGCTCGACGGCAAGGTGGGCGAATACCTCGTCATTGCCCGACGCAAGGACTTCCACTGGTATGTGGGCGCCATCACCAACTGGGAGGAACGCGACATCCAAATCGACCTCGGCGTGTTGCCCAACTTCGGTGCCAAGTCGGGGCACATCTTCCGCGACGGTTCCAACGCCAACCGCGTGGCTAAGGACTATGTTTCGGAGCAAGCCCAAGTGTGGGGCAACAAGGTGAAAGTGCATCTCGCCAAAGGCGGTGGTGCCGTGATGGTGTTTTAATTGACGGTGGTCAAAGACAGTTGTGAGATGCGCAAGATGATTGCTGAGACCATCCAAGTCAAGACCTATTATCCTGACACATAACATCATAACTATGCGCTCATGAAACGCTTGCTACAAATCATATTGCTCTTTTTCATCGGATTGGTTCTCTGCCAATGTGGGACAAAACACGACACATTCACCACGGAGCAATTGTATCAAGGGTTTCTGCAACCCACCTCGGAATACCATCCTTTTGTGCGCTGGTGGTGGAACGGCGACAAGGTGGAAGCCGATGAACTCGTGCGTGAGATGCGTCTCTTGAAAGAGGCCGGCATCGGCGGCGTGGAAATCAACCCCATCGCCTTCCCTACCTACTGCGACAGCCTTGGAAAGCCTTCATTGCAATGGCTCAGCCCCGAGTGGATTGACATGCTCAAAGTGTGCTTCGATGAAGCAAAACGACTCGACATGACTTGCGATTTACTTGTAGGCTCAGGCTGGCCCTTCGGCGCCGAATTCCTCGAGAAAAACGAGCGGGCGCAGATTGTAGTCAACTATGCGGAAACGGTGACTGGTCCAACCACCTTGACCATCATCCGCGACAGTATTTGTGCTAAGGCCATGCCAAAGGTGAGCTCACCATATAAGGGAAACACCAAAGAGCTGATGTCGCTGAAACTTTATCCAAATCCAGCTTCAAGTGTTGATGAGGGGATTACCATTTGGACAACGCAAAGCAAGGTCCTTGAGCCTGTCGAAAGGCCGGTTGACAGTATAATCATCATCGAAGTACCAGAAGGAAACTACACTTTGGCCGCCTTGGTGAAAATCAACGGTTTCTTGGAAGTCATCAACGGCGCACCAGGTGCAGCTGGCCCCGTGCTCGACCATTTCAACACAGAAGCGGTCAACCGTTACCTTTACAACATGTCGGACAAAATCGAGACGCAGATTGGACCACTGAAAGCCAACATCCGCGCCCTTTTTACCGACAGCATGGAGCTCGAAGGCGCCAACTGGACCTCCGACATGGCCGAGGAATTCGAAAAGCGTTACGGCTATGACATCACTGAGTGGCTACCATTTATCCTCTTCAAGATTGGTTCAATGGGCAGCGCGCTTAACTATGACCCCGTGGTACCCGTCACCGAAGCCTTCCAACAAGAAATTCACCGCGCGCGCTACGACTTCGAAGACTTTAAGGCCCAGCTGATGCAAGATCGCTTCACCAACACCTATTTGGATTGGTGTCACCAACTCGGAGTGAAAGCCCGTGCCCAAGCCTACGGACGCGGTTTCTACCCCCTGGAGAATGCCATGGGTTACGACATCCCCGAGGGCGAATCGTGGACCACCAACTGGCTGCGCCACAAGCCAGGTGAGGAGATGTCGGAGACCGACTACCGCCGTGGCCGCGCCTACACGATGGTCAACAAGTTCGTGTCGTCGGCTGCCCACCTTGCCGACAACCGTATCGTCAGTTGCGAGGAGATGACCAACACCTACACTGTCTTCAACATGACACTTGAGCAGCTGAAGATTGGTGGCGACCAGTCAGCCATGTCGGGCGTGACTCATAGCGTGTTCCATGGCTTCAACTATTCGCCTAATCTTGAAGCCAAGTTTCCTGGCTGGGTACGCTATGGTGCCTACTACAGCGAAAACAACAATTGGTGGCCGTATTTCAAGTACTACAACGATTACAAGGCACGGCTCTCATACGCCCTTCAACATGGCACATATTACGCCGACATCGCCATCCTCAACCCCGAGAACGACATGTGGAGCACCATCGGGATGCAGAACGAACCCTTCCCCAACACCACTCGTGCGCCTTACAAGACCATGATTTGGGAAGCCATCAACAAATGCGGTGGAGGCGTGGATTATGTGAGCGAGAATATCATCAACCAGTCGACCATCAAGAAAGGCAATATTTGCTTTAACCAACGGAAATACAACACTTTGATGCTCATCGATGTGGAGAGCCTGCACCCTGAAACGGCAGAACAATTATTGAAGTTTGTGGAAACGGGCGGCAAAATTGTCTGCATCGACACCATACCTTATCAATCGTTGGGCAAACCCGGCAACCATCAAAAGCATGATTCCCTTGTGAAAGCCACGATGAACAAGGTGATGCAGCACAAGGAACAGTGTGTCTTCGTAAAGCCTCCGAATGAGGGCTTCATTTCTTGGTATGACAGCCTGATGCATGCTGAGGAACTGCCGCATTATCTCGACATCGAGAGCCCAAATCCTTTTGTGATGCAGAACTGCTACACCACCGACGACGGCAGCGAGATGGTGCTGCTTTGCAACAGCCACCGTTATCAATCGCACCAAACCAAAATCACCTTCAGCAAAGCCTTGACACACAAACGACAAGCCCAAATTTGGGATTTACAGACAGGTAAACGTTATGCCTTACCCCTTGATGAGAACGGCAGCTACACTTTTGACTTGGGCCCAGCAGAATCAAAGTTGATTGTGTTTGAAAAGGCATTATCGCATCGTCTCTTTGCGTCATTGCGAGAAACGAAGCAATCCAGAACAAAAACTGTCACCCTGGATAGCTTCGTCGTTCCTCCTCGCAATGACGAACACGAGAACCTTTCAACTGACTGGGATGTTAAACTATGCCACAGTCTTTTGAAAGATACACTCAGCATCCATTTCGACACCTTAATCGACCTCAAGGACAACAAGGAATACCAGCATTTCTGTGGGACAATTGTTTATCACAAGGCCTTCCATTATCATGGTTCAGACGTTGCACGCAACGTCTCTACAATCCTGGATCTAGGTCTTGTGGAAGGTGTTTCGGAGGTTTTCGTCAACGGGCAATCTGTTGGCGTACAGTATTATGGAAGAAGGATGTACGATATAGGCGAATGCCTCAAAGACGGAGAAAATGACCTTGAAATCCGCGTCATCACCACGATGGGCAACTATCTAAAGACCTTCAGCCGCGAGCAAAACCCGACCACCTGGATTTACGTCAACCATCCCCGACGCGACCAGCCCTTGCAACCGATGGGGCTGATTGGACCCATAAAGCTCTTCAAAACCGTTAAAACCAGTCCCGAAGGGACTATACCTCATTAACCCTACACAAGCGCAGCGCAGTGTAGGACCAAACACAACGATACTATGAAAAGAATAATCCTCACCCTCATCCTCCTCGCGAGCCTACAAGGCCTCGCCCAAGAAAAGCCAAAGTACTACAACGCCTCACTCTTCGGCATCCGCAGCGACGGCGTGACCATGAACACCCGTAGCATCCAATTCGCCATCGACTGGATTGCGGAACAAGGTGGCGGCACCCTGCGTTTCTGGGTAGGCCGCTACCTAACGGGCAGCATCCATCTCAAGTCAAATGTCACCATCGAGCTGATGGAAGGTGCTGTACTCGTGGGCAGCACCAATCCTTTCGACTACGACCGACTCAACGCCACCAACGACCATGGCCTCATCCTTGCCGAAGGTGTCGAGAACATACGCCTCATCGGGGTCTACAACAGCGGTGGCGTCATCGAAGGACAAGGACGAGAATTGGGCAACAATTGCACCGACCTCGTACACAAAGGCCTCATGAAAGACAAGTTGAGCAACGACCGCGTTGGCGAGGGATTTCGTCCCCGACTGCTGATTTTCAGGGAGTGCAAGAATGTGGAAGTCGACAACGTCACCTTCCGCAACGCCGCCAACTGGGTCACCATGTACGACCAATGCGAGAATGTCAAAGTCAACAATGTACGCATCCAAAGCACAGCTTTCTGGAACAACGACGGCATCGACATCGTGGACTGCGACGGCTTCCTCTTAACCAACAGCTACATCGACGCGAGCGATGATGCCATCTGCCTTAAGTCACACAGCGCCAAGAAGTTGTGTCAAAACATTGAAGTGCGCAATTGTACCGCCCGCAGCAGCGCGAGTGGCATCAAGTTCGGCACTATGGGTGCAGGCAGTTTCAAGAATGTGCGCATCATCAACAACAATGTCTATGATACCTATCGCAGCGCTATCACTATCCAAAGCGTAGACGGCGGCATTTGTGAAAACATCCTCATCGATTCGCTCTATGCTACCAATGTAGGCAATGCCATCTATCTCAATATAGGTGCCCGTCGCGACAAACAGAGCTTCATGGACGGCATCACCATCCGCAACCTCTACTGCGAGGTAGCCGCCACCAAGCCCGATGCGGGCTACGAATACGAAGGTCCCATCGAAGACCTGCCGCGCAACATCTCACCTTGCGGTATCATCGGACTGAAAGACAGCAAGATCAAAAATGTCACTTTGGAGAACATTGAGATTGTCTTCCCTGGTGGTGGCGACCCACATTATGCGCATGTCGGTCTTGATGAGTTGGACAAAGTGCCCGAGATGCCCAAAGCCTATCCCGAGTTCTCGCAGCACATGGAGCTTCCTGCCTGGGGCTTCTTCATCCGCCATGTCGACAGCTTGACCATGCATAACATCAAACTGACTGCCCTAAAGAAAGACTACCGCACGGCCATCGTGATGGATGATGTTAACAACCATAATATCAGCAGCCTAACCGTGACAGAACCTGATAGCGAAACAAAAGAAGCTGTTTTTGAGCGAAAATAACCTAGTGACCTATATCCGCTTTTTAATCCATCCCAAAACACCCTTTACCAAATCCTTCTCCTTCCAACAAATGAAAGCAAAGAACACCAACAGCAGCCCTGTGTTGACGACCAAGGTCCAAACAGTATTTTCGATGTGGATGTACTTTTGCGCGAAATACAAAACCAAGGCAATAGCAAAATAAAGGAAAGCCGACTTCAAATCGTATGGTATAGGAGCCTTTTTCTGCCCAACGAAATAGGACAACACCATGCAGGTGGCATAACCCGCAAAACCACCCCAGGCACAAGCTATATAGCCGTATTGAGGCACAAAGATGAAGTTGATTGCTAGCAATACTGCGCAACCGATAGCACTGAAAATGGCTCCCCACCATGTCTGGTCGGTGAGCTTGTACCAAAACGAGAGGTTGAAATAGATGCCCATGAAGATTTCGGCCATCATCACGATGGGCACCACCCGCAAGCCTTCATGATAATCTGACCCAACGAGATACTTCAATAAAGGCATATACATCACCACTGCAAGGAATGCCAGCAGTGTGAAGATAATGAAGTATTTCATCACCTTGGCTTGGGTCTCTTTGTCGGCGGTGTCACGCTTGCCACCAAAGACAAAAGGCTCGTAGGCATAACGGAAGGCTTGTGTGATCATCGCCATAATCATCGCTATCTTGACACAGGCACCGTAAATACCGAGTTGCTCCTCCCCTTCCAGACCGGGAACGATTTTCTTGAAGACAATCTTGTCAGCCACCTGGTTGAGAATACCCGCTAAACCTAAGAGCAGAATGGGCCAAGTATATTTCAGCATTTCTTTCAACAGGTCGCGGTCGATGCCAGTGCGCAGTTTCTTGATTTCGGGAATAAATCCTAAAGTGACCAGCACGGTGCAAATCAAGTTGGCGATGAAAATATAACCCACTTGATAGCTGGCATGATACCATTCCATCATGGAGGGATAATGCTCTTTCAAGTAGGGCGCCAGATAGAAAATGAACAAGTTCAGCAACAAACTCATGATAATGAATGAGAGTTTCAGCGTCATGAACTTGATGGGGCGATTCTCATAACGAAGTCGTGCAAAAAGGATGGACTGGAAAGCATCGAAGGCCACAATGATGGCCATAATTTCCACAAATTCAGGATGCAAAGCATAATCCAAGGCTCCAGCAATAGGCTTCAGGAACAACGATACCAGAATGAGGAAAATCAGGGAAACCAAGCCGACAGAAAGTCCAGCTGTGGAAAAAGCTTTATTGGGGTTGACATTTTCCTTGTTGGAGAAACGGAAGAAGGTCGTTTCCATACCAAAAGTAAGCAGGACAAGGAGCAAGGCTGTATAGGCATACAAGTTGGTGACAATGCCGTATCCTCCGGATTCGGCTGCCATTCTATGTGTATGAATGGGCACTAGCAGGTAATTCAAGAACCTACCGATGATGCTACTTAAGCCGTAAATGGCGGTTTGCTTCGCCAAGGAGCCTAATTTGTTTTCTGCCATATTGGTTGCTTTTGGTCTTTCAAAAACGCAAAAATATGCTTTTATATTGGGTCTAATTCAATTTTTCGGCAATTCAATGACAAACTCCGTCCCCACACCTTCCTGACTCTCGAAAGAGATGGTTCCTCCAGCGGCCTGAACGATATTGTAGCTCAACGAAAGGCCCACGCCCGAACCACCTGACTTTGTAGTGAAGTTGGGCAGGAATATCTGGCTCTTGTCATCTTCCTTAATGCCTTTGCCGTTGTCTTTCACGCTGATAATGAAAGCTGTCTTGGCGTCCTTCAAGCTTACATCAATTTGTCCATTTGGCTTCGATCCGATAGCCTGTGTGGCATTTTTGATGAGGTTGCCGACAACGCTGTTCAGGTTGGTCTTGTCGCCGTTATAAGTATGATCTTTTGTTGGGTCGAAATCGTAATGGAATTCGATGTTGTCGGTATTGTCGTATAAATTCACCACATTTTGGATAAGTTCGGCCAAATCCAAAGGTGCTGGATGGTTCTCGGGCAACTTGGCATAGCGCGAGAAGGACGAAGCAATATCAGATAGCGCATCAATCTGCTCAATGAGCGTGTTTGTAGTGCGTTGGACTTGTTCTGGAGTGGCTTTTCCGTTGTCAACATTGCGTTGCAACAATTGCACACTCAATCGCATTGGGGTGAGCGAATTCTTGATTTCGTGGGCCACCTGTCGGGCCACACCTCTCCAAGCCGATTCGGCTGCGGTGCGTTTCAGCTCGGTAGCACTCTTTTCCAATTCCACAATAAGGTGGTTGTATTGCCTCACCAAAGCACCAATTTCGTCATTGCCTTTCCACTCGATAGGTTCGTTCTTTTGACCAATTTTGATGTTTCCTAATTTATTCTGAATCAATGTTAAAGGTCTTGTAAGGCTACTGGTGATGAGAAGGATGACAACCAAAGCAACACCTAACAGTACAATGATGATATTGAGATAAGTAAGAATGAAGTATCGGATCTCATCGTGCAAGTCGGTGGAACTTGAGAAATATGGTGTGTTGAGATAGGCCAAAGTGTTACCATTGGAATCGGTCAGAGGTATGTAGGCCGATTCGTATTTGCCTTTTCCGAGATGTTCTTCATGCGTGAAATAAAGGTCTTTGTTGTGGTTCAAACTATGGTAAGCCTCGGCGTTCATCACAGGCGCTTGCAAATAGAGTTCATTGATTTCGGGACGAGTGGTGGCCAATAGTTCGCCGTTGAGTTGATATAGGTTCAAATCTGTGAAAAAGGTATTGGCATAGTGCTGCAAGATATCCGTCCAAGCTTCGTTTGAAGCCGTATGCATTTGAGTGGCAAAGTCAAGGTCGTTGCGCATCTCAAGCGAAAGCGTTCGCGTGGTCTCAAACTGAGCATCGGTGGTTTTCTGGTTGTAGAGCGTACGCATATAAAGCACCGAGACAGGACTGATGGCAACGAACGAAATGCCCAAAGTCAGCAAAACCACAGTCTGCAAGCGCCGACGGAAACTCATATCGCGCCATTTGCGATGTTCTCTAGGCCTTGTCAGCCAAACAATAAGGACAAAAGGCAAGGAAAGGCCCAAGAAAAACAGGGCAAACGGAGCAGTCTTTTGCGAAAAGCCCTTGGTCGGTGTGCTGATGACCAAGGCATTATTCTCACCATCAATGATGGCGTAATGCTTGAATTTGCTACTATAACTAAATTCATGGTCTTTGACTTTCAAGCTATTAAGAAAACTGGGATAGACATATTTACCATATTTATATACCAATAAATTTCCTCGATAACTAGCCACCGAATAATCGTATGAGGTCTGACTATTGGATTGTTGTAGGAGTTGTGGAAAGCCAAAACCTTCGGGTACCATAGGCTTATAAAACTCTAGATAAAGGGTTTTCTTCAAGGTATCTTTTGAAACATCAATTCGAGCTAAATAATTGGGATCCAAGGTATAATAGTCCATAAAAAAGAGGTTGTCCCCTACCCTTTCGTTTTTGTTGTTGGCCAACTCGTCGCAGAAAAAGCTATCACATTCGGTGACGAAACCTTCTGGTTGTATGGTGATTTCCTCGTCTGGTGCACAAATCGTTAGCGTTGCAGAATAGGCTTTCATCGTCTCATCAAAGAGCTGATACTTGGAATAGCCGAGAATGAGATCAACCAATGCATTGTTTTCGGCAAACAGCATGTCTCTCAAAGTGGTATTAGCCTTCAATTGTTGGACAAAATTTGTATAACTGCTTTCAAAGGCCAAATCTCGTTTCTGCATCAGAGTCTGGGCTTGTTGCTGCATCTGTTTATTCTCTTTTCTGACCCCGACTCGATAATAGATATAGGTACCGATCAAAGAAACCAAAAGAATGATAACGATTCCGATTTCAGTAATATGAGACCCTTTTCGCAACTTTGGTTCCTTACCAAGCTCTACATAGGCTAAAATCAGACCCACAATCACGAGCACAATGAGAGGCAAAGGCCATAGATACCTGAAAGGTTCTTTCAGTTTTGGCTTGTCCATAAATTGATATTTAGCCAAGATTTTGCCCGATGCATTCACCAGAGGCTCTCCTACTGTATTTTCGAAAACACTGATATTAGCATCAATGAATTTGGGGAGACAAGGTGATACATTCGCAAAATAAGGATTGTCAATCCGATAAGTAGTGTTGACCAGTTTGAAAACATAATAGGTTAGATTTTCACCCAAATAGGATTTAACATAATAGTTGCCTGAGAATAAAGGACAGATGGTATCGTGTCCGACGACAACATTGCGCTTCAGCAATTTCGGGTCGACATCGTTACGATTCCAAAACACCAAGGTATCATTCCTAAAAACGGTCAAACCTGTCTGGCGCTTCTCCAATTCGTCATGATCAAGTCCGTTTTCGATTTGTAACTGCATTTCCTTGTCCATACCCAAAACTGAGTTTTGAAGGCTACGGTTCAAAAAAGCGGGCTTTAGGGAAAGGTAAAAGAACAACCTAAGCGCCAGCATCAAAACAATGCCAACTGCGCATAATAGGAAACCGATTCTCTGTATTCTTTTACTTTTCATCGTGTCTATTAGTTAAAACTCAAGAATTTCTTTGATATTGTGCAAGTTATAAAAAGTCGCTTGTATTGTGTTTTCAAATGGTCAAATGTATAATCGTTCACAAATAAGGAAAAACGGCTTAAACAGGCTAAAAACGGGCAAATTTTCGATTTTCTTATTTCTTCTCAAAAACATAGACAAGACTAGACCACTCTCCAGACCTTTTAGCCTTGCAATTTGAAATCCAACCTCGATACACACCTCTAACCAACGGCAATGAATGCAACTTGTATTGTTCACTCATATATGAAATGTAATAGGCATCCCATCTCAATTTGTCTATTTTGACTAGCTCCAAACCAGTTGCCTTGAATATTTTTGTCAAAGTAGTTCTGTTGAAATGGTTCAGATGTCGCGGCACATCGTATGCCGCCCATAGCTCTTTGTAAAACTGACCATCGTATGATTTGTAATTCGGCAAAGCGATTACAATACGCCCATCAAGTTTAACTAGACGTCGCAATTGCTCAACTTGCCACCTCAAATCGTCAACATGTTCAAGAACATGCCACATAGTGATCAAATCAAAATATCCTTCTGGAATGCTTTCCAAATCTTCACTTGAAATGATTTTGCCATTCATCCGCTTTTGGGCAATGACTTTGGCGTCTTCCGAAGGTTCCACACCTGTACATTCCCATCCATGCATTTCTGCAGTATGCAAAAAGTCGCCTACCCCACAACCGATATCCAGGACTTTTCCGACTTTTAACCCATTTGAAGCAAGCTTGTATTTGTGCTTCAAATTGGTCTTCTTAACCGCCTCATATAATTTAGGTATCAAACCCTTCTTGTTTTCTTGATGACTATAATACTCTTCCGATTTATAATACTCACCTATCTTGTCTTTACTTGGGCGAGGCATGGTATAGAGCAAACCGCAATTCAGACATTCACAAATATGAAAGTCTTCTTTCGAAAGGAATTCATCTTTCAACCAAAGATTGATTTGTGCCTTGTCGGAGCCACACCATGGACATTTATTGTTCATCTCTTTATTCATGTTTCATGTGAAACAATTCTGTTATCTCCCTAAAAATATGGCCAACACATTGATGTCGGCAGGTGAAATTCCACTTATCCTTGAGGCTTGACCCAAGGTTTCAGGATGATATCGGTTCAGCTTTTCCCGCGATTCATAGGATAAGGATTGCAAACTGTGGAAATCAAAATCCTTAGGCAACTTCACATACTCCAAGCGGTTTAGCTTCTCCGCCAATTCATTCTCCTTTTGTATATAACTGTCGTATTTAATCAAGATTTCAGCTTCTTCCAAACATTCTTTTTCGAACCTATCATCACTTGTGCAAAATGATTTCAAAGGCTCGATATGCGCAACCATATCCCATAAACTGATTTGAGGACGCAACAATAAATATGCCATTTTCACCTTTTGATCGATTGGCGAACTCTCTTTTTCATCCAACAAGCCATTGATTTGCTCAGGGTAAACATAGTTTTCCTTGAGAAAACTCATAATCTCGTTAACTCTTTGCCGTTTTTGCAACAACTTTTGGTACCTTTCTTCTTTGGCCAAACCAAGTTTATACGACATCTCCGTTAACCTCGAGTCGGCGTTATCTTGACGCAATAGAATACGATATTCTGCCCTGCTCGTGAACATTCGATAAGGTTCATCGACACCTTTTATAATAAGGTCATCAATGAGCACACCAATATAAGCTTCCGTGCGTGACAAAACCAAAGGTTGCTCATCACGCAAAGCTAAACTTGCATTGATACCCGCCATCATGCCTTGACATGCGGCTTCCTCATAACCCGTGGTTCCGTTGATCTGTCCGGCAAAATAGAGGCCGTGAATGTTTCTCGTTTCCAAAGAATGATACAACTGTTCCGGCGGGAAATAATCATATTCTATGGCATATCCAGGACGAAAGATTTTGGCGTTTTCAAAGCCCTCAATCTGTCGCAATGCCTCATATTGGATATAATCTGGCAGCGAGGAACTAAAGCCATTGAGATAGTATTCTTCCGTGTTCCAACCTTCAGGCTCCACAAAAAGCTGGTGACTGTCCTTACCAGAAAAACGCTCAATTTTGTCCTCAATGCTGGGGCAATATCTAGGTCCCACACCTTGTATGCGACCGTTGAACATGGGGGAATATTTGAAGCCTTTTCGAAGAGTTTCGTGTACTTTTAGTGATGTATGGGCTATCCAGCAGCTCCTTTGTTTCGATATTTTGAACGGCTCCATATAGGAAAATCCCACCACTTCATCATCACCTTTTTGTTCTACAAGTTTGCTGAAATCTATCGTTCGGCCATCGATTCTGACTGGCGTTCCCGTCTTCAAGCGCTTGACCTCAAAACCGAGTTCTTTGAGCTGTTCGCTGATGCCATGGCAGGCAACCTCACCCATTCTGCCTCCAGAGAAATGTTGTTCGCCGATATGGATCAAACCGTTCAAAAAAGTCCCATTGGTAAGAACGACCGCCTTGCTTTCAATCTCGCCACCCATCATTGTCTTAACACCCTTCACTTGGTCGCCATCAAAAAGAAGCCCTGTCACAGTGTCCTGCCAGAAGTCGAGGTTGGGTGTCTTTTCCAATAGGCTACGCCATTCGGCTGAGAACATCATCTTGTCGCTTTGGCACCGTGGACTCCACATGGCAGGGCCTTTCGATTTGTTGAGCATCCTGAATTGGATCATGGTGCGGTCGCTAACGATGCCTGAATAGCCACCCATGGCATCGA
>Ga0310697_10005269_pt1 | contig 12547 bp, 8 predicted proteins | sample 172DNAGHGlowgp2_FD_203883 | JGI IMG/M metagenome (GOLD analysis project Ga0310697, IMG submission 203883) | Sheep rumen microbial communities from Palmerston North, Manawatu-Wanganui, New Zealand - 1728 DNA GHGlow gp2 (v2) (version 2) | ecosystem: Host-associated > Mammals > Digestive system >... | reverse complement strand
GTGTCCGATGTCTGTGTGACGGACGATTCGCAGTCGTACGTGACGGCCACGGCGAGCGGATTGCCGTCGGGCTTGAAGTTCGACGCGAAGAAGATGTGCATCACTGGTACGCCCACGAAGAGCGGCGTCTATTGGGTGCAGATCAAGGCGAAGAACGCTTCCGGCTACCAGTGGGCGGAGAACGTGAAGGTGACGGTCTTCGGCGACGGCAAGGAGGCGAAGGAGCCGAAGCTGACGCGCACGGCGTACCATCCGCTCACAGTGATCTGCGCTACGGAGGGTGGCACGGTGTCCGGCACGGGGGTCTACGCCGAGGGCAAGAAGGTGACAATCAAGGCGACGCCGGTGAAGGGGTACGTGTTTGCGGGGTGGTACGCGACGGCGGCGGAGGCGAATGGCGGCGGTCGCGGGGCGACCGCCCTACCGGATGACGGTCACGCGGGACGCGTGACCCTACCATTGGCGGCGTCGATGAGCGTGACCGTGCCGGAGATGCGGTATGTGTTCGCGAAGTTCGTGACGGCGGAGGAGGACAAGGACAGCATCGAGCTGGCGGTGAATGGAGTGGAGATGGCGGCGGGCGCGGGGCGCCCGCCCTACCAAACCAACATCTGGGCGGGGGTGTATATGGAATGGCCGGTGGCGGCGAGTGCGCTTTCCGAGACGAATGTGAAGGTGGCGGGGCTGCCGTCGGGGCTCAAGTTCACGGACAAGCCCGTGACGAGCAAGATAGGGAGCGGCAAGACGGCCGTCACGGTCACGAACGTGCCCGCGTACACGATCTACGGCGCGCCCACGGCGGCGTCGAAGGAGCGGCGCGATGGGGTCATCGCGCCCTACCAGGTGAAGATCACGGTGACGACGGCGGGCAAGTCGTCGAAGACGTATCAGATCGAGACGTTCGTGGACGCGTTGCCCGCGTGGGCGGTGGGGACGTTCGACGGCGCGGCGTTTGACGGCGGTCGCGGGGCGACCGCCCTACCGGAGGAGGTGGACGGTCACGCGGGACGCGTGATCCTACCATGCGGGCTCGTCACGCTGACGGTGGCGGCGAACGGGAAGATCAGCGGGAAATTGATCGACGCGGACGGCACGTGGACGCTGAGCGCGGCGTGGTTCGATGGGGTGACGGGCACGCGGGACGCGTGCCCCTACCAGGATCCGGAAACCGGAAGTCAGGAGTCCGAAGTCGGAAGTCCTGTCTTTGTCGCCACGGTGATCGGCAAGAACGGGAAGATGGCGATCACGAACGAGGTGGAGGTGTCGGCGGAAGGGATGGCGGGCACGCGGGACGCGTGCCCCTACCGCGGGGTGGTGAACGCGCAAGCTGCGCGTTCTACTGGTAGCACGGGCAGTTCTAGCACGGGCGGCTCTTCTAGTAGCACGGGCGGCTCGCCCGTGCTGGAAGAGTGGACCGCCTGGCAGAACCTGTGGAAGACGGAGCCGTGGAAGACGGACGCGAAGCCGTTCGCGAAGGCGTCGGCGCTGGCCATTGATGAGGGCACGCGGGACGCGTGCCCCTACCTGGGGACGATCACGCTGAAGTTTGCGGCGTCGGGCGCGGTGACGGCGAGCGGGAAGTTCGTGACGGGACAGGACTCGAAGGGGAAGGACGTCGTGTACTCGGCGAGCTGCTCGAGCGTGCTGGTGCCGGAGGCGGCGGCCCGCTCGGCGAGCGGGCCCTACCATGTTTTCCTCTACTTCCCGCCGAAGGAGGGGAAGTTCGATGGTTATTCCGCCGATGTTTCGCTGACGTGGGATGAGAAGAATTTCTCGCTATCGGAGCAATAGGCGACTGCCAAGGAGGATATGATGATGAAGAACGAAGAATCCAATGGACATCTTCTCGACGACCCGTGCCTCGCGCCGTACGCGGAGGCCGTGCGCGGACGGGCGGCGCATGCCGACCGCACGGCGCGTCGGCTCGCGGGAAGCATCAGGAACCTTGCCGGCTGGGCGAGCGCTCACGAGTACTACGGCCTTCATCGCACGGCGGACGGTTGGGTGTTCCGCGAGTGGGCGCCGAACGCCTCAGCGATCTGGCTCAAGGGCGACTTCTCAAGGTGGCAGCTCAAGCCGCGATTCGCGCTCAAGCGACTGTCCGGCACGGACGTGTGGGAAGGGCGTTTCCCCGCGCGTGCCTTCCGCCACGGCCAGCACTACATCCTCGAGATGCAGTGGCCGGGCGGACGCGGCGAGCGCATCCCCGCCTACGCGCGCCGCGTGGTGCAGGATCCCGAGACGCTCCTCTTCTCCGCGCAGGTGTGGAATCCCAAGCCGTACGTGTGGAAACATCCGACATCCGACATCCGACATCCGGCATCCGGCAATCCTCAATCAAACCGCGCGCCTCGCATCTACGAGGCCCACGTGGGGATGGCGCAGGAGGAGGGGAAGGTGGGAACCTACGCGGAGTTCAAGGACCGCATCCTGCCGCGCATCCGGGCGGCGGGATACGACACGGTGCAGCTGATGGCGGTGATGGAGCATCCGTACTACGGCAGCTTCGGGTACCACGTCTCCAGCTTCTTCGCGGCGAGCTCGCGCTTCGGCACGCCGGAGGAGCTGAAGGCGCTAGTGGACGCGGCGCACGGCATGGGGCTCCGGGTCATCATGGACATCGTCCACTCCCACGCGGTCCGCAACGAGCGCGACGGCCTCTCGCTCTTCGACGGCACTCCGTACCAGTACTTCCACGACGGGCCGCGCGGGTGGCACGACGCCTGGGACTCGCGTTGCTTCGACTACGGCAAGACGGACGTCCTGCACTTCCTCCTCTCCAACTGCCGCTACTGGCTGGACGAGTTCCATTTCGACGGCTACCGCTTCGACGGTGTCACCTCGATGCTCTATCGTCACCACGGGCTCGGCACGGACTTCATCGGCTATCCGATGTACTTCGACGGATCGGTGGACGAGGACGCGTGGGCATACCTTCGCCTCGCCAACCGCGTCATCCACGCGGTCCGTCCTGACGCGATCACCATCGCCGAGGACGTGAGCGGGATGCCCGGCTGCGCCGCGCCGTTTGCCGATTGCGGCATGGGCTTCGACTTCCGCATGGCGATGGGCGTGCCGGACAAGTGGTTCCGGCTCGCGGACATGCGCGACGAGGACTGGGGCATGGGCGATCTCTTCCACACGCTCACCGACCGTCGCCGCGAGGAGCGCGTGATCAGCTACGTGGAGAGCCACGACCAGGCGCTCGTTGGCGGCAAGACGTTCTTCTTCACGCTCGCCGACGCGGCGATCTACTACGGCATGGGCAAGGACCAGCACGCGATGTCCGTGGATCGCGCCGTGGCGCTCCACAAGATGGCGCGCCTGGCGACGCTGGGCTGCGCCTGGACAGGATACCTCAACTTCATGGGCAACGAGTTCGGGCATCCGGAGTGGATCGACTTCCCGCGCGCGGAGAACGGCTGGAGCTACGCGCACGCGAGGCGGCAGTGGTCGCTGCGCGACGATCCGAACCTGCAGTTCAAGGCGCTGGGCGACTTCGACGAGCGGATCATGGCGCTCGCCGCCGAGCGCGGGCTTCTCGCCTCGAAGGGGCCGGTGTGCCTTACGGCGGACGACGGGGACAAGGTGCTCGCGTTCTGGCGGGCGGGGCTTCTCTTCGCGTTCAACTTCAACCCGTCGAAGTCCTTCACGGACTACGGCGTCCTCGCGCTTGCGGGGCGCTACAGGCTCGTGATGGACACGGACGAGAAGCGCTTCGGCGGGCAGGGACGCATCGCGGCGGGGCAGACGTTCTTCACCGAGGCGACGGTAGAGAACGACGAGCGCGTGGATCGCGTGAAGCTCTATCTTCCCGCGCGCACCGCGCTCGTGCTGGAGCGCTGTTGACCGGGAGAGGCGCCGTCTTGGCGGCGGTCGGCTGTCAGGAGGCTATGGTCGGCTTGAGGGTGCGGCAGCCTATCTCCGAGAGAACCTGCGAGAGGCGCGCGAACTGCGCCTCGTCCTCGTAGGTGCCGACGATGGCGCCGCCGGAGCCGGCGAACTTTGCGGACGCGCCTGCGGAGCGGGCTGTCATCACCATGCGGCGGTTGGCGGGGGCTACGTTGAAGATGCGGTCGCGGAGGTCGAAGTTGGCGTTGACGAGCGCGGGCAGCTCGTCGGGGCGCCCTGCGAGAAGGGCGTCGCGTCCGCGCTGCGCGATGTCAGCGAACTCGCTCATGGCGGCGAGGATGTCGGGCTTCTTCTCCTCGAAGAGGACGCGGAGCTTCTTGTGATACTTGCCGGAGACCTCGGCGCGCTGAGGGTCGTAGGCGATGTAGAGGTTGGGGAGGAGGGCGGGGTCGAGGCGCTCGTAGCGTCCGTGGCCAGTGGATTCCACGAGCGACTTCTCGAAGTCCATGAACACGCATCCCTCGTACATCTGGATCACGCGGTCCTGGAGTCCGCACTGGATGCCGAGCTCGTCGCGCTCGGCCTCGAGGCAGAGCGTGGGCGCGTACTCGAGCGGAACCTCCACGCCGTAGAACTGCTGGAGCGCCTTGAGCATGGCGGTGCAGATGGCGGAGGAGCCTGAGAGGCCCACGAGGCGGGGGATGTCCGAGGTGTACCGGACGGTGAAATTCTTCCTGGGAATGTCGATCCCGCGGTCGCGGCAATAGAGGAAGAAGAGCTTGGACACGGCCTTCATGAGCCGGATGCCGCCGTAGTAGCCGAAGAGCTGTATCTCCTTGAGGAGGTCGTCCGGCGAGTCGAACGTGGCGTCGTCCACCTCGCCCGGCACGAAGCCGAGCTCCGGGGTCTCGTACATCGTCAGCTCGGCCGAGAAGTTCGAGAAGGCGAACGAGACGGTCTTGCCGAAGTAGCCGTCGGAAGGGTTTCCAAGCAGCCCTGCGCGGGCGAACGATATGGTCTTTATCAGCATGGCACTATGTCCTGTTTCGGGTACGGATGCAGTAAGTATACCATAAGCTGCGCCACGATGCGCGGATTATGGTAGAATATCCCCCGTCACATATGGCGGAAAAACTCGAAGAGATGCCGCGCAAGGCGGCGATTGTGGGCGTGGTGGGCCGCACCAACGCCGGCAAGTCAACGCTCGTCAACCGGATGGTAGGCGAGAAGGTGACCATTGTCAGCCCCGTGGAGCAGACGACTCGCAACACGATCCGCGGGATCGTGGAGGACCCGCGCGGGCAGCTCGTGCTGCTCGACACGCCTGGGCTTCACAAGGCTGTCGGGCCGCTGGGCAAGCTGCTCAACGGCATGGCGCGCGCCTCGTCTGCGGGCGTGGACATCCTGCTCGTGGTGTTCGACGGCGCGCACGAGCCCCAGCTCGAGGACGAGGGCTGGATGCGCCGCGTGGCGAAGGAGCGTCCGGAGAAGTGCGTGTTCGCGCTCAACAAGCGTGACCGCTCGCCGTTCTACGAGACGATGTTCAAGGACCTCTGGAAGGAGGTCTCCGCCGGGACGACGGGCGTCTCGCCCGTTGCGTTAGAGCCGACATGGGTGGCATGCTGCGGCATCCGCCAAGGCGGGTGCGACGCGCTCCTGGACGTTCTCTACGGCCTGGCCGAGCCTGGGCCGGCGCTCTTCCCCGACGACATCGTGACGGACTATCCGCGCAAGCTGGCGATCGCGGACGTGGTGCGCGAGAAGCTGATCCAGCGCCTGCACGACGAGGTGCCGCACGAGGTGGGAGTGCTGGTGGACGACCTTGACGAGCGAGACGGGCTCTGGAACGTGGCGGTGACGATATACGTGAACCGTCCGTCGCAGAAGGGGATCGTGATCGGCCAGCGCGGCTGCAACCTGAAGGCGGTGCGCATGAGCGCGGGGCCGGAGCTTTCGGACATGTTCGGCGTGAAGGTGAACGTGGAGCTGTGGGTGAAGGTGGAGCCGAACTGGATGAAGAACAGCCGCCTTCTGGCGGAGATGGGGTATCTCGGGGCGGAGCGGTGACTGTGCGCAGGGCCATATGGGCGCTCGTCGCCATCTTCGCGCTCGCCGCCCGCGGCGGGTCGTCGACGAACGCGCTGGAGATGGCACGGCGCGCTCTGGCGGACGGACTCTGGTCCGTGGCGGAGACGAACGCGGTGCGTGCGGCGGCGGACGCAGGCCTGCGCGAGAAGGCGCGCCTCGTGCGGCTGGAGGCGCTCGCGCGCGCGGGGCGTGCGGCCGATATCGTGGAGCTTGTGGAAAGCTGGCCCGACGCGAAGTCCGACGGAATACGCTACTGGCACGCGTGGGCGCTCGTGGAAGGGCGTCAGCTGGAGAAGGCTCGTCCGATCCTCGCCGAGCCGTTCTCGGATCCGGCGTACGCGCCGCTTGCGGTCCGTCTCGCGGCGCGCCTGGAACTGGCGGCCGGCGCGCGTTCCGCCGCCGACGGGCTTTTCAGGCAGGCGGCTGCGGCGCTCGGCACGAACACGGCGGATCGCGTGGCGAACGCCGTCGAGTGGGCGAGCGCGCGGCTGTCGTTTGGCGATCTGTCCGGCGCTCGCGCGGTGCTCGCCGACGAGAAGGCGGCCGACGCGCCGGGCGTGGTGGGCGACGAGGCGCGCCTGCTGGCGGCGTACCTTGCGGACCGCGCGGGTGACAAGGGCGCGGCGCGGCGCGCGTGGCGTCAGCTCGTAGACGGCGGAACGAACACCTCGGAGCGGACTTACGTGCTGGCGGCCTGCGCGCTTTCCGACGACATGTGCGGCGCGGGCGAGACGAACAAGGCCATTGTCGTGATGTCGAACGCGGTTGCGCGCGCTACGCAGCCCGGGCTGGTCCGCCAGGCCGGGTTCCGGCTGGGCTTCGCCCTCCTGAGGCAGCAGTCCTCGCGGGCGGCCGGGGCTGAGATGGTGTCGTCGCTCCTGAGGCGGTTCCCGGGCACGGACGAATCCCGCGTGGCGCACCTGCGCTTCGCGGACACGCTTCTCGAGCTTGGCGAGGCGGCGGCGGCCGAGCGCGAGTACTCCGCCTTGCTCCAGACCTACCCTGAGTATGCGCTCGACGTGCATGTGCTGGCGGGGCGGGGCTGGGCGATGCTTGAGTCCGGTCGCCGGACGGAGGCGGTGGGCGTGTTCGCCCGCGCGGCGCAGGCGGCGACGAACGCGGAGGACAAGGCGGTATGCATATTCAAGCAGGGCGACGCGCTCTTGGCGGAGGGCCGCTTCGCCGAGGCCGCCGAGGCGTATGCGCGCGTTCCGCCCGAGGGCGGCGAGAAGCTGCGCGCGCGCGCCGTGTTCCAGCGCGCCGATTCGCTCGCGCGGGCCGGGGAATCCGAGGCGGCGATCAAGATGTTCTCCGGGCTGGCGGACGCGGGGGGCGACGCCGAGCTGGCCTTCGCCGCGGGGCTGCGCGTTGCCGCGCTCGAATCTGCGGCCGGGCGGCTGGAGAGCGCGATCGCGCGCTACACAAGGCTGCTGGAAAGGAGGACCCCTCCGTGCACCGACGCCCAGAGGGTTGACGTCCTCTACGGGCGCGGCAAGGCGTCCTACGGCGCGTACCGGTTCGCGGAGGCGGAGGCCGACTTCGCCGCTGTGGCCAAGCTGCTGCCGACGCGCGCGCCGGAGATGGCGTTCCTTACGGCGCGCTGCCTGTACGGCGCGGGGCGCGACGAGGACGCGGAGGCGGCGGCGCGCAAGCTGCTGGCCTCCGGAGGCGGAGACGACAGGCTGCGGGCCGACGTCGGGTTCTGGCTCGCGAAGTACGAGTTCGGTCACCGCAACTACGCGGCGGCGCTGGAAGGGTTCGCGGCGTGCGCGACGAACGAGGCGCTCTCGGCGGGGCGCAGGATAGAGGCTCTCGGGCGCGCGGCGCGGTGCTGCGCGGCGAAGTCCGACTACGCCGGCGTGGTGGAGTACGCGACGCGCGCCACGACGAACGCCGTCGCGGTGCGCGCCATCGCGAAGCAGACTCCCGAGACGGCGGCGGTCGCGGAGGTGTTCGTGCTGCAGGCGGAGGCGCTGATAGAGCTGGCGCGCTTCAGCGAGGCCGTCATGGTCCTTTCCCGCGCGCAGCTGCTCGCTGCGCCGCCCGAGCTGCTGCGGCGCGCGGCGGTGATGAAGGCCGACTGCCTCTTCGCGATGGGGGCGGACGACGACCGGCGCTACCTGCAGGCGCTCGACGCGTACCGGGCGGTGCAGAAGGACGAGACGCTGCCTCCGTCGCAGAGGCTGGCGGTGGCGTTCAAGATCGGGCGCTCGCTCGAGAAGCTGCGCCGCTGGGACGAGGCCGTGGACCAGTATTACGCGCAGGTCGTCATGGCCTACTGCGACGGCGTAAGGGCGAAGACGTGGTTCGACGGGGACGCGCGGACGTTCTTCACGCGTGCCGCGTTCATCCTGGCGGACTGGTACGAGGCCCGCGGGGAGACGCGGCAGGCGGTCCGCATGCTGGAGTATCTCGTGAAGACGGGCGTGCCGGCGGCACGCGAGGCGCGCAGGCGCATTCAACGGCTGGAACAGAAGAAGGAAGGCGGTGTGTGGTGAGCATGTGGACTTTGGCCGGCGGGCCCGTGTTCGGGCTCCTGGTGCTATTGGGATGCGTGGCAGTGGTTCTGTTCGCAAACAGGCTTCTCAACCTGCGGCGCGCGCAGATCGACTACGTGGACTTCGTGCGCGGCGTGAGCAACGTGCTGGCGCGCGGCAACGTGGACGAGGCGCTCGTGCTCTGCGACGAGACGCCCGCGCCCGTGGCGCGCGTGGTGGCGGCGGCCATCCGCCACCGCGAAAGCTCCGCCCGCGTGCTGAGGGAGGCGGTGGACACCACGGGCCGCGCGGAGGTGAGCCGGCTCGAGCGGCGTCTCGCGATGCTGGCCATCATCGCCCAGGCGGCGCCGCTTCTCGGCCTGCTCGGGACGATCCTCGGCATGGCCAGGCTTGCGATCTCCTTAAACGGGCACGTGCTCGTGACGCGCGCGGACCTGCTCGGCGGCGCGCTGCAATGCCTCACGGCGGCGGCGGGCGGCCTGGTGGTGGCGGTGGCCGTCCAGGTGATGTACGGAATGCTGCACGTGCGGCTCGAGCGCGTGGTGGCGGACATGGAGGCCGCCGCCAGCGAGATACTTGCGCTGCTCGCGGCGCGCAGGGAGGTCGCCGCGTGAGCGCGCAAAGCCACTGGGGCTGGAGCCCGCGCCAGACGGAGGGCATATGGCGGCACGGGTGCGCCTGGACGAAGCCGCTCTTCGCGGCGGTGCCGTGGATCACCCTTACGCTGCTGCTGGCGCTCTTCGCCTTCATCGGCGACCGCCTGCCGCAGGTGCAGGGCCTGGCGTGCGACCTTCCGGCGCCGGTGCCAAGGGAGGACGCCGACACGGCGACAGAGGCCACGGGCCTCGCCGCGCTCCTGCTGCCGGCGGCGGACGCGTCGGGCGAGACGCTCGTGTTCTTCGACGACGCCCGCTACTCGCTTTCAGACGAGACGTCGGTTTCCACGCTGAGGGACCGGCTCGGCGTGCGCGCGGGCGCGGAGCCGTCGCGCACGTTCCTGCTGCTGGCCGACCGTCGCGTGCCGGCAGGGGACGTCATGCGCCTGGTGGGCATCGCGCGCGAATCCGGCATCGAGCGGGTGCAGATCGCGGAGAGGCGAAAATGATGCGCTTCCTCCACATGTGGTGGCCCGTGGCCGCCATCGTGATCTTCACGGTCACGCTCGTCCTGGAGATTCCGCGCAAGGCTCTCTTCTTCCAGCCAGTGTCGGTAAGCCCGGCGGAGCCGTTCGTGTCCTTCATCTCCCTCGACGACGAGTCGTACGCGCGGCTCGTGCGCCGCATCAGCATGGCGTGGCAGATCAGGGGGCGCGCGCTGGCGGGAGGGGTGGCAGACAGCAGGACCGACGCGTTCGACTTCTCCGAGCCGCTTCCGCCGCCGACGTACCTGCCGCTTCGCGTAGTGGCGTCGTCGGCCTCCGCGCCGCGCGCCTCCGCGCCGTCGGCGCCGCCGCTGCTTCCGCCCACCCTGGGCGTGGAGACGCCGCCAGTCCCGGCGGCCGCGGCGCTGCCCGACCGCGACCCCTCACTTCTTGAGATGCCCGAGGCGCAGGCGCCAGGGCGTCCCCATGCCGACTTCACACTGAAGAGAACAAGGAGCATCAAATGACAGAACAGGAAATCCTCGACGTGTTTTCGCGGACCGGAGCCCTCTTGCAGGGGCATTTCGAGCTGCGCTCGAAGCTGCACTCCGACCGCTACTTCCAGTGCGCGAACGTGCTGCGCTACCCGCGCATCGCGGCCCGCCTCTGCGACGAGCTCGTCGCGAAGCTGAAGGCAAAGGCGGACATCGGCCCGATCGACGGCGTGATCTCTCCCGCCGTGGGCGGCATCCTCGTGGGGCACGAGGTCGCGCGCGCGCTCGACACCAAGTGCGTGTTCGCCGAGAAGGTCCAGGCCGGCGACGAGAAGGACGCCGCAGGCAAGCCCGTGACGAAGCTCGCTATGCGCCGATTCTCGCTCAAGCCCGGCGAGCGGTACGTGGTGGCGGAGGACGTCGTCACCAAGGGCGGGCGCGTGCAGGAGACGATCGACCTCGTGAAGGGGGCGGGGGCGGAGGTCGCGGCCGTCGTGCTGCTAGTGGACCGCTCGAAGGGCGCGGTGACGTTCGGCGACATCCCCATGGTCTCGCTCGTGCAGATCCAGCCAACCACGTGGGAGCCGTCCGCGTGCCCGCTGTGCGCCGCCGGAGGGCGTCCCGTGCATCCCGGCTCGTGACGTGCCCAGGCCCTTCGAATTTTTCCGCTGAATTTTCCGCTTGCGCCGAGCGCCGCATCGTTGTATACTAGCGCCATGAGAATTTGCCAGAAATATGCCATCTCCACGTTCGCGTGCGCCGCGTTCGCGTGCGCGGCGTTCGTCGGCCTGCGCGCGGCCGACGAGGTGTCGGAGCAGGACTCCGCGGCCGCGAGGGAGGAACTTCGCTACATCGAGGCTCTTGTCGACGCGGGCCTTCCGGACCTCGCTGGGCCTGTCATCGAGGCCGCGAAGAAGAAGTGGCCGCACGTCGGGCCAAAGCTGAGGGTGCTGGAGCTGCAGGGCGACCTGCGGCTCGGCAAGTTCGAGAACGTGCAGAAGGCCATCGACGCCATCAAGGACAAGAAGAGCGGCGACTACTGGGCGCTGCGCCTCGCGATGGCGGACGCCTACTACGCGCGCAACATGCTCGCCCAGTGCCGCAAGATCTACACCGAGTTCTTCAGCTCCGTGAAGAATCCCGGCGCGGACCTGCTCGAGTTCTACGTGAACAGCGGCTTCAGGTGGGCGCAGATTTGCACGCTGGAGCGGCAGTACGACGAGGCCTCGAAGATGTACGACGGCCTGCTGGCGCGTCCCCTCGAGGAGGTCACGTGGTGCGTGCTGGCGTCGGAGCAGGTGGAGCTGCTGCTGCGCCTCGCGTCCGAGGCGTCGGACCCCAAGCAGGCGAAGAAGCGCGCCGAATACCTCGCGCGCGCCGAGAAGTACGCGGGCAAGATGCTCTGGAAGCGCGAGTCGGCGCCGCTCTTCTTCGGCAAGGCGGTGGCGTACAAGGCGCACATCATGATGCTGCGCGGCAAGCTGGCCGAGGCGCAGGGCCTCGTGATGGACTACCTGCCGGACCTCGCAGAGATACACAAGGCGCTGCTGGAGCAGGATCCGGACGGGCGGCAGGGCTACGTGAAGTCCAGCCCGATGCCCGAGTGCCGCTACCTGCTGGCGTCCGTGCTGTGGAACACCGTGCAGGCCGAGGCGAAGAAGCCGAAGGCCGACGAGGACCTGATCAAGGACTCCCTGTTCGGCGCGCGCAAGAGCGGCAAGCGCAACGGCGTGGGCGCGTACAACCACGCGATCAACGTGTTCGTGAAGTATCCTGAGTCCAAGTGGGCCGCGAACGCCGGCGAGCTCGCGGAGGCGATCTCCAAGTTCGTGAAGGCCCGCTACAAGAAGGACATCAGGACGAACATCTCCCCCGCGCAGATGAAGAAGGTGCGCCGCATGCAGTTCGAGAACGCGGACGAGGACTTCCGCAACAACAACTTCGCGAAGGCGGTGGAGTCTTACGGCGAGATACTAGCCCAGTTCCCCGAGTCCGAGGAGTCCATCGGCGCGGTGGCGAACCTCGCCGAAAGCTGGCTCAACATCTGGCAGAACGAGAAGGACGCCAAGAAGCAGCTCGAGCCGCGCCTGTCCGCCTCCGCTGTGGAGGGATATCTCGCCGAGCGCTTTTCCGGCCTCAGCCCGGACTACATCCGCCCTGCGGGCGACGCGGTGCTGCGGCTTGCGGCCAAGGAGCGCGACATGGGCGCGCTCGCGCGCTCGCAGGAGCTGTACGACGCCTACTTCGACAACTACCCCACCCACTACAACGCCGCGCAGATGGCCCTGGCTCTCGGCAACCGCGCCTACCGGGCCGAGGACTGGGAGGGCGCCATCCGCTGCTATACGCGCATCGCGACGCAATACACCAACGCGGCCTCCTACGCCAGCGCCTTGAGCTACCTCGCCACCTGCAACGGCAAGCTCGGCAACATGGAGGAGCAGGAGAAGTGGCTGCGGGCGTTCGTCCAGGCGTCAAAGAGGCCGATGGACCGCACGAGCGCGCAGCTGAGCCTCGCGCTCATGCAGCAGAAG
>Ga0310697_10005268_pt1 | contig 12547 bp, 10 predicted proteins | sample 172DNAGHGlowgp2_FD_203883 | JGI IMG/M metagenome (GOLD analysis project Ga0310697, IMG submission 203883) | Sheep rumen microbial communities from Palmerston North, Manawatu-Wanganui, New Zealand - 1728 DNA GHGlow gp2 (v2) (version 2) | ecosystem: Host-associated > Mammals > Digestive system >... | reverse complement strand
TTGCCCCGGATGTACATCATATCCGGCTGTAACGGTTCCGGGAAGACGACGGCTTCGTACACGATCCTCCCGGAACTTCTTGATTGCAGCGAGTTCGTGAACTCCGACGAGTTCGCGAAGAGCCTGGCGCCCTTCCATCCCGAGACGGCCTACATCAAGGCGAGCCGGTACATGCTCATGAAGACGCAGTACCTGTTCGCCCGGCGGGAGGACTTCTGCATCGAGACCACCCTCGCCACCCGTTCCCTTCTCAAGATGGTCCAGCGCGCCCAGGACCAGGGGTACTTCGTGACCGTGGTGTACCTGTGGCTCGCCTCCCCCGAGCATGCCATCCGAAGGGTGGCCGCGCGGGTAGGGGCCGGCGGGCACGCCGTACCCGAAGAGGTCATCCGGCGGCGGTATTATACGGGGCTCCAGTACTTTTTCCAGGACTACGCGCCCGCCTGCGACAAATGGATCCTGGTGGACAACACCGATTCCACTTTCCGGCTCGTGGCGGAGGGCACCCGCCGCAGCACGACGGTCCGGGACCTGGAACTCTACCAACAGATCAAGAACACACATGATTCACCCTGAACAACACTATCTGGACATCTTCCAGGTCGATGTATCCCGCATGGACAGCCTCGTCGCCGAGGCGCTCCGCCATGGCGGGGACTACTGCGACCTGTATTTCGAAAACACCACCTACGGCAATCTCGTCCTCCGGGACGGCGCCGTGACCTCCGGCGGCCGGCACATCGACTTCGGCGTGGGCATCCGCGTCCTCAGCGGTGAAAAGACGGGGTATGCCTACTCCGAGAGTACGGCCCAGGAGGACATGCTCGCCTGTGCGCGGGCTGCATCGGCCATCGCCGACGGCACGTCCGCCTTCTACGAGCACAGCGTCCCGGCAGCCGCCAACGGCTCCCGCCTGGTGGGCCGCCGTTTCCGCGGCGCCCCGAATCCCGCCGCCGACCGCTATCCGGTTGAAATCCAATGGCGTACGGCCGAATCCGCCACGCTGATCCCGTACCTGCAGAAGTTGGAAACCGCCATCCGCGCCCGCGACAGCCGCGTGGTGAAGGTCATCGGCGCCATTTCCTGGCAGGTCACGGACGTCCTGATGTACAACTCCCTGAAGGAGTGCAAGTACGAGACCCGGCCGATGGGTTCCTTCTCCGCCACCGTCATCTTCCAGCAAGGCGGGAAGGTGGAGAACAAGACCGTTTCCCGGAGTTTCCGCACCGGCGTGGAGATGTTGTCGGATGGTCTCGTTACGGAGATGGCCGACCAGGCCGTGAAGGGGATCGACGAGCGCTTTGAAGCCCGCCGCCCCAAGGGTGGGCAGATGCCCGTAGTCATGGGCGCCGGCGCCTCCGGCATCCTCCTCCACGAGGCCATGGGCCATGCCTTCGAGGCCGATTTCAACCGCAAGGGAACGTCCATCTTCTCGGACAAGATGGGACAGCAGGTCTGTCCCAAGGGCATCCAGATCATCGACGACGGCACGCTCAAGGGCAACCGCGGGGCCCTCAACTTCGACGACGAAGGAGTTCCCGCCCAAAAGACCTATATGGTGGAGGACGGCATCCTGACCTCCTACCTGCACGACCGCATCAGCGCCCGCCACTACGGGGTCTCCCCCACCGGCAACGGCCGCCGCGAATCCTTCCGCTACGCCCCCATCCCCCGGATGCGGGCCACCTACATGGAAAGCGGCGACGCCGCCCCGGCCGATATCGTCGCCTCGGTTCCCCAGGGGATCTATGTCGATGAGTTCTCCAATGGCCAGGTCAAGATCGGCGAAGGGGATTTCACCTTTTTCGTCAAGAGCGGTTTCCTCATCGAAAACGGCCGTCTGACAGCCCCGGTGAAGGATATCAACATCATCGGCAACGGGCCGGAAGCCCTCCGCGACGTGCTGGCGGTAGGGAACGACCTGGCCATCGACCCCGGAACCTGGACCTGCGGGAAGGAGCAGAGCGTTCCCGTTTCCTGCGGGATTCCCACGGTGCTGATCAAAAATCTGACGGTAGGAGGAGAATAAGATGTTGACAGAGAAAGAAATCGCCCTCGCGAGGGCATCCATGGATTTCGCCCTGCGGAACGGGGCGCAGAAAGTGCGTGTCACCCTGAACAAGAGCCTGATGGAACTGTTCGGCATCCTGAACGGGGAGTTGGACAAGGTCGCCCATGCCCTGGACAGGAACCTGCAGGTTTCCCTCTGGGTGGACGGCCGGTTCGGCAGTTTCTCCTCCAACCGCCTGGAAGAGGAAGGGCTGCAGGCATTCATCCTGAGCGGCATCGACACGGTGCGCTCCCTGGAGCCGGATCCGGCGCGGGACCTTCCCGCCCCGGAAAGACTGGTAAAAGACGCCTTGACCGGCAAGGAACTGGGCTTGTATGACGATGCGTATGAGACACTTACCTCCGACCGGAGACGGGAACTGGCCCTGGGCACATCCGTCTGGAGCCGGAAAGCGGAACTGGAGAAGGGATTCCACCTCCTTTCCGAAGAGGGAGAGTACTCCGACAGCATCTTCGACACTGTCGTCATGGACTCCAACGGGCTGTTCGCCCGCCACACCGAGACTTCTTTCGAGATCGGTTACGAAGTGACCGTGGAGGACGGGGACGGGAACCGCTACGCCAGTTACTGGTGGGACGCTTCGCCCCGGCTGGACGCCATCCTTCCTTCCCTGAAGACTTGCTGCGAAACGGCCGTGCAGCGCGCTGCAGCGCAGATCGGTCCGGTGGACCATCCCGGCGGGAAGTGCAACATCGTCGTGGACAGCGAGTGTGCTTCCAAGTTCCTGTCGCCGGTACTCAGCGCCCTCGGCGGATTCGCCGTCCAGCAGAAGAATTCCTTCCTCGCCGACAAGGCCGGGCAGCGGGTCTTCTCTCCGCACCTGACGGTCGTGGACCGGCCCTGGAACAAGGGAGAGTCCGGCTCCCGGTTGTATGACAGCGAAGGCGTCGCCACGCAGGAATTCCCGATCATCGACCAGGGCGTCCCCACCCGCTATTTCATCAACACGTACATTGCTAACAAGATGGGCCTGGAACCCACCATCGAGGATGCCACCCGGCCGCAGGTACTCCCCTACGGCGGCTGCAAGACGCGGGAGGACGTTCTCCGGAAAGTGGGCAAGGGCATCCTGATCACCGGTTTCAACGGCGGGAACTCCAACTCCTCCACCGGCGACTTTTCCTACGGTATCGAGGGATTCGCCTTCGAGGACGGGCGGATTACCCATCCGGTAAGGGAAATGCTCGTGACGGGGAATTTCATCGACCTGTGGAACAACCTGACTGACGTCGCCGACGACGCCCGTTTGTGTTTGTCCAAATTAATCCCGACCTTAGCGTTCCAAAACATAGACTGCAACGGATGAAAATCGAGAAGAACAAAGTCGTGGCCGTGACCTACGACCTCACTGTGGAAGGGAATATCGTGGACCGTGCCACGGAAGAAGCACCCCTGGACTACATCCAGGGCATGCACATGCTCATTCCGGCCTTCGAGGCCGCGCTGGAAGGACTCCAGGAAGGCGACGCTTTCGCCTTCACGCTCCAGCCCGAGGATGGGTACGGTTCCTTTGACGAGAAGAAACTCATCCACCTTCCCAAAAGCGCCTTCACCATCCAGGGTGAAGTCCGCGAAGACCTGATGCAGGTGGGCCGGATCCTGCCCATGGTGGGCGCCGACGGCTCCATCGTGAACGCCACCGTCACCGAGGTGAAGGAGGACGGCGTCCTGATGGACTTCAACCACCCGATGGCCGGCAAGGTCCTGGATTTCAGTGGGAAAGTCGTTTCCGTCCGGGAAGCGACCGAGAAGGAACTCACCGAGGGTCTGCACGGGGAATTCCTCCCGCCGAAGGAGCATCACTGCTGCCACGGCAAGGGCAAGGGGCACTGCCATCATCACCACGACCATGGCGAGGGCGAATGCTGCGGACATCACGACCATGGCGAAGGCGAGTGCTGCGGACACGGGCACTGCCATGACAAAGAGTAGATGAAAACCGCTGTCGTCATACTGAACTGGAATACAAGGGATTATCTGCGGAAGTTCCTGCCTGGGCTCATCGCCTCCACGGAAGGACTCGATGCGGAGGTCATCGTCGCGGACAATGCTTCCACCGACGGCTCCCCGGAAATGCTCGCCGCCGAATTCCCGGATGTGCGCCGGATTTCCCTGGACCGGAATTACGGCTTCACGGGCGGGTACAACCGCGCCCTGGCGCAGGTGGAGGCCGAATATTTCGTCCTTATCAACTCCGACATCGAGGTCCCGCAAGGCTGGCTGAAGCCCCTGACCGACTGGATGGACACCCATCCGCACTGCGGCGCCTGCGGGCCCAAACTCCTCTCCTACGATCATCGGGACCGGTTCGAATACGCCGGCGCGGCCGGCGGCCTGCTGGACCGCTACGGTTATCCTTTCTGTCGGGGCCGCATCCTCCAGAAGGTGGAAAAGGACGAAGGGCAATACGATACGCCGGAAGATGTCTTCTGGGTAAGCGGGGCCTGCCTCCTGGTCCGGAGCAAACTCTGGAAAAAACTCGGCGGCCTGGACGACCGGTTCTTCGCGCACATGGAGGAGATCGACCTGTGCTGGCGGATGCAACTCTCCGGCTACACGGTCACCGTCGTTCCCGAGTCGTATGTCTATCACATCGGCGGCGGCACCCTCCCGAACGAGTCCCCTTTCAAACTCCGGCTCAATTTCCGGAACAACCTCCTGCTGCTGGAGAACAACCTGGCCAAGACGTTCCGGGCGCAAGGGTACAGCGTGGACGGCTCCCTGGGCAAGGCCCGGCGGCGCATTTTCGTGCGGATGCTCCTGGACGGAGCCTCCGCCCTCACCTACCTCGTCACCAAAAGGTACAATTCCTACAAGGCCGTCGTCCAGGCCCACGGCGAATACCGGAAACTCCGCCGCAAACCCACCCCGGATGAAGTGGCCATGCAGAAGGATGCTACGGTCCGCGGCTGGTACGACGGTTGGATCGTTCCCAAAGGAATCTTCAGGAAATGAAATACAAAGCCATCCTCTTCGACCTGGACGGAACCCTGCTGAATACGCTGGAAGACCTCGCGGAGGCCGTGAACGAAGCGCTCCGCAGGCGGGGGTTCCCCCTGCATACCACGGAAGAGTACCGGAAGATGGTGGGGCACGGCGTGCGCAATCTCGTCACCGTCGCCCTGCCGGAAGCCTTCCGCACCGACGAGGCATTCATCGACAGTTGCCTGGCCGATTTCAAGGCCTATTATACGGAACATATCGACGTTCACACCCGGCCCTATCCCGGAATTCCGGAACTGCTGTCCCGGCTCCACGGAAGCGGCGCTCGGATCGCCGTCGCCTCCAACAAGTTCCAGGAAGGGACCGAGCAACTCATTGCCGAGTTCTTCCCCGGCATCCCCTTCGTCGCCATCCTGGGCAACCGTCCCGGCTATCCGCTCAAGCCCGATCCCGAGATCGTGGGCGAAGTACTCCGAAAGGCCGACGCCTCCCCCGCCGAGGCCATCCTCGTCGGCGATTCCTCCACCGACATGCTCACCGCCCGCAACGGCGGCATCCGCAGCATCGCCGTCACCTGGGGTTACCGCCCGATGACCGCTACGCCGGAGTACCCGGCCGTCTCCTCCGTAGAGGAACTGGCAGCCCTTCTGCTCGGATAATTCGGGCAAATCGAGGGCCGTCTGCCCGAAAACAAACGAGGCCACCGGAATGGTGGCCTCGCTATCTTGCAGAGGTGCTTACTGCTCTTCCTTGAGCCGGAGTTGCTGGACATACACGGCCTTCTGATGAGCAATGCGATTCTTCACGGAAGGCTTCTCGAAGTTCTTGCGGGCGCGGAGTTCGCGGATGGCTCCGGTCTTTTCGAATTTGCGCTTGAATTTCTTCAGGGCTCTCTCGATATTTTCTCCTTCCTTAATCGGGACAATGATCATGCTTTTACACCTCCTTTTTTCATTGGGACTGCAAAGGTAGCAATAATTCGCTAATCTGCAAGCGCCGCAATGAATTTTTCCATTCCCTTGGTGGCCACGTCCTTGATGTGGGTGATGCGGGGGTCGTGGGCGGGAACATCCTTCGGGTCGATGATGTAGATGGGCGTTTCCGCGGCGGCATATCGGTACAGGCCGGCGGCCGGGTACACTTGCAGGGATGTGCCGACGATCAGGAGGATATCGGCCTTCTCCACCAGGGTGATGGCCTTCTCGATGTTCGGTACGGCTTCGCCGAAGAAGACGATGTGCGGCCGCAACTGGCTCCCGTTCGGAGCCTTGTCGCCGAGGACTACCTTGTCATAGCCGATGTCGATGACTTCGTCCGTCCGGTAGGTACTGTCGTAGATGCCATTCTCCGGGCGGACCTTGGTGAGTTCCCCGTGCAGGTGCAGGACCCGCGTGGACCCGGCCCGCTCGTGGAGGTTGTCCACGTTCTGGGTGATGACATCCACCGTATAGTCCTTTTCCAGGCCGGCGATGGCATAGTGGGCGGCATTGGGCTTGGCATCCTTCAACTGCTCCCGCCGCTGGTTGTAGAAGTCCAGGACCAGTTTCCGGTTGCGGTACCAGCCCTCGATGGAAGCGACGTCGTTCACGTCATACTGCTCCCACAGGCCACCTGTGTCGCGGAAGGTGGCGAAACCGCTTTCGGCGCTCACGCCGGCGCCGGTCAGGACAACGATCTTCTTTCTCATGGCTCTTGTTATTCCGGTAATTCAAAATAGTATTTGCGGATCCAGTATTCGAACAGCGGGTCCAGGAACTCGGGCTTGTCGTCGCCGTCGAAGGTCAGGATTTCCTTTTTCATGAGCGCGTCCTTCACCCGCTTGACATTGGCCGAGGAATTGAGATTGTATTTGCGGATGACTTCGGAGGCGCTGAAGCGGGTGTTTCCCTCCACGGTAGCACGCAGCAGGCTCACCTGGAACGTGGTGAGTCCGTTCATCATGGCCCGGAAGCGGGGCTCGTGGACCGAGATGAGGCAGGACAGGGCGTCCACCAGCACCGGCTCCATGATGTAACCCTTGGACATGGAGTTGCAGATGGCGGAGAAATGGTTGATATACCAGAGGTTGTTCTTGAACAGGCGGCAGGCCCCGATCAGGAGGTTCTTTTCCATGACCTTGCCGCCGGCGAGGAAGCCCTTGATGACATGGTCCGCAATCTCCCGTTCATCGACCTGGGACAGCGGCACGCGGGTGACGCGGCGATAGAACAGGCGGCTGGACTCGAAGATTTCCTTCATTGCGTTCACCATGGATCCGCTGAAGACGAAGGAGAAGCCCTTGTGTCCGGCCTCGGCCTCTTCCCGGATCACTTCGTCCAGGGAACGGAGGATCCGGTAACCGTCCTCGGTGAATTCCACGTTCTGGAACTCGTCGATGATCAGCAGGAGGGGTGACGACCTCTCCTGGGCGATGAGGAACGGCAGGCGGAGGACCGCCTTCACGTCGGCCGTATCCAGGTCCCATCCCCGGGACAGGACCTCGTCCCGGTCGGCAAAGGCGTCCCGGTCGAAGACGAAATGTGTTCCCGCAAGATACTTTTCCACCATCCGGCCGTACTCGTCCGGGGTCGATGCCACCATCCGGATGACGGTGGATCCGTACCGGAGCAGGAATTCGTCCACGGTGCGGATGTTCAGGACAGAGAACTGTCCCACGGTGAACGGTTTGGTGGAAAAGCGCATGGAGAAAAGCGCCTGCTGGACAAGGGATGTCTTGCCGCTGCGGGGCGGTTCGATCAGGGCGACGTGTTCCCCTTGCGAAAGGAGGTTGGAAAGGATCGTACAGTCACTCTTCCGGCCGATGAAATCCTTGCCGGTCACGAATTTGTCATACGGAAAAGGCGTGTCCATATACTCGTAACTTGTTTGTTACAAATATAGGAAATCTTTTCCGGAAGCGAAACGGCAGGATGCTATATTTTCGCTATCTTTGCATGACGAATGAAACCGGGACGGATCATACGGAACATCCTGCTGGGCCTTGTGAGCCTGGTGCTGATCCTCCTTGTCGCCCTTCAGGTGATCCTGCGGCCCAAGGTGCTTACGGGCATCGTAAACCAGGTGGCTGCCACCTATGTGGACGGCGGAGAACTCACCTTCGACCGGGTAAAGGCGTCCGTCATCAAGGATTTCCCGCATCTGAACTTCACCATCGACGGCGGAGCGCTCACCTATCCCCACGACCGGTTCGCGGCATTCGATTCCACGATGGTGGAGAAGGGCCGCTTCCCCCTGCTGCGGGCCGGGAGGGCGCCGGAACGGGATACGCTGGCGTCTTTCCATCGGCTTACCGCATCCCTCAACTACGTCACCCTCCTCAGAAAGACCTCTTATGACATCCGGCGCGTGGAACTGGACCGTCCCCGGATCTTCGCCCACTATTACGACAGCACGGCGGCGAACTGGAACATCCTTCGCCTGGGAGGATCCGAAGACACCACATCCGCTCCCCTGCCGCCCATCCGAGTGCAGCGCGTGCTGCTGACGGGCCGTCCCTTCATCGTCTATACCAACCGACAGGATACGCTGCTGGGGGTGCTCCGGATGAAGGAACTCGCTTTCGACGGAAAAATCGACACGCACGACATTCCGGGCAGCCGGGTTTCCCTGACGGCCGACAGTCTCTTCCTCAGCGGCCGGCTTCCGGCGGACACCCTGTCCATGGGTCTGGACCGGCTGACGCTGGAAGGAAAGGACCGCAAGGCCGTCCTGACCGCCGATGCCAAGGCCTTCCTGTCTCTCCGCTCTGCCGGAAGGATGCGGATTCCCGTCCGTCTGGAGGCCGATGCGACCTTCCCGCAGCGGAAGGACGGGGTCCTGGAGGTGTTGCTGGACCGCCTGGGACTGCGGGTGGCGACCATCGACCTGAAAGGCAGCGGCGGTGCCGTTTTCCGGAAGGACTCCACCGAGATCCGGGCCGATGCATCCATCGAAAAATGCTCCCTGGGCGAACTGCTGGCCGCTTATCAATCCAATTTTCCGATTCTGAAGAAAGTCCGGACTGACGCTGTCCTGGACCTCAGGGCCCATGCGGACGGTGCCGTGGCGAAGGGCCGGCTGCCCCGCATCCAGGCGCACCTGCAGGTCCCGGACGCCTACCTGGATTACGAGGGACTGGGCCGGCGCGGCCGCATCTCCCTGGATGTCGATGCGCTCACGGACGAGGACCTGAAACTGGACCTGGACCTGAACCGGGTGCTCGTGGATTTCGCCGGCGCCCGCCTGGATGTCAAGGGCACGGCGGCCGACCTGACGGGCGACGACCCGTTCTTCGCCCTGAGCGGGAAGGTCCGCGCCCGGGTGGACTCCCTCACCGGCGCCTTCACGGCCGGAAAAGGCATCACCGGCACCGGCTCCCTGACGGCTGACATCGACGGTCATGCCCGGCTTTCGCAACTCTCCCTCGCCCGGATCGGCCAGGCCGACATCAAGGGCACAGCCGTCATCCGGGATCTCCGCGTGGATGACACCCGAGACCGCCTGAAGGCCTATGTGCAGCAGGCGGACCTCGTGCTGGAAACCAAGGGGAACCGGATCGACGACAACATGCACCGCGGCGCCCGGGTATTGGCGCTGGACGCCACACTAGACACTCTATCAGCCACTTACAAGGATGGGACATACATCCGCGGCCGGGGCGTCCGGCTCCTGGCCCAGAACGCTGCTTCCATCCTGCAGGGCGGGAAGGAACTCACGCCGCTGATGGGCGTCCTGAAGTTCGCTTCCCTGTCCATGAAGGACGACGACGGCCTCTCCGCCGGTGTACGGGACAACACCGAGACCTTCCGCGTAACACCCTCCACGGAGGATTTCCGCTCCCCGAAACTGAATCTGACGAGCAAGAGCACCGGCGTCCGCGTACGTAGCGGCTCCAACGGAGCATTGCTGCGGGACCTGAAGTTCGACATCACCGCCAACAAACGCCTCACCGGTCCCGGAACGAGAAGCCGGCGGGCGCATCTCGTGGATTCCCTCAAGGGCGTCTATCCGGGCGTTCCGGAGGATTCCCTGCTCATCAAGTACCGGGCGAGCCGCCCGCGCCGGGCCCTGCCGGCCTGGATGCAGGATGCCGATTTCCGGAAAAAGGACATCCACATCAGTCTTTCCGACGCCTTGAAACAGTACTACCGGGACTGGGATTTCGGCGGGAGCGTTTCCGCCGGTGAGGCCCGGATCCTTTATCCGGCATTTCCGCTGCGGACCCAGGTCAAGGACCTCCGGGGCAAGGTGTCCGGCGACCGGATCGACCTGGACAACGTGACGGTCACGGCCGGCAACTCCGACCTGTCGGCCCGGGCTTCCCTGACGAACCTCCGCCGGTCCATCCTCGGGCGGGGCACCATCGGCCTGGAAGGGCTCCTGTCCTCCAACTTCCTCGATGCCAACGAACTGATGCGGGCCTATGCCTACTGGCGGACCTACGAGCCGGAAAAGGCGATGGAAAAAGCCAGCGACGAAGCCGTCGAACGGGCGATTGCATCGACGGAACTTCCTGATTCCGCCGATGTTTCCCGCCTGATCGTCGTCCCGGCGAACCTGGATGCGAAGGTCACCCTGGAAGCCAGCGGCATCCGGTACGACAGCCTGGAAGTGACCTGGGCCGCCGCCGACATCGCCATGAAGCAGCGGACACTCCAGATCACCAACGCGCTCGCCGCCTCGAACATGGGCGACATCTACTTCGAGGGATTCTACTCCACCCGGTCTAAGCAGGACATCAAGGCCGGCTTCGACCTCAATCTCGTGGACATCACGGCGGAGAAGGTCATCACCCTCTTCCCCGCGGTGGACACTTTGATGCCCATGCTGCGGTCCTTCGCGGGCGACCTGGACTGCGAACTCGCCGCGACCTCGGACGTGGACACCCTGATGAACCTGGTACTTCCTTCCATCGACGGGGTGATGCGGATCTCCGGCAAGGACCTGTCGATCTCGGGCGAGAGCAAAGAATTCAAGAAGATCGCCAAACTCCTGAAGTTCAGGGATAAAGGCGGCGCCAACGTGGACAGGATGGCCGTCACCGGCATGGTACGGGACAATGTGCTGGAGGTCTTCCCCTTCGTGCTGGACGTGGACCGGTATGTGCTGGCAGCCAGCGGATTGCAGCATCTGGACGAGTCGTTCAAGTACCACCTTTCGGTGATCAAGTCTCCCCTGCTGGTGAAGTTCGGCATCAACATCTGGGGCGACGACTTCGACCACATCAAGTACGGACTGGGAAAGGCCAAGTACCGGAATGTCAACGTGCCCGTGTTCACCAAGCAGTTGGACACGGTCCAGTACAGCCTGCTGGCCTCCATCCATAACATTTTCGAACTGGGCGTGGAGAAGGCCATTGCCGAGAACAAGGCCCAGCAGTACGTCCAGACGCGCATGGAAGAGACCGGCTACAGCGCCGCCGACACCCTGGCCGCCCCCGCCTCCGTGGCCGACTCCGTCGCCGTCATGTCCCGCCGCTTCGAACAGGCCGCCGTGGAAACGGAGCAGGAGGTCCCCCGGGAGGAAGTAATTTCTGTCATTTCGAGCGGAGCCGGAGGCGGAGTCGAGAAATCTACAGCCAAGAAAGAAGATGAACAGTTTTGAATATATCGAGGTATCCGTCCGCCTGGAGCCCTTCTCCGAAGAGACGGCCGAAATGCTCATGGCGGATCTCGCCGAACTCCCCTACGACTCCTTCGTCACGGAGGAGCCGTTCCTGAAGGCCTACATTCCCCTTTCGGAGTATCGTCCCGGAGATCTGAAGGTAGTCTTGAGCGGTTATGCCGATGTCGCTGGCTTCGAGGCCGTGCCCATCCAGGGCCAGAATTGGAACAAGGAGTGGGAGCAGCGGTTCGAGCCCATCGTTGTGGACGGGAAAGTCACCGTCAAAGCCAGGTTCAACGAGAACGTCCCCCGCACGCGGTTCAACATCTGGATCGACCCGGAAATGGCCTTCGGAACCGGTTCGCATCACACGACCTACATGATGATGCAGCGGATGCTGGGCATCGAGTCCCTGATTCGGGGGCACGTGGTCCTGGACATGGGCTGCGGGACCGCCATCCTGGGCATCCTCGCCGCCAAGATGGGCGCCCGGAAGGTCTTCGCGGTCGATATCGACGCCGTCGCCGCCCACTCCGCCTGGGGCAACGCCCGCTGGAACCGCGTCGGCACCCGCGTGGAAACCGCCTGCGGCGACGCCTCCCTCCTGCAGATGGGCTCGTACGACGTCATCCTCGCGAACATCCACCGGAACATCCTGATCGAGGACATGCCCACTTACGTCCGCTCCCTGCGCCACGGCGGCCGCCTCCTGATGAGCGGCTTCTACGAGACCGACATCCCCGCCCTGCAGGACCGCGCCGCCGCCCTCGGCCTCACCTGGATCGGCCAGACCCTCCGCGACGAATGGGCCTGCGTGGAGTTCGCGAAAAATTGATTACCTTTGCATTCCTTTCCATGCGGGTGTGTTGGAATTGGTAGACAACCCAGACTTAGGATCTGGTGGCGCAAGCCGTGGGGGTTCGAGTCCCCCCACCCGTACAAGGCTACTTA
>Ga0310697_10005266_pt1 | contig 12549 bp, 12 predicted proteins | sample 172DNAGHGlowgp2_FD_203883 | JGI IMG/M metagenome (GOLD analysis project Ga0310697, IMG submission 203883) | Sheep rumen microbial communities from Palmerston North, Manawatu-Wanganui, New Zealand - 1728 DNA GHGlow gp2 (v2) (version 2) | ecosystem: Host-associated > Mammals > Digestive system >... | reverse complement strand
GTCGTGAAGAAATCTGCGTGGTCAAGCCCATCTCCGCAAAGGCCTGTGTGCCGGTAATATACCCTACTGTCTTGCCATTCTTCGCAAGGAAGTCCTTCACCACCTCCGTCTCGCTTGGCGGGAGAGGGCCAAACACTGACACCTTCTCACGGTAGAACCTTCCCTTCGACAGACGACGCAACACGCCCTCTGCCACTAGACGGTTCAGTGTCACATTCAAAGCAGGCTGTTGTTTCATAGGCAAATCAAAGTCTGCCAAGGTCACCACAGCCCCCTCGTCAAGTCGCAAAACCCTCTCTCTTATTTGTTTAGCAAGCGTCATATCCTGTAATCATTATTTCCTTTTCGGGTGCAAAGATACAAAATGTTTTGTTTTCTACGTAAAAAACATATCATCTTTTTCTCTCCAACTATTAACAATGGAAACACATCACACGGCTATAGCCAAGTCCACATTTTTGTTTATGCTGCTATCCCCACACTGCATTCCCCCACATTGAACTTTGAATCCTTGAACCCTGAACCCTGAACCCTGAACCCTGAACCCTGAACCCTGAAACTTGAAACTTGAAACTACTAAGCAACTCTAAACTCCCCAACTGACTCTCAACTCTAAACCCTCAACTCTCAACCAATCACTCATACTGATTCTTCCTCCTATACTGTTCACTCAACGCCAGCAGTTCCTCAAACATCCCCAACCGTGGCTCTATCAACAAACCGGCATTCAACAGTTTGCGGTTATGCTTGATGAAGTTCAACATCAAATGCTCTTCAATGCGGTGTTTGGATGGATTTCTATGCTCCCGTTCAATGAAGCCCTTTACTTCATTGTATCGTACCAACCATCTTTCGTCTTGCGTCATAATCAGACTCCTTGAACTTGAAACTTGAAACTTGAAACCTGAAACCTGAAACTACTAAGCTACTAAGCAACTCTAAACTCTAAACTGACTCTAAACTCTCAACTCTCAACCCTAAACTTTATCACGAACCCCATTTCACCCCGCAAACCTTAGATTTGCCGCCGCAAAAATAAACAAAAAAAGGAAACACCAAACGGACTCAAAAATGGAAAGAAAAAGAAAGGAAGACAACAAGTTACAACATGCCCTAATCGACTCAGGTCGAGCAGATTGCGCTTGGAGCGTAGCGGAAAGCGCAATCTGCTCGAAACGGCTGCCGCCGCCCCCTCTATGTCCCATGTAAATTTTATCTTTGCGGACTACTATCACAAATAATATAAACAACAGGACAATGGAGCCGGACGGTTCACAAGTTTCGCAAATGGGAAAGACCCGTGTATTTTTTTTGACCGCCCGGCAGCCGTTGGCCCAAAGGCCCGGATAAGATTTTGCCTTGAAGCATTAAGGTTTGTGGGCAAAGAGCCGACGTCCAAAGTCCCTCAAAAAAAGTTTGCAAATATGAAAAAAATTATCGTAGGAATCGACATCAGCAAGGAAAAATTGAATGTGTGCCTGCTGGAAGGAATGAACATCGTCCATGAGGACGAGATTGAAAACACTGTGGCAAGCCTGCACAAATGGTTCGGCCGGATGAGGAAGTCCCTGAAATGTTGCATGGACGAGGTGCTGTTATGCGCCGAATTCACAGGTAGATACATCTATCCGCTGGCTGTCGCTTGCCAGGAGGAGGAAGCCTTTTTGTGGATGGAGGATCCGAGCCGCATCAAGAACTCCTTCGGACTGGTCAGGGGAAAGAGCGATTCGGTTGACGCACGCCGCATCGCCGAATACGCGTTCCGCCATCATGACAAGGCGGTCGCTTACCGTCTGCCATCCAAGGAACTGGCCTCCATCAAGATACTGATGGCCGACAGGGAACTGGTTTTGAGTGACCGCAAGAAGTATGAGGCGCAACTCAGTGACCAAAAGAGGTTTATGAGCAAAGAGGACTACGCCATGCAGAGCAAGATGTGGAAGAGTATCGTCAAGGAACTGCAGAAGCAGCTTGACTTCATAGACGAAAAAATCGACAAACTGGTGTCTGACAGCGAAACACTCTCCCGCCAAGTGGAACTCCTGAAGTCTGTTGACGGCATCGGGCAGCGCATCGCGGTCGCCATGGTGGTCTTCACCGACGCTTTCTCCCGATTCGACAACGCACGGCAGTTCAATTGTTATGCGGGGCTGGCCCCTTTCACTTACACATCAGGCAAGAGCATCTACTCGAAAGCCAAGGTGTCACAGCGGGCCAACAAGCAGATCAAGGCCCTGTTGCATCTGGCTGCCGTATGCGCCGCAACACATATGAAATCAAGTGATTACAAGGAATACTACGACAGACGCATCGCCGAAGGAAAACATCCTTTATGCGTACTGAACGTTATCAGAGCCAAATTGGTAAGTCGAATGTTTGCTGTTATCAAAAGGAATGAACATTACATCAAAAACTATGACAGGCCTTCTTCTGAAAAAAGTTATCAACACCCTTGCAAATATCATAAGAATACCTCAACGGTATCTTTTATTGACCCTTTCATGCACCCTGTCAGGCCGCTTCCGCCCACTGCCCCTCCATAAATTCCATCACCTCGTTATTCTTCGCCAGCCAACGTTCGTCTTTTGTTATCTTTCAAGTCTTATTATACTTAGTGGCTCGTCCTCAAACTCCCAACCACCTTGCCATTTTCATCCAAAGTATAAGTGCCACTTATTACAAGCCAAGGAGGTAAATTGGGCACACTCTGATAATTATAAATTCCAATAATATTCTTCTCACCAAGCACATACCACAATATCTTCTTGTGATGCTCCTTGAGATAATCTAACAAAGCCTCTTTTCGTACCAACAGATAGGTTTTTGACTTTTCTATGGCTCCTGCATCAAAACAAACCACTTTGCCTTTCTCGTTCAAGAACACCCCTTCTGTATCAGCGTGTTGCATCTTCATGCCGTCAAACAATTGCTTTGATGGAATAAGGATGCTATAGGATGTTTCTTTTGAATAGTCTTCTTCTGCTTCCCATAAATAACCGATTGATGTCACATCTGCATGAGCTATAAGTTGGTTCGTCGTCGTATCATAAATCTCCTTTCTTGTCAATCCCTCATTATCAAAACGTCTATAGGCAGGCGACCAATAATACTCACGATAAAACATTTCATACCTTGCACTATTTTCCGGCATCCACCTCCCGCCAAAGTTCTGTTTTGATCCCCAATCATAAACTTGCGGAAATTCTTCTTCATCAACAATACAGCTTTTTACCAGATACCACAGCTTTTTGTAGATTGCATCTTTGCCATGTGGTTCATCCCACTCTGGATAGCATTCCAAGGCAAGCCATTCACATCCATCTGGATCTCTCAATTCTATAATCGGCTCGGCAGGTGGAACATCATCGTCTATATTAAGCCAATCGGCCATTCCAGCATCCCAGTTAGCATACTCGCCCCCATACCACCAGAAATCCTCATTGGAACCCGACTCACCCCAATGCTCATCCACCCGTATAAGGGTAGTAGGGTCTATATCACGGACATAAGGATCCCATGGTCCATCATATTCAACTTCATTTTCACTCCACCTATCCTCTAGTTTGGGGAAATTGTCTGCCACCCTGGCCATCAATTCATGCAGAGCCAACCATTGATACTTCTTGCCTATCCGCTCGTTTGGGATAGTCGTTCGTCCCCTACCGGAACCTATGATCTTGTCAAACTCACCGTGTTTTGCTTCACTGTAACCATACTTGTCAATAATGAGCTTGATCGCCAAATTACTCAGGCGTTCAGCATCTATTTTCCAGTTGCTTAATGCACATTGGAATGTATATCTGCCAAAATCACCGTATGAGGAGCCTATTGCAGTATGCTCAGTAAACATCGACGTAAGCATATTATACATACCACGAGAGTCCTTATCTTCATTACATTCATCAAAGATAGCCTTTATCTCTTCATTAGGAACAGGTATATAATCGAAGGAGCTCTTATAAGGTGGACGTATCTTAGTTACATCGACATTCAATCGCTGTCCTATTGAAATAGCATATTCTATAACCTCCCGGGCATAGTCGCGAAGCAACACATGAGGGTATACCTCACCTTCTACGTCAAACACCTTCGAATAGACATATTGACACAGGTTAGTCAAATGTTCTTTCGATTTCGACCTTACAGCGCACCCGAAAGCCACCCCACAAAGCCTTTCATGAATGTAAGGATCATCCACTGTTGAGAACTTCTCTAAAAGGGGTATCAGCACTTGCATCCTATTATGCAGAAGCTGCACAAGAGCCTTTGTTGCAGTGTCACGAAGTTTCCGATTAGTGTTTGCCAAAAACCATGACAATAAGGTAGCACCCAGTTCTACCGACTTTTCATCAAGATTAATTTCTTCACTTTCATCCCAAACCCAGTTAATGATTTCTTCTATAACATTGTCCTGGCTACCGTAAATACGATATAATGAAGGTGTCCATATAGCATCTCTGTCAGCTAACTGCATTGTCGCAAGCATCCTATGAAGATAATCAGCATTATAATAGTTTCCTGTATTAAAGCTCACCTCAATGCTGGTTCGAATAAGGCGGTCTCGGTAATGATCTTCAACCACAAACTCCTCAAAGTATGTATCAAGATGCGCTCCTATAGTGTCTTCATCTCTCCATTTCAAACTGGATATTACCGCATTTACAACGGCTTTATTATTATGGAAATGAGGCAGCGTATCATATAGTTCTACATTTTTACGTTCCGGCAACAAAATAGCCAATGATTCCAACAAACCTCCTATCCGATATGGATTTTTAAACTTCTGGACATATTCCTCAAGGGCTTCCGTGTCATATTGCAATTCGTCTATAAGATACTCTGCTTGAAGAACATTTTCGAAACGTTCGTATGTCAGATAAATACATTCCTCGTAGCTGTCATCCGCCTTATGGAATACGTTTTTGCTGAAAACGCCTTCAGACTCCAGACAATCCATCAATTCACCTTCCACAAAAACGCTCGGACAAATATCCGCGAACAGTTCAATAGCTATGTCTGTAGGTAATTCATGTCGTCTTTCTTTTGTAGTATACGCGATGTATTTGCGAACGGCTCTTTCTACACATTTGATTGATGGCGAATAGTGTTTCCTTTTTCTGATAGACTTCTCTACGCCATCAAAAAACATAGTCATGACAGATGTTATACCCCTTATTCCATCCGGAATTTTCTTGTAACCATTGTTTTTCATTCCTTCGCAGAACAAATGTAGGAACAATGGATTTCTGAATTCAGGGTTGAGTAGTGGAACCGAGGGGTATAATATGCCGTATTCTTTAAAATAGAGTTTTACGGCCTTGAGGGTATTACTGCCAAATCCTTGATGCCATGCTCTTACACAGTAATCAACCCCAAACTCATCAGAAGGGAGTATTGCCTCTATGTATGATGAGCGAATACTCATAACCAATCCAAGCCAAGGGTGCTGTCTGATTCTATCAATAAAACTACGGATATTTCTTTGCCAAATATTCAGCCCGTGTCCCTCATTGATGGCATCTATAAAGATGACAAGACGGTGCCCTGTCGACTCAGCCTTCGCTTCAAGCATTTCCAACAACTCTTCTGGAGAGCCTTTGAAGTAAAGCATTTTCATCATCTGAGTGAAAGGATCTTCATCGGTGATGAATTTCTGTCCCAGAAAAAGCAGGCTGGCCTGATTGTCTTTTTCCCGTTGTTCCACTACGTCAGCTATCAGGTGTGACTTGCCCACACCTGCTTCGCCCTCGAGAATCAAAACGGGGTCATTTATCAACCTCATCACATCTTGATTCAGATTTCTATAGACATTCCATACATCAAGAGCACAATCATATAATTTTCGAGATAATCTATCCTCTATGTAGATTGTTTGCTTTTTATCTACATCATTGTTGGCAATATCGTATACCACTTTAGTCAGTGATATAAGTGAAGACAAGAAGGCTTCTAGTGGCATTTCATCTATGCCTGAAGCGATGGTTTGCTTTATTCGTTTAATGTAATCCCGAACTATCTCTATCTTATCTTGTATATCCTGACAAGTCTTTTCGCTTTCTATTTTTCTACAAGCGCCTTCTACTCTCTGTAATTCCCGATTAAGGTAGCAAGCCAAGGATTTTCCTCGCGAAAGCTTCTCAAAATAGTCAGCAACCTCAACTTCTACATTCAGTTTAGGTGAATATCGTTTACCCAAATCATTAATTGAGTCTGTGTTGAACCGTTTCAGCTCCTCATCTGTTAACTCGTTTTCACCAAACCAGAACCGCAATTTCCCTTGGTTTGAAGGTTTTTGAAGTCTTTCTATTAAGTCTGTTGCCCACCAGAATTCAAAACTGACATTAGGGTTAATCTCAGTCAATCTTTTCACATGGCCGTCAATCCGCTCCTTCATACTCATCCTACCCTCAACATGGGCATCTGGCGGGTCAATGGGTACTGCTATGATATATCTTTTCAGATTAGGATGGCTATTCAGAGCCTCTTTTACAGAACTATCTATTTGTTGATACTGTGAATTATCGAAAGCCTTGCAGAAATACTTGGCCTGCCATGCCACTTCACTTCCGTCTTCAAGAATCCAATAGCATTCTACCCCGCCATCCGGCTTGCCGTTACGCACAAATTTCTTTTTGCATGTAATCTCCTCTTTGCGTGCCAGTTGGCATACAAATTCTTCAAAACCGTCATTTGACGTCCCGTTTAAGGGTCTAATATTATTGAAGTTAAGATTCAACATGAACTTTCGTTTATTTCTTTTCTTTTTTTCTTCCCACAATTTCTTGGCCTCAACCAAGAAAGGATGATGCTCAAAATTAGTCACCGGGAGGGAAGCACTATTATGCATTCCTGCTGATTATGTAAAAAGCGAATTCCTCGAAAACACGAGGGTCACGGAGTATATTCGCCTTGGAAAGTGTGTTCCTGCTAACAGGCGATTCACCAAAACCGAGGTGATAGCAACGTTTAGCATGGGCGGCGATTATATCGGTGAGTCCCCTGAGAGTGTCGCAGCCTATCAATTGACCGAACATGAGCACAAGCAGGTGGTTCCAGTAAGAGAAACTCCATCCTTGTGTCTTGTCGAGATACCTCAAGACTATTCTCCTGAACTGCCGTTGTGGCAGAAAACTCACAATTTGTGCGAAGACATACTTCCCTACATGCATTTTTGTGCCGATTTTGGTTCGGCTGCAAAGATGCAAATTTCAAATCACGGACAGGGTGTTTACTGCTTAAGTATCTGTGCATAAAACATATACAAGTCGAATTAACATATTTTAAGAGACACTAGTGACCGTAAACCTACTGTTATTTGATGACTGCTCATGCCAACCGGTATGAATACTCATGGCTGATGCGTCGGTATTCAAACCCTAGGTTGTTAATCATCAAACAAGGTACTATGGCTCCGTCTTCGGCAGTGGCTTTCGATTCAACCCTCAGGTAACGTTCAAAAGGGTGCTTCATCAGATAATCCGGATCGGTGTGAGGGTTGACGCGATACGCCATCAAACATACACGATGAGCCTTTCCTATCAAACATGCGTTAATTGCTGGAACCGCCAACAGGTCGCCCAAAGAGTTGGCCAGCTGATACTCGCACTTCTCATAGCGGTTTAATGCTTGTCATACGCCTCGTATTGGTTATAAATCCTATCAAGCGGCGCAGACAAGTATTCAGGATTGACCAAATGCGCATTTTGCAGTTTCAAATCAGTAATATGGCCATCATCAACAGCATAGACTGACACCTCACTGAAATCAGTCCCAACATGGTCACCGTCATTTTCATCAAAGCGCTTAAATAGCAAGTTCAATTGGTTGAGGATATATGGGCTATGGGTTGTAACTGTAAGTTCATGCTGTCTCTCCCCGTTGCACAGGGTGAAAAAAGTATCCATCAAATCCAGCTGTGTGTCGGGGAAAAGGTTCTGTTCCGGCTCCTCAACAATGAACTGTGTCGAAACAGGTATAGTGAGGCGCTTCAGTTCTTCTGTGTACCTTTTAAGCCTTTGACGTTGCTCAGGATTCCCTTCCTCCAATTGCCTGTTGGCCATTTCAACAAAACGTTTTCTGTCGGCAGGGTCATAGTCAGGGAAACACTCCTTTAGTACAATTTCATCAACAAGATAGCGACGGATTTTTCTGGTCTTCTCGTCAGTCTGAAACGACAGCTTCTCATCGTAATTGCTGAAATACAGCCCGGAATAGTATTGTAGCATTACAAGCAACGGGATTACAGATTGTAATCCACTTGAGGCACTGCACAGCGGCATGTGATAGGTCTTGCCGTTTTTATGTTCAATCCTGTCCTTGTACTTGGTTTCGTTGGCATCATAATAATATTTCACGCCCAAATCGAGGATGTTGGTTTTATGCCCCTCGTCATAACTTTCCCTCGCATTGAACCAGTCGAACAGGAAACTGCGTAGATTGGTCGGGCCGAACTCAAAGCCTTGCAATTCAGGCAGGGTGACAGCATTACGCTCAGACGGGATATAGCATATCTTTTTTCTGCGATAGTTGTCTTTGTCCAACAGATGAATGCTGAACTTGCCTTCAGCCAAATCAATTCTGACGATGTCCGTCTGGAAATGGATTTCAGACTGTCCGTTGAAATAGGTGTCCATCTTGTGGAAATCCACCACTTTCGAAATAAAGTCTTCAGCCTTCACTATGACTTTTTCATTAAAAGTGGTTGCCACCTCCTTCTCAATCCAGCTGCATGTGCTGAATATTTTGGCGATGGTGCTTTTCCCACTGCTTTGCGGACCGATGAAGAAATTGAAGCGATTCATCACCGCATCAATCTCACTGATTGGGCCAACATTCCTGATAGACAGTCTTTTCATTGGAGTCTGAACTTTAATTCAAAATGCAAAGATACATTTTTTTTCAATTTCAGTTCTCTTTTTTGTACATTTTGTATAGTAACACCCTGTCAATATTCCCGTTCATGTTGAAAGGCATCGCTTTCAGATGGACAATCACCTCCGGGAACACATACACCAGGATGAGTTCTTTCACCAGGTTGATTACATCGCGTTCCGTACCATCGGCTTTGGTATGTAAGTTACCTCCCAACACCTCCGCAAAAAGCAATGAACTGCGAGCGATGAGCAATGAGAAGTGAGAGACTAAACCTGAAACCTGAAACTACTAAGCTACTAAGCTACTATCAACTATAAACTGATTAAACTGACTCTCAACTCTAAACTTTAAAGTGCAAGACGGCTTTCACCGTAAACTCACTAGTCCCTCCCGATACTTCTCAACGATTCCCCATTAAAAACGCCCGGCCAAGTTCTGTTATCACATACTTGGTATCAGGGGCACTCTGTTTGTCAGGGATTGTCGGTTCAATGAATCCCAAACTTCTCAAAGGGTTCATATAGTTCTCCCTGAACGTTTTTCTATTCTTATAGTCAAAAAAAGCCATCAGCTGTGCTAACGATGTGGGCTGTCCGCATAGTGACAACACACCTACCACATACCACAATTTCTTGTGAAGCAGCTTGGTACCTTTTTCATTCCAGCCTGGTACCTTTTCAATTTCTTCTTTCGTAAGTTGCTGAGGCTTAGCAAATAACAATTCGGGCAGCCTGGTACCTTTTTCCACCCAGCTTGGTACCAAATCCATCAGAACGTCTTCAAACGTTGCATCGTGCAGCCGTTCTGGCACCTCCATGGTAGCCAATGCCTTTTCCAGATGTTCTGAAGCATCCACAGGCAACGACAGCCATTTAGAGAGTTTCAGCGCATACACCCCGAAAGTATAATGCATTAACGGAAGCCGGGTTACGAAAATCTCCTTCTCCTCGAAAGTGGGCAAAGCACCATCACTATAAAGCGGCAGATAACGGCTGGTATTACGCACACCAGAGCCTATCTCCTCCGTCCATCCAAAAGCAGTAAAGAACTTCCTCAGATTCGGGTTCTTCGGATACGGAGCGAAATATGAACCTGACTGCTCGCCACAATTTGGCACACAAGAATCTCACCCTCTAGATGGCTCACGATAAAAGGCTGCACATAGATGGAAGGCCACACACACAACGAATTGTTCCCGATTTTATTGCCTTCCGAAACAATTCTCTACCCTTATAGTATGGAAAACTCAGAAATGTTACATCCAACCCGAAGAAAAACTTTTATCCTCCCATCTTAAACTTTGAACTTTGAACCCTTGAACCCTGAAACCTGAAACCTGAAACCTGAAACTTGAAACCTGAAACTTGAAACTACTAAGCCACTAAGCAACTCTAAACTATCAACACTTCCTCTTTTTGCGACTGTCTTCCACTCCCTTCGGCAAGATTGGCTATAATTGACACCGCCGCCCTCCTAACTTGGTCGCCTAAAGCATAGCGTTCGTGTTGCGGAAACTGATTCTGTAAAAGGTAAATGCTTTTCACCAATTCCCTTGCCACCTTATATACTTTTAATCTTTCAAACGAAAATCCACCATCCATTATCTATAAACCATGTTAAATCTCACTATCGATAGATAATCACACTTGCGGCCGAGTTCATAGCCTCTCGGCTCATCTGCTCGCTTTCCTGAATTGATTTACGCATGTAATCACTAAAAGCGTCTGTGTAATCAGGCTGGAATTGTGTCACTTCGACATTATCCATTCCTGCCAGAACCTCAAAAGTTATTAATTCTTCCATGTTTTTTCTTTTATATGTTGCCTGGAAATGATTCAAATGACGCAGGCAATGATGAGCCGCGAGTACAGCGTCAGTCCCCCATGCTCCCTGTGCGGTATTTTGACCGTTGTCCCGGTCTTGCCGATGAATATGAACGCCTCGTCCTGGGTGATGTAGCGTCCGAACTCGGCATTGATGATCCCCTGCAGTCCTTGGAACTGCTTGCGCATGTCCACGGGCTGCGTGCAGAGGTAGTACCTCAGATCCGCATGAAGTTGGCATATCGTTGACATGGCCTCACAATTTTATCCGGATGAAACGTTCCAGTTGTTCTGTGCCGATGTCCGTCGGCAGGGTCAGCGATACCCCGTTCCATCTCTTTCTTCAGGTTGGTGTTTTCCATTGCAGTCAGTTTTGAAATCAGGCTGCAAAAGGGCGAAGTCTTCAGGATGTGTGCAAGACGGCTTTCACCGTAAACTTACCAACCAATTACACAGGAAAATACATTGTATTTAATGTAGAATTATCCTGGACGTGAAGTCTTTCTCCCTGATGTCGATGAACCCGAAGCCGGGTTGCTCAAGCAGGTTGTATACCTTGCGGGCTTCAGAATCGGCCGAGACAAAGTTCTCAATGTCGTCCTCGCTACTTGCTTGCGCAAACATCTTGGTGTCGTTGGGGATGACTGTCCGGGGCTGTATCACCGCCCCACGCTCCTGTTTTACCCGCAAAACGGTGCGCATCAGACGAGCAGCACAAGCTGCATGGTTGTAGTGGAACGGCAGCACCTGAAGGTATTGCATCGGCAGGTGTGCCAGGTCGTCTTTCACACCGTATTCAGCCAAGGCGATAGTCGACACCTTGCATTGTACGCCTTGCTCCACAAAACCGCGAAACCAGCGCATGGCCACGGGGTGCAAAGGCTCATCGGGGTTCATCAGGCGAATCAGAAATCCGCTGTCCAACAACACAGCTTTTGCCATCTCACTCTCCTCTTAGCTGGTGAATCCACGCGTCGGCATCGGTAACGCCTTTCCACGACGGAGCCGACAGTTGGATAAGGTTCTGCATGTAAGCCTCGTCGAAACTGGTTGACGGTGCGGCCACGGGTGCCTGGTCAGGAAAACGGAGCGTCATGAAATAGTCGCGAATCTCATTTTTTGGCATCACCTCACCCACCTTGTGGTTGAGCCACGGGCCAGCAGAGTGGGTTATTTGCATGAGGGCCACTGCCGAGTAGCGGCTGTATTCGTAGTACACCTTGTCGAACAGCGAAGCCTCTTGCGGTGCAAGGGTAATGCTGTCGGTTACACCAGCGGTATTGATGGCGCGTTTGCGGTATTTTTTGTAAACATCGTACACCACGGGCACTACCGGACCGTATGTCCATGCAATCATATCCTCGTCGAACAAAGCCTCTCCAAAGGCTGCCAAATGGAAACCTTGGGCAAAATACAACAGTTTCTGTAACTTGAGGTTGGAGATGGTGTCGCCATGCTCCACGTCGGTCTTGCAGACTATCTTCTTTGCTATGTCGATTGCGTTGTAGGCCATATTGATGACTTGGATTTAATGTTTTTTCAAACTGCAAAAATACACAATTTCTTCCAAACCCGAGGAAATACTTTTATCCTCCATCTTGAACCTTAAACTTTGAACTTTGAACTCTTGAAACCTGAAACTTGAAACTTGAAACTACTAAGCAACTCTAAACTAATCAAACATACTGGTTCTTCCTCCTATACTGTTCACTCAACGCCAGCAATTCATTAAACTTTTCAACTCTATCCGCTTTCATCTTCCCGGCATTCAGCAGTTTGCGGTTGTGCTTGATGAAGTTCAGCATCAGATGCTCCTCTATGCGGTGTTTGGATGGATTTCTATGCTCCCGTT
>Ga0310697_10005264_pt1 | contig 12550 bp, 4 predicted proteins | sample 172DNAGHGlowgp2_FD_203883 | JGI IMG/M metagenome (GOLD analysis project Ga0310697, IMG submission 203883) | Sheep rumen microbial communities from Palmerston North, Manawatu-Wanganui, New Zealand - 1728 DNA GHGlow gp2 (v2) (version 2) | ecosystem: Host-associated > Mammals > Digestive system >... | reverse complement strand
TAATCCGGATATATTTGCACCTGAACAGCGTACGGTTGTTGACGCCGAGACCGCAGTAAGGGTATTAAACGACAAGGGAAGTTTCGTCGTAGGTGCCAGACTGCTTAAAAACGTGGATTATCTGGTACTGACATACCGCTGGGTAGCGATACGCTTCCCTGCAGGCAACGATCTGGAGCTTTCGGAGGATTATACCGGAAGGAGCATTTCTCCCGAGACACCTACCGTACGTATGAGTACCAAAGAGAATCATTACTTTGGCGTACGTTACAACAACATGGAAAAGTGCAGCGTAACATACGAACTTACGGAAGCCGGATCGGGCAGCATTACCGCTGACGGTATCTATACCGCGCCCGCAAAGCCCGGTGTTTATGAGATACGTATCTATTGTACGGATATGCCGGTAATATGTACTTATGCATATGCCATAGTAGAAAAGAGCGGATTCGAGGATAAGAATGAGTGATGCTTTTCAGCCATCTAGATACAGACTGCTGGGCAGGGTAAAGCGCACCGAAGCCAATGAGGTGATGATCTGCATGGATAGCCGGGACAGTGCCGGAGGCAAATGCACGGTACTGGCTGTGGACGATCACCGCGTAATGCACCGCTTTATCGATATCTATGACAGCCGTGAGGATATTCCCAAAGAAACTCTTCCCCTTATCATGTCAGGTGAGGGGCGCAGTTTCGTTGTCTATCCTTATGTCCAGGACAGACCGTTAAGCTCTTTCTATATGGGCAGTACGATGCCGCTTAAGGAATGCGAGGAAGTATGCATTAATCTTATCATAGCATGCATGACGTCGAATCTGCCCTGGCCTGTACTCCTGCTCGTGCTTCAGCAGAGAGAGATACAGCTGGCAAAAGACAGGAATGTATATTTAAGCTACAGGCTGGATCTGACCGGGCTGGATGAGACTGTGGGGGAATCGGAGTGTGCTGTTGAGTGCGCAAAGATACTGCTCGAACTTCTTGAGCCTAAGGCATCCAGCAAGGCCAAGAGTTATCTGCTGCTTAAGAAGAAGACCGAGAAATACAGCTATACAAGTTTTAAGGAATTATATAAGGATGTGGAGATAGCCGCGGAGCCGGATAAGAAGCATGGGATCATTGCGATATTCAAATCCTGGGTAAACCGCAATAAGGGCACTTTCTTCCGCATCCTTTTGTGGATCAGTATCATTCTTGGCGTCTTTGTGATAGTGACATTTCTGACTAACCTGATCTTCGGGGATGTACCATGGCTGAGACTGTTCATCCGCTGTTTTGAAAAGATAGGTTTGGAATCGCTGCTGCAATAAGCATAGTCGATCTGATCGGAGAAAAGAGTACAAATGGCTAAACGTGTTAGGAATATAATCATCTGCATAATAATCTGGCTGTTTATCGTGTGCGCATACTGCGTATGGAAATATGCAGAGATAAGCAGGACCGAAGAGTATACCGTATCCAACAGATCCGAGCGTATGGGGGATGCCTGGTATGTTACGGATAACAATACCGTGGGCGGTATTATCTGGCGTATTGCCGATAATTATAAGGCAGAGGTGCTCTTTACAGCCAAAGAGAATGCATTTCTTAAGAACTTTTATATCGATGATATCGACCAGATCACACAGGAGCGGCTTTCAGCGGTGTTTTACCGCATAGAAGATGATAACGGTGTATTTGTTACACGCTATTGCGTCGCAGAGTTTAATGAGGCGCTCCAGCTCACGGCGATAAGCCCGGTGTTCCGCTTTCCGCAGGAGCTGGAACTGACAGGTTTTGATGCAGATGAAGAGAATGTTTATCTGAGTGCATTATCCGGAAACGGCCAGCAGGCATATGTATATGCGCTGCCAGCTTCGGCAATGATGAGGATAAACGAGAACAACAAGGATGAACTTAACCGCTGGAGACAAGCGCGTACCGAGGTCAGCGAGTATATCCTTCAGGAGTGTGTATGGCCCAGGTATTTTGTAGAGGCAGAGTATGCAAATGATACGCTTAATCTGCGCTATGATGACTCCGAGCCCGGATATTTTGCGATCAGCCGTGAGGCAAAAGATGCCTACGAAAATATGGATGTTGACGTCAACATGCTCATCAGGGCATCGGGGATCGATACCACGGTCATATTACTGGCGGCATTGATAGGCTGCCTTGTCATTATACTTATGTCCGTGATCTTCAGGGAAAGACGCAGAGTCGTATATGCCGTGGCAGCACTTGAGATATTCATGCTGGTGATATGTGCGGGTTCGGTGATGATACTGGAGCGGGAATACCGCCGCAATGCGCGTGAAGAGCATATACGCTATACACAGCTTGATGCAAAGAGTATAATCGACGGCTATGCACTTACAGACCTTAATGACGAAAGGCTTTATGAGACAAGCGATTACGAAGTCTTGAGCAGCAGGATACGCCGCCGTATCACAGGCGACGGGGCTGTAAGCGATGTCCTTTTAGTAAATACCATATCCGGCCGGGTGATCGTCAGCGCTTCGGGTATGAACCGCGGGTATGTGGGAGAGATATTCGGTTCTTCCATTATGGATATGATGCAGGCAGTGGCAAACGGTGACAGCTACGCGATAAAGGACATCAGCGATGAAGGCGAGCAGATGACCGTAACAGCCGTCAATCTCGCTGTCATGGGACACGCCGATATGGCTGTCATATACAAGTCTGAAGGCAACACTTTCTTCGACAGTCTCTTAGCAGGTCTTGGAGAGTATATCAATCTGATACTTATCCTCTTTGCGGCAGGGACCATAGTGGGGATCATTTTCCTGCTTATGCAGTCGGCAGATCTGTTAAAGCTTCAGAACGCGTTGGGAGAGCTCTCTAAGGGCGGTGACGCAAAGATCGATAAACCTGCGGTAGTCGGCAGGGATATGAACTATATGTGGAACAGCATAATGGAGATATGCAAAAACGTTGCAAACAATAACAGGATCAAGTTCCTTACCTACGAAGCATATTTCCGTTTTGCACCCAAGAGTATAGAGCGTATATTAAACCGCCAGTCCATAACGGAAGTGCACGGCGGGGATATGTCGGCAAACAGCGGCACCATAGCCTGCCTGATGATCCCCGGCAGAGGAGGCAGCGATAAGGCAGAGATAGAAGACAGGAATGCGCTGATGTCGATCACCGAGGAATGCCGCGAGGATTTCGACGGTATATTCATATCACACGACAGTGCGCTTACAGAGATGAAATATCTGTTCCTTGAGGATAATAAGGGATCGGCGGCCTTTGCCACAGAGCTTATATCAAAGCTCAGGGAAGAACGCGGAAGAGGTTTTGCCAATGCGGGCATGCTCCTTCATTACGCTGCTTATGTTTACGGCGTGGCAGGTGATGAAAGGCAGGCAGCGGTCTATCTTTCGTCGGATGAGTATGATCTGCTCATGAAGTATATTCCATGGCTTGCAGGTATGAGACTGGGCGTGGTTGCTACCGAGGCTCTTTTAGAACATGAGAATTTCAAGGGAGAAAGCCGCTATATCGGCTTTATACTGCCCGATCCGGATGATGATTCAAAGCGCATCAAGCTTTATGAACTGCTTGAAGCGGAAACTCCCCAGATAAGGAGTATGAGGAATGCGTACAAGCCGCGATTTGAAGAAGCGCTCCGCATGTTCTATGAGAAGGACTTTTATATTGCCAGATCCAAGTTCTCGGAGGTGCTTAAAGGCTCGCCTGATGATGAACTGTCCAAATGGTATCTTTTCGAATGCGAGCGCCGTCTGAACGATGAGAATGCGGCAAACGGATTTATCGGAAATCTGCATCTGTGATAAAGAGGAGCGCATGATAAGCGGATGAATATATTTCAGATACTTATACAATCGATAAAGGCGCGTATAACGCCGATCCTTACGAAGATAAAGCTGTTCACCAAACCCAGCTTTATCTTAACGCGTATCACGGAGTTTATTAAGACATTCTTTACCAAGACCCTTAATGTCAAGCCGCGTAATAAGGATGATTATTACACTATCGGAAACTGGATGGTGAGTAAAAAGCTTGCCTTTGCTGTTGTCATAATAGTCGGGGTTTTGTCGTTTGTCTACATCTACAGCTCCTGGAGCGGGCTTTTTCCCGGCAGGAAGAATGACGGTATAAAGACCTATGATTATAATGATGTCCTTCTTAAGTTCACAAAAGGGAATGTGCGTATAAGAGGTAAGAGCGGTTATATCGCATATGAGGGAGAGGTGAGTAAAGGTGCCTGCAACGGGCAGGGAACACTTAAGAATCCTTCAGGCATAGTTGTATATCAGGGTAATTTTGCAAACAGCATGTATGAAGGACAGGGTAACCAGTACTATCAGGACGGTACGCTCTGGTATCAGGGAGCCTTTCATGAGAATCTTCACAGCGGTACGGGCAGGCTGTTTAGAACCAACGGCAGTCTTGAATATGAAGGCGAGTTTGCTCTTGATATGAAAGAAGGCCAGGGAACGCTTTATGATATGGGACATAATGCGATATTTAACGGACAGTTCACTCTGGATGATATAAAGTACAGTGATCTGATTGGCAAGAAGGCAAATGAGGTGGTAAGTGCCTATAAAGGAAATAGGATCATGTATCAGGCTGAGGGTGAAAGGACACGTTTTATGCCTGATATCAGTGCAATGACCGTTGAATACATGGATGAGGAATCTATTGATATGGAGGCTTCCGTTGAGCAGGTATATGTTCTTAAGGACAGTTTCAATACTGCAGCGGGACCTGTAAAGACTTTCAGTGCTATATCACAATATCTGGGACAGCCTGTATATGTGGGTGTATCTTATGCCACGCTTCCCGAGATACTTACGGTGAACAGGCTTAATGCACAGGGCGGGGCATATGTGCTCAACGGGCCGGCAGATGTGGATATGACATCGGTATTTACCGAATATACAGAGGTCAACGATTATGATGAGGAGTATGAGGTGTACCTTCATACATATCATAAAGACGGTCTGCTTTATACTTTTGTTACCGAACAGGGGCTGGATACATTCTCTTTTTACTACATCAAGGCAGAGAATTTAGCTGATGTAAAATAACAGGGATCAAATATGGAAAAACGCAGGTTCAAAAACACAGGGTTTTGTCTTAGGCGTATAGTTACGGCTGTCGTGATCTTTACGCTTTTATTTCCGTATTTTTCAGATATACTGCCGGAGTCTGAAGTACAGGCGGCCAAAGTACTGCGCCTGGAACAGTGCAAGTCGATAGCGGTCAAAAACTCCGACAAGATAGATTCTTATGACATACAGATAGAAGCTAAGCAGGCAGCCAGAGAGTCTGCTGTCCGTTCCATTTCCGAAAAGTATATCAATATGCAGACCTTCCGCTGGTCGCCGCTTCTTAATTTTAAGTTTCCTGAAAAACCAAATGAGGCGGAGGATTTTGAGTTTAAGTACAAACCTGTCCAGCTTCAGTATGACATAGATATCATCAAGCACAAGAAAGAAGATGAAAAGCTTAAGATATACGAAGATGTGAGCAATCTTTATATAGATATCATAACCTCCACGATGGAGATCGGTTTCCTTAAGGAACGTATCAATACAATGAGTATGGCTATTATGAAGAATAAGGCCCGTCTGTTGGAAGGAACCGCAACACAGTCACAGATCGACCAGCAGCAGGCTAAGCTGGACGGTTTTAATTCGTCACTCGCCAGCGAAGAGACCAAGCTCCAGCGTTCAAAGGAAAAGCTGGGACGAATGCTGGGATTTGATATTACTCAGGGTTATACTTTTGAAGAGGTATTCATATCTTCAAACATGTCAAGGGACTGCCTTGACCAGTTCAAAGCGGCAGCAATGGCTACGAGTATGTCAGAAGCCTCTGATATCAAAGATGAGACGGTCTATGAGGCAAAGCAGGCGGAGACCCTGGCCAAGCTCGCACTGGCTACGAATGAATCACTTATGAAGAGCCAGTACGGCAGTAATTACAATATGATCTCTTCCTATGTGAGCAATGCATATTCGGGAAATAAGATAAATAAAAAGGCATTTAAAAAGGATTATGATGCCTTCCTTAAGAAGATCGACGAGCCCTGGCAGGGCAAGAAAAGGATACTGTTTTTTAAATTCCCCAAGGTATGGTGGAAGGGATCTATTGACGGTATCCGTTATGTGGAAGATGATCCTTATGTGCTGTATTCTGCAGCACTTGAATATGAGAGCGCGCTTAAGGAATACAATAATGCCAGAACAGAGCTTTCCAATACCATAGATGACGGCTTTGATAATTACATCGAGACCAGAAGAGCTTATCTGACAGCTAAGGACGAGCTTCTGGCATTACAGAATAAACTGATCGAGGATGAGGCGCGTAATGCCTTGGGGCAGCTTTCCTTAGAGGAGTATGAGGGAGAGCTTACGGAATATGAAAATGCACGTACAGCTCTTAAAGATGCACTTTCTTTGTATTCATCTACCTTATACAGCTATGACCGCACCTGCTGCGGAGCGGTTTCAAAGTATTTTACGGAAGAAAGCTTAAGTGCGGTGGCCGGTCATGCAGGACTTGGTACTCCTGCGGATTCGAATGACGGGAGTGTCGATGATATGCTCGATAGTCTGAATCTTGTGGTCCGTAAAGGCGCTATTTACAGTATACGGTCGATCGTTGATTCTCAGGAATTTATGCTTTATATCGATATACCGGAGGGTTTTGAATACAATATCACCGGCTTTCAGCTTTTCAGCGACGGAAGGCAGATTGGGGCTGCAAACGGCGTGATCACGCCCAAGGATGAGGCCATAAGACATCTGACGATAACGGTTGAGGATGTTACATCTGTTTTTATAAGGCTTTTTGACGGTGAGACCTTCATTGATGACTGCGCCATAGACCCCACAGTTGCTACCGGTCCTTTGAACATCAAGGAGTACTCCGTGCCTGAGGCTGTTGATAATGATAAGGTGATAGGAAGCTATACTGTGGAGGAAGATTCCAATACCGATATGATAAAACTTCGCTTTTCTTTCGACAATAAAGCGATCGAGAAGGTATTCGCGCTGGGCAGCATAGCTGAATATTATAATCTGAGTGCGGAACAGAATCTGTTCCTCTTTTCTGATGAACTGATAAAATATGACCAGCCTTTTTCCTATATGTCATTTATTAAAAATGATATAGGGAAGCTTACACTCAGACTCTTTTCCGAGGATGGAAGCTATATAGGCGGAGCGGCTTTTGATACGGCCACTAAGAGGCTTATCGCCGATACGGAAGTGACCGAAGCGGATATGCAGGAGATGGCGGCAAGAGCTTTAGTTAAGGCCAGAAAGACCGCGGAACTGGAGGCTGAGAAAACCCGTATGACGGAACTATTGACTGCTGCTGTAATGGCAAACGGCATGGAAGCGGATTCACCTACCATAGCCTATTATAAGCAGAGGATAGAGGCTATTGATATTCAGATATCAGAGGTGGATATTAACATCAAGCCTGAGGAAGTACAGAATGCATTGATAAATGATGCTGATGAGATAGCGAGTTTAGTTGCTGATATGGGAAAAGAGGAAAGTGAAGAGAGTGCAGGCGGGACTTCAAATGCTTCTGTAAGCGAAGAGGAACTTGCGGCCAGAGCTGCCATATTAGAGGAAGCGGCCAGGGAGTTTGCCCAGCGTTATAAAAAGAACAATTCCGAAGAGCGTAAACGCATAGATGATTCAATATTGTCTAAAGAGCAGGAGATAGCTGCACTTATGGCGCAGAGATCAGCTCTTTCAAAGAGCAATACTCCGGCCGACAGGCAAAAGCTGCTGCAGCTTAACGAGCAGATGAGTGCGCTTCAGAAAGATGTTGATAATCTGAAGGGCAAAAAGGCTGCCATGGAAAATGATGAGACAGCTGTAACGGCCGAGGACATTCAGAACGCCTTAAGGGATCATGCAGATGAGATCTATGCTCTGGCGGCGGATAAATTATCGGATGCCATGCTCTACGGAAGCGAGACCGGACAGTATTGTGCAGCCATGCTCGAAAACAGGGGCTTTGAGGTCAATTCCGAAAATATGAGACTTGCGGTGGCCAATGCGGATCTTATAGAGACTTATGAGGCTTTGATCAATCGTAATGATGTACTGAAGAAGGAACTGAATGATGCGCAGACGAAGGCTGAAGCTTTAAAGAAAGAGATTGAAGCGATAAAAAAGAAGGGTGGATCGACAACTAAGGAAGAATCGCTGTATAAACAGCTGCTCAATATGCAGAAGGCCTATGAATCCGAGATCAAAAAGAATGAGGCAAATATAAAGAAAAATGACCCGCTTAAGGATGTCATCCTTAAGCAGACAAAGGAAGAGAAGGCTGTAGTCGATGCGCGGATAAAATCCCTTGAAGAGGCTAAAAAACTTCTTGTTTGCAATAACTACAGCAGCTTATCGGAATATGCAAGGAAGGAAAAGGCTGATCTGGATGCAAAGAATACCTGGCTGGAATCTCTTATCAGACAGAGAAATGACAGAGAAAAATGGCTTAAGGAGAATATCAGTGCGCTGGAGGGGTATGTTAACGGATTTGACAAGGATGCATATGAGAATAAATATCAGGATGAACGCGCGGCTATTGAGCGCGAGCTGGCGGCTTACAGGAGACAGTATGATGATCTGAACGGAAGGTTTGGAAATTTTAGCTTCTTTACCAGATTGTTTTACGGCAATACGCTGGATGCTTATAAGCGTAAGATATCCGAGCTTGAAAGCAGACTGGCTTCACTTAATAACGAGCATGACAGGGTTGTTGGGGATTATGATCAGGCTAAGAAGGATCTGGCCTCCTATAGGCAGGAACTGTCTGAATTACCGGGTAAGTACGATGACAGGATCAAAACCGCCCGTTCTGAAGCGGCTGCGGCAAAAGCGGCATACGATAAGAAGGCCGGACAGTGGAATGAATCGGTTGAAAAGGACAGGGAGCTTTCAACTGAACTAAGCGAACAAAAAGCTAAAAGCAACGAGCTTGGGGCTGTTATCAGAGAATACTATTAAGCTTTATATCAGTTACGTTTTTGTTGCGTGGGATATGGTAATATGACAAAGATGAGAGGAAAGAAAAATAAAAAATCCATACTTTTATCTTTATTGTTAAGGCGGGGTGTGGTCGCGGTATTGATCGCAGCCATGCTCTTTGGCCTTATTCCGGATATAGGGCGGCCAGGACTTAACAGGGTAGAGGCAGGAAGCATATACGATAATATTGTCCTGGGCTTTATCAGCATAAACATGAGCGAAGCTGCCAATTTCTCTATGATCGATGAGGAGATGGTGAATGAAGCCATAAAAGTCATGCATGAGGCAGGGAGCAGCTGGGGCGATGTCAGGCTTGCGGCTGTCATGGAGTATCTGGGTGATAAGATAGCCGATACGGTTACGGTAGGTGAGACAACAAAACAGGTCAATCCTTGGACAGATGAGAGTGTATCTTCTAACGGATCACCATATCGTGATTCTGCCGTGGATTTCAACGGCAATGCCATGAATACTGAATATACCCTGGGACAGCTGATTCTGGATTATTTAAGAAGCACAGAGACTTCTGCCATACTCTTTGAAGACGAGGAGATCATGGAAATGTATGATGTGCTGGCGGGGGATGATGACGGGAATCCGCTGGTTGACTATGACCAGCTGTTATCAGCTCTTCGATCCGCTGCTTCCAGTGCAGGAATGGGCAGCTATGAAGCGCAGGATGCCAGCGCGCAGGAGGCTGTAGATACTTCCAACCTGACTACCTATGGCGAATATATCACAAGAAACGGGATACTTCCCGGCGGCTGGCTTTTTATCGGGACCTGGCTGATGGATGCAAAGGAGATCAACGCCGTTCATTACAGGGCTGCGGTTCAGTCGATGTCTGATTATAACCAGCAGATCATGCTATACAGATCTGAGCTGTCCGGTAACAGCTGGAAGGATATATCAGGGGCCACCGGGCTTTCATACATACTTCCCATCGCGGAAAATGTTTCCGAAAAAACAATGCTTAATTATTTTGTGAGTGTTGTGGTGGGTAGCGACGGTATCGCGATAGATGCCAAGAGCGGTAATACCGTTGATATATTCAGTATCACCGATCCGTATAATCTTAAGGAACTGCCGGAATTTAAGAGCCTTAAGCTTCAGTTTGATGCTGGGGTGGTGGATGATCCGGATTCGCTTTCCAAGCAGTTCATAAACGGACGCATAAAAGATTTCTTTAACCGCACGGGGGCATTTGAACGTAATGCGAATATGGAACGCGACTGTCAGTATGTACTGGATGTGGCAGGAAGAACAGGTATAGCTTTTTATGCTGCGGATCCCTTTTACTGTACTTCTTCAACAGCCTGGAGAGAACGGGAAGGCCGTTTCAGCTGGTTTTTTTCCTATGTTGACGGGATCTCCAGCACGGGAGGGTATCATAAATGGCGATATGAGGAAAGCGGCAGGGGATTTCTTGAATCGATAGAAAGAGGGGTTGATTTTTATCTTGCCGGACGAAGAAGTGAAAAGTTTAATTACAGATGGGATTATTTAAACGAGTATCGTAATTGGAGGACACCGGAGGCAGATTGGGATCAGCAGGAGAGACTCATACGCGGAAGCATCAGCTGGAGAAACGAGGTGGCATGGCGTAATGAGGTAAATGCCTTTGGCGGTATAGAAGAATTACGTAACCGTATCTGGAATTTTCAGGATGTTTGGGCTCATTACTCCTGTGTCAGGGATGAAGTTACTGACGATCTTGATAAAAAGCTTGCTGCTATGAATCAGGTATATGTGAGCTTAAGGCAGACAGGCAGGGATGAGGATAAGGAACTGGCTGATGAGGCAATGCTCATCGCGGAGAAGATAGACGCCGCCAGAAGAGCCAGGGCATATTACAATATGATAGAGAATGATAAGCATAATTATGTTGTCGGACCTGTTCTCAATCTCCTTTATGAGTGGGTGACCACCGGAGAGTCGCATGTAGGGACGGATTTCAGGCTGTTCTATCATACAGATGAAGATTTCACTCCGGTCGAATCAATTACGGAAGCGGTCGAAAACGCAATAACTTCATGCCAGTCCTCTTATATCAAGTACAGTTCAATGGCTATAGGAGCGGGGGGGAATATAACCAGCCAGACCGAATATGATCTGATGAATTATGTGATAGATAACGGAAATCAGGGACGTGAAGCGGTTCGTTCCCAGCTCCGCGATCTGGTGGATCTTGAAAATGTGAGAAACGGTGTTATCGCACACAAATCAAGAGAGCTTAATTTCCTTAACGAAATGATCCCTGTTGGTGATACGAAGTTCTCTCTTTATGTACACCAGAGCGCAGGAGAGGATTATCTTGAGGCGGCATCGGATCCCCTTACATCGCAAGAGGTTCTCGATGAGTATCTGCAGGATCAGAAAGCAGACCTATCAGCGGTGGCCGCAGAACTGCAGAGCTTTATAAGGGCTAAAAGCCAGCGTCTTGATACGGAAAACGCTATTGCTTTTATTGAAGACCGGATCAACTGGGCGGATGGGATGTATGCAGGTATTAGTATTGATGCATTCGGACCATATGCGAAAGAAGGGCTTGATGAGCATATCAACTGGCTCAAAGAGCTTCTTGCTTCCATAAAGGAAGGCGGAGAAATATATGATGAGGCATCACAGCTTGAAATAAAGAAAGCCGAGCTGGAAAAGCAGCGCTTGGATGCTTTGGATAATAATGACCTTAAGGCAGCGGAGGATATCGGGCGAAAGATTGAAGATGTTCAGGAAGCCTTGGATGATGCGAATGCAGACAAGAACAGAATGGCAGCGTCCGGGACTGCTACAGCAGCGGAACTGGCTAATGTAGAGACATCCAATACTCCCAGAGCCGTGGCCAATAAGATAGCTGATGAAGCACTGGAGGAAATATCGGATAAACAGTTTGATGATATTCCTGATGCTATAGAAGCACTTGAAACACTTGGGTCACCAAGGCTTGAAGAGGTGGTTGAAGCTTTGGAGATACATGGTGCCCCTGTTAAGCTTATCAATCAGGCTAAGGAAGCGCTTTCAAATATCGGTGAGAGTTCATTTGCAGATGAATATCCTGAACTGGATGGTACAGGAACCGGAGGAACAGGAACCGGAACGGGCAATGTTGACGGGGACGGAAATGGCGGAACCGGTAACGGAGCTGGAACAGGAACCGGAGGAAACGGGGACGGAAGTGGCGGAACCGGAGGGAACGGAGCCGGAGGAGACGGAACCGGAGGAGTTGACGGGGACGGAAGTGGTGGAACTGGTAACGGAGCTGGAACAGGAACCGGAGGAAACGGAACCGGAGGGAACGGAACCGGAGGAAACGGAACCGGAGGAAACGGAACCGGAGGAAACGGAGCAGGTGGAACAGGAGCCGGAGGGAACGGAACCGGAGGAAACGGAGCCGGAGGAAACGGAACCGGAGGAAATGGAACCGGAGGAAACGGAACCGGAGGGAACGGAACCGGAGGAAACGGAGCAGGTGGAACAGGAGCCGGAGGGAACGGAACCGGAGGAAACGGAGCCGGAGGAAA
>Ga0310697_10005262_pt1 | contig 12553 bp, 9 predicted proteins | sample 172DNAGHGlowgp2_FD_203883 | JGI IMG/M metagenome (GOLD analysis project Ga0310697, IMG submission 203883) | Sheep rumen microbial communities from Palmerston North, Manawatu-Wanganui, New Zealand - 1728 DNA GHGlow gp2 (v2) (version 2) | ecosystem: Host-associated > Mammals > Digestive system >... | reverse complement strand
AGTTTATCAGCAATATATAAGGCACGATACATGTGATATTTTTGAGTTACGATAATTGCTTTTTTTACTAAGAAAACATCTCGCTCACGATAGATAGAGTCATAGGTAGAAAAGCCAGCATGATCCATAAAGATATCTTCTGAAGGTACACCTTGTTCAATAGCATATTTTTTCATGGTATTTACTTCATCATAGCGTTTTTGACCATGATCACCAGACATAATTATTTTAGGTGCTACACCTTTGTTATAAAGTTCTATTCCTTTATCTAAACGATCTTTAAGCATTGGTGATGGAGAACCATCTTTTCTTACTCCTGCTCCAAGTATAATGATACAATCATATTCTTCTTTAAAAGTTGTTATGATTCGATCTTTAGTTGTATTTTTTATATGAAGATTAGTAAATACTGTAGTTCCACATATAAGTAAGAAGAATATTAAACTCGTTATTATTAATATTTTAAAAATCTTTTTCATATAATCATCTCAAGAAAATTATAACATAAAAGAAGAGTTATACTCTTCTTAAATGTTTTCGTTTCTAATTGTTTCAATTGTATTTTGTTTATTAATTTTATTAATTGAGAATTTCATTATTATAGTTATTAGTAAGAATACTACTAAAATACTAATAATAATTGATGAATATGGGACTTCATATTTAGTTATAATCATACCCTCATTTAACAAATTATATAATAATACTGATAAAACGATACCAATCGGAATTCCAATAAGTAATGATTTAGTTCCATAGAAGAAACTTTCTAAACTAATCATGCGATTGAATTCTTTTGTTGTCATACCAATACTCTTTAAGGTAGCAAATTCTCTTTTTCTTAGTTCCATATTTGTTGTAATAGTATTAAAGATATTAGTAATTCCTATTAAGGAAATAACAGTTATGAATCCATATAAGAAAATAGATATTAACAAATGTAATGATTTCATTTGCTTTTGTTCTTGAGCAATATTAGTTATTTCTACTTCTTCATTTTTTAATAATAATTCGATGTCATCTTGGAATTTGTCTGGTTTTTCAACATCAAACAGGTATCTTTCGGTTGTAACTCTATCTGATTTATAATCATTTGAACCATTATTATCATAAGCATCAAATACTTCATCGCTAACAATCATAATTGGTATTCCAGCAATAAATGAGAAACCAAATGGTCTTTTCATTGTTACTTCTGCTATTTCATAATCTGTATTTACTATTTTAGAGTTACCTTTATCATCATAGATAAATTTAGCAATATTAACTTTATCTCCTCTTTTATAATCAAATACTAAAAGTTTAACCATTTTTTGTTTAGAATTATCATAATCTTCTACTTGATTTACAAGAATCAATTTGTTTTTGGTTGTTTCGTAATCTAATTTTAATTCTTTTAGAAATTTACGATATTGATAATCACCTAAAGTTACCATATTTATTTCACCATATTTATGTTCTGCACTTTTTTCATCTTCATACATCATTTCATAACGATTTGAATTATGGTTTACTAATTCTTTAAAATCTTTTGTTAATTTTGGATTCTTTATTGATCCAGTATTAGTTCTTGTAATAGAATAATTCTTAATATCTTCACGATTGATGATATTTTTCATTTCTTCTTGAACTTTACTATTATCTTCTCCTCTAAATAGAACTTCTATATTATAATCATATGCAGCATATTCAATAGTGACAAAATCATAGAACAAGTTAAGGAATGAAGATAAAGCAATGAATACAGCAACACAAACTGTTATAGAGATAACTGTTGCACGATATTTCTTTTTACTTCTTTTTAAGTTCTTATAAGATATTTCTCCACCAATACCAAATAATTTTTTTATTAGTTTTGGGGATTTAATTTTTTTAGATTTAATTTTAATATCTTCACTATTCCTTATTGCTGTAATTGGTGTTATTTTTGATGCTTTATAAGCACTTCTTAAACTTGATAAGAAGATAGTTACTATTCCTAATAAGATACCAAAAATAATAGCTTCTATAGAAATAGATAGAACCATTTTGGTATTAATCATGTCTTTTAACAAGATATTACAAATAATTATTAATATTGAGGATGCTATTAAACCTAGGATAATTCCTAATGGAATTCCAACTATTCCTAATTTGAATGCTTCGTAGTAAACATTCTTTTTAATTTGTTTTTTAGTTGCACCAATACTTGATAATATACCATATTGTTTTGTTTTTTCGGATATAGAGATATCAAAACTATTTTTAATACAGAATACTGAAGTTACGATAATGATTAAGCAAACAAAACCTGCTATATAGCCAATATTTTTGAAAGAACGATCTTTAAATATTCCACCTTCAAGTAAAACTAGATATTGATTATAATAACCAATTTCGTATTTGGCATTATTCATTTCTTTTGAGATTTCATCCCATTCTTCTTCTGTATAATCTCCATTATAGTATTTAGCAAATATTTTTTCATCAATTCCTAAAATACCAGCGATTGCTTTTTCTGCGTTTTTAATACCTTGTTTGTTAAATTTAATATAAACAAAAGCTTTCCCTTGCGGATTGTTGTTAAGAGTTATGCATGTATAACCTGGTGCTGTATATTCTTCAATATAGTTAGATGGTCTTTCCATGATACCTACTATTTTGTAAGTATGTTCTTTAGTATCAACTAATTCTTCTTTTATTTCTTCGTCACTTTCAGTTTCTTTAAATGGTTCACCATATGGATTTGTTTGGTTTAATTCATAACCATCAGATACTCTTTTACCAACATTTAGTGTAAGAGTATCGCCAATATGATATTCAACACGTCCGTTAGTCTTAATATGATTAGAAATAATGATTTCATGATCGTTTTCTGGTAAACGGCCTTCTATTAAATTAACAGATAGGTTTTCTAGCGAATCTTTAGTGAAAGATGTTATATATAGATATGGTTTAGATTCGTTTTTAGATCCCTCTAATTCAGCGTAGCCAACTTCCTCAACTAAGTAATAATTATCTATGTAACGATTCTCTTTAAAGAATTGTAAGTCTTCAGTAGGTACCCCACTAAGAGATATATGGAAGTTACCTTTTATTGTTGTTTCATATTTTATTATTGATTTATATAAACTTACAAACATGGTTGCTACAGCAGTAATTAATGCTACTGATAACATAATACCTATTATTGTAACAATAGTTCTTTTTTTATTTAGTTGTAAGTTTTTTTTAGTTAGTTTCTTTAGTAAGTTCATATTACTCACCTACTATTTTTCCATCTTCTAGTTTTATTATACGATCTGCTGCACTAGCTAATTCTAAGTTATGAGTAATCATGATGATTGTTTGATTATATTTTTTGTTAGATAGTTTTAATAATTCTACTATTTCTTCTGATGCTTTGGAATCAAGGTTACCAGTTGGCTCATCTGCTAAGATAATAGCTGGATGATTTATCATTGCTCTTCCAATAGATGTTCTTTGTTGTTGACCTCCTGATAATTCATTTGGGAGATGTTTTCTTCTATCTGTTAATCCTAAAGTATTTAGTAGTTCATCTAATTCTTTTTGGTCAACTTTCTTACCGTCTAGTTCAACTGGTAAAGTTATGTTTTCTTCAACATTTAGAATTGGTAATAGATTATAAAATTGATAGATTAAACCTACTTGTCTTCTTCTAAAGATTGCTAGATTGTCATCTGATAGATTAAAAATATCATTACCTTCAATAAATACTTTACCTTTAGTCGGACGATCAACACCACCAATTAAGTGTAATAAAGTTGATTTGCCAGAACCAGACGCTCCAATAATAGCAACGAATTCGCCTTTTTCAACAGTAAATGATACATCGTCTAAGGCTTTTACTTCTGTTGTATCCTTTCCATAGTATTTAGATAAATGTTCAACTTTTAAAATTTCCATATAAATCCTCTTTTCATTATTTATTATAGATTAGTAAAGTGACTTTAAAGTGACAAAAAAACTAGCATTAGCTAGTTTGTTCAGTTGCTTTAGTATTTTTAGTTTGAAGTTTGTCTATTTTATCGGTGATATTTTTATAGCTTTCATATAAGACAGTATCATCAAAAGTTAAGACATCATCCGTTATTTTCCAATGAGCTTTGTTAGCAGTTAGGAAAACGAATGCTTCATTATATAAATCAATTAGTTTTAAGGTATTATTATATTTTGTTTCCATGTCTTGTTCTAAAGTAGATGGTGTATATTCGTTAATGAATTCTAAGTAAAGATTTTTATAATAAGAATCTACTTTCTTATTATAAATATATGATACTTTTAAGGAATCATTAGTAACTTGATTTTTAAACTCAGTATATTTATCGTTTAATTGAGCTTTAGTTGTTTGAAGATTACTTACTGATTTAGTAAATGTTGGTCCATCTTCTTTAATGTTTTTTATATCTAAATATGTACTAAAATTATCTTCATCCATTAAGAAAGTAATATTCTTTTGTGAACTATATAGATCGTGGTAGTAATTTTTGATAGAATCTTCGACGATTGCATAATTTCCTTTTTCATAAATACGTCTTTCGAGTATTGCGCTTACTCCGTCGTCATCGATGTTTTCAGTACCGATTACTTTAACGATTTCTTTGATTTCATTTTTTATTTTATTTTCCTTTTTTAAATCATTAAAAACTTTAGCAAAAACAAAAGAAGCTACTATGAGAAGTAGTACTACAATAGTAAAAATCACCCTACTTTTTTTCATGTTATCACGCTTCCTTTTTTTGCATTCATATTTAGTATAACATAGTTTATTTTTCTTCTTTTAAAGATAAATACTAATTGATTATTTCTTTACAATATCTAAGTAAATATTGTATAGTTTATCTAAATTTGCATGGTATACTTTTATTTCTTCTACCAATTCAGTTATTTCTGGACTTGCATCTTCTTTTTCATCAATAGAATTTAAGATTTCTTGTTCTAATGATAAAAGTAGTTTACCTTGAGATACAATTAAAGCTTCTTTGTAATCAAATGGTAATGGTCCAGATTTCTTTATATAAGCTTTTAAATATTTTTTATATGTATCAAAGTTTAAGGTATGATTGGTTCTAGAGAAGTAATAAGCTGCTTCTGCTAAAGAAACCATTGGATTAACTGATTTACAGTTTTCATAATCAACAATATACATATAATCCTTTATCCATTCGATATTATTTAAATCGTATTTGTCATAACCTAATATTAGGTTTTGTTCAACATATTTAATTGATTTATTGTATTCTTTAATGATTTCATCTAATTGATAAACACTGTCATAGACACTTTGTGCTCCTTTTTCAGAATACTTAGATAGTTTTTTTATTTTCTTTTCTAAGTGAATTTTAACTTCTTTATAAGGATGTGGTAATGATAGTTTTACATTTAGATTATGAATTATAGCTTGAGTTGTAGCTAATTTTTTTAATAGTTTATCATTAATCTCAGATTGAGCTTTATGACTTGTTTGAATATATTTATATATTTCATAATCTTTGTTACGATAGTTTACGAAGTACTTTTCGTTGAACTTCATAGGAAAGATACTATGAATACCATTATCATCAAAGAATTCTAGGGATTTAATTTTAGTTATTTTAGATTTTTGATAATCACGTTCTACATCTTTTAGAGATTTAATACTTACTAAATATGAATTCTTTTTTGTTTTAGCATATACTGTATCTCTATTTAAAAAAGTAATAATTCCTAATTCATCTATTTCTTCTAGTTGTAAGTAATGAAATATCTTTTCAATATTATGAAATTCTTTTTTCAAATTGATCATATTATCTCTCCTTTCGTTAACCAAGAAAAAGTGATATCACTATCACTTTTATTTTTTCTTATATTTTGATGCTCTTCTAGATGCGTGAGTACTTTTAACTACTCTCTTTTTACGAGTTGTTGGTTTTTTATCTTCTTTTTTAGGTTCTTCTTTAGTATTTAATTCTTCTATTTTAGCTTCTAGTTGTTCTTCTAAGACTTTTTCATCTTGTTGTTCTTCATATTCTTTCATCTTTTCTTTTAAGTCTTTGATATACATTGTCTTAGATATTTCGTCTTCTAATTCTTCTTTAGTAACATTATTTTCTAAGTCTGCTTTAATAGCGGTATCATCAACAACTTGTACTTCCATATTATTTCTAATTGGAGATATTTTGAAACTACGAAGTTCATCTAATTTATAAACGATAGTGTTTTCAACGTTTTCAAGAATATTTTCTTTTTGGTCTTTTGGATTGTCATTTTCTACTTTCATGTATTTAATAGATTGTTCTGTTGGTGATACAACATCATCATTCATTTTTAGAATATAAACACATGCTTCATTGTAGTGTAATAGCATAAAGAAACAAGAATCATTATCGTTTTTATAATAAATTGGTTCTCTTAATTCTAATTGAGCATCTACTAAGTCCTCAATAGATTTAACTTTAATGATGTTCTTTCCAGCAATGTTTGGAATGTCTTCTACTTCAACAATAATTGAATTATATGTTTTTAAAATTCTTCTTTTGTTTTTAACGAAAGTAGAAAATTCGTCTGGTTCTTCTCTTATATAAATACCTAAGCAAACAGCTAGGATGGCAAATAAAGCACTAAGTATTATTGCTGGACCTGTTAAACCATTTAATAAAGCTATAAAGATAATAACAGCATATATAATTAAAGCGATGATTAGGATTGTTGTTTTACTTTTCTTACTCATAGGTACTTCTCCCTTTATTTATTCTTTTTTATCTCTGAAATCTCTACTGAAGGATATCCTAGTAGTGGTATTCTAAATCTTACTATACCTATTATATCATCTTTTGTCTTTTTTGTAACATCTTTTGTGTTATTATTATCACCTTTTGTGATAATTTTTTCAGATCCGTTTTCCATTTCGATAGTTAAGATACGGTGAGTTACAATTGTACCATCTTCAACAAAGGCGACGATATCCCCTTTTTTAAGGGTATCTCTATTCTTTTTGTCTACTTTTTCAAGTAGAATAGCGTCCCCTTTTCTTAATGATGGATACATAGAATCAGATGCAATGGCTGTTAGTGAGAAGCGGAAGATTCCTGATACTAAAAGAATTACGATAACAACACTAACAAGTAAAGCTCTTTCTAAATAGAAACCAACACTTTTTTGATATTTGTTGATTGATTCTTCATCACTTCTTCTGATAGGTTTACTAATATTATAGAATACTATTGCAGAGCAAATAATATTGAATACTAAAGTTAAATAATTTCCTAAATTAGGATAGATAGGCATTGCCAATGGCATGATGGTCATGATAAATGAATAAACATAGCATGGTATATATCCGAATTTAGATGTTGTATATCCTAGAATACTATTCTTTAAAATTGATAGAATAATTATAGTTATAAAATAACCAATATCTACTAAGTGTTCAGGGCTAAAAGTAGATAGAACTAAGACATCTAAAAGGATAAAACATAGAGTTATTATGTACTGATGAACAGAGTTTTTGCTACATTTATTATAGAATAAATATCTAAAGATCTCCGCTGATGCAAAATATATTAATAAATAAAAGATATTTAAAATATTAAGGCCGTTTTTAGTAAAACTGGTGGCATTACCAGCAAGATAGATGGTAATCAAGTATAAAGTTGAAATAATTAAAATAGCATTAGTTGTTTTAACTTTTGCTCGATTTCTTTTACTCTTTTGAAAACCAAACATTTGAATAGAAAAGAAGGTTAAAAGCATGAAAAAAGACGCATTAATAGGAAGTATTAATGACGGTATTTGTGCTTTAAATATAAAGATAACTATTGTATATATAAAAAACAAGATATCAATGAAAATCATTGAGTTTTGAATACTCTTTTTTATATTGTCTTTCATATCTCTACCCTATATCTTTCTATTATATTTATTATAATATAAGATAAATATTTAGTAAATAGAAGAATATTCGATATTTAGAGATAATTTGAATTGTAAACTTTTATAAATTTTATTTTTTTGAGATGGATATTCTACTCTTATTTTTATAGTTTTATTACTATTAGAAGGTAAAATATCTCCTTTATCTATAGAAACCCCATTTAAGTATGTAATGCTATATTTTAAGACATTATCTGGATTGTCTGCTTTGATATCTAATTTAGTTATTTTAGCGTCTAGTGTTCCCTTATTATTGATATCTATTGTAAATTCATAGAACTCTTTTTCTTTAGATAAGACAACATCTAAATCGATAGCATTGTTATTTAGGTTAATTTTTCCCTGTTTACTGCCTTCACTTACTATTAAATTAGAAAAGTTTATATTCCACATATATGATGTATCAACTTTTTCATGTTTAATGTGATAAGTAAATTTAATAGTTAGTAATCCTAGTAGTAATATAACGACTAATATTAATAATCCCTCAAGGATATGAATTTGTTTTTTCATGACTTTCTTCCTTTTGGTTAACTATTATACTAAATAAAAAAAGATTTGACTACTCAAATCTCTTTACTTTGATTTTTCTAAAGCACCAGATTACTAACAATGATATTAATAGAACAATTACCATTCTGATTTCTGTTTCGCTAGTATTTGGTATTTCTTTTTTAGGAATCTTTTGTTCTTCCTTTTTGGTTTCTTTGTTTTCTTTTGGTGTTGTTTTATTGATTAGAGAATTATTAAATGTAATACTTGTATCTTCATTAACAACACTTTCATAAGTTTTAGTAGTATTTGATCCTACTTTAACTGTATATTTATTGTTTGTAGTTAATTGCGTTACTTTGTAATTTGAACCTACAGGGATTTCATAGAATGCTATAGATTCATTACTCTTTAATTGGAATTTTGCTTCACCATTTGCTGAGAAAACAACATATTTTTCTTGGCCGTTGATACTAGAGCGAATAGCTCCAGAAACATCTTCAACTTTAATTGAGTATTCATATGTTATTTTTTCATCTGAACTTTGTTCATTTTTTATCGTTAAAGCTGTATAGACAGCTGCTTCTTTAACTGAATCTCCTTCAATTGTACGATAGTTATCATCTAGAGGAATAATTCTCTTTAGATCTTTACTTATAATAAAGTCAGCACTAACTAAAGAAATAGTTAATAAGACTACGATTAAATAGATGTATGATCTTTTCACTTTAATCCTCCTCTACTATCTTAATTATATTCTTTTTTTCAAATTAAAACAATTGCTTTCATGTTTTACTTTACAAAAAGAACAGAGTGTTCTACTCTGTTCTTAATGCTTCTACTGGATCTTTTTTAGATGCTATCTTAGCAGGTATAAAGCCAGCTATGACAGTTAAAACAATGCTTATTAGTATTAAGATAACTGCACCATTTAATGGTAAAATAGCAATGTTTTTAATGTTTAAAGTATGTTTAATTATTAGGTTAATTGGGATATTTATTATTACTGTTGCAACAATACCAAAGACTCCTGCTGCCAATCCTTCGATAAGAGTTTCAGCATTGAAGACTCTTGAGATATCTTTTTTAGAAGCACCAATTGCACGTAAAATACCAATTTCTTTTGTTCTTTCAATTACAGAAATGTAAGTTATGATAGCAATCATAATGCTTGATACTATTAAACTTATAGCAACAAATGCTATTAAGACACTACTAATTACATTTACTATTTTAGTAACTGATTTCATCATTAAACCAACGACATCAGTATATTCTATTTTATCTGAATCATCTTTGTCTTTATTATATTCATCAATAATACGAACAATTTCTTCTTTAGAATCAAAGTCTTTAGGATAAATTGATATTGAATCAGGGTTGTCTAAAGAAGCAATACCAAGTTTTCTTAGATTTTCTTCGTAAGATGATGACATATTTTCAGTATAACTTTTAATATATGCAGCCAAGTCTTCTTGGGACATACTAGCTAATGCCATTTTTTGTTCTGTTGTTAGACTATTTATATCAAATGTTTTTTTGGTTTGGAAACTTGCACCAGTAAAGACATTTATTTCTGGTTTTGCTAGTTGTTCTTTAGCAATTTGTGAATTATTAACTTTTTCTACTAAGTGAGTCATTAATTCCCCTTTATAGCCAACTAATCCATAGCTGTAGTCGCCACCAATAGCATCAGGATTTCTTTTAATAATTCCTACTACTTTGATTTCTTCAGCATTAGCTATTATTTTTTTCATGTATTTTTCATCGGAGGATTTATCTACCCAAATACCGTTTTCTTTTTGGTAATAATCAGTATTTAATACTAGTTTAAAGGATAGATTAAGTATTTCTTCTTTTGTATATTCGTGGTTTTCAAATTTAACTTCTTTACCACTAGTCATATTGATAAATTGTTCTTTTAGTTCATCTTGATCTAGTAAACCTAAACTGTATAAAGTATAGTCAGATATTTCGTTATTTTTGTTTACTTCTACTACTACTTCGTTATATTTTTGTGGCCAATGACCTTCTACTACACTGTATTGTCTTTTTACGATATCTTCGTTATTGAATAATTCATAGAAAACATCATAACTAGTTAGGAATTGACTATAGACACTGGATACTCCTGAAGCACCAAAACCAATAGTATCTAGTACTGTTGTTGGATTTACTCTAACTACTTTTTTAGGATCATTTTTATATAAGTTTAATTGTGTATTAAAACCATAACCAATTTCAGTTACATATTTATTGATTTCTTTGTGTTTTTCTAGGTATGCTTTGAACTCTTTCATGTCATTATGTTTTACTTCTTTTACCATTGTTTCAAACATATCACCCATTATGTTGATTGAATGAATTTTATCATCATTGTATTCTTTTTCGTCTTGATTACGAGTAAACATTTTTAGCATAGAAGACATATCTACTTGTTCTTTTTCAATTACTAATGGATATGAACTTAATGTCTCTTCTTCGGTTCTTTCAATGTATTTATTAATACCATGTGATAATGAAAGGATTAAAGCTATTCCGATAATACCAATGGAACCAGCAAATGCTGTTAGAATAGTTCTTCCTTTTTTGGTCATTAAGTTATTTAATGATAAACCAAATGCTGTTTTAAAATTCATGTAAGTCTTTTTACTTTTGTGATGTTTATCAGTGAAACTTTCAGTTTCTGGTTTTCCATCAAATGGATTAGAGTCATCTGTTATTTCACCATCTAATAGTTTAACTATTCTAGTTGAATAATTAACTGCTATTTCAGGATTGTGAGTTACCATAATTACTAAACGATCTTTTGCGATTTCTTCAAGCAAATCCATGATTTGAAGACTTGTTTCTGAATCTAGTGCTCCGGTTGGTTCATCAGCTAATAGAATGTCAGGATCATTTACTAATGCTCTAGCTATTGCTACTCTTTGCATTTGACCTCCAGACATCTGATTTGGTCTTTTGTTAATTTGTGATGCTAGCCCTACTTGTTTTAGGACTTCTTTAGCACGTTTTCTTCTTTCTTCTTTGGAAATACCAGAAAGAGTTAATGCTAGTTCTACGTTTTGTAAGGCAGTTTGATGAGGGATTAAGTTATAAGTTTGAAATACAAAACCAACACGATGGTTACGATAAGTATCCCAATCACGATCAGTGTATTCTTTGGTTGATACACCATTGATTACTAAGTTCCCTTCGTCATATTTGTCTAATCCACCAACGATATTTAAAAGTGTTGTTTTACCTGAACCTGAAGGTCCTAAGATAGAAACAAATTCACTTTTTCTAAATTTAATACTTACTTTGTTTAGTGCTCGTTGTTTTTGATTAGCTACTTCATATATTTTTGATATTCCTTTTAATTCTAGCATTTTCATCACTACTTTCTACTAAAAGAATTATACTAGATTTTAAATACTAAGACAATAAAAAAAGGCTTTAAGCCTTTTATGCTTTTTTGATATTTGTAACTAAGACTATTAAGGGGAATAATTCTAAACGTCCTAGAAGCATTCCAGTACTTAAAACCATTTTAGATAAATTAGAAAAAGCACTAAAATTACTAATATCAAAACATAATCCTACATTAGCAAAAGTAGTAAATGTTGCATTAACTATTTCACTTAAGTTTAGATTTAATGGGTCAAAACTAATTATAAACATTATTACAATTAAGAATAATACATATAGGAGTAAAAACGATGTTGTACTATCAATAGTGTCACTATCAATTCTTTTGCCTTCAAAAGTTATTTCTTTTACTAAGTTTGGATGAATTAGTTTGGTTAAATCCATTTTTATCTTTTTATAACAAATTATTAAACGGGACATTTTAAACCCACCGCAAGTACTACCGGCACAAGCACTTACCAACATTAAAAGATAGACAATGATACGGCATGATGTTGGAAAGATATTTACATTGCCAATACTATAACCTGTTGAAGTCATAAATGAACTCATATGGAATGCTCCATTTAGAATGGCTTCATTTAGTGAATCAAACATTTTATATGTATTTAAGACAACAAAGGTAGTTGCAATAATATAAATAATTATATAAGTTCTTAATTCTTCACTTTTAAAGACACTTTTTAAGTCTTTCATAAGAATTAAGAAATAAATATTAAAGTTAACACCAAATAAT